>Ga0213876_10000077_pt1 | contig 112133 bp, 96 predicted proteins | sample BarmaccomBMRX_R9_FD_160113 | JGI IMG/M metagenome (GOLD analysis project Ga0213876, IMG submission 160113) | Root-associated microbial communities from Barbacenia macrantha in rupestrian grasslands, the National Park of Serra do Cipo, Brazil - RX_R9 | ecosystem: Host-associated > Plants >... | reverse complement strand
ATCAAACCGTCGTCGGTACCGGCGTAGATCAACCCGGCCTGCATTGGCGACTCGGCCAGCGACACGATGTTGCCGTACCACGACGTCGAAGCACCCTTGGCCACGGCATCGACGCCCCACACGCGTCCCATGACCGGAAGCGTGTTGCGATCGATGTGGCGCGTGAGATCGGGACTGATCGCCTTCCACGTGTTGCCGCGGTCATCGCTCCGCAGCACGTACTGCGCTGCGAAGTAGAGGCGGTTGCTGTCGTGCGGACTGACGATGATCGGCGAGTCCCAGTTCTTGCGAAGCGGATCCATGTTGCCGCTCGGCTGCGGCTCGATGTCGACCGCCTCGCCGGTCCGTTTGTCGAAGCGCACCAGGCCGCCGTTCTGCGACTCGGCATAGATGATGTTCGAATTCTTCGGATCGGGAACGGAGCGGAAGCCGTCGCCGCCCTGCGTCACGTACCAATCGGCATTGACGATGCCCTTCGCGTCCGTCGTGCGCGCGGGACCGCCGAGGGAGAAGTTGTCCTGCGTGCCGCCGTAGACGCTGTAGAAGGGAAGGTCGTCGTCGGCGCTCACGCGGTAGAACTGCGTGACCGGCAGGTTCGCTTTGAAGTTCCACGTCTCCGCGCGGTCGAACGATTCGTAGAGTCCGCCGTCGCAGCCGATGAGCAGATGGTCGCTCGTAGCCGGATCGATCCAGACCACGTGGTTGTCGGGATGCTTCCACTTCTCGTCGAGCTTGCGCCAGGTCTTACCGCCGTCGTCGGAGACGCGCATCCAGACGTCGACGCCGTAGATGCGATCGTCATCGTTCGGATCGACGAAGATCTCGCCGTAGTACTGCCCTTGCGCGTTGAAGTCGTTGACCTTCTTGAACGACGATCCTCCGTCCTTCGAAACGAAGAAGCCGCCCGCCTTGCGCGTCGACTCGATCACGGCGTAGATGATCTTCGGATTGTGCGGCGCCATGGCCAGGCCGATACGGCCCATGTCTTCCTTCGGCAATCCGTCCTTCAACTTCGTCCACGTCTTGCCGCCGTCAGTCGACTTCTGGATGCCCGACTCGGGACCGCCGTCGATGAGCGTGAAGACGTGGCGGCGGCGTTGGTAGGCCGAGGCGTAGAGGATGTCCGGGTTGGTCGGATCGAGGATGACGTCGGTGACGCCGGTGTTCTCGCTGATGGTCAGCACGGCCTTCCACGTCTTGCCGCCGTCGGTCGTTTTGTACAGCCCGCGATCGCCGCCCGGCGCCCACAACGGCCCCTGCGCGGCGACATAGACGACATTGGAGTCGCGCGGATCGACGACGATCTTCGAGATGTGCTCCGACTTCTCGAGCCCGACGTTCTTCCAGCTCTTCCCGCCGTCGATCGATTTGTAAACGCCATCGCCCATGGACACCGAGCGCTGACTGTTGTTCTCGCCGGTCCCGACCCACACCACGAGCGAGTCGTGCGGATCGACGGTCACGCAGCCGATGGAGAACGATTTCTGATCGTCGAACACCGGCGCGAAGCTGGTGCCCGCATTGGTCGTCTTCCAGACGCCACCGCCGGCGGTGGCGATGTACCAGACCCGCGCATCTTTCGGATCGACTGCGAGATCGATGATTCGCCCCGAGGTAAGGGCGGGACCGATCTCGCGGAGGGTGAGGCCGGCGAAGGTTTTCTCGCCGTACTTCGAATCTTTCTCTTTCGCATCGTCCGCTTTCTTTGCGGGCTGCGCGAAAACGGCGAATGAAAGGACGACCGCGAGGATGCAGGTAAGGCGCTTAGCCATCGATTGGACCTCTCTCGTGATTTTGGCGTTCGGAAGGCGGGGGAATCGTATCCGCAGATGACGCAGATCGCGCAGATCGATCCACGTGTCATCTTTGTAAATCTGCGTTATCTGCGGATACTCATCCCTGCCCAACTTCCGCTGCACCCTCTGTGTTATATTGCCCGACCCGCGTATTCCAGCGGATCATCGTCATGATCGAGATCCAGATCGTTCCGAGCGACATCCGTCGCCGCGTGCGGTACGTTTTCTTTGACCGCCGGCGGGTGGTGGTCGGTCTCGTTGCGCTCTCCGTGATTCTGGCCGGCCTGCTTGGTTCCATGGCCGCGGCGCCCACTGTCATCCGGCGCGTCTACAAGGACAACTTCCTCAAGTCGATGCGCGATGAGCGCGACGTTCAGCGTGGACGTCTGCAGGAGAACGTCGTGCAGATGACGTCGCTCGAGAAGAGCCTCGAGGAGCAGCGCATCCGCGTCGAGAAGCTCATCACCGTTTACGGCCTCGATCGCAACCTCGGCGTCGGCGGTTTCTCGCTGCCATTGCACGGCATCAACGCCGGCAACGACCTGCACATTGAAGATGCTCATCGCCGCGAAGCCGTCCTGCGCAACGCCATGAAGCGGTTGCAGGACCAACTCGACCTGCTGGCGCGCTACGAGCTCGCCAACTCCGATCTCGTCCGCCATACACCGTCCATCCTCCCGCTGCCGGCCGATCAGTTCGTGCTCACCTCGCCGTTCGGCATGCGCATCTCGCCGTTCACGCGCGCGTCCGACTTCCACAAAGGTCTCGACCTCTCCGCGCCGACCGGCACGCCGGTCTACGCCACCGGCGACGGCGTGGTCAGCTTCGCCGGACGCTATCCGCTGCGCGACAGCGTGGCCTGGTGGCGCTTCGGCAACGTCGTCGTCGTCAATCACTCCGACCGCTTCATCACCATCTACGGTCATTGCGACACGGTGAAAGTCGCCGCCGGCCAGAAGATCAAGCAGGGCGAAATCATCGCCACGGTTGGCTCGACCGGCTGGAGCACGAACTCGCATCTGCACTACGAAGTGCGCAGCGACCTCGAACAGCCCGGCACTTACATCCCCATCGACCCGCGCATTTACATCCTCAACTACCAATGGAACAATGAAGCGGCCTTGCTGATGCGGTCGCGAACCAGCAAGGATTACAAAGACTTCGATCCACTTCCATCGGCGTTTCTCGGGCGTAGGAGGGTGTGATGAGCAGCAGCGCCAGTGCCGCGGACCAAGCCAATTTCCCGACGATGATCATCCCGCGCGGGACCGAGATCAAAGTCAACGCCAACGGCCAGCTTTCGATCAAGACGCCGGGCAATCTCGTGATCCAGAACTCCGGGACGTATTCCGACATCGAGTCGACCAACGGCTCGATTCGCATCGAAGAGAACGTCACTGTCGAAGCAGTGAGCATCCGCGCGGGGCAGGCCTGTTTCATCCAGGGCACGCTTACCGCCTGGCGCGTTCACGCCAAGCGCATCACGCTCGAAGAGCGCGCCCGCGCCTTCATCATGCTGCAGGAATCGGAGCAGCTGGAGATGGCCAAGAACGCGCGGCTGGTCGGCAACTTCTCGAACGAGAAGGAGCTCTTTTTCATGATGGGGAAGTTCAGCCCACAGTTGAAGGAGCTGCCCGGCGCCGTCGATCTCTCATCACCGACGACGATCGAAACGCGTCCCGCGGCCGCATGGATCCCGGCGTCGGCTCCCCAGCGCGATGACAGCGGTGAGCATCTCCGCGTCGCGCAGTCGCTGCTCGAGCGCGAGATCGGACGCACCGATCTCGCCCCCGCCGAAGCGGAAGCGCTGCGCGAAGTGCTCTACGCCTTGCGCGAACGCAACGTGACGCGCGTCGGCGGCATCTATCGCGGCGCGTTCGCGGAATTGAAAACGCAGAGCGAGGGCGTGCGGCAGGCGTACGAACATCTCGATAAGTACTTTCAGAAATAAACGCTTTTCACCACGAAGGCACAAAGGACACGAAGAGATTTCTTTGTGTCCTTTGTGTCTTTGTGGTGAAAAGCCTCCTAGAATCCCACCTTGCTCCCGCTCGCCGATCACAACCCGCGACGCACGACGCCGGTCGTCAACATCGTCCTCGTCATCGTCAATGTGTTGATCTTTCTCTGGGAGGTATCCCTCGGTCCGGAACTGGAGCCGGCGCTGTTCAACGTCGCCTTCGTTCCGGCGCGGTTCTGGAACCTTCCCGGCGCACTGGTGCCGAACGTCATCACGATGTTCGTCTCCATGTTTCTGCACGGCGGATGGCTGCACCTCGGCGGGAACATGCTCTACCTCTGGATCTTCGGCGACAACATCGAGGACCGCCTCGGCCACGCGAAATATCTCTTCTTCTATCTGGCGTGCGGCTTAGTGGCGACGCTCGCACACGCGGTCATGAATCCCGGCTCCGATGTTCCGTCGATCGGCGCCTCGGGGGCGATCGCCGGCGTGCTCGGCGCGTACATCGTGCTCTTCCCGAAGCAGCGCGTGACGACGTTGATCCCGATCTTCATCTTCATCACCGTGCGCGAAATCCCGGCCGTTTTCCTCCTCGGCTTCTGGATCGTGGTGCAGCTTTTCTTCGGCGCGGCATCGATGGGCGGCGACTTGCAACGCTCCGGCGGCGTGGCCTACTTTGCGCACATCGGCGGTTTCGTCGCGGGCATGGTGCTGATCACGCTCCTCGGCGGGCGAAGGCCTCCGGCGCGGGTCTATCCGGATTACTGGCGTCGCTGAGCAGTTTCGCGGCGTCCACCGGATCGACGGTGTTGATGAACGTACCGCTGCCGAGCTCGTAGCCGGCCATCATGGCGATGCGCGGGAACAGCTCGGCGTACCAGTGTCCGCGCGGCTGATGCGGAAACGTGGTGAAGGCCCAGTTGAACGAATCGCTGATGCCGCGCATCGCACGCGCCGACCATTGAAGCAACGACGCAAGCTCGCGCGGTTCCGCCAGATCGTGCTCGTGCGCCTTCGGAACGATCCACTGCTGGTACGCGAGCCGCGAACCGCGCGGCGCGATCCAGCGGTAGTTCTCCGTTTCGGCGATGATCGGATGCTCGCGCACATCGCACAGCGGACATCGCGCCGCGCGCGCAAACGCCTCGCCCTCGCGTGCTGCGCGCAACGGGACGAACGATGTCCCGACGAGCTGCGAGTGCAGGTGCGGTATCGACGCTCCGGCCAGACGTCCATGATTCTTGAAAATTGATACGTAGTTCGCTTCGATCGCGCGGTAGCGATCGAAGGTCAGCGCGACCGCGAGCGCAGCGTGATCGGGCTGCAGCTCATCGAACGAATCGTCGTGTGAAGCACTCTCGACTATCACCTCGGCATGCTCAGTGGGCGGATAGCGGTTCGGAAAAACGCGGACGCGCCACGGCTGGCCATCCCGCGCGATTTCCGGCGGCGTCTGATCCTCGGCGCCGGGACAGAACGGACAGGGCGGGCCCGCGAAAACATTCGGGCGTTGCTCGCGGCCGGGCGCGAGGATCACCGGATCATTCGTGATCGGCGTCTGCTCCGTCACGAACGCTCCAGCCGGGCAGCGACGCGGAAACGCTGCACGACTCCGAACACCGCCGCGACGAGCAGCAAGGCAGCCAGCCATTCGGCGACCGTCAGTCCCCCGAAGTGCATCGCGCTCCAGCCGTTCGTGAAGAGGATGTACGAGATGATCGGCAGCACGATGATGGCCAGCACAAATTCGCCGCGGCCGACCGATTCGTAGCTGCGCACGCCGTACGTCGCTTCGATCTGCGTCCCGATGTAGCCGTTCAGCATGGTCATGATGATGCCGGCCATGGCCAGCTCGACGCGCACGCCGTTGCTGGCCAGCCAGCAGGCAGCGAGGAGCGAATCGCCGGCGCGGTCGGCGCAATGATCGAGAAAGTCGCCGAAGCGCGAGCTTTTGTCCTGCACCCTGGCCACGATGCCATCGAACGCGTCGGCCAGTCCGCTGACGGCGATGAAGGCGATCGCCACGAGAAACAGCGACGGACGGCGTGCGCCAAACGCAAGGCAGAGGCCGCCGATGACGTTGAGAAAGAGCGCGATGAGCGTGATCGCATTCGGCGAGAGCGGAGTCCGCTTCGCCAACGGCGTAAACCAGCGAGCGAGCCGCTCGCGCCAGGGGTGCATGGAGGGATTATGCCGGAGCAGTTAGTGGTCAGTGGCCAGTGGTCAGAATTAAAGCGGACTGACCACTGACGACTGGCCACTGACCACTTGCTTCTACGCATGAGCTGGAAGAAATCGCAGCGATCAGTTATTTTGATTTCCGTTAAATCGCGTCACACGACAAAGGCAAACCTCCGGCGACGGAGGGGCGCAAAGTTCCAGGTCTGGACCGTCAGACGGCTGAACTACCGAACGTGAACGGAGACAGGCTTTTTGGTGTCTCCATCCTTCCATGGCGGAAGGCGTTCCTTTGCGACCGCGATCGACAAAGGAGCGTCCATTGCGCATTCGCGTTGCCGCCGTAGCCGCCGTCCTGCTGACTCTCGCCGCGCAGTCGTTCGCCGGGTACAAAGTGTCGGTCTGGATTCCGCCCTGGAGCACCGCCGCGCTGACGTCGATCCAGGCGAATGGTGGTGCCATCACGGAGTCGAATCCGGTTTGGTATGCGTGGAACGCCGACTACTCGATCGCGAAACAGTGGAACGCCGAGAATCCGACGTGGCGCTCATCGATGGGCGGACTGCTGATCCCGACCGTGCAGAACCTCGTCAACGACTCGTTTGACGGCAACGCCGCCGCGGCCATGCTCGCGAATGCGACCACACGCGAGGCGCACGCGACGGCACTCGCCCAGCTCGCGATCACCAACGGATTCGACGGCATCGACGTCGATTACGAGCGCGTCCCCACCGGGTCACGCGCTGCATTCACAGCCTTCGTCACCTCCCTCGGCGCGAAGTTGCACGCCGCGAACAAAAAGCTCTCCGTCACCGTCTACGCGAAAGCGAGCGACAAGGAAAACTGGAACGGTCCGGGCTCGCAGGATTGGACCGCCATCGGCGGTGCCGCCGATTCGGTCAAGATCATGGCCTACGACTATCACTGGTCGACCAGCGCTCCGGGCGCCATCGCGCCGCTGGACTGGCTCGATCAGGTGGCCGCATACGCGGAACAGACCATCGCCGGCAGCAAGATCATGATGGGCCTGCCGTGGTACGGCTACGACTGGCCGTCGTCGGGGAGCGCGGGGACGGCCTCCTTCGCGTCCGCGCATCAGACGATCCTCACGAACAACGCCACGGTGCAGCGCGATGCCGCCAGCGGCGAGCCGTATTTTTCGTACAGCGGCCACACCGTCTACTTTCAGGATGCGGCCGGCTACGCGAAGAAGCTCGACATGCTCAAGCAGAAGCACTCCGGCATCGGCGGCTTCGCGCATTGGGCGGCCGGCCAGGAAGATCCCGACATCTGGAAGGTGATCACCGGAACGACGCCGCCGGTCACGCCGCCGCCTGGTTCCGGCGGAACACCGGCGCAGACAGACTTCCTCGTTTCCGGCCCGGCCACGATGCAGGTGATGCAGGGCGCCAGCGCCTCTGCCGACTTCCGTCTCGTCCCGATCAACGGCTTCACCGGTGCGGCCGCAGTGACCGTGCAGAAGACGTTCAACGGCGTCGCCGTGCCCGCGCTTTCGACGGTTCTCTCCGGCAACGCCGTTACCGTCAACATCAGCGCGTCGTCGGCGCCGGGCACGTACATCCTGATCGTTCGCTTCACCAGCGGCACGCTCGTTCACGAGCAGTCGGTGACGGTAACGGTCACGCCATCGCCGACGCGGCATCGCGCAGCGAGAGGATGAGCACCACAGAGACACAGAGGACACGGAGACATTCTGTGATCTCTGTGCCTCTGTGGTGCAAGGGCCTCTCTCAGTAGATGATCACGGTGTCGCCGACGTTCGCGATCTGGTAGAGCTTCTCGATGTCGGCGTCGCCGAGGCGTACGCAGCCGTGCGAGACGGACTGGCCGAGTTTGTCCGGCTCGTCGGTGCCGTGGATGCCGTAGCCGTTGCCCATCTCCAGGCGGAACTTGCCGAGGACCTTGTCGTAGTGGCGCTGCTTCGTGTTGACGGGCGGGATCACAACCGCATCGCCGGCCACGATCGTCTTGCCCGGCTCGAGCTCGCGCTGGCTGCCGTCGGGATCGACTTCCACGACCGTATCGCCTTGCACCTTCAGCACTGGATTCGAGGCCGTGTTGCTGCTCCCGCCGAACCACGACCAGACACCCTGACTCGGAGCGCTGGACGCCGGTTGTCCGGTGCGTTTGTCGATCCACTGGCCGGGATTGAGATGGATGACGCGCATGCCGTTCTTGCGCGCCTCTTCGACGTAGTGCCAGTCCGGTGGAACCCACTGCGGATTCTCGTCTTTCGAAATCACGTGCAGCTTGCCGATCGGCGTATCGAAAATGACGGTCTTTCCGTCCACCGCGAGCGTCGTTCCTTTGCCCGTTGAACAGACCGCTTCGAAGACCGTCTGGCCGGCGCGGCGGACGTAGAGCTTGTTCTCGGCCGTCGAGACGAGGATGGTCTGGCCGGTGTCGGGAACGTCGTCGGTCTGCCTGGCCACATCCTGCAACTTGGCCTGCAGCGCATTGACGCTGGCCGTTTTCTGCGCCGCTGTGCCGCGCAGTGTTTCCGCTTTGCTGCCGGCGCGCTCGGTGATCATCTTGTCGATTTCGGCGACGCGATCGAGGCGGCGCTCCTCGCGGACGTTGATGGTTTCACCGGCGATGGCGAATGCGGCCAGTCCGAGCGCGAGCACGAGTAAGGCCCAGGAGCCGAGTAATCCGAGTATGCGTTTCATCAGAAGATGTAGACCCTCGTCTGCGTCGTGATGCGCGGCCAGATCGCGGCGAGGTCGGCTTCCGGGACCATAAACGATCCCGGCTTCGGCCCTTGGAGCGGACTTTCCGGCGGCGGCGGGGAGTGGATGACATAGCTGTTCGGCAGGAAGATCACGTAGCGCCCGAGGCCGTTCGGGACGACGGCGCGATCGGCGGGAGCCGGTTGGTTGCGGAGGGCGTAGACCCATTCGGGGACTGCCCATTGATAACCCTCTTCCGCGCCGGTCACGCTGAAGGCGCCTTTGAGTGGCATGAATGTCCAGGTCTTACCGACAGGGGAAGTGATCGTCTTCGCCTCGCCGATCTGAACGTCCGCTTCGCGCACCACGGCGCGGCCGAAGCGGAACTGCATCTTTTTCCGCTGCGTATCGATGGAGATGTAGAACTCTTCGCTCTGCAGCGTCTTCAGATACTGCATGCGGCCGTCGAGCTCGCGATTGAGCTGGGCCTGAGTCAGGTCCGCCTGCGACAGCTCGTCGCGGATGCGGTTCAACTCCGCCGGCGAGTTCGCGTTGCGTTTGAAGAGAATCGAGGTCTTGGTCTTGATGACATCGCGCTCGTGCTTGGCGTAGGCAAACGTCGCCGCGGCGATGACCAGGAGAAGCAGATTGAGCCAGAGAGGCGGCCGCGGAAACGATCGCCGCTCCCGGCCGTACGGTGCGTCGGACATTACCGGACACAAGAGCGAGCGGCGTGCCAGAGAGCGGGGCGTCGGGAGTCGGAGGACGGAGGACGGAGTCGGCCTTGCTACGACTCCCGACCCCCGATCGCGTGATAATCACGGCGTGCTCAACCTTCGACGCCTCGCGCAAACATCCACTCTGCTTGCCATTCTCTCGATCCCTCTCCTCGGGCAGGAGGCGGCCACGCCGGTCCAGGGCGAGCGCCATGTATTCACCATCGAACGCTTTACCTTCGAGAGCGGCGCAACCGTGCCGAATGTGCAGGTGGTCTACGGCACGTACGGCAAGCTGAATGCGAATCGCGACAACGTCATCCTCCTTCCCTCGCACTACATGGCGGACTTTCACGGCTATGAGCGGTGGATGGGGGCGGGGAACGCGCTCGATCCGGCGAAGTCCTTTCTCATCGCCACCGAGCTCTTCGGCAACGGGCATTCTTCGTCGCCGAGCAACACCGCCGAGCCGTTCCACGGTCCGCGGTTTCCGGTGGCGACGATCAGAGACAACGTGGAGGCCGTGCATCAGCTTCTGCTCAGCCTCGGGATCACACATCTCCGGGCCGTGGCCGGCTTCTCGATGGGAGCGGAGCAGGCCTTCCAGTGGGCGGTCAGTTATCCCGATTTCATGGACCGCATCGTGGCCACGTCCGGCACGGCGAAGTGCTGGCCGCACGGTGTGGTCCGGCTGGAGGCCCAGATCGCCGCGATCGCGCTCGATCCCGCCTTCAAAGGAGGCGACTACACGGTCCAGCCCAAACAGGGAGTCGAGCTTTTCGGATTGGTCTGGACCGGCTGGCTCTTCTCGCAGGAGTGGTGGCGGAAAGAGCTCTGGCATCAGATGACGCCGCCCGGGACCACCTTCGAGACCTTTCTCTCCTCGATGCGCAAAGACTTCATTCCCGGCGCCGACGCAAACGATCTGATTCTGCAGGCCCGCACCTGGGAGCATCACGATGTCGGTGCGACCAGGGGATTCGACGGCAACATCGAGAAGGCGCTGGCGTCGATCAAGGTCCCGGTCCTCTACATGCCGTCGGAGACCGATCTCTACTTCCCGGTCACGGACGCCCGCTATGAGGCGCGCTTCATCCCGCACGTGACGCTGACGCCGGTTCCGTCGCTCTGGGGTCATCCGGCCGGAATTGGGATTTCGGCCGAGGACAAGAAGTTCGTGAACGAGAAGATCGCGGCGTTTCTGGCAGGGAGATGATTGATCCGCAGATGACGCAGATGTACGCAGACTAGGATCGTTGTCTTTATCTGCGTCTCATCTGCGAAATCTGCGGATAAACCTCTACGCCGATGGGATACGTCACACCTCCAGCTTGTCCTTCGGCCGGGCCACGATGGCGTAGAGAGCCGGCATCAGGAAGATGCTGATCAGGAGGCGTGAGAACAGTCCGCCGACGATGACCAGCGCGAATGGTTTCTGCGTGTCGGAGCCGATTCCGGTCGAAAGTGCCGCGGGCAGAAGTCCTACCGCGGCGACCAGCGCGGTCATCATGATCGGACGCAATCGCAGGATGGCCGCTTCGCGATTCGCTTCGGCGATTCCCAATCCGTCGCGGCGCAGCTCGTTCGCGTACGAGATGAAGATGACAGCGGTCTGCACCGACACGCCGCACAGCGCGATGAATCCGATGCCGGACGACACGGAGAATGGAGTCCCGGTCAGTTTCAACGCCAGAAGGCCGCCCACCGGCGCGGAAAGCAGGACAGCGACCACGGTGATCATCGGGAACTTGAAGTTCGAATAGAGCATGAACAGCAGCATGAAGATCAGAAGGACCGTCACCGGCACGATGACCTGAAGCTGTTTGCGCGACGCGGAGTAGTTCTCGTACTCGCCGCCCCAGACCATCTGGTAGCCGGTCGGAACGCTGACCGCTTTCGCCACCTGCCGTTGTGCGTCTTCAACGGCACCAGCCAGATCGCGGTTCTTGATCGAGAACTGCACGCCGATGTAGCGCTGGTTGTTCTCGCGGTAGATGAAGGACGCGCCGCTCGCTTCGCGGATATCGGCCAGCTCTTTCAGCGGAATCTGCTGGCCGCCGGGCGTGGCCACGAGGATGTTGCCGATCGCCTCCGGCGTCTCGCGGAACCGCGGCTCGAGTCGGACCACGAGGTCGAAGAGCCGCTCACCCTGCACGACCTGTGTTGCGGCGGCCCCACCGACCGCTGCTTCGATGAGGCCGTTGATGTCGGCCACGTTCAAGCCGTAGCGCGCGATCTTTTCCCGATCCGGCGTGACGGTCAGGCTAGGCTGGCCGAGCTCGCGTACGACCGAGATCTCGTCGATGCCCGGAACTTTCTGCAGCACCGTCTTGATCGCATTCGCGCGCTGCTCCAGCACGTTCAGGTCGGGGCCGAAGATCTTCACCGCCAGCGAACTTTTGAGACCGGTCTCCGCTTCATCGACGGCGTCTTCGGCCGGCTGCGTGTAGTTGAAGACGATGCCGGGGAATGCCTTCAGTTTCGCGGCGATCGCATCGGTGAGCTCGGCTTTCGTGCGGATCGGTCCGGTCCATTGATCGTACGGTTTCAGGCCGACGAAGAATTCGCAGTTGAAAAAGCCGGTGGGATCCGTTCCGTCGTCCGGACGGCCGAGCTCCGACGTGACGACCGTGACTTGCGGGAACGACCGGAGCACCGCGCGTACCTGCGGCGCGATCTGCGACGCGGCCTCGAACGAGATCGTCGACGGCATCGTGGCGCGCACCCACAGCGAGCCTTCGTCGAGATGCGGCATGAACTCGGCGCCGATCGACGGAACCAGAAGCAGTGATGCTGCGAAGATGATCACCGAGGCGATGGTCGTCGCCCACGGATGTTTCAGCGCGGCGTCGAGGCCGACGGTGTAGAGCTGACGGACCTTGTCGAAGATCACGTTGCGCCGTTCGCGCACGCCGCGCCGCAGGATCCAGGCGCAGAGCACCGGCAGGAGCGTCAGAGCGATCAGCAGTGAGCCGGCAAGCGCAAAGATCGTCGTGTCGGCCATCGGCTTGAAGAGTTCCCCCGAGGGCCCGCTGAGCGCGTAGATCGGAAGGAAGCCGGCGGCGATCACCGCCACCGCGTAGAAAATCGGCCGGTCGACCTCGGCAGCAGCCGAGATGATCACCTTCGTCACGCTCTGCGGGTTTTCGCTTTCGCCGTTCAGCGCCAGCCGCCGGAAAATGTTCTCGACCATCACTACGGCGCCGTCGACGAGAATCCCGAAGTCGATTGCACCGATCGAAAGCAGATTGGCCGGTACGTTCTTGAGATCGAGACATACGAAGGCGAACAGCAGCGACAGCGGAATCGTCACTGCCACGATCAGTCCCGTACGGATGTCGTACAGGAAGAAGATCAGGATGACGATCACGAGCAGCATGCCGCGAAGAAGGTTGTCTTCGACGGTGCGCGTGGTGAGCGCGATCAGATCGCGGCGGTCGTAGAACGGACGGATCTTCACGTCCGGCGGCAGGACGGAGCGGTTCAGCTCCGCCGTTTTTTTCTCGAGGCGGTCGAGGACGACCTGGGCCTGCTCGCCTTTGCGCAGCAGGATTACGCCTTCGACGGCTTCATCGCGGTCGTTGAATCCGAATTGGCCGAGGCGCGGGGCTGAGCCGATGACGACTCTGCCGATGTCGCGGATCAGGACAGGCGTTCCGTTGTGTACGGCCACGACCACGCTGCCGATGTCTTCCGGCGTTTGTAGGCGGCCCAATCCGCGCACGTAGTAAAACTGGCCGCCCTGCGAGTAGAAGCCGCCGCCGGCATTGCCGTTGTTCGCGCCGAGTGAGCTGACGACGAGCGGCACAGAGAGGCCGACGGCAGCGACCTTCGCCGGATCGAGCAGCACCTGGTACTGCATCGTTGGCCCGCCGAGGCCGGAGTCGTCCGCGACGCCGGGAACGGACTTGTACTGCCGCTCGATGACCCAATCCTCGAGAGTCTTGAGCTCCGTCGCCGAGCGATCGGGACTTTCGAGCACGTATCGAAAAATCAATCCGGATGGCGAGAAAAGAGGCGCCATGCTTGGCGTGACTCCCTGGGGCAACGACACGTCCGCGAGACGTTCCAGCGCCTGCTGCCGCGCGAAGTAGTTGTCCGTTCCCGGCTTGAACGCCAGGCGAACGTCGGACAGACCGTAAAGCGAGATGGAGCGGATGACGGTCATGTTCGGGATGCCGTTCATCTCCGTTTCCAGCGGCACCGTGATCAGCCGCTCCACCTCCTCGGCGGCATGCCCTTCCCATTGCGTGACGATCTCGACGCGGGGCGGCGAGAGGTCCGGGTACGCGTCGACCGGCAATCTGCGAAACGAGTAGATCCCGCCGCAAATCAACAGGACCGTGAAGAAGAGGATGAGAAAACGCTGCCGCAGCGATCCCGCGACGATCCTGTTGATGATCGACGTTGCCGTCCGGTCCCGCGATTCGTCGCCGTTGATGTCTTCCGGTAGCTCGTCGTTCATGAGTGTTCCTCGCTCTGGAGGAACAGTCCCCCTTCGACGACGATCGATTCGCCGGCCGCGAGGCCCGAACGGATCTCCTGCTTGTCGCCGACGCGCGAGGCGAGATCGACGCGCCGCCGTTCGAACGTGCCGTCCGGTTTGGCGACGAAGACGAAGGGAAGGTTCTCGTCGTCGCGCAACACCGCGGAGACCGGGATGAGGATTCCATTTGCCGGCGCCTGCGAGTGAATCTGCACGCGCACGTAGAGATCGCGCTTTAGCACTTCGCCGGGATTGGGGACATCGAGACGCACGGAGACGGCGCGCGTGTTCGGATCGACGAGCGCTGCGATGTAGTCGACGCGACCCTGCAATGTCTGACCGGAACCGGTGATGACGTCGGCCGTGTCGCCGACGCGAACCGAGGGAAGGTCGGCCTCGAAGACGTTGGCCATGACCCACACGCTGGAGAGGTCAGCCACAGTGAAGGCGGGCGTGGTCGCGGCCTGCAGCAACTGGCCCGGCGAGACGAGCCGCTCGACGACTGTGCCGCTAATCGGCGATCGAATGACGCCGCCGAGGTTCTCGACCGGCTTGTTCTGTTCGATGTCGTCGATCGTCTTGTTATCGACACCGAGCGCGCGAAGCTGCTGCACCGCGGCCTCGCGATCCGATTCGGCGTTGATGGCGTCGGTCTGTGCTTGTTCCAGATCGCGCCGCGCGATCGCATCGTTCTTGAACAGTTGCTCGTCGAGCGTGGCGATTCTTCGCGCATTCTTCGCCGTCGCTTCGGCCTTACGCAGCGCGCTGATGTCGGCGGCGAAATCGGGCGACGCCACGACCGCCAGCGCTTCACCGCGGCTAACCCGGCTGCCGATGTTCGCGAGGATGCGCGCCACGGGGCCGGAGATCGGCGAGAGTACCTGCGTCGATCGGTTCTGGTTGAAGGCGACGGTTCCCGTCGCGGCGATCGTTTTTCGGAACGACTGCAGCGTCACTACCTCGGTGCGCACATTCCGCATCGCATTCGGACGCGTCGAAGTCGTCTCGGTTTTCTCGACGGGAGTTTTCTCGCAGCCGATTGCGGTGAGAACGATCAGCGCGGCTGCGCAGCAGTTGAAGATTTTCATGGGTGTTGTTCTCCGGCTGGTGGCGGTGGGAGAGGTGCGCCGACGGCGAGTTCGAGCGCCGCGAGTGCGTCATTCGCCGCGCCGAGCGCATCGACGTATTGACTCTCGGCAGCGAGCAGCGTTCGCTTCGCATCGAGCAGGTCGAGTGCGGATGAGCCGCCCAGACCATAACTGACCGATGCGACGCGAAAGACCTCGCGCGCTTGCGGAAGGAGATGGTCGCGGATAAAGACCGCCTGACGCAGCGATGTGGAGGCATTCGTGTAGGCGGTCTGGACGTCGAGACTGACCTGCGCGCGGATGTCGGCCAGATTCGCGGCCAACTCCTCTTCGCGGTGCCTCGCGGCCGCCACCTCGCCGCGCTGGTGCTGCCAGAAGAAGATCGGGATGCCGAAGGCGATTCCGCTGGTGAAGGTCGTGGGCGTTCCCTCTGCCGCATTGCGCGTCACGCTGAGGTTGACGTCCGGCATCCAGAACTCACGCGCCAGTTTCGTCGCGCTGACCGCGCCCTGCTGCTGCGCGAGGAGCGTGGCGATTTCCGGCCGCGTCGAGTCGGCGAGTTTTTCCAGCGACTCGATTACGGCAATCGGTGCGGGCACTTCGAGGGTCGTAGTGAGCTCGAGCGGCGCGCCGCCGGCGCGGCCGAGAATGCGGTTGAGCGCCGCGCGGGCGGTTGTGATGGCGCGGTCGCTGGCGAAGAGATCGTTCTCCGCCTGCGCAAGATCCGTCTCCGCTTTGATGACGTCGACGCGCGGCACTGTGCCGCCGAGAAAGCGCGCCTGCGTTTTTTTCACAAAGTCCGCGGCCAGCTCTTTACTCTGCTCCAGATCTTCACGATGCCGCAGCGCGACCAGGATCGCGTCGTAGGCCTGCGCCGCCTGCGACGCCACCTGCTGCCGCAACTGCGCGAGGTTGAACTCCGCAGCGCGCAAGTCCGCCGTTGCTACGTCGCGCCGCAACCCTCGCTTGCCGGGGAACGGAAGCGTCACTCCGAATCCCTGATCGCTTCCGCTGCGCGACGCTGGGTTGAGGATGTGCGACTGTCCTGCAATGTCTGCAGCGAACGTCGGATCGGCGAACGCGGCGGCGGTCACGACGTTGGCGCGCGCCTCTTCCACCTGCGCGCGCGCCGCGGCCAGGGCCGGGTTGCGCACGAGCGCCTCATCGATTGCCTGCTGCCTCGACAGGCGCAGCGGCTCGGGTGTCTGCGCCGAGGCCGAGATGGAAAGTGAGAACAGAACAGCGCCAAGAATGCAGGCCCGATTCAAAAATGCGGTTCCACCACGATGTGGTGACATACAGCTCCTCGCAAGGTCGTCTTCGGTGAAAAGAGAGACGGCGCTACGCGGCGGGAGGAGCGCGCGAGCTGCGGGCGAGCGATTCGACCGCCGCAACTTCGGGCAGCGCGGGCGTGGTCAGCGTGTAGAGAACGGCCAGCGGCGCGGCGAGGGAGGGAGTGGTCGAGGGGAGGCGTCCGGCGCCGGCAACGCAGACGGCACAGGCGGACGCGGAATTCGGGTTTGTTGTGTCGAGCGAATGGTTGTGCAGCAGCGGCTGGGCAGCCAGCAGCAGAGCCACCAGAACGGCGAAAACGTGAAGCCTGCGAGCCCTTCCATGCATCGAGCAGACAGCGTAAGCGGAGCCCGCTGATCGAAATTCCGATTTGGAATAAGGGGCTAAATCATGGCCTTAGAACGTCCGGTTTAGGAGATCGTGAGAATGACAACTTCGCAGGCAGTACGAGAGATTACGGATCAGGATTTCGAGCAGCTCATGAGCAGCGAGCAGCCGGTGTTCGTCGACTTCTGGGCTCCGTGGTGTGGCCCGTGCCGCATCATCGGACCGATCGTGGAAGAGCTCGCGCCGTCGTACGAGGGGAAGGCGGTCATCACCAAGATGAACGTCGACGAGAATCAGAACGTGCCGCAGAAATTCGGCGTGACTTCGATTCCGACCCTGATGATTTTCAAGAACGGCCAGCTGGTCGACCGCGCCATCGGCGCCATGCCCAAGCCGATGCTCCAGAAGTTCATCGACAAAAACATCTGAAGTGATTCGTGTTTTGCACAAAGGCCGGCTGGAAATGCCGGCCTTTTTTGTGCTCAGTAGATTAGGCGTGTGCCTCTCTCTCACGTCCTAATCTACTAATCCACTAATCTACTAATCCACTGACACCATGCTCTCCGACCTTGACCGACTCATGCGCGAGCGCGAGCTTGACGCGCTCATCGTGCCGATGCACGAAGCGCTGCATCCATCGTTTCGTTGGATCACGCGCGGCGCGAAAGTCACGCGCGGCTACGCGATCAAACTGACGGGCCGCGATCCGATCCTGATCTCGTATCCGATGGAGCGCGACGAGGCGGCAGCGACAGGACTGGCCACGCGCCTCATTCACGATTTCGGCTACGACGCGATCTTCAAGTCGGCGCCGAACGGCATCGCCGCGTACGCCGACTTTTTCGACGTCGTTCTGCGCGAGCTCGGCGCTGAATCCTCCCTCGCCATCGTTGGCAACCTTCCGTTCCCTCTCTACCTCGGCATCGCCGAAGGGCTGGAGACGAAAAGTTGGCGCGTCTGGCGAGGCAGCGACGATCTCGTTCAGCTCGCGCGCAAACGGAAAGAGCCGTGGGAGATCGCCGCGATCCGTTCCGTCGGCGAACGCACCGAACAGGTCGTCGATCGCGTTCGCGAAGTGCTGCGCTCGTCGACGATCGACGGCGATCACCTCGTCCACGATGGCCGCACGCTTACCCTCGGCGATCTAAAGCGGCTCGTCTCTCGCGAAATCTCCCGCCTCGGCATGCTCGAAGATCACGACACGATCCTTTCGCAGGGCCGCGACGCCGGCATCCCGCACTCCCGCGGCGACGCCGATGCCATCGTGCGCCCTGGAGTGCCGATCGTCCTCGACATCTTTCCTGCCGACCGCGAGAGCGGCTACTTTTTCGATCTGACGCGAACGTTCTGCGCCGGTCCGATTCCTGAAGAGCTCCGGCGAATTCACGCCGACGTCCTCGAAGCATTCGAGCTCGCACGCGAATCGATGCGCGCAGGAACGCTCGCGTCGTCCTACCAAACGCTCGTCTGCGATTTCTTCGAACAACGCGGCTACGCGACGACGCGCTCCAATCCCGCCACACTCGAAGGCTACGTCCACTCCCTCGGCCACGGCGTCGGACTCGACGTCCACGAGAAACCATTCTTCGGACTGGCTGCGACCAACCGCGACGAAATCGAAATCGGCGACATCGTCACCATCGAGCCGGGCCTCTACTTCCCCGACCGCGAACTCGGAGTGCGCATTGAAGACACGCTGGTGGTGGGGGAGGATGGGCGCGTGGAGACGTTGTGCCGCAGCAGCCGCGGACTCAACCCCTAAAAAAGCTTTCACGCGGAGACGCGGAGAGGCGGAGAAAACCAGAGAAAACCTCTCCGCTTCCTCCGGCTCTCCGCGAGCTCCGCGTGAAACGTCACCTGTATCGTTTCATTGCCTTCGCCAGCGTTGCGCCCTTCAGGAAGGTTTCCTTGCGATACCCGACGCTCGCCTCTTCGTAGACGTACACCGTCACGCCGGCCGGCTCTTCGAGGAAGAAATGCGTCCCGATGGCGGAGGCGCGGAAGGTCACTTTGTCCTTGCCGTCGTTCGAGAGCGTCTGAAGGTACATCGCCATCGGATGCGGGATCGCCGGCGGCGCGATCGTCTTTGCAGCAGCCGCGGCAGTGACGGCGAAAAGGATAACGATAAATAAGTTGTGCGGGCGCATCGGTAGATTGTAAGCTGAGCGGCGATGTTCCTAACCGACGGTCCAGACGCCGCCGAGCAGGTATACGTTTTCGCCCACGGAGCCGGCGGAGCCATGGACACGCCGTTCATGACCACCGTCGCGCGGGAGCTGGGCGAACGCGGTATCCGCGTCGTCCGCTTCGAATTTCCGTACATGGCCGCGCGCCGCACCGGCGGCAAACGCGGCGCTCCGGATCGCGAGCCGGTGCTGCTGAACACATGGCGCGAAGTCGTCGCGCAACTCGGCGGCGGACCGCGGCTCTTCATCGGCGGCAAGTCGATGGGCGGACGCATGGCCACACTCGTGGCCGACGAGCTGAAGGTTCGCGGCGCGGTCGTGTTCGGCTATCCGTTTCATCCGCCGGGTCAGCCAAACAAACTCCGAACAGCGCATCTGGGATCCATGACCACGCCGATGCTCGTGCTGCAGGGCGAGCGCGATGTGTTCGGTAGCCGCGACGACGTGGCCGGCTACCAGCTCTCCCCGCAAATCCGCGTCGAATGGATTCCGGACGGCGATCACTCGCTCAAGCCGCGCGCGAAATCGGGCACCACCGAGCGCCAGAACCTCCTCCACGCCATCGACGCCGCCGCGAAATTCATGAGCAGTCGATGACCGACGCGCGTGCAACGGCTTTGGTGGTCGAGGACGACGCGACGACGCGGACGCTCCTGGCCGGACTGCTCGAATCGATCGACTGCGACGTCGACCTGGCCACAGACGGCGAAGAAGCGCTCGTGCAGCTCCGGACCCGCGAGTACGACATCGTCTTGCTCGACATCGTCCTGCCGAAGATGAGCGGCATCGACGTGATGGAGTCGTTGCGCCGCGATCACCCCCGCATCCTCGGCTGCATCATCGTCGTCACCGGCCTCGACATCCGCGAGATCCGGACGCTTTTCCCGGCCGTGCACGAGACGCTGTCGAAGCCGGTCATCCCGAACCGATTGCGTCAGGCCGTGCGCTCCTGTCTGCGCCGTTGACGAACGAATCACGCATCGTTGCGCCGCCATTCACGTTCGGAGCGCCGCGCGCCACTCTTTTCACAACGCGCCGACGCCGCGCTCATGCCCAGTCCCTACACTGCCTCGACTGGGACATACAGGACGCGGCCTCCTCCGGAAGCGTGTTGTATGAGAGAGAGCAAGCAGGCGGTTGGAAGCGCGTCGCTTCCAACCGCCTGTTCTTTTTAGTGGTGTTCCGCGCGACGCCGAACGATGCTCCCGATGCTGGTGACCGTTCCGTCTGACATTCCGCCAGGCCCGAAGGCTCGCACGCGAAACTGATCTCCGACCTTCGCATTCAGGGTAATCGTCCGCGCGTCTGCCGGTGCCGGCGCATACGGGAACCAGCTCTTGCCGAAGTCGACCGAGCGTTCGATCAGAAAGCCATTCGCACCGCCATCGCTCTGCCAGTCGATGCGCGCAGTACTGCCGCCGAAATAGCTGACGGCACTCCGAGGGGCGAGCGGCGGCGCGGGCATCGGCGAGAATTCAGACAGTAAGTACAGCCGGGCTCGCGCCACGTACGCCGGGGGCGCTACCTCGGAGATGGCGAAGGCCGTCCCAGCCGCGAGATCGACGGCGATCGATGGTGATGTCTCGTAGGTGAAATCGGGAGGGCCGGCCGTTTGTGTGACCAGAGAGCGGATCGGGATGCCGAATTGGTTCACCCGGATGGCACCCAGCCAGCCCCCCTCCGTTGGCGGCCCGGTGTAGCGCACCGCGGCGACGTACGACGATCCATCCCAGGCCACCTCGCTGTTGGCGCCGTAGAACCATTCGAATAGTGGAACTTCACGCTCGAGATGCAGCGCGTCGCCCTCGCTGTGCACGACGATCGACGACGTGACGCGCTCGTCGTCAAGCACGAGGAGCGACTCGGCGCCGCTGGAGGCTACGTGACCGTGAACGTGCACACCGGGAACGCGCAGCGGCACATCCATGGCAGCGCCATCCGCCGAAACACGCATGATCCGGACTCGGTCCGGAACCGGCGTACAGGTACAAACGACAGGAGGAGCTTCGGCATCGGCGACGATGTACTGCCGACCGTCCCAGGCGACATCCAGCGCGGTCGCGGATTCCGTATCGGAGTTGGAAGTCGGGACGCCCAGATCCTTCGCGGCCGTTGCGACACCGTCAGTTCCCACGAACGCGCCGAAGAATTTCCTGCCGTCCGTCCAGATCACAAAGAACCGGCTTCCGTTCCAGACCACGTCGAACGGACCGAACTTAAGCGGGGCGATGTCGATTGGTGTGGCGTCGAGCACACCGCCGAACGATGACAGACGCGTTGCCACCAAACGCCCGTTTCCAATCCAGACGATCAGCTCCTCGGCCGCCCCGTGCGCGATCAGTGGAGGCGATGACGCGTGCGGGTCGAGCACGATCCCTATCCCATCCAGCGGCTCACCGGAGCCGTTGACGCGACCCGCCACGATGCGCTTCGATCCCGACTCCTGCTCCATCCACGCGGCTGTGAAGCCCGCGCCGTTGCCCGCTGCGGCAGGCGCGAACTGGCGGACAGGCGTGGTCAGCAACGGCGCGTAGCGGATCGCGGATACATCGCGGCCAGCATGAAGAGAGGAGGAGAACAGGGCGAGGGAAAGGAAAATGAGAAGGTTGCGCATGGTGGCGTTAGTGAGTGGTTGCCGAGCGGCGGCGTGGGATGCTCCCGATGCTGATGAGTCGTTCCCAGTAACTGACCACGTTCCTCGGTGCGGGCGGGGCAGGCATCGGCGCGAGCTCCGACAAGAGATAAAGGCGAACCTGCGCGGGAGAGTTCACCGTAGTGCTTTCTGAAATCACCAGGGCCGTATCACCCTCGTCGTTGGCGCCCCATCGAGGGTGCCAACGCGGCGCGAGAAGAGCGAGCAGTGCCGCTGTTGCCGGACGGAAGTTTGCCGTCATCGCCGCGCCGCCCGCGTCCTCGGCTCGCTGCGGACGGTTGTGATCGGGCCGTTCGGCGGGCTGCCGTCCGGACCGTACGCGCGAATCCGGAACGTGTCTCCGGAGTTCGCGGATACCGTCGCCTCATGAACATTGGCGGGCAGGTGTTGTACCTCGTACCAGACGTTCGGGTGAAGAAGCCACTCGACCAGGTAGCCAGGCGCCTCTCCGTCCCAATGCAACACCGCCAGGTTGTTTGTGGTGAGGTGACCGACCAGGTTGGTCGGAGTGGGAAGCACCGCCGGCACAGGCTCGAGCTCCGAGCCGAAGTAGATGCGGGCGCGGGAGAGATTTGAGGGTGGTGCCTTTTCGGCAGTCGCGATCGCCACTTCACCGGCGTCGTTGGCGACGATCGAAGTGGTGACCGAGGGTCCGGTTGCAAAGAGCTTTTGCTGAACATGGCCGCCGCGATCGAGGCGCCAGAGCCGGAGAAAGTCGCCGACGCCCGTCCAGGCAACATCGTAGTAACCGCCGTCCCAGGTCGCATCGGAGGCGCGAGCATCCTGCACGGTCATCGTCGGCGCGCTGACCGATAGAACTCCAGCGTCACCATGCACGATGGACGTTGAGAAGCTGTAGTAGTCGCTGGTCAGCAGCAGGAACTCGCTACCGCTCGTCGCGATGCGCGCAGAGGTGGCGCGGAGGACCCGGTAGGGAGTCTTGTCGAGAGGCACGCCGGTGGCCGAAAGACGCACGAGACGCACTTCCTCGGCTGGCGGCGATACGCAAAGGGAGGAGCACGGGACTACGTATGCCGTCCCGAACGAGATTAGAAACTGGCGGCCATCCCATGCGAGAGAAGGACTGCGCGCCTCGACCAATTCGAAACTGTTGATTTTCATCGGAATGCTGAACTTCGCGCCGGCGATCCCGTCGCTTCCGACGAAGCGGCCGGCGAGGCTGTAGTCAGGGTAATTGACCCAGGTGACGAGGTAACTCACTCCGTTCCAGGCCACAGCGGTCCCGAATTCTGTTGAGCGGTCCACAATGATGGGCGCCGTGTCCAGCAGTCCCGCCGTTCTCGACCAGCGAAACGCCACCGTTCCCTCGTCGGTCGACACCACCAGGAGCGCATCGTCGCCGGCGCCGCGCGTGATCGCGATGTTTCGGATGATCTTCGAATGAAGCGGCAGTGCGATGCCCGGTCCGTCGAGTGGCGCGCCCCAGCGGGTCACCCGTCCCACCATCGCCAACAGGTCCGGACCGCTGTGTTCGATCCAAGCCGCTACATAGTCGACGCCATCGGACGCGATGACCGGCTGCTCCTGGCGCGCCGCCGCCGTGGGCGCGAGGGGTGACAGGGACGTACGCACTCCTTCCGGCACTACCGTTCCGGTGACCATCGATAGCGGCACGGGGTGCAGGGTGCTGTATGTGGAAATGATCGCTGCGAATTGATCGCCGTCCGCCGCCGCGTCGTCCAGGCCGTAGTCATTCGCCACCGGGATCGCTTCGGCATCGAGAACGCGGCCAGGGGCGTCGGTGCGGACGACGGCCACTCCGTTGCTGTCATTGCCGATGATCAGATGTCCGGACGCGGTGCGAAGCAGGCGCAGGCCATCGTACCGGCTGAAGTTCCGAGGCAGCAGTTGCGGCGCGGCAACGTCATTGCTGCGGCTGACGGTTGTGACATAGGCAGCAGTCGATTGCGTCGCGCTCCATGTCACGACCGCGTGATCGGAATCTCCGGCTACCGCAACAGCCGGCGCATACCACGCATACTGTGGAGGCGGCGGCACACCCTGCAGTTCGCGCTCCGCGATGATCGTTCCGGCGTCGTCGAGGCGGAAGAAGTGCACGTCGCCCGAATCTCCGCCGGTAACCACCACATAGCTGTCACCCATGTGCACGACGTCAAAGGTGGCCACGGAAGCAGCCGGCAAGTTCGTTCGCGCCAGCAGCGTTCCGTCGGGCTCGTATAGGGACGCAGTGATGATGTTGCTATCGTTGCGGAACTGTATTTGTTGCTGTATGTCCACGACCAGCAACTGGCGGCCGTTCGACGCGAACTGCGGCGGATCCGCGATTCGCGGGACATGCGTAATGTGCTCCACGCCGCCGTTCCCGAAAAGGGTCACGATGTCGAAGTGGTCCCCGCTCCACCAAAGGCTGATGAAGCCGCCGCCCCAGGGCATGATCGCGCTCGGCGAGCCGGTAACACCCGGCAGGAGGAACGGTACTGAGGACTGCCCGTTGGCTGGTTCCGTCAGCGAGCCGTATGCAAGATTGGGCTTCGGGTACTCGTCCCTCATCGCCCACACGGTCAGGAAGCGGCCGCCGTTTGCCACGATTCTCGTCGGGCCGATGCCGAGGTTTGCCGGGGCGTAGCGGACGGAGGAAACATCATGCCCCGCGGCGCCTGCAGAGAATGACACTACGAGCGTCAGGAGGAGGGCGGCGGCGACGCGGGGCATTCATGCGGATATAACATAAAAGCCTCAGGGACGTAGCAATTATTTATAGATCGTTCAGGAAGCTGTCCGGCGGTGCGGCCGCGTCGTACTCCGCCTGGAGATCGGTCTTGTGCTTCCATTCGATCTCGGCCAGCTCCATGAACAGCGCGCCGAGTTTCGTGTCGGGGACGCGTTCGGCCATGAAGCGGAAGTAGCTTTCGGACTCGCGTTCGCGTTCGAGGGCGTGTTTGAGCGCGCGGCTCAGATCGAGATCGACGAGATCGAGCGGCAGTTCGATCGTGGCCGGCAGCGGCTCGGCGGGAGGGCGGCCGACTTCCTCGCGATACTTGCGCTCCATCTTGGCGCGATGCACGAGCTCCGCGTCGGCGAGTTGCAGCAGCCGTTTGCGCGCCGGCGCATCGGCCGCGCGTTCGGCCATGGCCTGGTAGTACGCGCGCGTTTCGACTTCGGACTGAATGGCCTTACGCAGGACCTCTTCGACCGTCGTCTCGAGCGGTTTCATGGAGCGGCGCTATTGCGCGTCCCCGCCGCGAAAGACATCCGGATTGGGCGGCGCGTCGTCTTCGAACGGCGCGCTGCGAAGCTGCTGACCGATGCCGGTGCCGCCGGCGGTTCCGTGCTTCTCGATCGAGCCGTAGTACGGACGCCACCCCATCGGACCGACAGGGAAATTCGGCGGGACGACGAGATCGCGCAGGCCCACCACCGATCGCGCGCGCGTGTCGATGGCCATCTCGTAATCGCGCGTCATGTAGATCGCATCCTCGGGACACGCATCGACGCAGTAGCCGCAGAAAATGCAGCGCAGCAGATCGATGTCGTAACGCACCGGAAACTTCTCGCGCGTCCGTTCGTCTTCGCCCGCCTCGATGGTGATGCACTCGGCGGGACACGCGGTCGAGCACATGTAGCAGGCCACGCAGCGCGTCGTGCCGTCTTCGCGCGTCGTCAGGATGTGCCGGCCGCGGAAGCGCTCGGAGTAGACGCGCTTGACCTCGGGGTACGAGATCGTCGGCAACTTCTTGAGGTTGAAGAGATTGTGAAGCAGGTGTCCGATGGTCACCATCATCCCGGCGATGACCTGCGGGAGGTAGAGACGATCGAGGACGGTGAGCGGCGTCCGCTCGACCCGTACGACACCTGGTCTGACACGTGTGAGGTTCATCGGTTAGTGGTCCAACTCTCCGGCGATGATGTTCAGTGATCCGAGCGCCGCGACCGCGTCGGCGATCGTCTGACCGGTGATCATCTCGCCGAACGCGGAGTAGATCTGAAAACAGGGCGGACGGCATCGGACGCGATACGGATTCTTGGTGCCGTCCGAGACCACGTAAAAACCGAGCTCGCCGTTGCCGCCTTCGACCTGGAAGTACGTCTCGCCGACCGGCGGCTGAATGCCGTGCATGATCAGCTTGAAGTGGTAGATGAGCGACTCCATTTCGTTGTAGACCTTCGATTTCGGCGGCAGCGCGACGTACGGATTGTCGACGATGACCGGTCCTTCCGGCAGTCCGCGATCGATGGCCTGCTGCAGGATTTTCAGCGACTGCCGCATCTCTTCCATGCGCACCAGGAAGCGCGCGTACGTGTCGCCGCCCTCGGCGATCGGCACGTCGAACTCGTACGTCTCGTATCCGAGGTACGGGTTCGCTTTGCGGATGTCGAAGGGAACGCCGCACGCGCGCAGACACGGGCCGGTGAAGCCGTAGTTGATGGCATCCTCCGCGCTGATCGGTGCGACGCCGACGACGCGGTCGAGGAAGATCTTGTTGCGGTCGACCAGCTTCTCCACGTCGTTGATGAACTTCGGCATCATGTCGACGAGCCGCTGCGATTTCTCGAGGAAGTCGGGCGGAACGTCGACGGCCAGTCCGCCGATGCGCGTGTAGCTCGGCAGCAGCCGCGCGCCGCAGCAGGCTTCGATGAGTCCGTAGATCTCTTCGCGCGGCTGGAAGAGGTACCAGAAATTCGTCAACGCGCCCATGTCGACGAGGTTCGTGCCGATGCAAACGAGGTGATCGGCGATGCGCATGAACTCCGACAGCATCAGACGGATGTGCTGCGCGCGGGCCGGAACCTCGATGCCGAGGAGCTTCTCGACGGCCATGCAGTAGCCGACGTTGTTGATGATGGCGGAGCAGTAGTTGAGGCGATCGGTGTACGGGATCACCTGCTGGTACGTGTGCGTCTCGGACATCTTCTCGAAGCAGCGGTGCAGGTAGCCGATCTCCTGATCGGCGCCGATGATCGTCTCGCCGTCAAGGGTGACTACGATGCGTAGAGTTCCGTGCGTGGCGGGATGGGACGGCCCGAGGTTGAGCGTGACGCGCTCGTAGTCGGTGTCGACGTTTTCGAAACGCGGATCGATGACCGGCGTGATCTTCGCGACGTCCTTTTCGGTGAGCAGCCAGCGTTGGGCCGGATCGTAGTCTTTCCGCAGCGCGTGGCCCTGAAACGCCTCGTGCGTCAGGATGCGACGCAGGTTCGGATGGCCGTCGAACACGACGCCGTACATGTCGAACACTTCGCGCTCGTACCAGTTCAGGCCTTTGAAAATCGTGGTGCCGGTCGGAATCGGTTCGTCTTCGCCGACGCGGACCTTGAGCCGGATGCGCTCGTTATTCTTCAGCGAGTAGAGCTGGTAGATGACGTCGAAGCGCTTTTCGCGGCGCGGATAATCGACCGCGAAAAGATCGAGCGGCATCGTGAAAGCGAGGTCGTCGCTCTCTTTCAACGAGCGCAGGACGTCGATGAGGTCGGCCTTGCCGACGATGAACGAAGCCATGTCCTGCCCCGTCTCCGGAATCAGCGCGGAGTGCGTTTTCGCGATGGCCTCGGCACGCGCGTCGAACGCGGACGCATCGATCGGGACGTACGGCTCGCGATTCGTCGGCGCCGGACCGGTGTAGGGGATTGCGGAGAACTTCGTGAGCGTGCTCACCGCTCGCCTCGCAGGATCTTTTCTTTCAACTTGAGGATCGAGTACATCAACCCGTCCGGCGTCGGCGGACAGCCGGGCACCCACATGTCGACCGGGATGATTTCGTCGATGCCCTGCACGACGTGATAGGCGCGGTAGAAGCCGCCCGACGTTGCGCACGCGCCCATGGCGATGACGTAACGCGGCTCCGGCATCTGCTCGTAAATTCTCTTCAGGACGGGCGCCATCTTGTCGACGATCGTTCCCGCCACGATCATCAGATCCGCCTGCCTCGGCGAGAACCGCACGACCTCGGCGCCGAAGCGCGCGATGTCGTAGTGCGAGGAGACCATCGACATGAACTCGATGGCGCAGCAGGCGGTGCCGAACGGCAGCGGCCACAGCGAGTTGCCGCGCGCCCAGTTCACCATCGTGTCGACCGTGGTGGTGAGGTACGTCCCGCCGGCGAGATCTTCAATCTCGCGATCCGATTCGCCGGGCAGCGTGATGAGCCCTTTTTCGGCGCCCTCGCCGGGAGGGGCGCCGCGTTTGCGCTGGATGATCGAGCCGGAAGCGTCGTAGGGAAGGTTCGCCATAAACGGGCCGCGATGTTATGGGTTTGAGAAACTTTTCACAAGGCTTGGGCAGGGCCGCGCAACAGCAATGCGAAATCAATGCGCACTGTCATCCTGAGCCGCCGAAGCCGCGTAGCCGAAGGCGGAGCGGCGCAGGACGGTCGAAGGACCCCCAACCTGCTAACCCGGTTGGGCGGTGGCTCTTGCACGAGGCAAGCACTGAGGGGGTCCTTCGACCGTCCTCCGGCGCTCCGCCTTCGGCTACGACGCCTTCGGCGGCTCAGGATGACAGTGCCGACAGCGCCGTTTCTATCCTTTCCGCGACGCGCTCGCTCCGCCACTGCTCCGCCACTTCCCGCCCCCGAGCCCGCAACCGTTCGCGAAGGTCAGCATCGGATAGCACTTCGATCAACTTCTCCCCGAGCTCCACCGCATTCTCCTGCGGCGCGAACAGCGCGTAGTCGTGCGTATCGTCGAATGAGCGGTAGGAAGGAATCGAGGTCATCACCACCGGTATCCCCGACGCCATCGCCTCGGCCGCCGGCAATCCGAATCCTTCCTCGGCATGGTTCGGCGCGATGAGCACGTCGCACGAATGCATGAGCCGCGTCATCTCGCGCGTGTTCAGCGCGACATGAAACTCCTGGACGGCATCCAACGGCTCCTCACGCGACGGCGCCCACGGCGAAACGCGGATCAGGTCGAACTTCTGATGAAACCAGCGCGCATGCGCCGCCGCGCCGTAACCCTCGGAGATCCCTTTGAGATCGACCTGCGACTCGCCGCACAGCAGCACGCGCATCGGATCATTTTCGGCCGGTGTGCGCGGACGGAAAAACTCGTCGTCGACGATCTGGCCGATGTAGGTCACGTCGTCCGTGAACTGTTTGCAGATTGGGATCAGCGATCGCGTCACGACCAACTTCGGGATCGGCAAACGATACGCAGCCTCGATCTCGCCGCGGATCGGCGCGTAGGCGGTAAACGCGCCCTCGTAACCCTGACAAAGATGCAGCGCCTTCTCCGGCGCGATCGCGAACGCCGCCGGCAGCGTGGTCCAGAATGTGGCGATGACGAAATCGTCGTCGCGCGCGTCGTACGTGTTGAAGTCGTCGACGTAGATCCACTCCGCGCGCGACGGCCGCCACGTCAGCGGCAAGCCCGTCGTGACGATGCGCACGCGGTGGCCGCGGGCGATGAGCGCGTCGGCCTGCGCGAGCTGCACGCGGATGCCGCCAGATAGCGCGGTGTCAGCCATCAGGTAGGCGATGTTCATGCGTTGCGCGCGACGACGTAGTAACCGGCCGGCACCAGGTCCTCTTTCGAATGCGGGATGCGCGCGGTGGCCAGCGCGGCCAGCAACTCCTCGCGCCCGCGCGTGACCACGGTCTCCTGCGGCGCGATCTCGACGACGGTCCAACCGGCGATCGACAACATCTCTTCGATCGTCCGCTTGGTGAAAAAGCGCAGATGGCCGACGCAGGTCAGCCCCATGTAGACGTAATCGAACCGCCCGCGAAGCAGATCGCTCACCACCGCCGCGTGCGCGATGTTGGGAATGCTCAGCAGCAGACGTCCGCCCGGCGCCGCCACTTTGCGCAGGTCAGCCAGGAACGACCACGGCTCGTCGATGTGCTCGACGATGTCGCCGCCGATGATCCAGTCGAACTTTTCCTTGATCAGCGCGACGATCTCGCGCGCATCGCCGCAGTAGACGTCGTCGATCCGCTTCCGCGCCACCGCCGCCGCTTTCGGATCGATCTCGATGCCGACAACACGGCATTTCTGGCGCTGCTTCAGCGCCGCGCCCAGCGGCGCTTCACCGCAGCCGAATTCGAGGATGGATTTGGCGTCGGGGGCGATCCTCTCCAGCAAATCGATCCGCGTCTGCCCGCGCAGCGAGCTCCAGCGATGGACGTAATCGGCAGGGGAGAGGACGACCTCGCGTCCCGCCAGCGCATGCCGCGGCGGATCGTCGATCGTCTCCAGCCACGAAGTTCTGCACAAATACGCCGCCGGATCCGCCCCATCCCACTTCACCACCTCCCCATCCGCTCCTCGGCTCTGCAACTCCGCCGTGACCTGCTGCAACTCGCGCAACGTCAGATACGGCGCCGCCGCCCGCCGCTGCACCGGATTCTCCGCCTCGTTGCTCACCGGCAACGCCGCCACGACGCTGGGCGTATGAACCAGCAACTCCCGCAACCGCATCACCAGCTTCGCCGGCGGCAGCAAAAGCGGATCGGTAACCACAAGCACGTGATCGCTCTCCACCCCCCCCGCCGCCAACGACGCCGGCTCCTCCGCGTCATACGTCGCGAACTCGATGTCCCCCCCCGTCCGAAGCAACGTCTGACTCTGCCACGAGGCATACCTCTCCTCGATGGCAGGGTGATCGAAGCGGGGAAAGAGGACGGCGGGCGACATGAGCGGGCGACATCTTAACCGCGACTTCCTGGGACCGCGGCTCAGGCCCGCTAGTTCTTGGAGTTTCCAATGATGCCTGCGAGACACCCGCGCTAGTAAACCGCACACCCGCACGTCGGCCGTCGGAATGAGAATCTGAACCTACGTCGTTCTGCGCGATCTTCAACCCACCACTGTGAAAGCATCAAGTTGTCTAGTGTAGGCGGACTCTCAGTTCGATAGCGACGCCGCAGGCGTCCGTCTGTGGCGGATGGTATCTCACCGTGAGCCTATTGCCGCCTCAGGAAATGGATCTGGTTACTTCACTACAAAATGCCGACATAAGATGCCGTGGTGAAAGAAGAGAACGAGATTGAGGGCAATTGGTGGCTCCCCGAAACTCCAGACCGGCGTGTTCATGGACGCCTGAGTTATTCTGGCGCCGGTGCGCAGTTAGATCTCTCGGGAGCGCTGAGCGAAAGAGATCTTGGAGTTGTAGGTGCCGACCGGCTCGATGTCGTATTCGGGACAACTCACGAAGAAGATGAGGTAACTGTTTTTCGAGCTCTTCGCACCCGCGCGACGTTGCTCGTTCACTCTGATTTTGCTCGACAGTCATTTGTTTCTTCAACAGTGCTCTTAGGCGCTCACGTGCCCGCATGGAGCAGTTTCCAAATTTCAGCATGTGAAGCAGAGTTTACGCACTTGGATGAGTGGATCGATCTGGGCGGATTCATGGTGGAAGTGACCGACCCGCTGTCGGGTGATGTAGCCGACGACTTCCTATTTCGTGTGACATATCGTCGTATAGATCTCCCTTCATTACACGTTAGCCCATTTACCGTAAAGTTTCGGTTTGCTACCTCAGTTCCTCTCATATTTAGTCATGAAATCTCTTTACGCGAAGCCACGAGCCTGCTCATTGAAACGAGCAAGCCACTTCTATATGAAGACCTGGCGCGAGACGTAATTTGGCCTCTTCGGAACTTAGTTACGCTAGCGACCGATGGCCCCGGTGTTGTGAAGAGAATTCGTGTGCAACTCGCCGAGAATGCGAAATGGGCGGAGATTATTGAGCCCCAGCGAAGCACAGTGGCTGAATCCAAAGCTCGGCTGCACATGCTGTTTGGGTACTCGCAAGTTAGGGATCGTCTCGCATCAATGTTTGCGACTTGGTTTGCGCTTTACGGCAAACTCGCTCCTGCCCTGAATGCTCTCTTTTCTGTGATCTACAACGATGTTCAATCCACGGATACAAAATTTCTAACCGTCAGCCAAGCTGCAGAAGGTTATCATCGGCGTTCGAATCCGCTTCCACAGGCAGACATTGAAGCTTACGAACGCAGTGTTGCGTCGATCATTGCCGGTGCGCCCGAAGCGGATAGAGTGTGGCTGGGGCGGAAACTCGAAAACTCTTATGGACCTACTTTTACGGATCGGGTCGAAGACCTTTTTATGCGTCTTGGGCAGGAATTCTTGAAGCCGATGTTCTCCAACCGAAAAAAGGTGGCTAGTGGCGCTTGGCGAATTGGCGACTGGCGGAACAAGCTTACTCACATGCGTATCGAACCAGCCGAAATCTCAGCGAATCTGCGAGAGATTCATGCCTGCACCAATCAGCTTTTGATCGCGTTGAAAGCAAACCTATTGCTGGATCTCGGCTTTGCCGCCGCTGATCTAGCCAAAGCGTTTCAATATAACCAGACATATCAGATATTCTCGCGGCGCGATGCTCCGTTCTGAGTCGATGAAAACGGACACTTTTTGTCTGCGTTCATCTGCGTCATCTGCGGATGAGCATCTTTTCGAAGAGGCTACTTCTTAACCGCCCGATGCCGCCCCGGCGCGGTCGCGTTGCCGACCCTCGGCGCTTCGTAGGCGCCGATGTCCGCGATGACCGTTCCGTCGCCGTTGCCGTCGGTGCGGGGGTTGCCTCGCTGGTCGGTGGCGGGGGCGACCCCTGAATCGCCGGCGTCGATGGCGGGGCTGTTGGCGCCGAGGGACATTGTTCTTGTGGGGCCGCCATTGTTGGTGAGGGGGCCGAGGAGGGGATCGGCTACCGGGACGGCGGGGCAGGTCGAGTCGCCGAACTGGAGGTTGTGGCTGCCGGCGAAGATGCTGCCGGACGCGATGAAGCAGTTTCCGCCGCTGTTGCTGGCAATGATCGTGTTGTTCATCGCGCTGACGTGGTTGAACGTATCGAAGTAGACCGCGCCGTGGCCGGCTGGCGCGGTGTTGCCGGCGATGGTGCAGTTGTTGATCGTCACCGGTGTCGCGCTGAGGTAGAGCGCGGAGCCGAGGCTGGATGGATTGGTCGCGGAATTGCCGGTGAACGTATCGTTCGCGATCACCACGCTGCTGCCGGTGTTGAGCAGTTCCACCGCGATGGCGCCGCCGCCGAATAGTGCCGTGTTGTTCTCGAACGTGCAGCGCTCGACCGTCACCACCACCGTGAAGGTCGCATTGCTGTAGATCTCCATCGCGGCGCCGAGTCGCGATGAGTTGCCGGTGAAGGTCGAGTCAGTGATCGTGGCGATCCCGCCTTCCATGCTGATCACCGAGGTGGTGTTGTTCTGAAACGTGCAATGCGTGGCGGTCAGTGTCGGCGTCAGGCAGCTGGTGCAAGGCTCCTGAAAGATCGCGCCGTTGCCGGCCGCCGTCGTGGTGCGGAGCGTGATGGTGTCGAGCGTCAGCGTCCCGAAGTTCTGGATCGCGCCGCCGGCGTTCTGCCCCGAGGCGTTGTTGCCGTTGGCGATGGTGAGGTGCCGCAGCGTCACGTCGGGCAGCACGGCCGAACTGCCGAAGATGGCGATCATCCCGGAGGTGTTGCCGGTGCCGTCGAGGGTGATGGTGTCGTTGCCGTCGATGATGATCCTTGGATTGTTCGCGCTGATGAACAGCGTGTTCGGCATGGCGATGGTCTGCGGTCCGGCGCCGCAGTTGAACGTCACAGTCCCTCCGGCGGCCAGTTGCGACTGCAGCGCGACTTCGGTGCAGGAGCTCGGCGTTCCGCTCCCGACGATTCCAGCCATGGCGGAGGCGGATACCAAAGCGGCGGCAGTCAGGAGCATGGACAGTTTCGTAGCGATCGAACGATTCAAGGTTTCTCCTTCTGGCGAAAACCAGCTGTGTGGACGAGTCGTGAGTGGGAGTTGGGACCGGAATGATGCGGCGAGCGACAACGTACGTCGGATTGCGGCGCGGGATCGTGATCGCGCTCACGAATGGCTGAGGCCGTAGAGAATGCCGTGCCGCGGGATGCCGTTTAGACGGCGCGCAGTTCCCCGCCGTACACTCTCGAATCGACATGTCCTCTGCCATCGCCACGGAGCTGCGCGTCAATCCGTTTCTGCATATTGACGCGGAGCGGATCTACAACCCGATCACCGATCGGGCTCTCTCCGTTGGTGATCCGTCGTTCAACGCGCTGCGGCGGGTCATCGACGGCGGCGATGTCGATGAGCAACTCGAAGTGGACGGCTGGCTCGTTCGCGGCGACGTCTCGAAACTGCACCGTCTGAGAATCGTCTCGCTGGAGACGATGACGGCGTGCAATCAGAAGTGCTACTTCTGCCCCGTCTCGATCGCGCCGCGCGAGGACTACGACATGCCGGTCGAGCTCTTCGATCGGATCGTCAATCAGTTGACCGCGTATCGCTCGACGCTCGAAAGCGTTTTTCTGCAGAGCTACAACGAGCCGACTCTTGACCGGCGCTTCGTCGATTTCTGCCGCACGCTCTTCGCGGCCAAGCTGCCGGTGGCAGTGCTCAGCAACGGTTCGGGACTGACTGCGAACAAGGTCGACGCGCTCATCGAAGCGGGTCCGCTGCACTACATCTGCATCAACCTTTCGACGCTCGATCGCGAGCGTTACATCCACGACCGCGGCGAAGATCATCTGCCGGCCGTTCTTCGCAATCTCGACTACGTGAAGTCGCGTCCTCTCGCCAACATCATGAAGATCGTCGTCCTCGGCACGGGCGATGCGAACCATGACGCCGACTTCGACGCGATCAGCGCTCGCTTCGCCGGCAGCCGTTTCACCGTCGAACGTCACGTGGTCATGGATCGCGCCGGCTGGCTCGACGTCGGCATGAAGCCTGACGCTCCGAAGCGCCAACTCGCCGGCTGCGACAACCTCGGATCGCGTCCGCTGCAGCATCTGCACATCACGCCGCGCGGACAGTGCGTGCTCTGTTGCGAGGACTACGACGAAAAGTACGTCGTCGGCGACCTCACTCGCAGCACGGTGGCCGAGGTGCTGGAAGGGGAGGGGTTGGGGGTGATGCGGAAGTGGGTTTACGGCATCGAAGAAGCGCCCGACGACTTCATGTGCCGCGACTGCGTCTTCGCCCGGACGCGTGACTGACATGCGCAACCGGCGGTGGATTGACGCGTTTCTGGTCGCAGCCATCCTCATCACCGTCGCGCTGCTGTATCACAAGGTCACGCGGCTCTGGTGGATCTGGGACGACACGTTCCTCCTCCACATCGTCTCGGAACATCGCGTGCTCGATTACTTCGTCGACGGCTCCGTCTGGCGGTCGATGCCGCAACAACTCTTCACGCCGCTGCTGACGACGTCGTACGAGGCGGAACTGGCGCTCTTCGGACCGAATGCCGTTGCGTTTCATGTCGTGCACCTGATCGAGCTGGCGGCGCTGGCCATCGCACTCGCCTTCGCGCTGCGGCTCTGGATGTCGCGCGCGGCGGCGGCATGCGCATCGTTTCTCTTTCTGGTCGGGACGCCAACTGCCGTCATGGCCATGCAGACGATGCTGATGCATTACATCGAGAGCGTCATTCTGGGAATCGTCGCGGCCGCGCTGTTCGCCCGCGCGATGCGCAGCGGCCGAAACGTTCCGCTCATCGCGTCGGCGCTGCTCTATCTCCTGGCGATGCTGGCGAAAGAGATTGCCATCCCGTTGCTGGTGATCCTGCTCATCCTGCCGGAGCGCGACCTGCGCGCGCGGCTCCGCGCCGTCTGGCCGCACGGCCTCGAGCTCATCCTCTATTTCGCCTGGCGCTTCGCAATCCTCGGCAAGGTGATCGGCGGCTACGTGTGGACGTTTGGTCTGACAGAGTTGCCGCTGCTGCTGCTTCGGACCGTCGCGAAGATCGTGGGTACCTTCGCCGGGCCGCGCCTGGCCATCGGCATTCCGTTCGTGCTTCTCATTCTCATTGGACTCCTGCTGCGTCTGCGCTCGCGCGTCAGCGCCGTCGCAATCGTCATCGCGTTCGCCGCGGCCATCGGTCCGATCATTCCGGTGGCGGTCTACTACGACCACCGTTTTGCCTGGTGCGCATGGATCTGCACGGCGATCCTTTTCGCCGCCGGAGCGGACACGTTGCGAAACCGCCGGCTGGCGCTGTCGCTGATGATCGGAGTACCGCTGCTCGGTGCGGTCGTCAACCGGCAGCAGTGGAAGGGCGAGTTCAACCGGGCCAAGCGGATGAGCGACGAAGGCCTCGTCTTCAGCGACCTCGAGCCGGGCGACGCCATCCGCATGCCGGCCATCGTGCCCGGCGTGATGTTCCAGGTGGCGTGGGTCAAAGAGTTTGTGCTGCACCGTCCGCCAGGAACGCTTTGGTTCTACGACGATCTCTATCTCTGCTCGGGTCAGAAGCCGCGGCGCGTGTTCGGATTCGACGAACGCACGAGGCAGGTTCGCGAGATCACGGCCGAGATCCCCGCCATCGCCGGCCGGTATTGCGCGTCGTTCCGCAACGAGCCGCTGAATCTCCATTTTCACTACGACGAGCGCCGGCACCTGCTCAGTTGGGACCTCGGTCCGTATGCAGACGGATACACATTCGTCGCTAGCAACGGATTTCTCGCGTACGAGGTCGAGCGGCACGGCGGCCTGCAGCTGTTCGGGATGAAGGATCAGACGTTTCGCGTGCGCTATCGATCGCCCGCGGGATGGGTGACGTACTCGCCGGAATTGACAATCGATTTCAGCCGCGACCGGGAGCTCACATGGCGGCGTTGAATCGAAAGCTCCTTCGCCGCCCGGCCGCAATCGATGCGCTCGCAGTCGCGGCGCTGATCGTGCTCACGATCCTGCTGTATCGCAAAGTCCTCAACCTCTGGCTGACGTACGACGACGCGAACATCCTTCGGCTCACGTTCGACTACCCCTTCCTCGACATCTTTACCAACGGGCGCGTGTGGCCGCAGCAACTTTTCACGCCGCTGCTGCTGGCCGCGTTTCATGTCATGCGCCGGTTGTTCGGGTTCGATCCGTCGCGTTTCTATGTGATGCAACTTGCAGTCGGGGCGATGACGGTGGTGTTGGTTTATGCAGCCGTGCGGCAGTTCCTGGACTGGCAGCGCGCGCTTTCCGCGGCGGCGCTCTTCGCGCTCGGCGTGCCGCTTTGTTCCGTCGTCGTCCAGCTTTCGACGATTCATTACTTTCTCGCCATCGACTTCTGCGCGCTGGCGGTCATCGCGTACGCCGCCGCGCTGCGACGGCCGAGCGTGGCGTTGAATGTCGTCTCCGTGCTCTGTTACGCACTGGCGATGCTGGCGAAAGAGGTGGCCATCCCGCTGCCGCTCCTGCTCATCGCGCTGCCGATTCGCGATGCACGAACCCGCGTCCGCTTCGTGATCGGCCACGGCGTTGCCGCGATCGCCTACTTCCTCTGGCGCCGTGCGGTCCTGGGCGTGTTTCTCGGCGCGTACGGCTGGCAGATCGACGCGGCGGAGTGGCCGCGCCTGCTCGCGCTGCTGCCGTTGCGCATCATGGAGGTCGCGGCCGGGGCGGGGCTCGCCGCGGGCCTGCTGGTCATCGTTCTGATGACGCTCACCATCGCCTTCGCCATGCGCAGCCGGCGGGCGCTGATGCTGCTCGTCGCGGCCATTGTTCTTGCCGCAGCGCCGCTCATTCCGCTGGCGAAGGAAGTCAGCCGGCGGTACGTCGCGGTTCCATGGCTGGCGTGGTCGGTCGGATTCGCGGCTGCCGTGACGCGGCGCAACGACCGCGTCGCAGCGGCGTTGCTCGTGGCCGTTCCGCTGCTGGCCATCGTCCCGAACCGGGCGGAGTGGCGCAAGGAGTTCCCGTTACGGAGGCGGATGTCCGACGAGGCGCGCTTCTACTTTTATGACATGCCGCCCGGCGGGCTGCTGCGCAATGCGCTCGTGCCGCCCGCGGCATTGGGCGAAGTGCAGTGGCTGAAGACGGTCCACTTCGGACGTCCGGCCGGCGGCTGGTTTTACGACGACATCTTTCTCTGCAGCGGCGGCGCCGGATCGAAGCAGGTATTCGAATTCGAAGGCCGCCAGATCGTGGACATCACGCCGCGCATCAACGCAATCAGCAAACAATTCTGCGGATCGATACGCAACGACGCGCCGCTCGCCGCTGCATTTCACTTTCGCAATCCCGCGCTCCACTGGGACCTCGGTCCATACGCGGACGGAAAGTACAGCGCGGTGATCGCGAATGGCATTCAGGCCTTCGAGATCCCTCGGCGCGATGCGTTGAAGCTTCCCGGTATGCCCGGCATCACGCTGCGCATCCGGTACGATTCGCCGGCAGGGTGGACGACCTACTCGCCGGAGCTCGCGATCGATTTCGCGCACAAACCGGACGTGACGTGGCACCGTTAAAACTCACGATGAGACTCAACTACGACCCGCGAGAGTTGCGAGCGCAATATGCCGCGGCCGAGCCGTTTCCGCACATCGCCATCGACGGTTTGTTCGACGGCGAGGCGCTGGACGCGGTGCTGCGCGAGTTTCCGTCGCGCGAAGCGATGAAGTGGCGCGAGTTCGATTCGCCGATGGAGAAGAAGCTCGGTTTTTTTCACGAGACCAGCACGATTTCGAAAGCCGTCCGCGAGTTTCTCGATGCGATGAATTCGTTCGAGATGCTGCTGTGGCTGGAGGCGCTCACCGGAATCGAGGGGCTGATACCCGATCCGTATTTCGGCGGCGGCGGATTGCACCAGATCGAGCCGGGCGGATTTCTGAAGGTTCACGCCGACTTCAACGTCCATCCGAAACTGAAGCTCGATCGCCGCCTGAACATGCTCGTCTATCTCAACAAGAACTGGCGCGACGAGTACGGCGGACATCTCGAACTTTGGGATCGCGACATGTCCGCGTGCCGCAAGAAGATCCTGCCGCTCTTCAACCGCACGGTGATTTTCTCGACGACCGACACGTCGTTTCACGGACATCCGCATCCGCTGACGGCGCCCGAGGGGATGTCGCGGAAATCGGTGTCGTTGTACTACTACACGGCGGGGCGGCCGGAGGCGGAACGCTCGGCGCCTCATGACACGCTGTTCGTGATGAAAGAGTGAAGAGTGAAGGGTGAAGAGTGAAAGCGATTCTGCTTCTTTTCGCTCTTCACCCTTCACTCTTCACCCTTCCTTCACTTTTCCCCAGCGCGATAGAATCGCCTTGCTACGCCTGCCATGACCTCACTCTCCGAAGGCGAGTTTCTCCTGCCGCTGTTTCCGCTGCCGAATCTGGTCTTTTTTCCGCAGACGCGGCTGCCGCTGCACGTGTTCGAGTCGCGTTACCGCCAGCTCATCGCGGATGTCATCGGCACCGATCAGCGCTTCGGAATCGTGCTGCTGCGGCCGGGATTCGAGGACGATTACTTCGGCGCGCCGCCGCTGTACGCGTGCGGAACGGTCGCGCATGTCGAGCAGTCGGTGACGCTCGACGATGGCCGCTACAACATTCTCGTGCATGGCGAGACGCGCTTCCGCATCGTCGATGAAGTGTCGCGCGAGCCGTACCGCGTCGCGCGCGTCGTGGCGCAGCCGCAGATCGAGGGCGACGTCAGCGCGGCGTACGCGCAACGCCTGTGGCTGACGGAGTTGTCGCAACAGTACCTCCGCTACCTGCCGGAGCAGGGCGCGGTGCCGGAGATCGCGTCGGTGAGTCTGGAAGCGCTGACGAACGCGCTGATCATGTCGCTGACGCTCGACGTGGCCGAGAAGCAGCGCCTCCTCGAAACCGACGACCTCATCGCGCGCGCCGAGGAGGTTGGCGACGAGCTGCAGGGACGGATCGAGAACCTGCAGTTCCTCGCGCCGTTCCGGCAGGGTGGGGATCCGAGCCGCAACTGAGCGTCTGTCATCCTGAGCCGCCGAAGGACGGTCGAAGGACCCCCCGATGCTTGCCCCGTGCACGGGCCGCCGCCCTTCCCTGGTTAACAGGGAGGGGGTCCTTCGACCGTCCTTCGGCGGCTCAGGATGACAGGTCAACCAGTTTCTCGATCGCGTCCCGGTCCGCGCGTGTCTTGCGCAGAAAAAACTCCCCCGCATTTCGCGGACGAATGCGCAGCGCGGCGTCGAGCAGTGCTGGACGCGAGAGGAAGAACGCCGCCCGTCGGCTCCAGGCGATGCGAGGTCCGAACATTTCGGCGTGACGATTTCGATAGCCGTTTTCTGAGCGGTCGCGATCGCCCGACAGCGCATCGGAAATGAACGATGTAGCGACGACCGCCGACTGCATGGCCATGGCCATCCCGTTGCCGGTAAGCGGGTCGATGACGCCGGACGCGTCGCCGATCATGAAGATGCCTTCCTCGACGGCGGAGCGCGCGCGGAAGATGACCGGCTCCGAGGAGAGGAAGCCGTCCTGCGCCGGCTCGTATCTCGCGTACATCGACTCCAACGGCCGCTCCTCGGCGCGGATCGTTTCGACGAAAGCGTCCCAGCGGCCCTTGTGTCGCTGCAGGCGGCTGGCGTGTACAAGGCCGCAGATGTTGGTGACGCCGTCCTCCACGTCGTTCACGCCGAGGTAGCCGTGAGCGAACGAATAGAGCTCGATCACGCCGTGCGCGCCATCGCCGCGGTAGTGGCGCTTGAATCCGAAGTTGCGATGCGAGCGGTCGTGGACGAAAGCGCGTCCGAGTTGCTGATCGAAACGTCCCCAGCGTCCCCACGCGCCGGCGACGACGCGCGCGCGAACGATGCCGCCATCGAAGGTGACGCTGTCGCGCGAGACGGCGGTCGCCGTCGCCGTGATCGCCTGCGCGCCCCTTTCGATCGCGCAACGATGCAACGCGGCATCGAGGAACATGCGCGAAACACCGCGGGCGGTATGGGGGAAGTCGAACGCGTACGTGCGATTGCGGCCGACGACGCGGCAGCTTGTGACTTCGGGAGCGCCATCGAGATCGATGCCCAGCGCTTCGATGATCGGCAGCGCATCGTACGAAAGAAACTCGCCGCAGAGTTTGTCGCGAGGAAAGGCATCGCGATCGATGAGCGCGACCGAGAGTCCGCGCCGCGCGAGCAACGCGGCCAGCGTCGACCCGCCGGGACCTGCTCCGACGATGGCGACGTCTGCGTCCATCTGCGTCATCTGCGGATAACCAGTCCAAACCGGAACGGCATCATCGTCACCACCTCGACGCGCGCCGCACCGGTCATCTCGCCAACAGCGCGCGCTTCGGCGGCCGTGTATCCGCGCGCGACGGAGGCCGGCGCGTCGAAGGCCGTGATGCGGCCGACGAGGTGGAAAACGCCGAGCAGTTTCACAAACAGAAACGGCAGACGATGCCGCCGCGTGTCGCTGGCCATCGCGCCGATGCGCGCGATCCGCAACGCGCCGCGGAGGATGGATGCGTTCTCCTCCGGCTCGAAGTGATGAAAGAAATGCGACGACGTCACGACATCGACGGAGTCATCGCGAAACGGAAGGTGATTCGCGTCCGCAACGACGCGCATCGCGCGCGATCGATTTCGTTCGTAGAGCAGATGCTTGATGTTCAGATCGACGCCGATCGTCATCACATACGGCGGCAGCGCATCGAGCAGGTCCGCGGTGCCTGCGCCGAGGTCGACGACGATCTTCGCGTTCGGCGCGAAGCGGCGAAGGAGGCGGAGATACGTTCGCGTTCCGCCGGCCCAGCGATTGAAGCGCCGCAGGTCGCGCAGCGAGCGCTCCATATCCTCGCGCGGCGCGTCGTGCTCGTCGAGCAACTCCTCGGTGACGACGCGTTTCATGGAACCTCGACGAATGTCGTTCGCCAGGCGACGAGATCGACCGGTAGTTTCGCGACCGATTGCTTCGCGCGGTCGAACACCTCGATGACGTAGGGGCCGGGCAACAGTTGCGTGCAATCCAACGAACGTCCGCAGCGCAACACGTGCGGCTCCTTGCCGAGCGCGCGCACGAAATCGTCGAGATGCTGGCCGGCCGCGGCGTGCAACGTGATCGATCGTTCGTCGTCATGGTTGACTGCGATGATCAGCTCCGCCGATTTCTCCAGCCGCACTTCGAGCACATCCGACTTCGGCCACGGTTCGTGGTGCGAAAAACGCCGCGGGCTGCTGACCAGGACTTCGTTCACGACGGTCGTGTCGTCAACTTCGAAGCGGACTTCGGGACCGCCGTGCAGCGGCTTCTGCTTCACGCCGACGGCGGTGCGCCACCGCCCAGCCAGCAACGTCGCGCTTCCATCGATCGGAGAACCATCCTCGGCGGCAAAAAAGCGAACGGTGAGCGTACGCATGGGGGCAGTAGATTAGTAGATTCGTGGATCAGTAGATTAGTGGATTAGGAGAATCGCCGCCGCCGGCTTCCTGATCTACTGATCCACTAATCTACTGATCCACTAATCCACTCTCTTCAACACCAGCGCCGAGTTCTTCGAGCCGAATGCGATCGTGTTGCAGACGGCGGTGTTGATCGTGGCGCGGCGGCCGAGGTCGGGGATGTAGTCGAGATCGCAATCGGGGTCGGGTGTGTCGAGGTTGATCGTCGGCGGGAGGATGCCGTCGCGAAACGCCATCAGCGTCGCCGCGACGCCGGCCGCGCCGCACGCGCCTTGCGGATGACCGATCATCGACTTCGTCGCGGAGCCCGGGAGATTCTTTGCGTGCTCTCCGAACGCCAGTTTTACCGCGCGCGTTTCGACACGATCGTTCAAATCGGTCGACGTGCCGTGGTAGTTGAGGTAGCCGACCTCGGATGGATCGACGCCGGCATCCTTCATGGCCAGCGTCATCGCGCGCGCCGGCTCTTCGCCTGACTCGTCGAGCCGCACGCGGTGATATGCATCGCACGTCGAGCCGTATCCCGCCACTTCCGCATAAATATGCGCGCCGCGCGCCCGCGCCGTTTCCTCGCGCTCCATCACGAACATCCACGCGCCCTCGGCGAGCACGAAGCCGTCGCGGTCCTTCGAGAACGGACGCGAGGCTTTCTCCGGCGCGTCGTTCTGCGAGTTCGAAATGATGCGCATGATGCAGAAGCCGGTCATCACGGCCTCGGTGATGGTGGCGTCCGCGCCGCCGCAGATGATGTAGTCGCAGACGCCGAGTTTCAGATTGCGATAGGCGTATCCGATGGCGTCCGTGGATGAGGTGCAGCCGGTCGAGATCAGGTGCGAGAAGCCGTGGAAGTCGTACGCCATCGAAATCTCGGAAGCGATCGTGCCGATCGTGCCCGAGGGGATGGAGTAGATCGACGCCTGTTTCTCGTGGTCGTCGAACCAGAGCTCGTACATCCGTTCGCTGAACTCGATGGCGCCGCCGCCGGAGCCGAGCATGACGCCGATGTTGCGGCGCGTCTCGAGATCGACGGCAGCGGGATCGAGCCTGGCGTCTTTCAACGCTTCATCCGTCGCGGCGATGACCATCGGGACGACGCGCGAAACGTGCTTCATGTTTTTTGAGTCGACCCAAAGCGTCGGATCGAAATCGACTTCGCCGGCGACGCGTGCGGGAAGCTTGGACGCGTCGAACTGCGTGATGGTGCGGATTCCGGAACGGCCCGCTTTCAACGCAGCAAAGTAATTTTCGCGGCCGGCGCCGTTCGGACTGAGTGCGCCGATGCCGGTGATGACAATTCGCTGGTTGGGCATGTCGGCGCGTCAACGTGCTGGCCAAGAGAAAGATTGCAGAATGCGTGGCAAGTGAAGGGCTCGCTTGTCATCGAGGAATGCTTCCGCCCGCCCGCGGCTTTTCCGAGCAGATTGAATTTCTCCGGAGGCTCTTTGCGATCGTTGCCCGCGGTAGTTCTCGTTCTTCTCGCAGTTCCCATCCTCGGCCAGACCGCGCCGCAGGTCACGATCGCGCCGCCGCCCGCCGTCGCGCCGGTTGAAACGAAGGCCGATCCTGCTGCTGACGCGTTGGCGAAGCGGACCATTGAAGTGCAGGGCGGAGCGGCGTGGGCGAAGGCGCGCTTCCTTTCGTTCACGTTCGTCGTTGAGCGCAACGGACAGGCGGTCGCGTCGTTCCCGCAGCAGTGGGATCGTGTGAGCGGCGACTATCGCGTGAGCGGCGCCGATCCGAAGGGCGTTCCGTTCACCGTCGTCCTCAACACGAAGACGAAGACCGGCCGTGCGTGGCAGAAGGGGGCCGAAGTAAAGGACCTGCCGGCGCTGAAGGAGCTGCTTGCGCTCGGTTATCGGCGCTACAACAACGACACGTACTGGCTGCTGATGCCGTTGATGATGCTGGATGCCGGCGTTCACCGAAGCAGTCAGGGAGAGCGCACCGATGCAGCGGGACACAAGTGGGATGTCGTCCGCCTGTCGTTCGATCCGAGTCTCGAGATCACGTACATCGTCTGGGCCTGGATCAATCGCGAGAGCGGCCTCGTCGACGAATGGGACATGAGGGCGCCCACCGCTTTGGTGACGGACCAGCCGGTGGAGGTGTTCTTCCACGACTTCAAGCGCGTAGCAGGAGTTTCGATGGCGATGCGGCGCGAAGTGAAGGGGAAGAATCAGACCGTCCGCTTCGACGATCTGCAGATCCTGCCGGAGACGCCGAAGGGCGCATTCGACGTGAAGTAACTCGCAAGCGTAGCGCCGGCGAGGCCGGCGCTACGTTGCCGTTGTCCGCTACTGCACCGTGATGTTGTTCGTGACGCTCTTCACGCCGTTGACCTTCGCGGCGTCGTCGTAGGCCTTCTGACGATCGGCAGCGCTTCCGTGTCCGTTCAGCGTGACCATGCCCTCGTGAACTTCGATCTGCAGGCCGGTGATGTGGTCGCCAGCCAGATTCTTGCGGATCTCGCTCTCGATGGCCGTGTTGTCGAGCGGGGCCGGTGTGGCCCGGTTCCAGTTCGAACAACCGATGGCAGAGACAAGAGCAGCGGACAGTACCAGTGATCCAAATACCTTCTTCATTTACGTCTACCTCCGAGGCGGTAGAGAGCAATGAGTGTTCCAGCATTGGTGAGTTGCTGCCGAGCTCGCCCGCGAACCGAACGCCATCTTTCCTTAATAAACTCGCGTGTGATACTCTCCCCGCGGTCCGGAACCCATGTCGTCATTCAAGGTTCGTCTGTTCGGCGAATTCTCGGCGATCGATCACCGAGGAAACACGCTCGCGCTTGGCAGCAAGCGCACGCATGCCGCGCTGGCGTGGCTCGCACTGCACCTCGATGCGCCCGCGCCGCTTCGCGATTTCGCGTCGCTCTTCGGCGGCGACAACGCCGGCGCCCTCGGTCGCGATCTCCGCTACGCGCTCCGTTTCGCCGCGCCCGATGTGCTGATCGGATCGGGCGACACGTTGCGCTTCAATTCGCGCAGCGTCGAGGTCGACGTCACGCGCTTCGATGATCTCGCCGCGAACGATTCGCTGAACGCGGTCCGCGCCGCCGCCGAGATTTATCGCGGCAATCTTCTCGAGCACTTCAACAGCGATGTTCCCGGATTCGACGAATGGCTCGCGGAACGCCGCCTCCATTACTGGCACGCCGCGCTCGCCGTTCTCGGCAAGCTCCTGGCCGCGCAGATCAAAGCCGGCTGGTGGGAGAACGCCACCGACACGGCCAGCCGTCTGCTCGCCCTCGATCCGACGCAGGAAGTCGTTCATCGCGCGCTGATGCGGCTGCAACTCGAACAGGGACGTCCCGACTCCGCGTTGCGGCGATATCAGGAATGCGCGGACATCCTCGAGCGGGAGTTCGATCGCCAGCCGAGTGCCGAGACCGAACGGCTTCGCGAGGAGATTCTGGCCGCGCTCGAAAAAACGCCGGCGCCGCGCGACGCGTTTCACAAGGCGCTCGACGGTCCCGTGCTCATCCTCCTCGTCGAAGATGACGCGATCTCCTCGGCGCTCGTGGAAGGATTCCTGACCGAGGCCGGCTATGAGGTCGTTACGACCGCCGACGGTGGCGACGCGCTCGTCGAACTGGCGCGGCGCGAGTTCGATCTCATCGTCCTCGACGTCAACGTGCCCACGCTCGATGGCCTGCAACTCTTCGAAATCATGATGAAGAAGGGCATCGGGACGCCGGCGATTTTCATCACCGGAGTCGCCGGTGCGGAAGTCGAAGCACGAAGCCTGGAGCTCGGCGCAGCCGGATTTCTGCGCAAACCGATCCGCAAAGAAAACCTGCTGCCGCGCGTGCGGGCCATCCTTCAACGCCGGGAGCGCGTACAGTCTCTGCGGTGAGCGGCGATTTCATCATGCGGGCGGAAGAGGGCGAGCGCCGGAAACGGCAGCGCGCCCGCGAAGTCGCGGTCGTCGAGATTCCGACCTTCCGACTGATCGGTTCCGCACTTCTCTCTCTTGGCGTCTACCTCAACAATCGCTTCCTGCTGCATCTCGATTCGAACGCGGACTGGGAGAGCATCACGATGGTCCTCGGCGTTTTTTCCGCCGTGTCGTGGCTGCTGATCGCACTGCTGCACGAGCGCGTCAAGACCAATCTCAGCTTGCTCTTTCTGATTCTCGACATCCCCATCTGGACGCTGGCGATCTACTACTCCGGCGCGGAGCGCAGCTGGCTGTTTTTCATCCTCTTCCTCCGCGTGGCCGATCAGGCCCAGAGTGGTTTTCGCCGCTCGCTCGGCTTCGTGATGTTCGGCACGTTCTGCTACGCATCGATGCTGATCTGGGTCGTCAGCGTCGATGGCCGCGTAATCCCCGATGCGGTCGCGCTGGCGAAGATCGCGTTCGTGTTCGCGGGCGGTCTGTACGTCGCACTGACGACGCGCGGCGTTGAACTGAAGCGCGGCTACCTCGCGAATGCGATCCGCAAATCGCGCGATCTCATCCGCAAACTGGAAGTGCAATCGACCGAGCTGGCGGCGGCGCGGCATCGTGCGGAAGAGGCCAGCGCGGCGAAGAGCGAGTTCCTCGCGAACATGTCGCACGAGATGCGCACGCCACTCCACGGCATCATCGGCATGCTGCAGCTGGCGATCGACACGGAAACCTCGGCCGATCGCGCCCGCCAGCTCGACATGGCTCGCCGCTCCGCCGAGACGCTGCTGGCCACCATCGGCGACATCCTCGATTTTTCGAAGATCGAAGCGCGGCGCATGGAGTTGGAGCCGGTCTATTTTTCGATTCGCCAACTCATCACCGACACGCTGAAAACGCTCGGCATCACCGCGGCGGAGAAAGGACTCACGCTCGCGTTCGCGGTATCACCCGAGGTTCCGGACCGGCTGTGGGGCGACCCGCTGCGGATCCGGCAGATCGTCGTGAACCTTGTCGGCAACGCGTTGAAATTCACGAATCAAGGGGACGTCGTCGTTCGCGTCTCATGCGAAGTGATGTCGGCCGATCGCGTCACCATCGGATTCGAAGTGCGCGACACCGGCGTCGGCATCGATCCGGCGCGGCGCCATCTGATTTTCGATCCGTTCGCGCAAGCCGATTCCTCCCACTCGCGCCGCTACGGCGGCTCCGGCCTCGGGCTGGCGATCGTCGCGCGGTTGCTGGAGGAGATGGGCGGCATGGTGACGTTCGAAAGCGAACAGGGGAAGGGCAGCACGTTCCGTTTCGTGCTGCCGATGCCGTGCGAGCCGGTCGGCGCGGCGCCGCCGCCGGATTGGGAGAACGCGCTGGCCGGAATGCGCGTGCTGCTGATCGAACCGAATGCGGCGTCGCGCGCGATCCTCGCGGAGACGCTGCACGTGCACGGCATGGTGCCGGAGTCGTACGCGACGCTCGACGTAGCGCTGCAGCCGTCGATCCGTGCCGCGTACTCGTGCGTGGTCGCCGACGCGAACATCCTGGCCGCGACGCCGTGGATTCCACCGGTGCCGGTCGTTCGCATCACGTCGCCGCTCGCATCCGCGTATCACGGCGGCGTGCTGGTGACTCGCCCGGTCGGCGAGCGCGAGTTGCTCGACGCGATCGGGGTGGCACTCGGCGTCACCCAGCAAACAGTGACGTACACACTCGAGCGGCGCCCCGAGGTCGCGCGTCCGCTGCGCGTTCTCGTGGTCGATGACAACGTCGTCAACCAGGAGTTCGCCGCCGAGGCCGTGCGGCGGCTCGGGCACGTCGTGACGACGTTGGAGAGCGGCGCTGAGGCGCTGGACATGCTCGCGAAACGAACGTTCGACGTCATCCTGCTCGATATCCAGATGCCGGGACTGGACGGTCTCGAAGTGGCGCGCCGTTTTCGCGCGATGCAACGCGGCACGCGGACGCCGCTTGTCGCCGTCACCGCGCACACAACCGTCGAAGACCGCGAACGCTGCACCGCCGCCGGTTTCGACGCGGTCCTGACCAAACCGGCCACGCAGTCAACGCTTGGCGCGATGATTCGCGAAGTCACCGGCACCGCGACATCGCCGGCGATTCCCGCCGGTCCCGCGGACGCGATCCTCGACGCCGTCGGCGGCAACGTCCGCCTCCTGGCTCGCGTCCGCGACGCTTTCGCCACACAGACCCCGCGCTTGCTCGCCTCCCTCCGCGAAGCCATCACCGCCCGCGACGGCGAAGCGCTTTTCCAAACCGCGCATACGTTAAAAGGCGCCATCAGCAACTTCGACGTCCCCCACGCCATCGAAGCCACCGCGCGCCTGGAGCGCGCCGGCAAAGCCGCCGATTTCGCGACCGCCGAGGAGTTGCTGCCCGAGCTGGAATCCGCAATCCACCAGTTGGAGGAGCGGATCGAAGCGGCGCTGGGTTAGTCACCGATAATCGTCAAAGTTCCCGGCGCTACTTTCGGCAGGCGTTTCAGAAGCGCTGGAACCAATCGCTCGATGTCGTCGATATCGTTGCTCACCGCACGCAGCAACACGAACGCCATCGTCCATGCCGGGAGATTCTGTTGATGTTGCAGGCTCTTGTCCGTTGTCACCAAGGCGTCGAAGTTGCCTTCGGCTCGTCGAAGCAGGTGACCATTCTTTAGTCCGGCAAAGCCAGCTTCCGCGACGGTTACAGCGTCATGCGCTCGAAGATGGCGCTTCAGCGCGCGGGGTACGCACTCATCGATGAGAATGCGCAACCAGCAGTTCCTTCGCCTCGTCCAAAGCGGCTACCGCTTGCGAGTGCGAAACGGTCGGGAAATCATCGAGAAAATCGCTGAGAGGATGTCCACCTCGGATGTAATCGATGAGGGCTTGAAGCGGAACGCGAGTCCCGACGAAGACCGGCGCGCCGCCGAGGGTCTCGGGATCGATATGAATCACGCTTTCGGGCTCACTCATACCGCTCATTCTACCGCCGCCTGCACCAGCGCCTGTTGCTGATCCTCGTGGCGATGATGCGATCCGGTCGCGGGTGATGCGCTGATCGGGCGGCCGATGTAGCGCAGCGTGCGGGTGCCGGTGAGCGAGGCGAGGCGTTCGTGGAGGAATGGCCAGGCGCCCATGTTGCGCGGTTCGTCCTGGACCCAGACGATTTCGGTGGCGTTGGGGTGTTGCGCGATTGCGTCGGCGAGGATCGACTGCGGGAACGGGTAGAACTGTTCGAGGCGGATCAGCGGGATATTCGCGTTCGCTTTTTCGCGGGCGGTGCGGAGGTCGTAGTAGACCTTGCCGCTGGTGAGGACGATGCGCTTCGCGGCCGCGGAATCGGAGGCGGCGTCGATCAGCACCGGCTCGAAGCGACCGTTGGTGAGAGCGTCGATCGGCGACGTGGCCTGCGGATGACGGAGCAGCGACTTCGGCGTCATCACGATGAGCGGCTTGCGCGGTTCGTTTTTCATCTGGCGGCGCAGCGCGTGGAAGTGCTGCGCCGGCGTCGTTGGATAGACGACCTGCATGTTTCCCTCGGCGCACAGCGTCAGGAAGCGTTCGAGGCGCGCGGACGAATGCTCCGGGCCCTGACCTTCGTAACCGTGCGGCAGGAGGAGAACGAGGCCGCTGTGCTGACCCCACTTTTCCTCGGCGGACGAGATGAATTGATCGATGACGATCTGCGCGCCGTTGACGAAGTCGCCGAACTGCGCTTCCCACAACACGAGTGCGCCGGGATCGGCGACGGAGTAGCCGTACTCGAATCCGAGGACGCCGTATTCGCTGAGCAGCGAGTCGTAGACGGCGAAGTTGACGTCGGCGCGCGGCTCCGTCGCGGTCTGTTCGCCGAGGGCGTTTTCGGCGATGACCGGGGCTTCGGTCTTCGGTGCGGAGCTCAACGCGTTCAGCGGTACGTAGCCTTTGCCGGTGAGGTAGTCGAAGAGGATGGCGTGGCGTGAGGAGAACGTGCCGCGGCCGGAGTCCTGTCCCGACAAGCGCACGCGATAGCCGTCCGTCATCAGCGTCCCGAACGCGAGCAACTCGGCAAAGGCCCAGTCGATCGGGTCGCGTCCCTCGGCCATCGCTTTGCGCTTGGCGATGATCGGTTTGAGTTTCGGATGGAGGGCGACGTCGTCGGGGACCGTCGTCAGCGCATTGCCGACGATGTCGAGCTCGTTGCGCGGCACCGAGGTATCGGGCGACGGCTGGTTTTGAAATCCGGTCAGCTCTTCATCGGTCCAGAGCGCGCCGCGCTCGTTGGACGGCGGCGGCGTGTCGTCCTCGCGCGTGCGGTCGAATGCCTCCTGCAACTTGCCCTGGAACTGATCAAGCCACGACTCCGCTTCCTTCGGATCGATGTCGCCTTTGCGCAGCAGCGTCTCGGTATAAATCTTCCGCACCGAACGGTGCTCCTTGATCGACTTGTACATCTTCGGCTGCGTGAGCGACGGTTCGTCGCCTTCGTTGTGGCCGTGGCGGCGGTAGCAGAGCATGTCGATGACGACGTCTTTGTGAAACTGCTGCCGGAAGTCGTACGCGAGTTTGGCCGCGCGAATACACGCCTCGGGGTCGTCGCCGTTCACGTGGAAAATCGGTGCCTGCACCATCTTGGCGACGTCGGTGGCGTACATGGTCGACCGCGCCGACTCCGGCCCGGTGGTGAAACCGATCTGATTGTTGATGACGAGGTGGATCGTGCCGCCGGTGCGGTAACCGGGGAGCTGCGAGAAGTTCAACGTCTCCGCGACGACGCCCTGTCCGGCGAACGCGGCGTCACCGTGAATGAGCACGGGCAGAACCCAGGCGCGTTTGTTGTCGCCGATGAGCAGTTGCTTCGCGCGGACCATGCCTTCGACGATCGGATCGACCGCTTCGAGATGGCTTGGATTCGACGCCAGCGTTAGCTTCATATGCGAGCCGTCAGGCGTCTGGTGAATGCCGTCCGCGCCGAGGTGGTACTTCACGTCGCCGGACCCTTGCGTGGTGTTCGGATCGACGTCGCCTTCAAATTCGTGGAAGATTTTTTCGTATGACTTGCCGAGGATGTTCGCGAGCACGTTGAGCCGTCCGCGATGCGCCATGCCGATCACGGCCTCGGTGACGCCATCCTGCGTGGCTTCGTTGAAGACGTAGTCGAGCATCGGAATGGTGGTCTCGGCGCCTTCGAGCGAGAAGCGTTTGTGCCCGACGTACTTCGTGTGCAGAAACTTTTCGAACGACTCGGCGTCATTGAGCTTCATCAGGATGCGACGCTTCGTGGCCAGGTCGAGCGGCTGGTGGTTGCGCGACGGCTCCATCCGATCCTGCAGCCATTTCTTCTGCACGGTTTCGCTGATGTGCATGTACTCCGGACCGATCTTTCCGCAGTACGTTTCACGCAAGGTGTCGAGGATGTCGCGCAGCTTCGCGGTGAGCTTGCCGCACAAGCCGCCGCAGACGAATTCGCGATCGAGATCCCAGATCGTGAGGCCGTAGAAGGCGGGATCAAGCTCGGGATGGCGCTTGACCTCGTATTCGAGCGGATCGAGATCGGCGAGCAGATGTCCGCGCACGCGATAGGCGTTGATCATCTGCAGCACAGCCGCCTCGCGCGCGACTTTTTCGTCCTCGCTGCCGTTGAGGCGATGACGATCGCGGCCCCACACCGCAGGCTCGTACGGGATGCGCAGGTCGCGGTAGATCGCTTCGTAGAAACCGTCGGCGCCGAGGAGCAGCTCGTGAACGCGCGCCAGGAATGCGCCCGACTCCGCGCCCTGAATGATGCGATGGTCGTAGGTGGACGTCATCGTCATCACTTTCGAGATGCCGAGGTCGGCTAGGACCGAGGGATCTGCGGCGGAGTATTCGGCGGGATAGTCGATCTGGCCGGTGGCGATGATCGTGCCCTGCGACTGCATCAGCCGCGGCACCGAGGCGATTGTGCCGATTGTGCCGGGATTCGTGAGCGAGATCGTGGTGCCTTCGAAGTCGGCGATTTCGAGCGTGGAGTTGCGCGCTTTGCGGACGACTTCGTTGTAGGCCTTGAGGAATTGCGCGAAATCCATCGTCTGCGAACGCTTCACATTCGGGACGACCAGCGAGCGCGAGCCGTCCTTGCGCTCGACGTCGATGGCGATGCCGAGGTTGACGTCTTCGCGGTCGATGCGCGCCGGCGTGTCCTGCATCGCGAACGCGGCGTTCATCCGCGGGTACTGCTTGATGGCGCTGACGAGCGCCCACGCGATGATGTGCGTGAACGACGCCTTCGGCTGGCCGGTCAGAGCGAGGTGGTTGTTGATGACGCGCCGGTTTTCTTCGAGGACTTTGACGGGGATGTTGCGGATGGAGGTCGCCGTCGGGATGGTCAGCGAGGTCTCCATGTTCTGGGCGATCTTGCCGGCCGCACCGCGAAGCGGGACGGTGGTGTGATCGGACGGAACAGGAGTCGGGCGGGGAGCGGGCGCTGGTTGCGGAGCGGCCGGTTGCGGCGCGGACGCGGCGACCGATTGCATTCCGCCGGCAGCGGCAACTGGCATTTCCGCCTCTTCTTCGAACTCTTCCTCGAAGCGAGGTTCGTAATCGTGAAAGAACTCCTGCCAACTCGTGCTCACCGATTCGGGATTGGCGCGGTAGCGCTCGTAAAGCTCTTCGATGAATGCCGTGTTGGCGCCGTAGGTCTGCGTGACGGATGACATAGGGTTTTCCTAACCGCAACTGACTTCTTCGGATTTCGAAGGAAGCAGGGAGATGAAGCGCGGACGCGTTTGGCGGACGGAGCGCTGGCGTCTCGCCGGCTGGCCGGGCGGCGTCCTCGCCGCCGAATGGGAGGCTTGCGCCACCGTCTTGTTACCAGCAAATCTTGAGGGCTTGGCGGTTCGGCGGCGAGACGCCGCCGGGCCAGCCGGCGAGGACGCCAGCGTTCCGTCCGCCAAAGTTAACGCCATCGCCCGCCTCGTCCCCTGTTTTATCCCCTCGTCCCTGCCTCATCGCCCTGCATCAGCGTATGCGACAGCGACGTGAGGCCGAGCCAGCCGAAGCCCGCCGCGAATCCGCCGAAGACGTCGGATGGGAAGTGGACGCCGAAGTAGACGCGCGAAAAACCGACGGTGAGGATGGTCAGCGTGGACAACGTGTGCACGACCGCCTGCGTTGCCACGGAGCGGTGCTGCACGAAGTGATGCGCGACGATCGGATACGTGGCTGCCGACAGCAGCGAATGTCCACTCGGGAAACTGTGCGAGTTGGGAAGCGTGATCTGGCGGGCGCGCTCGATCGGACGCTGGCGCTGGAAAATGTTCTTGAGCAGGGTGTTGATGGCCATCGCGCCGCCGGTCGAGACGATCACCGTCCAGGCATCTTCGCGCCGTCCCTGCCGCCACATCGCAATCGCGGTGACGCCGGCCGCACTGCCGATAGCGATGTGCGAGCCGAGCTGGGTGATGGCGTCCATGGCCGCGTGCATCGGCGGATTGTCGATGCGGTGGACGACGTCCATGATGATGTCGTCATAGCGGTCAGCGCGGCCGGCTACGACCTGCTCCGCCTGCTTTTTGAAGAACCAGAACGCGATGCCGGCCAACGCCACGCTGCCGCTCGTGCCGATGGCCAGCGGCAGGAAACGATGCCGCCGTTTCGGCGTTTTCTGCGGCTCTTTCTTCACGGCGCGGAGTCTACATCACGGGCCAGAGTCACAAAGCGTGCCGCCTCCGTCGCGCCGCAGGCTTTGCGGTAGAAATCGAGGGCGTCGGTCCAGGGGATGATGGCGCGTTCGTAGCCGAGGCGGCGCAGGTCGGCGAGGGAGGCTCGCAGCAGGGCGGCGCCGAGGCCGCGTCCGCGATGTGTGCGCGCGACGCCGGTGGGACCGAAGAAGCCGAGGCCGCGGTTGTTCGCGTCGTGCGCAGCGAAGCCGGCGACTTCTCCTTCGACCTCAACGTAGAAAAGGTTGTCGCCCGCGTTCGACGCTTCGAATCGCCAGATGCGGCCGAATTCTTTTTCGATGAAGGCCAGGACGCGGTCGCGGGTTTGCGTCGTGACGCGGCTAACGTCCTGCGGCGTTTCCGCCGGCAGATTGGTTGCGACGAGGTTGTACGTATCCGCCGTCTCGTGAAAGCCGCGTTTGGTGAAGAAGTCGATCGCCGGCGTATCGGTCGTGACGACGCCGGGCGTGAAGTAGTTGCCCGCTTCCGCGGCCACGACGCGCGCGCCGCGCGATACCGCATCGCGAAGCAGCGCGCTTCCGATGCCGCGCCAGCGCTGGTTGCGATCGACGGCGAGGATGCGGAGCGATTTTCCGCAAGTCACCGCGACGCCGGCGAAATCGCCGAAGACGCTGACGTTCGTCTCGCCGCTCACTCCCAAACCGAAACACTTCTCCTCAGCGACGACACCAAGGTCGTACGGCGCATCATTGGATTCACCAAGCAGCTCGATGATGCGCGGAAGATCGGCGCGCGTAGCGATGCGGATCACGGCGAAGGATTACATCACGGGGTGGTTTCGTTGCGGCTTCGCATGAAGCGCGTGCTCATCCTTCTCGTTCTCATCGCGGCCGCTTGCCGCAAGCACGAAACGGCGGTGCCGGAAGTCATCGGGACTCCGCCGGCAATGCCGGCGATGCAGATGTCGCCATCAACGCAGCCGGTGCCGGACCGCAACGCGCCTGTACTCACCGCCGCGCAGCTCACCAATCCCGCCGCCGCGACGGTCTATGCCGAGGCGGCGCAGATCACCGACCGGCTGGCGAAGATGTATTGCTACTGCCAGTGCCATGAGCAGGAAGGGCACGTGAGTTTGCTGACCTGCTTTCAGACCAATCACGCCGAGGAGTGCGGGATCTGTTTGCGCGAAGCGGCGCAGGCGTATCAGGACTTCAAGGACGGCAAGCCGGTACACGCGTCGCAGCACGCAGCGGATGTGGCGTTCCATCGCGGATCGCCGCCGCCGAGTTTGCCTGAGTAAAGGCGTTTCAACGTCTTCGGCGCATCTTTCGCAATGTCGCCACCCATGAACGACATCGTTCGTTGCCCAAATTGTGGACAGGCCAACCGGTTGCCTTCGGATCCCGGCAAGAAGGCCGTCTGCGGCAAGTGCAAGACGCCGCTGACGGGGGGCGGGCATCCGATCGAGCTGACTGATGCGAATTTCGCGGAGACGATCCGCAGCGGCGCCTTTCTCGTCGACTTCTGGGCGGCTTGGTGCGGGCCGTGCCGGATGATCGCGCCGGTCATCGAGGAGATGGCGGCCTCGCGCACGGACGTCCGCTTTGCGAAGTTGAACGTCGATCAGAATCCGCGCAGCGCGCAGGCGTATCGCGCGATGAGCATCCCGCTGCTCGTGCTGTTCAAAGACGGTGTCGAGAAGGGACGCGTGGTCGGCGCCGTTCCGCGCACTCAGATCGAAGCGGCCATCCGTCAATACCTCGGCTAGGACATCGTGGCCTTCTATCCCAGGGACCAGAACAGCGAACGCGATCTCTACCTCTTCGCGAAAAAAGCCGGCGTGGTCGTCGCCATTGCGCTCGTGCTGATGCTTCTGTGGGCCGTGCGCGACGTGCTGATCCTTGTCTTCATCGCCGCTGTGCTCGCTGCCGGAATCTCGCCGGCCGTGCATCGCGTGCGCGTCATCGGCCGTTACCGGCTGCGGCGCAACATCAGCCGCGGCACAGCAGCGGTCATCGTCTACTTTCCGTTCCTTCTGCTGGTGATTCTGCTGGCAGTGTTGATGGTGCCGCGGCTGATCGGGGAGACGAGCGCATTGAGCGAGCAGCTTCCGGCGCTGATCGACCAGAACGTCCTGACGCCGCTGCAGCACTACTTCCCCATGTCTGCCGTCCGCGACTATCTGAAGGACGGTGTGACGCTGCCGCGCGGTCATGTTTTCGGCTACGTGCGCGGCGCGGCCACCGTGATCGGCTCGTTCGTGGCGGTGCTGTTCATGGTCGTCTACATGCTCATCGACGCGCACCGGCTGCGGAACATGTTCCTGTTGCTCTACCCCGAAAACGTGCGCGGCGACCGGCGCGACACGATGAACCGGATGGCCCGGCGCATGAGTTCGTGGCTCTCGGCGCAGCTGATCCTCTCCGGAATCATGGGCGTGGTGATGTTCGTGGCCATGTTGCTGCTGCGCATTCCGTACGCGCTGCCGCTGGCGCTCCTGGCCACGCTCGGCGAGATGGTGCCGGTGATCGGACCGATCGTCGGTTTCACGCCGGCGCTGGCCATCGCCATCCTCCATTCGCGGTGGCAGTTCTGGACGGTGTTGATCATCGCGGTGGTGATGCAGAAGGTGGAGAACCTGGTGATCGCGCCGCGGGTGATGTCGCGCAAAGTTTCGATCTCGCCTCTGACCGCATTCATCGCGTTCATGATCGGCGCCTCACTTCTCGGCATCGTCGGCGCGCTGATGGCGATCCCGGTCGCCGCAATTCTGCAGGTCGCGTTCGAGGAAGTATTCGTCGATCGCCGCGAGCGCCGGCAGGACGTCTTCCGCGCCGGAACGCTGACGAAAATGCGGCGGTGACGTAGTGCGGGCGTCCCGCCTGCATCCGGCGTGGCGTCTCGCCCGACGGGGGTTTCTGCGATGAACCGAGGGCTGCGCAAGCATCATCGAAACCACCGCCGGGCGAGGACGCCCAGCGGATGCAGGCGAGACGCCCGCACTACGCCCCCATGTTAAAGTCACTCCCTCCACAATTTATGGTGAAGCTGCCGATCGTCGATCAAATGATCTCGCTCGTGCGCAAGCCTGGTGCGCCGCCGCTTCCCGGCGCGCCACGCGAGGCACGGCTGCGCGATGCGTTCGACCATGCACCCATCGGAATCGCCCTCGCGGCGATGGATGGCGCGTGGCTGCAGTTCAACGAGCGCTTCCGCGAAATCGCCGGCTACTCGCGCGAGCAGTTGAGCCGGTTGACGTTCACCGATCTCACGCACCCCGATGACGCGCGGCGCGAGGTCACGCTGATGCGCCGGATGCTCAGCGGCGACGCCGGCGGCTATCGCATCGAGAAGCGGATCATCGAGAAGAAGGGGAAGTATCGCGACGTCGAAGTGCTCTGCGCGATCGCCGGCAGCGACGACGGCGCGCACTTCCTCGTCTACATCGTCGACGAACGCGCGCGCACGGTGCAAGGCCAGATCCGTCCCGCCGCGCAGAGCAGCGAGCAGCTGCTGATTGCGGTCGTCGATCAGCTCACCGACTTCGCCATCATCCGCACCGACGACAACGGTCTGATCGCCGCATGGAACGCCGGCGCGGAACGAATCCTCGGATACACGCGCGAAGAGGTGATTGGTCGTCCGCGCCGGATGCTGTATCGCGATCACGAGCACTGGGGCGGGAAGTCGACGGCGCAACTGCAGGAGGCGCGCGAGTCCGGCCGCATCGATCTCGAAGACTGGCGCGTCGGCAAGGACGGCCGGCATCTATGGGTCCGCACCAGCCTCACTCCGGTGCGCATCAACGGAGCGATCAAGGGCTTCGTCGAAATCATCCGCGCGCCGGACGCTCCCGCAGACTCACACGAAAAAACGAAACAGCTCGATGCGTTGCGCGCGGAACTGCAGAAACGGCAGCAGACCGAGGAGACGCTGCGATCGGCGATCGACGAACTGCGCGTCAATGGCGAACAGACCATGGGCGAGCTGAAGATCATGACCGACGCGTTGCGCAAAGAGCTCGAGCGCCGCAAACGCGCCGAGGAAGAGCTGCGCGCGATTCACGAGCGCGTCGCCAAAGCGGTCGTGCCGCCGAAGGCGCCGGCGGAGTCGGAGATCGTCTCGACCTCAATGCCGCCGCAGCGGAAGTGGAAGCCGATGGGCAGCGCCACGCCCGCGGAACTCCTCGTGAAACATGCCTCCAACCTGCGCACCGGCCGCCTCGTCCTCGCCAAAGGGAAGCAGGAGAAAGAGCTCTTCATCGACAAGGGGAAAATCATCTCCTGCTCGTCGAATGATCCGGCGCGCTTCCTGGCGCAACGGCTCATCGCGTTCGGGATGATCACCGAGGAACAGCGGCAGAAGGCGCTCGACATCCAGCGCGAGACGCAACTCGCACTCGGCCGCATCCTGGTCATCCTCGGCGCGCTGACCGAAAACCAGCTTCACGATGCCATGCGAGCGAAAGCAGAGGACGAAATCCGCGAGTTGTCGGCGTGGACCGACGCAAAGTACGTCTTCGTCGAGGAAGAGATCCCGACATTGCAACTCGTCCCGTTACGCATCGATGTGGCCGAGTTGATCGTGCATCAGCTTCAGGCGCGCGATGACGTGCCCGAGGCCATCGACGTCGCAGGCATCGTCTACGAGGCGGTCACCGACCTCGTCATCGACGACATCTCCTCGGCCGCCGACGAGATCACGCACAACATCGAAGCGATCACCTCGGACGCCGAGATCCTGGTCGCGAACGCCTCCGGCAAGACCAGGCGTTTCCATCGCGCCAGTTGCGCCGCCGCGAAACGTTTCGCCGACGAGACCCGCATCGTGTTCATGAGCGCAGTCGACGCCAGCGGCGCGGGATATGACGCGTGTCGAATGTGTTTCCGAGCGTAGTGTCTTCGGGTGTCGGGTGTCGGAGAATCTAGCGCCTCGGTCACTCCACACTGGACCGCAAAAGCGGAGTTAGAGCCGAGTAGGAAGCGCATAGCCATCTCTACGACACCCGACCCCCGACCTCCGCGTCCCTACGCTACAATCCAATCGGCTCCCCGCCGACGTACATGGAGACAACATGCGACGAATCGCCGCGGCGGCAATCGGTTTACTCACCTCCATCCCTCTCTTCGCGCAGACAACCAGCGACTGGACGTTCAAGTCGCGCATCGAGCTGCGCGCCAATTATCGCGACAGCAAGGAAGAGAAGTTCGCGCTCAAGTTCCCGTTTCCGCCCAGCTTTCTGCCGGTCGGGCAGACAGTCGGATTCGAGGAGACGGTCGATGCCGGTTCGCACGCGGAGTTGAGCGTTGCGCAGATCAAGCTCGACCTCGGCTACAGCACCTGGTTCCTCGCGCACACGCAGCTGCACGGGCAGGATAAATACCGCCGCAATCCAACCAGCGCTGACAAAAAGGTCGACGCGGACGAGCTGTGGATCCAGTTCGGACCGCGCCCCGAGTTCCTGGCGCGTCCGGACCGGACGTCGTTCTTCGTTCAACTCGGCAAGTTCGTGAAGATGGAACGCCAGCCGATTCGCGTGCTCGAAAGCTATGGACTCGTGGCGACGTCGTTCAACCGCTTCGAGGACGTCGGCGTCATGACCGGCGGCTCGATCGGCCGCAATCTGTACTGGCGGCTGACCGGCACGAGCGGCAATCCGCTCTACTTCCGCGATCCGAACGCGCTCGCGGGCGACAACGGCATCAAGCAACTCCTGCAGCCGAATCCTGATCCGAAGTTAAAGTCCGGCTTCCCGATCCTCTACGACACGCGCGTCGAGGACCTGGCCCTCGACACGAAGAACATGTCCTTCGGCCAAGGCCTCGGCTACCGCTGGCAGAACGACGCGCAGACCTTCGGCTTCGACGCCGTCGCGTTTCACTATCGCCGCAACCTCCGTGACGACGAGAACGCGCCGTTGACCGGCACGTTCTACGGCGTGGATCTCGACCTGCTCGAAGGACCGCTCGACAAAGGCCTGCCGATCCGCGGCAACAAAAAGGAAGAGACGGGCGCGCGTATCTACACCGAGTGGAAGGGCTTGACTTCGACGATCCAGTTCACCAACCAAACCGTTGCGGGCATGCACCGCAGCGGAGCGGAGGGAGAGTTCGGATACAAGTTCGACTGGGCTGCCGGTCCATCCGTCGGCGGCGAGAGTCTCCTGCAGAGCATCCAGCCGGCCGTGCGTTGGAGCGAGCTGCACTACGGATTCAAGGGAAACGGCACGCAATATCCGGCGCCGAGCATCTGGTGGAACTGGACCAAGATCGACGCAGGCATCCGCATCGCCTTCGCAAAACACGTCGATCTGACCATTGAGCGGGCGCGAAACAACATCGGTGCGCCGAAGAAGATCCATCCCGACGAGACGCTGGCAACGGTGCGCATCCGAATCTAGCGAGACCCATAAGCGATCCGCGATGCTCGCGGCCGGAACGCTGGCGTCACGCCGGCTGGCTCGGCGTGCGTCCTCGCCGCCGAATAGGAGGTGTGCGCAGCCGTCGTGTTACCAGCGAAATTTGAGGGTTTGGCGGTTCGGCAGCGAGGACGCAGCCGGGCCAGCCGGCGAGGACGCCAGCGCTCCGTCGCTCAAGACGGCCATCACGGCAGGCCCGGCCTTTGCTCTTCCGTACCGCGGAGGACATCAATGCGAAACGAGATGATTGGCGCCGTCGTGCGGCGCGCCATCGAACACCCGGAGTTCCGGCAGCGGCTCGTCGAGAATCCGCAGGAGGCACTCAGCTCCCACGGATTCGTGCTGGAAAACAGCGACCTCGCCGAAATCGAGAACATCCGGACGAAGCTCGGGCAGGATGATGCCGAGCAGCAACTCGTCACGATTGCGGAACACTACGGCCTGAATCCGAGGCCGTAGCAGGGTCACGGCCGGCCGCGCGCCGGCCGTTTCCTTTTGTCCCCTGACCCGTCATACAGGAGAAATTTGTGTTCCGGCCGACCGGTTCGAATCGGGAGCAAATTTCCAGGTCTCATACCTTTCAGGGGCAAACAAATACTGATGAGCGATCACTCGCTGAAGCGTGGTTTTTCCCTCTGCATCATTCTCCTTCTCGCCGCAGGCAGCGCATTCGCGGCCTCGCCGTCGGGCCGCTTCGAAAGCAGGATGGTGTGGGATCCCGCCATCCACCGCGCCGTTCTCTTCGGTGGCCTGACCGCGCTCGACGCCGGGACGAAGGTTCAATACGAGCTGGCCGACACCTGGGAGTGGACCGGAACCCGCTGGCTTCAGGTTTTCCCCCCGCATAGCCCCTCGGCGCGCGCAGCCGAGTCGATGGTCTTCGACTCCGCAAGAAATCGCGTCGTCATCTTCGGTGGCCGCCAGGGCAAGATCAATCTCAACGATACCTGGAGCTTCGACGGCAACGACTGGACCCCGATCAACACCACCACCGCGCCTCCGGTCCGCGAGCTCGCCGGCGCCGCGTATGACTCCGTGCGCGACCGCATCGTGCTCTTCGGCGGCTTCCATCAGACCTACAGCACCGACGGCAAAACTCTGACGGAAACGCCGCTGCATGACACGTGGGAGTTCAACGGAACCAACTGGACGCAGGTCCTCGCCGACGGTCCCGCAGTGACCAAGGCCATGCTCGAATACGACCCGGTCCGCAAACAGACCATCATGCTTGCCCTCAACGGCACGGCCACGGTCATGTACGCGTGGGATCCGGCTGCGGCAAAGTGGAACCAACTCACTCCGACCGTGTTGCCCACGTGCGCCAACGAAGGCGCGATGACGTGGCAAAGCTCGAACAACACCATCCTCTACACCGGCGGCGTCTGCGCGTCGACGAACAGCACGGAGGAGTCGTACGAGTGGGACGGTACGAACTGGACTAAGGTCGATCTGACGCAATTCGCCGGTGCCTATGTCGGCTCGGCGCTGACGTTCGATCCGGATCACCAGAACGCGGTGCTCTTCGGCGGCGAGCCGGTCGTGGGAACTCTGGTCACGGCTACGTTCACCTACGCGAATAAGGCGTGGAGCGTTGCCGGCGATGCCGCCTATCCGGCGCCGCGTTCGCTCTTCACCTTCACCACCGATCCCGTCAACAAAGTCGTCTACATGTTCGGCGGCGTAAACGACGCGCTCTCCTTCTTCGACCTCTGGACGTATCAGAATGGCGTGTTCCGTCCGTTGACCACGACCAACCAGCCCACCGACTGTGCTTCGCCGATCGCCTCGTACGATACCGATCGGTCCAAGTTAGTCCTCGTCTGCGCCAGCAGCGCCACATGGGAGTTCGACGGCACGACGTGGACGCAGTTCGACGCCACGAAAAACGCGCCGCCCGCACATCGGTTCGCAAGCCTCGTCTATGACCAGAATCTGAAGAAGACCGTGTACTTCGGCGGCTTGGACGGCAACAACATCTATCTCAATCAGACCTGGACCTACGACGGAGCTCTTTGGACGCAGGTGAAGAAGAATCCGGCGCCATCGCGATCGCTGACCTCGATGTGGTACGACCCGATCCTGAAGAAGACCGTCCTCTACGGCGGCCTCGGGCGCCTCACCTCCGACGCTCGCCTGACGCGCTTCAGCGACATGTGGTCGTTCGATGGCGCCGGCTGGACGCAACTCACACCGAGCACCACGCCCGGCATGCGCTACGGTGCGAGGATTGCGCTCGATCCGAAGACGAACCACACAATCCTGTTCGGCGGTATCCGCGTCGACACCGATGCGGCCAACAATCAGGTGCAGGTCTACGCCAGCGACACGTGGGACTGGGATGGGACGACCTGGACGAAAATCACCTCGGCTCTCACGCCGCCCCCGCGCGAGAACGCCGGCTTCGCCCTCGATCCGATTCGGAATCAGCTGGTGATGTTCGGCGGCTACAGCGGCTTCTATCTGTCAGACCTGTGGACCTACGCGAACGGCCAGTGGTCGCAGATCACCGAGGTTCTGAACCGGCGCCGCGCCGCGCACTGACGCAACTGCGCTTCACTCTCTGCGAGGACGGCCACCGCGGCCGTCCTCGTGCTATTTTTGACAGTCCATGAGCGAATCCCTCATCACGCAGCAGCCTGCGTTTCCTCCCGCGCTCTTCCGCCGCAGCATCGCCGACGCCCTCGAGATGGCGCATGGCGTCGACGCCATCGCAGCCGAGGAGCGGGCCGCGTCGCTGGCGAAACGATCGCTGAAGAAAGAGTCGAAGGTGTGGGGCCTGAAGCTGATCATCAGCATGATGGACCTCACCACCCTTGAGGGAAAAGACACGCAGGGGAAGGTGTGGGCGCTCTGCCAGAAGGCCATCCGCCCCGACCCCTCTGACCGCGACATCCCGCACGTTGCCGCCGTCTGCGTCTATCCGGCCATGGTGCCCTTCGTAAAGCAGGCCGTGGCTGGTACGGGGATTCACATCGCCTCGGTCGCCACCGGATTTCCGAGCGGGCAGACCTACATCGACGTCAAAGTCTCCGAGACGCGGCAGGCAGTCGCCGCCGGTGCCGACGAAATCGATATGGTCATCGACCGCGGCGCGTTTCTGTCCGGCAACTATCAGAAGGTGTTCGATGAGATCGCCGAGGTAAAGGAAGCGTGCGGCCCGGCGCATTTGAAAGTGATTCTGGAGACGGGCGAGCTGGCCAATTATGACCAGGTCCGCAAGGCGTCGCTGATCGCCATGTTCGCCGGTGCCGATTTCATCAAGACGTCCACCGGCAAAGTGACGACGAATGCGACGTTGCCGGTGACGCTGGTGATGCTCGAAGCAATCCGCGATTTCCTGCACGTCACCGGCAAGAAAATCGGCATGAAGCCGGCCGGCGGCATTGCTACCGCCAAACTCGCGCTCGCGTACCTCGTGCTTTTGTACGAGACCATGGGTGGCGAGTGGATGACACCCGACCTTTTCCGTTTCGGTGCGTCGTCGCTTCTCAATGACGTGCTGATGCAATTGCGCAAAGAAAAGACGGGCGCGTATCAGTCGGGGGATTACTTCACGCTGGATTAACCACAGAGACACCGAGGGCGCAGAGGAAATCCTCTGTGTTCTCTATGCCTCTGTGGTGAAAATGTTCGAGAGATCACGAATGACCTCACAACTTGAAACAAGAGACCGTCTGACCCCCGGCGCCGCCTCCAGCGCTCTGGCGGAGTGGCATTATTCGCCCTCGCTGGAGGCAACGGATCACGTAAAGATCCAGCCGCGCTACAACCTCTTCATCGGCGGCAAATTTGTCGAACCGCATTCGAAGCGCTGGTTCGAGACCATCAATCCGGCGACCGAAGAGACGCTTTCGGAAATGGCGGAAGCGGACGCCGAAGACGTCGATCGCGCCGTAAAAGAAGCGCGCCGCGCGTATGAGAAAACGTGGCGGAAAATCGCGCCATCCGAACGCGCTAAATACATTTATCGCATCGCACGGCTGATTCAGGAAAAGTCGCGCGGCCTGGCCGTTGCCGAAACGATGAACGGCGGCAAGCCGATCAAGGAATCGCGCGACATCGATATCCCGCTCGCGGCTGCCCATTTCTTTTATTACGCGGGCTGGGCCGACAAACTCGAATATGCCTTTCCGAACCGCACTGTCTCTCCGGTCGGTGTCGCAGGCCAGATCATCCCCTGGAACTTCCCGCTGCTGATGGCCGCCTGGAAACTGGCGCCCGCGCTGGCGGCTGGAAACACTGTGGTGCTCAAGCCGGCCGAGACGACGTCGATCACCTCGCTGATGCTCGCCGAGATCATTCAAGAGGCCGATCTGCCGCCCGGCGTCGTCAATATCATCACTGGCGCCGGCGCGACCGGCGCGGCGCTGGTCAATCACGCCGGCGTCGACAAGATCGCATTCACCGGCTCGACGGAAGTCGGCAAGCGGATTCAGCGCTCACTGGCCGGTACACATAAGAAGCTGACGCTGGAATTGGGCGGCAAAGCGCCGAACATCGTCTTTGAAGACGCTCCGATCGATCAAGCGGTCGAAGGCATCATCAACGGCATTTACTTCAATCAGGGACATGTCTGTTGCGCGGGCTCGCGGCTCTTTCTGCAGGAGTCGATCCTTGAGCCGGTGGTGCGCAAGCTCCGGGAACGTATCGGCACGCTGCGCGTCGGCAATCCGCTCGATAAGAACACCGACGTCGGCGCGATCAACTCGCGCGCGCAACTGGAGAAAATTCAGGAGCTCGTTGAAAGCGGCACCGAGGAGGGAGCGGAGATTTTCCAGTCGTCGTGTAGCGTACCCGACCGCGGTTTCTGGTTCCGGCCGACGTTCTTCACAGGCGTCGCCGCGTCGAGCCGCATCGCCCAGGAAGAGATTTTCGGGCCGGTATTGTCGGTATTGACGTTCCGCACGCCGGAAGAAGCCATAGAAAAGGCCAACAACACGCCGTACGGATTATCAGCCGGCGTCTGGACCGAAAAAGGATCGCGCATTCTCAAAATGGCGCAGAAACTTCGCGCCGGCGTGATCTGGGCGAACACGTACAACAAATTCGATCCAGCATCGCCTTTTGGCGGCTACAAGGAATCCGGATTCGGCCGCGAAGGTGGATTGCACGGGCTGTCGCCGTACGTGGTGCTGACATGAGGTTGAACGTTCGCAAGACGTACAAGCTTTATATCAACGGCGAGTTCCCGCGTACGGAATCCGGCCGCTTCTATGCCGTCAAAGGCAAAGGAGGAGAGTTGCTCGCCAACGCCTGCCGCGGATCGAGAAAAGACCTGCGCAATGCCGTGCAGGCAGCCCGTAAAGCATTTTCCGGATGGAGCGGGAAAACAGCCTTCAATCGCGGCCAGATTCTGTATCGCCTCGCGGAGGTCTGTGAATCGCGCGCCGCGGAGCTCGTCGACGAACTTCGACGCCAGGGCTCAACCGCCGCCGAGGCCCGCCGCGAAGTGGCCGCGCTGACAGACCGCTGGGTTTACTACGCGGGCTGGAGCGACAAATACCCGCAGGTCTTCGGCTCGGTCAATCCGGTAGCCGGTCCGTATTACAACTTCACCGTCCCCGAGCCGACCGGCGTCGTAGGCGTGGTCGCGCCTGAGGAACCTTCTCTTCTCGGTCTGGTCAGCCGCATCGCACCGGCGATCGTCGGAGGAAACACCGTCGTCGCCATCACGTCGGAGTCGCGCCCTCTCGCCGCCATCACCCTCGGCGAGATCTTCGAGACCAGCGATGTGCCCGCAGGCGTCGTCAATCTCATCTCCGGCCTCAAGACTGAGCTGGTGCCGTGGCTCGCGGCGCACATGGACGTCAACGCCATCGATACGACCGGCGTTCCCGACGTTGCCATCTCCGCCGTGCAGAAGACCGCCGCCGAGAATGTCAAACGCGTCGTGCACTTCAACGCCGGCAAGATCGGTTGGGACGATGCCACGCGCTCGCAATCGCCGTACGCCATCTTCGATTTTCAGGAAATGAAGACGGTGTGGCACCCGATCGGGATGTAGCCGCTGAGCCTTCCAAAACTGTAGAGACGTTCCGTCGCGGCGGCTGTAAGTTGGTCGCCGTCGCTGATCCGAAAACTGCGGCGACCCAGTTGGCGCACTCTAGCGCGCCAGCCCGTTGCGACGGCCGCGCAACGGGCATTTTTTTTATCCGGTGCGCCTCAGTTGCTGCCCAGCCAGAGCGAGATCCATCGTCGAAACGAGATCGTCGTCGATGTCATCCGGCCTGATCACCCGGACCGAAGGCAGCGCGCGTTTCAACGATTCGGCCTCGGCTGCGATGACGACAATCGGCACATCGCCCCGGCGAGCTTCGATTCGCCGGACGATGCTGATCGCCGCAAGCGCCGGCAGTTCGACGACGACGCCGTCATCGAGCGGTTCCACCATTGCGGGGTGGTTGATCGCGCTGACGGCGTAGCCGGCGGCGCGCAGTAATGTCGCCGTTCGCGGCGCCTCGCGGTCAGCGAGCAGTAGCAAGTGCGGTGTGGTTCGTGCCATTGGCTCCCTCGCGTCTGTCGTTGGCGCGTTTCAGCCGGCGCCGGTCGATCCAGGTTTGAATTCGTCTGACGATTTCCATCGCGTTCTCTGATTTGCTGATGAAGCCGTCGGCACCCAGCTCGTGCGCGATCGGCGACAGCTCGTTCAGCGAGCGCCCGGAGAACAGCAGGAGCGCTCCGTCCGTCCGCAACATTTTGCGCAGGCCGTTGCGCATGGCCGCCGTACCGGAGAGTGCAGGAAGGCTGATGTCGAGCAGGACGACGTCGGGATCGGCCTCGCGGAGAATCAGCGGGAGCGTGATCATCGAGTCGTGCAGGATCACGTCTATTCCTTCGAGCTCGAGCAGAGCCTTCATTCCTGCGAGCAGATCAGGCTCATCGTCGACGAAGAGAACGCGGCCGCGCGGTGTCGGGCCGGCGCTCATCGTGCCGCCGCCTGAACGCGCCGCACCAGTCCCGCCAGCGACTGAGGGAGTACGGGTTTGATGAGGTAGTCATCGATCCCGTACTTCAGCCGGGCTTCGTTCTGGTAGCGCGTGTGTTTGTAGATCGCCGTCATGATGGCGATGTGCGGCCGGTACTCGACGTCGATGCGGCGGATGAACCGCGCGATCTCGAATCCGTGCATCTCCGGCAGCAGGCCGTCGAGCAGGATGAGGTCCGGCCGGCTCTCCCCGGCGACTCGGATGGCCTCATATCCGCTGCTGGCCGTCAGCGCTTCAATCCCCATCGCCCGGAACTGTTCGATGAGCGACCAGCGCAGTTTCCGCTCGTCCTCAACAACCAGCACTGCCGGCAGTGCCGTCGTCACTTCGAGATACGGCACCCGAGGAACTGCAATCTCCGCAAGGCTCATATTGCTACCCCTTTCGCTCATGGACTCGGGGTGCCATTAGTCCAAGGGCGCTGCCATGGGGTGCAGCTCGCCTAACTCATTGATTTACAAAGAAAACTGGGTGTTCTGTGGCTCACGCGCGCGTTCGGATTTCGGAGTAGTGTTTGAAATCAGGACGGCTTACTTAACCTTTGTCCCCGCGGGGACTCCGGCGTCGACGCTGAGTAGTGACGGTTCGCCGTCGAGGGAGGCGGCGAGGATCATGCCGTTGGATTCGATGCCCATCAGTTTGGCGGGTTGGAGGTTTGCCACGATGACGATTTTGCGTCCGACCAGCTCCTCCGGCGTGTACTTCGTAGCGATGCCGGCCACGATGGTGCGCTCTTCGTCGCCGGTGAAGACGGTCATCTTCATCAGCTTTTTCGATTTCGGGACGCGTTCAGCGGCGCGGACTTCGGCGACGCGCAGGTCGATCTCGAAGAATTGATCGATGGTGACTTTCGCGATGTCCGGCGGCGCGGCCTGAGTGGTCTCGATCGGCGGGCCGGCGTTTGCGGGCGCTTCCGGCGTTTCGGTTTTCTCTTCCATTGCTCCTCCTTGGATGTACGCGGCGGCATCGATGCGCGGAAAGATCGCGTCGGTGGCGCGGATGGGCGCGCCGGTGGGGAGGCTGCCCCATTGCAGCGCGTCGCGACTGATGAAATTGGGATCGGCGCCGAGGCGGGTGAGCGCTTCGCGCGTGGTGGCGGGCATGAAGGGGGCCATCATCACCCAGACGATGCGCTGCGCTTCGAGCGTGTTCCAGAGGATGCGCGAGAGCGATTCGTCGGCGCCGGTTTCCTTGAACTTCTTCCAGGGTTCGCGATTGACGATGTAGCTGTTCACCGACACGAGCAGCTTCCATGCGGCGTCGAGCGCGCGTCCGAAGGCGAGTTCGTCCATCGCTTTCAAATATTCGGGTACGACCTGCTCGGACATGCGCAGCAACTCGTTCGCGGGACACGACACCGGCGGCGTCTTTCCGCCGAAGTACGTATCGGTCATCTTCGTGGAGCGGGAAAGCGTGTTGCCGAGGTCATTGGCGAGATCGGCGTTGTACCGAGCGAGGAAGGCCTCGTCCGAATAGTTCTGATCCTGGCCGAAGACCATCTCGCGCAGAAGAAAGTAGCGCAGCGGATCGGCGCCGAATTCGTCGATGATGTTGTACGGCCGCACCACGTTGCCGAGCGATTTTGAGATCTTCTGATTGTCGCGAAGCCACCAGCCGTGGCCTACGACCTGCTTCGGCAACGGCAGTCCCGCGGCCAGCAGGAACGCGGGCCAGTAGACGGCGTGGAACCGGGTGATGTCCTTGCCGACCAGGTGAATGTCGGCGGGCCAGTCGTGATCGAAGCGGGCGTGCTCCGCGCTGCCGAAGCCGAGGGCCGAGATGTAGTTCGTCAGCGCGTCCATCCAGACGTAGATGACGTGATCGGGGTAGCCTGGGAACGGAATGCCCCACGTGATGGCGGTGCGTGAAATCGACAGATCCTTGAGGCCCTGCTCGACGAACGAAACGATCTCGTTCATGCGGGTCGGCGGATAGACGAAGTTCGGATTCTTGCGGTAGTGCTCGAGCAGCGGCTCGGTGAAGCGCGAGAGTTTGAAAAAGAAATTGCGCTCCGCGGTCATCTCGACGGGATGTCCGCTTTCGTCTTTGCCGTCGCGGACCTGGTTGTCGGGGATGAACGTTTCCTCACTCTGGCAATACCAGCCGGCGTGCTCGCCGAGGTAGATGTTGTCCGGCATCCGCTCCTGAATGAGGCGGATCAGCTCGTACACGCCGAGGCGGTGGCGCTGTTCGGTGGTGCGGATGAAATCGTCGTGACTGATATCGAGCTTGCGCCACATCTCGTGATGCTTGGCCACGACGCGGTCGGCCAGCTCGATCGGCAGGATTCCTTCCTTCGCCGCGGCGCGCTCGATTTTCTGGCCATGCTCGTCGGCGCCGGTCAGGAACCAGACGTCGTCACCCATCCGCCGGCGATGCCGCGCGATGACGTCGGCGACGACGTTCTCGTACATGTGTCCGATGTGCGGATCGTCGTTGACGTAGTGAATGGCGGTGGTGATGTAGAACTTGCTCATCGCGAAAGGGGAGGGATTGTAGCGCGTAGAAACGCATCTTTTGGGAAACCGCGGCCACGGTCCGTCTTGACTCCTGCAAGGCAGACACCTCGTTTGCCCGACCCGGCAAGGTCACAGAACAGGAGAGAGAAATATGTCCTACGCACGTCGCGGCGTTGTGCTGGTTGTCCTATCTCTATCCACGCTTCTCGCGTTTCCCTCATTTGCAACAACCCTCCGGCCGCGGGCCTCTTCCCGCGGAACGATCGTCGGATCGAAGTTTGTGCACACCGAGGCGGCCGGCATCTTCTTCAGCGGCAGTTTCAGCTACGCGCTCGGCGGCGGACAGGCTGTGCTGAAGGCTGACAACGTCACGAATCCGAATGGCGCCGCCAGCGGGCCGTTGCGTTTCGCGTTGTGGTTCACGCCGACGCCATATCCCTCCGCGGGATACATCATGGCGACGTATGACATCACGCCGTCGCTGGCAGGCGGCTCGTCGATCTCGCCGGTGAATGGCGGCAATACGGGCGTCCCGATCACGATACCTCCCACTGGCTGCTACAACGTCGCGCTGGTACTCGAAGAGAACGTCAGCGGCACGTGGACGGAGCGCGATTTCGGCAACTTCTCGTTGAAGTTCGACATCGGCAACGGCTGCGTCACGTCGTTCACCGCCAGTCCGACCACCGTGCCGTCCGGATCGCCGTCGACGCTTTCCTGGACCACCGGCGGCGGCTCCGTCACCAGCGTCAGCATCGACAACGGTGTCGGTTCGAAGCCTGCGAATGGTTCTGCCAACGTCAGTCCGGCCAGCACCACGACCTACACGTTGAGCGCGTTCACGACCGCCAACGCATCGCCGCCGACAGCGCAGGTGACCGTGACCGTCGGTGGCTCGCCCGCACCCACGGCAACCTTCTCCGCGGCACCAACCTCGATCACAGCCGGCCAGTCGTCCACGCTCACCTGGACGAGCGCCAACGCCACTTCGCTGTCGATCGACAACGGCGTCGGCAGTCAGGCGCTCAATGGATCCACAAGCGTCAGTCCGGCCTCGACCACGACATACACGCTCACCGCTAGCGGACCCGGCGGCACGATCACGAAGACCGCCACGGTCACGGTCACGCAGCCGGCGCCTACCGCGACCTTCTCGGCCTCACCGACTTCGATCAATGCCGGTCAATCGTCGACGCTGACGTGGTCCAGCACCAACGCGACGTCGATCTCGATCGACAACGGTGTCGGAAGCAAGCCCGCATCGGGCACTGCGAGCGTCAGTCCGACTTCGACCACGACCTACACGCTGACGGCGACCGGGCCCGGAGGCACGATCACGAAGACGGCAACCGTCACGGTCGCTCAGCCCGCGCCGACGATCTCCTTCTCGGCAACGCCCTCCAACATTGCCGCGGGTCAGGGGTCGTCGCTGGTTTGGAACACGAGCAACGCGACCTCCGTGTCGATCGACAACGGCGTCGGAGCGCAGGCGCTCTCGGGTGCGGTCACCGTTCACCCGGTTGCGACCACTACCTACACGCTGACCGCGACCGGCCCGGGCGGCACGCTGACCAGCCAGGCCACCGTCACCGTCAGCAACCGGCCGAGCATCACCTTTGTCGCCTCGCCGGCCTCAATCGTCAACGGCTCCTCGTCGACGCTGACATGGCTGGTCACGAACGCCACCTCCGTCTCGATCGACAACGGCATCGGCGCGCAGGCGGCCAGCGGCTCCATGAGCGTCTCGCCGTCGCAGACCACGACGTACACGCTCACCGCGACCGGCCCGGGGGGCACGTCGACCGCCGCCGCGATGGTGACGATTGTCGTGGCGCCGGTGATTACGTTCACGGCAAGTCCGACCGTGATTTCCACCGGAGGATCGAGCACGCTCTCATGGTCCGTGACCGGCGTCGATTTCGTGACGATCGATCAGGGCATCGGCACCGTCTTCGCGACAGGAACCCGGGGCGTGTCGCCCACGCAGGCGACCACCATCTACCACCTCACGGCGACGAATATCGCGGGGACGGCAACCGCCACGGCGACAGTCTCGATAGGAGCTCCTCCGCCGCCGAAACACCGGGCAGTAAGACACTGACGGCGTATCGGCAACGGCATTGGTTTGCTGCGGGCTGTGAAATCGCGAAACGCTAAGATGCGGTCGCTTCTGTTTCGCTGAGAGGCGAAGCACACCCGTCGCAGCCCATGGCCACGACCCTCCCAATCATCGATCCTCGCGTCTCGCTGAGGCCGATCGCGCTGCCTGCGGAACACGGCGGATGGGGATTCCTCCTCGAGCCGATCGCTCTCGGTTTGGCCGTGCGTCCGTCGTGGGGCGGTGCGTTGATCGCGATCGCATTCGCGTTCGGATTTCTGACGCGGCAACCGCTGCGGCTCGCACTGCAGGACTTGTTGCGCGGCAGGTCGTATCCACGCACTCGTTGGTGTTGGACGTTCGCGCTCTTGTACGCGTTCGCTGCATGTGGTGCGCTTGCAACGGCCGTGATCCGCAGCGGCTGGGTGGCGATCATTCCGATTGGACTGGTCGTGCCGCTCGGCGTCATGCAGATCTTCTACGACGCGCACAAGCGCGGACGCGCGTTACTGCCGGAGCTCGGCGGCGCGTTGGCGATGACCTCGAGCGCGGCTGCGATCGCGATCGCGGGCGGCCTGCGCATCGTGCCGGCGCTCGCGTTATCGGCCGTCATCGCGGCGCGTGCGATTCCGTCCATCGTCTTCGTGCGCACGCTCCTGCGGTGTGCGCACGGACGGTCCGCCGCGTCGTGGCCGGCGGTTTCGTTGCACGCGATCGCAATTCTGCTCGTCGCGCTTTGTGCGACGAAGCTCGCGGTGGTGGCCATGATCGTCCTGTTCACACGCGCGGTATGGACACTCGCGCGGCCGGTACCGCCTGCAAAGACGATCGGCTACGGCGAGATTGGCTATGGCGCGATGACGGTCGTACTGGCGGCGATCTAGTTCGGCCTGCTATGTCGCTAACTTACTGATTCAAAGCCGGTAAGCGGCGGCAAAAACAGGTTCAGCAATTGCAATGTCCCTCCCAGCCAAAGTTGGCTGGGAGGGTAGTAATGCAGGTTTCAACGGAGCCGGTGGCCTCGACGGGAATCGACGGACTCGATGCGATTCTCGGCGGCGGTTTTCCGAAAGATCACGTTTATCTGATTCAGGGCGACCCCGGCGCTGGCAAGACCACGCTTTCGCTGCAGTTCCTGCTCGAAGGCGTCAAGCTGGGGGAGAGAGCGCTCTACATCACGCTTTCCGAAACGCGGCGCGAGCTGCATGCTGTGGCGAAGTCGCATGGATGGTCGCTCGACGGCATCGAGATTCACGAACACCTCGTGCGCGAGGAGACGATCAGCGAAGAAGAAGACACGACGATTTTCCATCCCGCGGAAATCGAGCTCGGACAAACCGTCGCGCGTTTGCTGGAACAGGTGGAACGCGTCAATCCGCAGCGGGTCGTGCTCGATTCGCTCTCCGAGATCCGGCTGTTGTCGCAGAGCGATCTTCGGTATCGCAAACAGATTCTCGCGCTGAAGCAGTACTTCACGAACCGCGGTGCGACGTCGCTTTTCCTCGATGATCGAACCTCGGAAGGAAATGATCTCCAACTCCACAGCGTGCCGCACGGTGTGCTCGTGCTGGAACGGCGCGCGCCGCTGTATGGATCGCCTCGGCGGAGGCTGGAAATCATCAAGCTGCGCGGCGTCGACTTCCGCGGCGGCTATCACGACTTCACCATCCGCCGCGGCGGCATCGAGCTCTATCCGAGGCTGGTCGCCGCGCGGGAAGGCGGCGAGGGCGGAGAAGGCCGTCTCGCCAGCGGGATCGAGGAGATCGACGCACTTCTTGGCGGCGGATTGGAGATCGGATCGAGCACCCTGATCATGGGTCCGGCCGGCGTCGGCAAGTCAACGCTGGCCACGCAGTACGCCGTCGCGGCAGCAAGACGCGGCGAGCGGGCGGCGCTCTTCATCTTTGACGAAAGCCGGCGCAGTCTGATGAAACGTGCCGCGGCGGTAGGGATGGACCTGGCCGGAGCGGTGAAGAACAATCTCATCACCGCGCAGCAAGTCGATCCTGCCGAGCTTGCGCCGGGCGAGTTCGCCAACCTCGTGCGCGAGGCCGTCGAAAAACACGGGGCACGAACGATCGTCATCGATAGTCTCAACGGCTACCTCAACGCGATGCCCGAGGAGCGGTTCCTTACGCTGCATCTGCACGAGATGTTGACGTACCTCGGCGATCACGGCGTAGCCACGATTCTGGTCATGGCGCAGCACGGACTGATCGGCTCGAACATGAGCTCGGCGGTCGAGGTCAGCTATCTGGCCGACTGCGTGGTTCTCCTTCGCTACTACGAGGCTGAAGGCGAATTGCATAAGGCCATCTCCGTCATGAAGAAGCGCAGCGGCGACCATGAAAAGGCCATCCGCGAGTTCACGGTGGGCGAAGGTGGCCTCACCGTCGGGCCGCCGCTCAAACACTTCCGCGGCATTCTTTCCGGGATTCCAATCGTCGAAGAGCGATGACAGCACTGATCGAACAGGAGGTTGAGGCCGACGGCCGGCCGCTCCGCATTCTGCTCCTCGCACCGACGGGGCGGGACGCGGAGACGACCGTGCAGATTCTGTCGCGGGCAGGCTTCGCGTCCGAGGCCTGTTCGGATGCGGAAGAGCTGTGTCGCGGCATCGAACTGGGTGCCGGGCTGGCCATCGTCACAGCCGAGGCCTTGACGCCACGTGCGATGCGGCGGCTGGCCGCCATGTTCGCTGACCAACCGCCGTGGTCGGAAATCCCGCTGATGATTTTCGTGGCGCAGCCGGAGATGGATCGCGCCGCGCGTTCATTCGAGGCACTTGGGCCGCATGCGCATGTGACGCTCGTCGATCGTCCCATTCACGTCAAGACGTTACTCAGCTCGGTCCGGACGTCGTTGCGTAGCCGGCTTCGCCAGTACGACATCCGCGACCTGCTGGCCGAGCAACAGACGCTGCTGGAGAACGAGCGCGCCTCGGCACTGCGGTTGTCCGGGCTCGCGGAGGCCTCGCTCGCAATCGCCTCGGCGTTATCGCTCGACGACGTCCTGAAAATGATTACCGATCAGGCGGCGAAGGTGATCAATTCCGCGTTTGCGTTGATCTGGCTGAAAGTGAGTGAGAACGCCACGCGGCGAACGATCGTGGCGATGTCCGCGGATGCGAGCGGAACGCGGCACGGGATCGACCAGCGCTCGGAGGAGCTGCTCGACGCGATCGCGCATCAGATCCGCGGCTCCGTCAAGCTGACTGGCGAGCAGTTGAAGCAATTCGGCGGCACGCCACGATTCGAAGAGCTGCGCGCTGTGCTGGCGGCGCCGCTGCTGGAACGCGAAGGAGAGCCGGCCGGTCTGCTGATGCTCGCCGAGAAACCGAACGCGGCTTTCACGAGCGAGGACGAAACGGTGCTCACGCAACTCGCGCAGATGGCGTCCGTGGCCGTGCAGAACGCGCGGCTGTATCGCGAAGCGCAGGACGCCAACCGCGCCAAAGACGATTTCCTCGCGACGCTCGCGCATGAGCTCCGCACGCCGATGACCGGCATCCTGGGATGGGTGCAGATGCTCAAGTCCGACGGGATGGAGCAGGGCGACGTCGCGGCGGCAATCGAGATGATCGAGAGCAGTACGCGCGTGCAGGCGCGGCTGGTCGAGGATCTGCTCGACGTCTCGCGCATCATCGCCGGCAAACTTCGCGTCGACCTCGCGCCAGTCGAACTTCGGCCGGTCGTGGAAGCGGTCGTGGAGATGTTTCACGCTCGGGCCGAGGAACGCCACATCAGCGTCGAGACCGACATCGATGAACGGCCGCTCAGCGTCTACGGCGACGAGACGCGGCTCCATCAGGTCATCTGGAATCTGCTTTCGAACGCCATCAAGTTCACGCCCGAGGGCGGACGCGTGTCCGTGACGCTGCACTGTTCCGATAGCAAAGCGATCCTGCGCGTATCCGACAGCGGGCAGGGCATCAGCCCCGAGTTTCTGCCGTACGTTTTCGAGCGATTCCGTCAGTTCGACAACACCACCGTGCGCCAGCAAGCCGGCCTCGGCCTCGGTCTGGCCATCGTGCGGCATCTCGTTACGCTCCACGGCGGACAAGTCTCCGTCGCGAGCGATGGCATCGGCAGCGGGACGACCTTCACCATTACGTTGCCGCTGCTGGCCGTGCGTGTCGATCCGTCGGAGTTGGAGCAGCTGGGGACGAAGGCAGAGATGCCGAAGCTGAACGGAACCCGCGTTCTCGTGGTGGACGATGACGATGAAGCAGGAAAGCTGGTCGCGCTCGTCCTCTGCCAGCTGGGCGCCGAAGCTCGCGCGGTCACATCCGTCGCAGCGGCGGTGAAGATGCTTCGTAGTTTTCCCGCCGACATCGTCGTCAGCGATATCGCCATGCCCGGCGAGGACGGTTACGCGATGATGCGCCGCCTGCGCGAGATCGAGCCGGAAATCGGGCGGCACATCCCGACGATGGCGCTGACCGCGTATGGCCGCCCCGAGGATCGCAGCCGCATCCTCGCGTCGGGTTTTCAAAAATACATTCAGAAGCCGGTGGAACCGGTGGAGCTGGCTCGCGCAATCGAGGCGCTCAAGCGGAACTGATCACGATGAACGTCCTGGTAGTTGATGATGACGTAGCAATCCGAACGCTGGTGACACGCGTCTTCACGCGGCGCGGCGACAAGGTCCAGAGCGCGATCGATGGCGAGGCCGCGATCGAGTGCCTGAAGGTCCAGTCGTTCGACCTGGTCGTACTCGATCTGATGATGCCGCGCACCGACGGTTTCGGCGTCCTCGCGTTCCTCGAAACGCTCGACGGCAAGCGCCCGAAGATTATCGTCATGACCGCAGCCGTCCCCGGCCTCGTCGACAAAGTCCCTTCGGATAGGGTCGTCGGCGTGCTGGGGAAACCGTTCGATCTGCAGATGCTGGTCGCACTCGCGGAAAAGGCGTTTCCGACGCGTACGGCTCGGCCCGCCGCGATGACGCCGTAACGCGATTGCAACGCTGCGTGTGCACGTTGGCGCTTGCGTTGCTACCTCCCGCTGCTGTGACTGTGCTGGTTTGTGGAGGAGGCCGTGACCGGTGAGCGGCGCGCCTTGGTCGTCGACGACGATCCGGGCATTCGTGTTCTTGTCACGCGGATACTCACACGCAACGGCTTCATCGTCGAAAGCGCGCGCGATGGTGCCGAGGCAATCGAGAAGGTGCTGCAACACGACTACAAGGTCATCACGCTCGATCTGATGATGCCGCGCATCGACGGCTTCGCGGTCGTGAAGTACCTGAACGAACATCGGCCTGAGATGCTGGCCAACGTTATCGTCGTGACGGCATTCGGTTCCAAAGCGCTCGAAAAGATCCCGCCCGCCGTGCGGTTCATCGAGAAGCCGTTCGATCTCAACGCGCTCCTCGCCGAGGCCACTGCCTGCGCTGACGACGAGCCAGCGAACTAGGACCTCCACGTACAATCGCGGCGCATGCCGCCGGTTCGCGATCCACTGTTTACGCCCCGCTTCGCGATGCTTTGGGTGTACGCGTTCGTCACCTTCTTCTCGGCGTTCCAGCTGCTGCCGGCCATCCCGTTTCGCATTCTCGACCTCGGCGGTTCGAAGGCGGAGGCGGGGTGGTTCCTCTCGGTGTACACATTCGCGAGCGCGTTCTCAGCGCCGGTGATGGGAAGTCTGGCCGACCACTTCGGACGGCGCCGGTTCCTGATCACCGCATCGATCCTCTTCGTCGGGTTCTCGGCGGCGTACGGCGTGGTGCGGCACCTTCCGCTGCTGTTCATCATCGGGGCGATTCACGGCGCGGTCTGGTCCGGCCTCATGGCCTCGGCGTCGGCGCTCATGAGCGAGTACATCCCCGAATCGCGGCGGACGCAGGGGATGGCCTACTGGGGTTTGGCGAGCAGCAGCGCCATCGCCATCGCGCCGGCGGTCGGATTGTGGGTCTTCCACTTCGGCTGGACGACGCTCTGCACGGAGTTGACGATCATCTCTGTGATGATGGTGTTCGGCGCGCTGATCCTGCGCGCCGACGAACAAGGTCCCGCCAAACGCCGGCTCGTCGTTTCCGACGCCTGGGACTGGCGCGTCATCGCCGCCGCGTCGTCGCTGGCCGTGGCGTCGTTCGGCTACGGCGGCATGACCAGCTACGCGGCCATCATCGCCATCGAACGCCACATCACGCCGGTGGCGATTTACCTGACGACCTACGCGATCTCGCTGGTCCTCTTCCGGGTCTGCTTCTCGCACCTCGGCGACAGGATCGGACCGAAGTGGATGCTCTATCCCGGCCTGGTGCTGGTTCCGTTGGCGTTCGGCTGGCTCGGCATCGCACACACGCGCTGGGAGATGATCGCGTCGGCCACCATCTTCGGCGTCGGCTTCGGCGCCGTCTATCCCGCCTTCGTGACGATCATCCTCGGCAGCACCGATCCCGCCCGCCGCGCGCGAACGTTCGGATCGATCGTCTGGGCCTTCGATACCGGCATCGGCCTCGGCTCCTTCGGCATCGGCGCAATCGGCCAGCGCTATGGTCTAGGAAATGCGTTTCTGATCGCGGCGGCGCTGAGCTGTTTCGCGATCCCGATCTTCGCCGTGACATCCGCGAGGCTCGGTGGCACTTCACTTGCTGCCGAACCCGAGCATGTCAGAACTTCCGCCTGAAGACGACGAACGCGTCTCGCGCAAAGTCGTCTACGAACACACCGCCACAAGCGGCTCCTCACACTCAGCGATGATCACGATCATCGTGATCGTCGTCCTCGCGCTTGCGCTGGTCGGCTACATCCTGATGCACATGCACAAGTAGCGGTTGCGGATGACGTGATTCGCATCGTCGCCGTAGGCGGCGTAAGAACCGTAGCCCCCGCCTTCAGGCGGGGGACGAACGACGCACGCAGACTCCGGAGCGCGCTTCAGCGCGCGAAAGAACGGGTTCGGCGACGATCGCAGAAGACGTTCTTTCGCCCGCTCACGCGGGCTCCCATGACTGGGCTCGTTTTCTTTCCCACGCCTGAAGGCTTGGGCTACGGTTCTCACGCCGGCTTTCGCCGGCGGGGTCGCGCGGCGCTGTAGAGTTGCGCGCATGAATCGCTTTGCGCTCGTCGCCACCCTGTTATTTTCTACCTCAATCCACGCTGCCGAATTTGATGCGCACGCCGCCGAGCGGTTTGCGAACCTCGCGCTCGCGTGCGTGCACAGGGAGTATCCGAACAAGATTGCGCACAACTTGAACAGCGATGCGGATGTCGCGGCGCCTCGGGCGCTGACGCCGGCGTTTTACGGGTGTTATGACTGGCATTCCTCGGTGCATGGACACTGGTTGCTGGCGCGGTTGGCGCGGACGTTTCCGGATGCATCGTTCGCTTCGGCTGCGCGCGCAGCATTGGCGCAGAGTCTGACCGCGGACAACGTCGCGGAAGAAGCGGCGTATCTGCGAGGCGATGGGCGGGCTAGTTTCGAGCGGCCGTACGGACTCGCGTGGCTGTTGCAGCTCGCTGCCGAACTTCGCGAATGGGACGATCCGCTCGCGCGCGAGTTGTCGGCGAACCTTCGTCCGCTCGAGCAGGCCGCTAACGAACGGTTGGCGACGTGGCTGCCGAAGTTGTCGCATCCGGTCCGATCGGGAGAGCACAGTCAGACGGCGTTTGCGCTCGGACTCATCATCGATTCGACGAACGATGCGTCGCTGAAGCAGCTCGCGCGCGATGCCGCGAAGCGTTTCTACAGGGACGACAAGTCGTGCCCATTGACGTATGAACCGTCCGGTGAAGACTTCCTCTCGCCGTGCCTCGCCGAGGCGGATGTGATGCGGCGCGTGCTGCCGCCGCCGCAATACGGGGCGTGGCTGATCGGCTTCCTGCCGCGCTTCGGCTCGTTGCATCCGGAGGTCGTCGTCGATCCGAGCGATCCGAAGCTCGCCCATCTCGATGGATTGAATCTCAGCCGGGCGTGGATGCTGGAGGGAATCGTCTCGGGATTGCCGAAGAGCGATCCGCGAATCGCCTCGCTCCGCAGGATCGCGTCAGCGCATCGCGACGCTGGCCTCGCCTCGGTCACCGGCGCGCACTACGAAGGCGGCCACTGGCTAGGATCGTTCGCGGTCTACCTCACGACCGGAAGAGGACTCGGAAAGTAGAACGTAGCGCCGGCGGCCCGCCGGCTGGACCGCCGCCGGCTCGGCGGCAAGGCCAACAACGCCAGCGAGCCGCTGGCGGTCCAGCCGCCGAGCCGGCGGCGCTACGACCGTTACTTCGCCTTCCGCAACGTCGGCGAATTCACATCCAGCTCGTCGATCGGAATTACTTCGACATTCTTGAAGCGCTCCTGCAGTTTGGGCAGAAACTTCTTTGCGTCGCCGACGATGACGATGCTCGCGTCGTTGCCGCCGAGGTGTGCTGCGGCGAACTTCTGGATGTCGGCGGCACTGATCGCCTGGACGCCGCTGATGTAGCGATTGATCTCGTCAAGGCTCAACCCGTACAGCGCGAGTGTCCCGATGCGGCCGACGAGGCCGGAGTTCGTTTCGAGCTGGCGTCCGAAGCCGCCGATGAGGACGGCCTTGCGCGGTCCGAGCTCGTCGTCGGCAACTGGCGTCGTTCCGAGCTTGTTCAATTCATCGACGACGAGTCCCGCCACTTCGCCGGCCGATTCGTTTTTCGTCTGGACAGTCGCCGTGAACGGACCGACGTCGCGGCGGAGATCGAACGAGCTGTTCGCGCCGTAACTGAGTCCGCGCTTGATGCGAATCTCTTCGTTCAGCCGCGACGAATAGCCGCCGCCGAGGATTGAATTGGTCACGAGCGACAGGTGATAGGCGGGATCGGCGCGGCGCAGTCCGGGACGGCCGGCCACGACCGCGGCCTGTCCCGCGGACGGCATGTCGACCACGATCACATGTGACGACGGAAACTCTTTCACCGCCGCAGGCTCCTCAAGGTGCGAATTCGCTGCTGGCTTCCATCCGCCGAACAACTCCTGTGCTGTCGCGAACGCTTTGGCCGGCGCGATGTCGCCGCCGAGGACCAGGATGGCGTTATCGGGGCGGTAGTAGTTGCGATGGAAGGTGACGATGTCGTCGCGCTTGATCCGCTTCAGCGACTCTGGCGTGCCGCCGAGGTAATGGCCGTACGGCGTGGCGCCAAATATTGCGTGCGCCATCACGAAGCTGGCTAGGCGGCCCGGCTGCTTCATCGCAACCGAAAGCGCGTCGACGTTCTGTTGGCGCAGGCGATCGATCTCTTCCTGCTTGAACGTCGGATGGCGCACGACGTCCGCGAGAAATCCGAGCGCTTGCGGAAGTTTGGACGACATCACGCTGACGTCGGCCGACGATTCGTCCCATCCGGCGCCGGTGTCGAGCGTTGCGCCGAGTGCTTCGATGCCTCGCGCGATCTCCTCCGCGGATTTGGTGGTGGTGCCTTTTGTCAGCAGCGACGCGGTCGTGTCGGCGAGGCCAGGCAGATTGGCAGGATCCGCTTCGCCGCCATTCTTGATCAGCAGCCGCGCCGCGACGAGTGGCACGCCTTTCTTCTCGATGACGATGACGCGCAAGCCGTTTGCGAGCGTCTTTTCGACAGGCTTCGGAATCTGCAACTGCCGCGGCGCGGCGGGAGGGGGCGGAGTCGTTTCAACCTGCGCAAATGCAGGATTCAGCGCGAGCGTAAGCGCGGCGGCGGTGAGCAGCGTCGTCTTCATTTCGCCTCCTGCGTGTAGGTGATGACGACAGCTTTCGCATCGATCAAGTACTTCTTCACGACGCGCTGGACGTCGGCAGAACTAACCGCCTGCAATCGCTCCAGCCCTCGATTCACATACGCGGCGTCGTGAAATTGCGTGATCGCTTCGCCGAGCGCTCCGGCTTTGCCATCATTCGTTTCGCGCTCGCGCAACGCGCCGGTGATGATCAGGTTCTTCGCCTTGTCCAGCTCCGCCGAGGTGACCGGTTTCGCGCCGAGCGCGTCGATCTCCTGGCGCAGCGCGGCGATGCCGTCCTCTGGTTTCTTGCCGCCGGCCATCACCGCGGTGACGGTGAAGAGGCCGGTGTCTTCGCGCGTGTCGGCGTTCGCATTCGCACTTTGGGCAAGCTGCTTCTTGTAGACGAGCGACTGGTAAAGCCGCGACGAATCGCCGTCCGACAGAATCGTCGAAGCGACCTGCAGCGCCTCGGTGTCGTCGCTCTGCGCCTGCGGAATCAGCCACGTCAGGCCGACTGCAGGCAGCGGCACGTTCGCACCGTGTTCGTCGAAATGCTTCTCCTCGGTGCGCGCAGGCTCCTTGACCGTGACGCGAGGAATCGCCGTCGATGGCTTCGGCACCGCGCCGAGGTAACGGTCGACCCACGCATCGAACTGCTTCGGATCGAGATCGCCCGCGACGATCAGCACCGCGTTGTCGGGACGGTAGTACGTCGAATGAAAGGCCTGCACGTCGGCGAGTGTCGATGCATCCAGATTCTCGATGGATCCGATGCCCGGCCGTTTGTACGGATGCACCGCGTACGAGTCCTTCGACAGCGCGTTGTTGAAGCGTCCGTACGACGGCGCGAGAACGCGGAAGCGGTACTCCTCTTTGACGACGTCGCGCTCAGACTTGAAGTTGGCGTCGTCGACCGTGAGCGCGCCCATCCGGTCACCCTCGGCCCACAGCAGCGTCTGCAGATAATTCGACGGGATGACTTCGTAGTAGACGGTCCGATCGGGATGCGTGTAGGCGTTGTTCATCCCGCCAACGTCCTCGGTGAGCCGGTCCATCATCTCCGACTTCATGTGCGCGGTAGCTTTGAACATGATGTGTTCGAAGAGATGCGCGAACCCGCTGCGCCCCTCGGGATCGTTCTTCGACCCGACGCGATACCAGACATTGATCGCGACGGTCGGCGTGGCGTGGTCCTCGATCAAGTAGACCTCGAGCCCGTTCGGCAGCGTGCGATGTCGATAGTTGATCGGAGGGAACCCAGCGGCCGCCGCAGACGCGGCGATGAAGAGAACGGCAATCGTGACGCGGCGAACGAGCATTCGTGAGCACCTCGGAGAGACAGTGGATTAGTGGATTAGTAGATTAGTGGATTACGAATCCACTGATCACTAATCCACCGACTATATCAACGCACTCTTTCGGCGATGCCTTTGCGGATCATGTCATCGAGCATTGGCTGGAGCTTGTGTTCGATCTCGCGGGCCAGGTCGGACTGGCGATCGCCGAGGCGCGATTGTTCTTCGCCGAGCCTGGACTGCTCGCGGCCGAGTACCGACTGCTGCTGCCCGAGGTCGTCCTGCTTGCGCGAGAGTTCGCGCTGGCGCCGTTCGAGCTCGCGGCGGCGCGATTGAATGGCGGGATCGTCGTCATCGTGAAAGCGCATGGCAAGGCGCGCTTCTTCGACGCCGAGGCGGGCTTGCTCGCGGCCGAGCTCACCTTGACGGCGTCCGAGTTCGCCCTGGCGGCGTCCGAGGGCGCCCTGCTTCCGTCCGAGTGCGCCTTGTTCGCGTCCGAGGTCGCTTTGCGGACGATACAGATCGACGAGGGTTTGCAGCGAAGCCGCGTCGCGAACGACGTACGCGTGACCGTCGTGACGGAACCAGAAGAAGCGACGTCCATACGCGCGGCGCATGTCGTCCATGTCCGTGTCGCCGTCGCCATTGACGACGTTCATGTCGCCGGCGGAGAGGACGTACTTGTCGCCGTCGTCATCGCGTTCATACGTCCACGCCTCGGGCGGCGCAGGAGGAGCAGGAGGTGCGGGCGGCGCGGGCGCGACGACGTACATCGAGGCCATCGCCGGCGCCGGAGGAGCGGGCGGGGCGGGGGCGGCGGGAGGGGAGGGCGGTGTGGGCGGCGCCGGCGGAGCGTCCGGCCAATCGATACCAAAGTAGGGGAGCGCCTGCACGCTCGGAAGCACCGCCAGCGAAATCGCGGCAACAGCGAGGACGGCAACTACGCGTAGAACCTTCATAACTCCTCCTCGGCGACTTGGACGCCTGCCGGTTCGAGAAGTTAGTTACGCGACCGTGGGCGCGATGTTTCCGACGACGGGCGCGACGAAAGCGAAGTTACGAGCTCGCCGCATGAAACGCTTTCTGCACTTCCATCACTATCAAGCACATCGGCCCCGCATTACCCATTGAATCGTCATGAAAGGACAAAACGAAATGGAAACGCCAGCACCCGCCGCCAAACCCACGAAGACTGCTCGAAAAGCCCGCGCGCGAACGTCCGAACGGCGCGCCACACTGAACACGCCCTCCGCCCGCCGCAGCACAGCAGCCGATGCCGCGGTCGCCCGCCGTGCGGCGAGGGGGCTCGTCACATCGGCCGCCTCAGCGCTTGGTTCGGGCCTGTTCGCGCCGGCCGCAATTTCGACGAACCTGGTCTCAGAGCTCAACAACATCGACTTCAAGAAGATGATTGGCGGCCCGCTCCAGGCAGCGGTTGACGCGCAGGTCGCGTCGTCGCTCGCCACCGTCAACTTCATCAACGCCGTGGGATTCACCGACCCCGCCAACGGCCCGCGCGAGCTGGTGATGGTCGACTTCTCCCACACGCGCAACGAGGGCACCCTCGACGCGAACGGACAACCGGTTATCAAGGCCATCACTCTCAAAGTGCCGCTGCTGGCGATGCTTCCGATTCCCAGCCTGCGCATCGAGCACGTCATCATCGACTTCAACGTCAAGCTGAATTCCGTCGAAACGTCGACCGTGTCCACCAGCCTCGGCGTGGACGCATCCGTCAGCGGCGGCTGGGGGCCGGTGAACTTCAAGGTCTCCGCATCCTTCCAACGCAAAGCGACGACCGGTGTCGAAGTAAAAAAAGAATACGCACTCAATGTCAATGTCAAGGCGGTTCAGGACGAGATCCCCGGCGGCCTGGAAAAAATCCTCAACATGCTCGCGGCATGACGGAACGCCACGACACCATCTGGCTATGCAAGGGCTTCCGAGGACACTGCGCCCGTCGCATTCCGCGGAAGCCCTGTTGAAGCTCTGAGACCGACTATGTCTGAAATTGCGCTCTCCGACTATTTAGCGTTTGTCTTTTCCGAAATATCCAGAGCCAGAGACATGGCCGACCGGTATTCGAAGGAAATCGCGCTGGTCTACGCAAAGGACGACGTGCTCCGGCATTTCTCCGTTCCCCGATTCAAGCTTTCGAAGCTGGAACTCGACATGCCGGTCCTGGTGTCAGCCGTTGAGGTCTCATCGCTCATAAAGTTCCAGATGCCGCGGGATGCTTTTCGGATCTCCATCCTCAATAAGTTGACCGACTTCGTAACATTAGTGCGAGCCGCTAAACCCGGCGGCAATCCCGATCCTGTAAAAGGCGCAGACGGACCGCGGCCTATTCGCAGTGACGGTATCGAGCCGTCGATCGACGCCTTTTTTGACCGGCTCGTGGCGCTTCGCGATCTTTCTCGGCCCGAAGAGCTCATCGCCAGCAACTGGAATGAGATCAGCACAAAAATGCTCGCGATCAATGACATACCGATCGAATCGGCGAAAACGAAGCCCGTAAGCGACCTCATTGCTCGCACGCTGCCGCCTGTCATCGAGATGATCAAAGCCAACCTAAGCGTGCCGAAGAACACGATCGACAGGCTGCAAATCAATCCACAGACGAATGTCGTCAAGGACGGAAGCACTGACACATCCGTGTTTACGATCAAAGCGGAATTGATCGAAGAAGGCGTAATTGTCAAATCCCTGAAAGACGACAAGACCGGCGCAGTGTCGCCCGTTGTGGAATTCGAGTAATCAACGTGCAGCGGCTTCTTCATAAAGACGAGCAGCAATTCGCGGAGCTCCTGCGAACGCTCACCGGTACATTTCAGCTTTATGACGAACGAAAGCCGGAACTGCATGACTCGCTGCTCGCCCTCCTGGATCTTGCCGGCGCCACATTCAAGGAGCACGGCCGGTCCGAACGGGAAAGTTTCTGCGCGTCTCTGAGGGCAGAATTCACCACCGCTCTTCGAGGCATTAACCCCACAACATTGGAGAAGTCTGCAGTTCGGCGTCATGAGATGCAGAGCTCGACCGCGTTCAGGATCATGCAGGCACTCGAGTCGCAGTTGCGCGCCGATCTGCTGGAAGTTACGGACACGCTTCACCGCGCGGAAGATCTGATCGGTCAAATTCTCCTGGCAAGTATTCAAAAAGGGCTGATCAGTGACGCGGACATCCGTGACACTGTGACGCAGGACGCGATCGAGACATTGTGGCGGTCGATCGCCTCTGATGCCGACATTGCACTAGGCGAGAAACGTGTCCTGCTCATTGTGAGCCGGTTCGACGTTTACCTTCTGATCGATACGCTGTTGTCCGGTTTGAGGGCGTGACGCTTACTCGTACCGAAGCGCCTCGATCGGATTCAGCTCCGACGCCCTCGCAGCCGGATAGATCCCCGACACCAGCCCCACCGTGATCGAGACGCCGCACGACAGCAGGAGTGATCCGATCGTGATCACCGTCGGCCATCCGGCGTATGCGGCTACGAGCTTGGCCAGGATCACGCCGATGATGATTCCCGACACGCCGCCGATCAGGCTGATGGTGAAGGACTCGATTACGAATTGCGCTTTGATGTCCTGCTTGCGCGCGCCGATGGCGCGGCGGATGCCGATCTCGCGCGTTCGTTCGAGCACCGAGGCCAGCATGATGTTCATGATGCCAATGCCGCCGACGAGGAGTGAGATGCCGGCGATCGATCCCATCACGATCGAAAAGATCCTCTGCGTTTGCCGGCTCTGTTCGAGCAGCGCCTCGGGGACGACGATTTCGTAATCGTCGGCGCCGCCGTGAAGGCGTTCCAGCAGCGGGCGGATCAGCGTTGCGGCGTCGCGCGTGGAGACGCCGTCCTGCACCTGCACGAGCAGTTCGTCGACTGGCGCATCGAGCGGATCGCGGTCGAACTTGCGCATCGCCGTCGACACCGGAATCCAGATCTCCTGCGCATTCGACGCGACCGGAACATCCTTCGATGACGTGGTGCCCGGCTCTTCGCCCGCGAAGAGTCCAATCACTTCGAGCCAGACGTCGTTGACCTTGAGATGCTTGCCGATGGCGGGGCCGTAGCCGAACAGGCTGCGCCGCACTTCCTGTCCGATGACGCAGACTTGCGCGTACTCCTGCTCGTCGCGCTGGTCGAACATGCGGCCGTCGGCGAGTGACACCGTGGCCACGCGCGGATAGCGCCAGGAAACGCCGAGAACTTTTGCTTTGGCTTTTGCGCCGGGAGCGATGATCTTGTATGGCTTCACTTCGACGCGCGGAAGGACCATCTCCACGCGCGGAACGGCTTCGCTGATCGCTTCACCGTCGCGCAGCGAAACGCCGAGTGATTTCTTGCGCAACTCAGCGCGCTCCTCCGGTTTCACGGTCTTCGCACGGACGATGACGTTGCGAAGGCCGAGGCGTCCGATCGCTTCAAGCGCTCTCTTCTCGCCGCCGGCGCCGATCGAAAGCATGGCGATGACCGCGCCGACTCCGAAGATCATCCCGAGCATCGTCAGCGCCGTGCGCAGCTTGTGCGTGGCCAGATTCTGCAGCGCGATCGTGAACGTTTCGGGCGTGGTCATGATTGGCGTCCGGCCGTAGCGCTGGCGGCTTTGGGGCGTCGGGTGTCGGGTGTCGGGGGTCGTAGTGACATGGCTCCGACACCCGACACCCGACAACCGACACCCGGCAGCACTACGACGCGGCTACGCATCCTTTTCCTCGGTGGGATCGCGCAGCGCGATCTCGTCGCCTTTCGCGAGACCTTTCGTCACCACGACTCGGCCCGCCGACGACGAGCCGACCTCGATCACGACCGCATCGAATTTATCGCCGTGCTTGCAGTAGACGAGCTTCTTCCCCTGCTTTTCGAAAATGGCCTGGCGTGGGATCGAAAACGCCCCCTCGCGGTTCTCGACGTCGAGCACCGCGTGGACGCGGGCGCCGGGTTTCATCAGCGCGGGGTTGGTGCGATCGAGCGTGATGGTGGCGCCGAAGTACTGCACCGGCACGCGCGGAAATCGCGGACGGGCAAGCTTGTCGACCTGCGAGATTTTTCCGGTGATGAGCGTGCCCGGCTTCCCTTCGATCGTCAGCGTGGCCTTCTCGCCGACCGCGAGTCCCGCTGCATCCGCCTCGAGCACGAAGACCTCGGCTTTCATCGAATTGAGATCGGGGATCTCGCCGATCGGACTGCCCGGCCAGAGCGTGTCGCCGACGCGGACCACGTCGCCGCGCCAGTCGTGTTGCAACACGAGGATGCCGTCGTACGGCGCGCGCATCTCGAGGGCGTGCAAGCCTTGCTCGGCGTTGCGGATCTTGAGATCGGCCTTGCGCTGCTCGATGTTGACGAGATCGCGGTCGGCGGCGGAAAGCTTCGCACGCACGCCGAGGACGCCTTCGGCGTGTTCCTTCCTGCGGCCGGCGAGCGTCTCGTCGATCTGCGACTCGACGCGCTGAAAACGGGAGAAGACTTCCGCGTCGTCGAACTTGAATTGCCGCGCGGCGAGCAACTCGTCGGTGGCCTGACGCGCATCGCGGCGAAGATTTGTGCGCGTCGTCGACGACTCGCTGTCGGTCTTGAACAACTTGTTGCCGGCCGTGTCGTGATCCTCGCGTCCGGCCTGCAACTGCGTCTCGTAATCGGTCGGATCGAAACGGACCACGACGTCATCTTTCTTCAGCAGCGCTCCGTCGGGAACGATCCAGGCGATCTTGAGCTGGCCGGGGGCATCGTGCGGCGCGGCGAGAGTCGTGGCTTTCGTCGATTTCAGATTGCCGTCAGCGGTGACGCGGCGCGCGAACCGGACCGCTTCGACGCGAAAAGTGGGGACGTCGCTGGCTTGATGACAACCGGCAGCCAGCAACACGATCGCGCACGACCACAGCCCGGAACGCTGGCGTCTCGCCGGCTGGCCCGGCGGCGTCCCCGCCGCCGAATGGGAGGCTTGCAGCGGCGTCTTGTTACCAGCGAAGGTCGAGGGTTTGCCGGTTCGGCGGCGAGACGCCGCCGGGCCAGCCGGCGAGGACGCCAGCGCTCCGTCGCCGTGCCGTCTCACGATTTCGTCTGATCCTTGTCGGCGCTCTTCGGGACGAGCACGCGATCGCTTGCGGAGAGTCCGCCGAGCACTTCCACCGATTTCTCATTCTCGCGTCCGAGCTTCAGCGGAATCGCGGTGACGGAGAACGTGCCGCGGCGATAGGCGACCGGACCGCGCTCGGTCACAAAGACCGCGTTGCGCGGAATCAGCAGCGCGCTCTTCGCGCGGCCTAGTTCCACCGTCCCGTGGAAGCGCATGCCCGGACGCATCTTGGCGGGATCGGTCCGGTCGAGGACGATGTTGACCTTGAGCACCTTGATCGGATCCTTCGTCCCCTGCTGCTGCGCGACCGTGCGCGACGCTTCCTTGATCGTGCCGCCGAACTCTTCGTCAGGGTGCGCGTCGAGGTTGAAGATCACGCGCTGTCCGACCGCGATTTTGCCCGCATCGGCTTCATCGACTTCGCCCTTGGCCATCATGCGCGCCAAGTCCGGAATCTCCAGTACGCGCTCCATGCGCCAGCAGTTGTCGCCCACCTTTTTCTTGTCGCCGCGCCAGTTGGTCACGTAGACGATCGTGCCGTTGCGCGGCGCGAGGATGGTCATGGCCTTGATCGCGTTCTGCATGTCGGTGACGACTGCCGCGGCTGTGGACTGCTTGCTGGTCAGCAGCGCGATCTGCGCCGCGGCCGCTTTTTCGAACGATGCGATGCGTTGCCGGATCGACTCGGTCTCCTGCTTCGCCAATCCGAAATCGAGCTCGATCTGTTTGCGCTCTTTGTTGTTGGTGATTTCCGCCGGCCCTTGCAGCTTCAACTCGGCCTTGCGAAGCCGTCCCTCGGCATCGGCGAGCTTGAGCTTCTCGTCTTCTCGTCGTAAAGCGAGATCGGCACGCGCCTTCTCGATTTCCTTGCGTGACTGCTCGCTCTCGGCGCTCTTCTCATCGAGCCGCTTCTGCAACTCCGTCGTATCGAATCCGAGGACCGGGCGGCCGGCTTTCACGTCAGTCCCCTCGGGCGCAATCATCGAGATCTTGAAATCCCAAACGTCGTTGACCTGCGGCGGTCCGAAGCTGCCCGAATCGACGGCGGCCAGCGTGCCGGTAACGTCGATGCCGGTGACGAGATCGCCACGCGTGACGCGAACCCAGTCGCCTTGACGATCGGCCGCGAGTTTGTTGCGCGTCCACCCCGCGCCCGCGAGCACGGCGGCGATGGCGATACCAATGGCGAGGAGAGATTTGTTACGCATGCCTGTCATCCTGAGCCGCCGGAGCCGTGGAGCGCGAAGCGCGGAAGCGGCGGTCGCGCGCGAAGGCGCGCTCGACAAACTCAGCCCCGCGCTTGGCGCGGGGAAAACGGATGTGGTCGAGTTTCGTGGCCGCGGAGGCGCCCACTACAAAGTGATTCAGCAGCGCGAGATTTTGTAGCGGCCGCCTCCGCGGCCGCGCATTCACGCCGCTTCCAATCCCCGCGCCGAGCGCCGGGCTAAGATTGTGGAGCGCGCCTTCGCGCGGGGCCGGCTGGTGGTTCGCAGTTGGAGAAACGCTACGCATGCCCCAGCGTCTCCCCTTCGTTCAATCCGCTTTTCACCACGCAATCCTGCGCGTTGCACGCGCCTAGGACGACGTCGGCCAGCTTGCCGTCCGCGCGAAACACGCGCGGCTTCTTGCCTGAGAAATCGATCGCCGCGCGCGAAACGAGCAGCGCATTCGGCTGCCGCATCGCATGCACGACCACGCGTGCCGAAAGGCCGGGACGCATGCGTGCGCCGTCGAGTCGGTCGAGCGCCACGATCACGCGGAAGGCGCGACGCAGCGACGTGCGGCTGCTCTCCTGCGCCACGGCGGAAATCGCGCGGACGCGGCCGGGGAACGTCATGTTCGGATAGGCATCGAGAACGATCGTGGCGGGCATCCCTGCGCCGATCCGTCCGTCGTCGACGTCCGGAAGATCGGCCTCGACCTGCAGCGACGACATCTCCGGAAACTGCGCCAGCGGCAGGCCGATGAAAACGCTGTCGCCTTCCTGCAGGCGCCGCCCTTCCCACGGATGATCGCGGATGACCACAATGCCGTCGTGCGGTGCGCGCAGGATGAGCTCATCGATGGCGCGCTCGGCGATGCCCAGCTCGCGCTGCGCTTTCTGCAAACTGAGCAGAAGGTTGTCGCGGTCGGATTTCACCGAGGTGCGCTGCGACTTCAGTACGTCCACGGCCTTGGCCAGCTCGACCTCGGCGCGTTTGAACTTGATCTGCCGGTCGTTGTAGTCGCGCTCCGCCACGATCTCTTTCGGCATCGCGGCGTCCATCTTGGCCTTGTCGTAATCGGCGCGCTTCCGCTCGACGTCTAGCTGCTTGTCGATCGTGTCGGCCTTCCACTCCGACTCTTTCTGCTGCAGTTGCTGCTCGGCCTGGGCTACAGCTTGACGTTTTGCGTCGAGGTTGGTGGAGAAGGTGGAGTTGTCGAGCTCGACGATGCGATCGCCCTTCTTGGTCTCGATGCCGTCCTGCGCGATCCACTTGATCGAGGTCTGCCACTGCGGCAGCCGCGGCACTGCCAGCTCCTCGCCGCGCGCCGCTCGCAATTCGCCGGTGATGACGACGTCGCTGGCGAACGTCCCACGCCGCACCCGCAGCGATTTCGAGTCCGCATCCGGGCGATACCCCGAGAAGCATCCGGACGCGATCACGGCCACAGCGCACGAGATCCAGGCTTTCACGTTCATGCGATTCGACGTATTGGACGGAGAAGAGTTACGAAGGTTAGGACTCGAAACGCGTCCAACGACGGCAAATTTCGTACGGCAGTAGACTTCGCGGATGGCGAATCCGGAGCATGTGGCGAAGTTGAAGGAGGGGTGGGAGGCGTGGAACGCTTGGCGAGAGACGAGTGATGAGACGCCTGACCTTTCCGGAGTCAACCTGGTATCGAAAGCTCTTGATTACTACCAACTATCGTACGCCGACTTCTCAGGTGCGTTTCTAGATCGGCTAAGTTTTTATAAGACGATTTGTCACGATACTTCTTTCGAAGGAGCACGCCTCTATAGTTGTGCGTTCATCATCTCCGAGTTGATCAATTGCAACTTTGTAGACGTGTCCATTCGTTACAGCACCTTTGATTCGTGCAGCCTCGCTGAGAGTGACCTAACTGGTGCATTACTTAGCTGGACCGCGTTCGCTAATACTTCGTTCCGATCTGTGCGCGGCCTTGGCACACTAGGTGATTTGTACCGGAACTCGATCGGAATAGACACGTTCTTCCAATCGGGCGGCCTCCCCGAGTCCTTTCTACGCGGCTCCGGAGTGCCGGAGGAGTTCATCGAATACGCGTCTTCGCTCGTCGGCAAAGCGATCGAGTACTACTCGTGCTTCCTAAGCTACTCATCGAAAGACGACGAATTCGCGCGACGTCTCTACAACGACCTCCAAGGAAAGAACGTCCGTACCTGGTTCGCGCCGGAGGATCTGAAGACCGGCGACCGCTTTCGCTCGCGTATCGACGAATCCATCCGCTTCCACGACAAGCTCGTGATCATCCTCTCTGAGAACTCAGTCAACAGCGATTGGGTGGCGACGGAGGTGGAGTCGGCGCTCGAGCGCGAGCAGAAAGAAGGGAAGGACGTCCTCTTTCCCATCGCCATCGACGAAGAAGGCTTCACCTCAACGCAGCCGTGGGCGGCGGACATCCGCCGCAAACGCCACATCGGCGACTTCCGCAAATGGAAATCGCACGACGACTACACCGCCGCCTTCGACCGGCTCGTGCGCGACCTCAAGAAGTCGCAGCCGCCGATCATCATGAAGGGCGGTTGAACGCGACGCGGACGTGAGGTCAGCCGCAACTCCCGTCCCTTCCGGAACTTGACCGCGAACGTTGCTTGGGATAACGTTTTCCGACCTCGACAACTCTGGGAGGGGAAAATGGTCAGTGTGCGTAGGGTGGTGGTTCCCGTTCTCCTGCTTGTGGCTGCCATCCCGGCATTCGGCGCGGCCCGGAAGTCCTCTTCGCATCCGCCACGCGAGCTTCATCGCGCCGGCGATCACTGGACGGCGTACAACCCTCCTGATCCCGCGACCTGGCCGGCCGGCTCGAAGAGCTACACGATCAAACAGGGCGACACGCTCTGGGGGCTGGCGCAGCAGTTTTTCAAGAACGCCTACACCTGGCCGCAGCTCTGGGAGTCGAACACCTGGATCACCGACGCGCACTGGATCTATCCCGGCGACGTCCTGCTGATCGATTCCGAAACTGCGCAGCAGATTTCAAACGCCACCACGACGTCGGATGCGACGACCCCTCCCGCGCTGATGCCGGACACTGCCGCGGCACCGGCCGCAACCACTGGCACTTCGACGTCGATGACCGGCGATGGCTTCATCACCGCCGCGGACGGCGTCGGCGGCAGCCGCAGCCCCGTTCCGCTCGGAACCGAATTCGACGTCTATTGCTACGGCTACATCGGCGATCCGGCTGAGCCGATGCCGAACTCGATTCAGGCCTGGGAAGACGCGGAGATGCGTTATCAGGCCGGCGAAGTCCACCAGGACATCACCGGTGCGGCCGGCGATCTGGTGATCCTCGACGGAGGCACGGCCACCGGCCTCGTGGCCGGCGATACCTACATCGTCGTCGAGAGCGGCGAGATGGTTCCGCATCCGGACAAGAAGACGCAGGTTGTCGGACGCGAGTACATCTACCAGGGACAAATTCGCGTGCTCTGCGCTGACGATCACCATGCCCGCGGCATCATCACGCAGTCGTGCAATGACATTCACATCGGCGCGCGCCTCAAGCCACTGCCGCAGATTCCGATTCCGTTGGCGCGGATCCCCGACATGCCGGCGTTCTGCGATCCGACCAGCGGCAAGCGCAACGGCTTCATCGTCAGCGCACAAGGCGGCTGGGACACAGCCCTCGGCGAGGGCCTGCTCGTGCAGGTCAACCTCGGACAGGCAGATCAACTCCAGCCCGGAGACTTTCTAACCGTCTACCGCGATAACGTCCTCCCCGGCGAACGTCACCAGGTTCTCGGCGAAGTCGGCATCCTGACGACGAATACGCACACGGCGACCGGCAAGATCGTGGCGATGCGCTATTCGATGAAGATCGGCGACCGCGTAGAGATCCGGTAAGAGGGGCGTCGGGGGCCTGGAGTTGGGAGTCGGAGAACCGTAGCGGCCGAGACAGGTCGCCGATCCCCGACTCCCGACACCTTGTCCGGCGTCAACTAGAACTGCGGGGCAAAGCGGTGTGGTCGCTGAACAGGAGCGAACGAGCTAGACGCGTAAGATCTGAGTCCTTCGTAATCAACCCCAAGTATCTTGCGAGGAACCCCCGAGTACTTCGCGAGGAACCCCCGAGTACTTCGCGAGGGACCCCCGAGTACCTTGCGAGGGACCCCCGAGTACCTCGCGAGGAACCGCCGAGTACCTCGCGAGAAACCGCCGAGTACCTTGCGAGGAACCCCCGAGTACTTCGCGAGGAACCCCCGAGTACTTCGCGAGGAACCGCCGAGTACCTTGCGAGGAACCCCCGAGTACCTTGCGAGAACCTTGCGAGGACCCCGATCTCTTCGAAGACCCCCCCGGGTCTCCGACCCCCCAAGTTTCCATCGACACCGTCGTTCCTTTTGCTAGAATCGCGCGTCCGGGTCCATAGCTCAGCGGTTAGAGCTACCGGCTCATAACCGGCAGGTCCCAGGTTCGAATCCTGGTGGACCCACCAGGGCAACGATGCGCGTCACCTCAAACATCACGAACGATTTGCTCGCCTGCCGGCGCGGACCGGGCGGACGATCGTTCGCCGCCGGATCGACGCTCGATCGACCGGACCGGCATTCTCATCCCGCACAGGCGTTCCAGCACTGGAACGCCTTTTCTGTCTTTGGAGGCAATTGTTGAATCAGGACGTTGAAAAGCTTTGGGAGTTGCAAACAGTCCTGTCGCAGCTCGGTGATCGTGAAAAACAACTGACCAACAAGCCGGAGTCGTTCGCTGCCGTCGACCGCGAATGGCAGAACGTGAACTCCAGCATGGAGCGGCTGCGCGAGCAGATCGAGCAGCACTCCAAAGAACGGCGACGCGTCGACGGTGAGTTGTCGGACCAGCAGGAGCTTCTGAAGAAATATCAGGGCCAGCTCATGCAGGTGAAGAATCAGCAGCAGTACGCCGCGGCGTGGAAAGAAATCGACTCCACCCGCAAGCACGTCAAGGAGCTCGAGGACTCGACGCTCAAGACGATGACAGACGTCGAGGGGCTGCAGAAACAGCACGACGATCTCGAAGCCGGCAACGTCGATCTGAAGTCGCGCTGGGACACGGAGCACGAAGCGTGGCAGCACTCGCTCGGCGATCTGCGCACCGAGGTCGAACAGCTGAAGGCGAAGGCAGCGATGATCGAAGCGTCGCTTCCCGAACGGCTGCGCCGCGAGTTCCATCGCATCTTCAAGCAGCGTCAGAATGTGGCGATGGCGAAGGTCGTGGCTGATTCGTGCAACGGCTGCCGCACGCGTGTGCGGCCGGCGGTCATGCAGCAGCTCAAGCGCGGCGATCTCGTTCACTGCGAAGGCTGCAGCCGCATCCTCTATCTGGAGATGCCCCCATCCTGAAGATCACTGCCCACGTCGACGGCGCCTGCCGCGGCAATCCCGGACCGGCGTCGTACGGCGTCTACATGCGCAAGGACGACGGTGAGATCCTCGAGATCTCCGGCTTCCTCGGCACAACCACGAACAATGTCGCCGAGTACGCCGGCCTGCTCGAAGCGCTGGCGACGGCGAAGTCGGAAGGGGCGACGGAAGTCGAGATCGTTTCCGATTCGCTGCTGCTCGTGCAGCAGATGCTTGGCACGTATCGAGTCAAGCATCCGAACCTCGTGCCGCTGTTCCGGCGCGCGAAATCGATGTCGCTCCATTTTCCGAAATTCAAGATCAGCCACACGCTGCGCGTCGGCAACAAAGACGCGGACCGTCTCGCTAACGCCGCGCTCGACCGCCCCGGGCGCACTCCGAATGACCGATGGATCGAGCGGCACCGTGTCGATTCGTGAGAATGCCGCCGAGGTCGAGGCGCGCATCGCGCGCGCGTGCGAACGCGCGGGGCGTTCACGGAGCGAAGTAACGCTCGTCGCTGTCTCGAAAACGTTTCCGGCGGAGTTCATCGACGAAGCGATCGAGGCAGGCATTACCGAAGTCGGTGAGAACCGTGTGCAGGAAGCGCGCGACAAGAAGCCGCTCGTGCGCGGCAGCGCGCGCTGGCACCTCATCGGACATCTGCAGACGAATAAGTCGAAGGATGCCGTGAAGCTTTTTGACGTCATCCAGGCTGTCGATTCGCTCGAGCTCGCGGAGAAGCTCGCCCGCGCCGCCGGGAATCAGGGCAAACGTCTCGAAATCATGTTGCAGGTCAACATCGGCGACGAGCCGCAGAAAAGCGGCATCGCACGTGGCGAGGTCGATGCGGTCGCGAAACAGGCCGCGGCGCTTGCGTCGCTCGACGTCATCGGACTGATGGCTATCCCCCCGATTGGCACTCCGGAAGAGTCGCGTCCATACTTCCGCGAGTTGCGGTCGATGCGCGATGCGCTCGGCCTCAAGCACTTGTCGATGGGCATGAGCGAAGATTTCGAAACAGCGATCGAGGAAGGATCGACGATCGTCCGCGTCGGCCGCGCGATTTTCGGCACCAGAGGATAGATGGGAATCATCACGCCGTTCTTCAACGCGTTTTTGATCGTCCTGCAGGTGATCCAGTGGATCGTCCTGGTCTGGGTGATCATCTCCTGGCTGCTTTTTTTCGCTTCGCAGACCTCGTTCCGCTGGCGCTACAAGCAGGCGTACGTGATCCTCAATCAGCTCAACGACATCTTCACGCGGATGACCAGCCCGTTCCTGCGTCCGTTCCGCCGGCTCGTCCCGCCGTACAAAACGGGCGGGATCGATTGGTCCCCGCTGCTGCTCCTGCTGGCGATCTACATCCTTCGCGGCGTGGCGTCGTACCTCTACACGGCATTGCTCGGCCGCGGTTGATCAGGGCGGCGGATTTACGTTCGTGCCGGTGAATGGCGCAACGCCTGGCACGCAACCCAGGTCGCCTGACGGGCAGACCGGCATACCGCCAGCCGGTCCGATCGCGGCGCCTGAGGCGACGGCCGGCGAGCAACCGTTGCCGAGCGAAGCGGCGTCAAACTCGGTCGACAGGCGATTCGCACCCAGGCTTCCAAAGATCGTTGCCGTTACCCAGTTCTGGCTCGGACGGGGACCGATCGTGCCGGATCCCAGCGGCGCGAGGTCGCTCTTGCTGCCAAGTCCTGTGATGACGGTCCGAACGCCACCAAGATCATGGGTAACCGAGTAGGCCGTGCTGCCGCCGTTATTGAGATTCATGTACAGCCAGCCGCCGACGTCAGCACTGGACAAAAATCCCCCGATGCCGCTGCTCGTATCGGTTGACGACGCGGCGGGCAGAAGGGTGGGTTGAGGACTGATACAGAGGCTAGTGCAGGGGGCGAGTGTATAGACGTTCTCGTGCTCATCGAAGCGAAGAATCTCAGCTACATTCATGACTCGATTCGATTGCACGTCGGCGCATGAACCGACGCCGAGAGATTCGCGCCAGATTGTCAGATTTGTCGCGAAGCTTGAAGTTCCTCCCTCAATAAAACGGGCCGCAAAGGTCGACGGCAGCGGTTGCCGGCGATCTGCCGTCCGATTCGTCGCAGGGGTGTAGCGGTCGTAGAAGGTGTACGGCAGCCCTGTCGCCACCAGGTCGCCGCCGGCAGGACCTCCTTCCGGTACTGCGCGGATGTGCACCATCGGATTTCCCGCGGCATCGAACGGGCCCGGCGCGGAAGTTTCGGCCGGCTGCGGTCCGAGTTGCTGGTAATCACCGATCAGGACATTGTCGAAAAGAATCGACGAGGTGTAATACGTCGGGTCGGTGGGCATAAGGAGCGAGCAGTTCGACGCCACATCGATCGTGACATAGCCGATTGCATTCGCATGGACGCCGCCAACAGGGGTGGCGCACGTAAGCGAGCCGCCCGTGTTGTAAATGCCCGTGGTGAGCGCCGAACGAACTGCCGCGAGCAGGGTCAGGTTGATCTGGCCCGGCTGTTTCGCGCAATTAATGGAAGCGCCGCCACCCGCGAAGTTCGGGTTGGCAGTGAAGCCAGCAGACAGCGAGCCGAGCGGCGACTGCGCCGTGGTCGGGCCTGTGCCGTTGTTCTGCGCAACGATGCCTTGCACGAGTACCTGCCTCAGCGAGATGCCCTGAACGTCATAACCGGTCAGGAAGATGTTGAAGTCGAGGACCGGGAAAGACCAGTCGGTCCAGACCGTCACATGAGCGATCTGCGATAAGCGGCTCACGTTCGTGATCGTGAAGAGCGTTGTGCGCCCGGCGGGATTCTGCAGGTCAACCTCGAAGTACGGCAAGAGCAACGTCGCAGCGGGACCGACTTTGACATCGCAAGTATCGTCGTTGTCGCGAGTCCCGGCGAATGCGGAGCCCGTAGTCAAAACCGTCAGTAGGGTGATCGCCACCAAGTTCTTCATTGCCTCTCCTTCTCGGTGCGGGACCCAATTTATGAGATTACGCCACTTAGCGATTCTTATTTGGCGCTTCCTGATCATTCTGCAGTTGATTCAATGGATCGTCCTGGTCCGGATCATCTTCTCGTGGCTTCTCTTCTTCTTCGCCGCGCAGACTGGTCGTCCCCGCTGCTGCTCCTGCTGGCGATCTACATCCTTCGCGGCGTGGCGTTGTATCTCTTCGGCGCGATGGCCGTTCGGTGATCACGGCGGTGGATTGATGTTGGTGCCCGTGCACTGCTGCCTCGATCCGTTGGTGAGCGCGGTGCCGGGCGGGCAGACGAAGAGGCCGCCCGGGGGGCCGATGAACGCCCCTAAGACTGGCGCCGGCGAACAGCCGTTGCCGAGGGGGGCTGCGTCGAACTCGCCCGTCAGGCGGTTACCGACAAAGGCGCTGCCGAAAAACGTGACGGTCGCCCAGTTCTGGCTCGGACGCGGACCGACCGTACCCGAACCGAGGGGTGACAGGTTCGTCCGCGCATTCGTCGGCAGCCGTTCGCCTCCGATCTCTTTTGTTACCGAGTAGCTCGTGCTGCCTCCGTTGTTGAGATTGAGGTACATCCAACCACCGGTGTCGGCGCTCGAAAGTTGCGGATAAATAAATGAAGCTGATGAGGTTGAGGATGTGGCGTTCAGCATTGGTAGCGGCGGTGGCGGGCATAGAGTTGTACAAGGCTGGGAAGTGTTGGGATTTTCGTGCTCATCGAATCGGACGATCTCCCGGACGATCATGTCTGCGGATGCCGACGCATCCGCACAGCTGCCGTTGCCCAAGCCCTCGCGCCAGATGGTGAGGCTGGTCTCAAACGCCCCTGTGCCACCCTGAATGTAGCGTGCAGCAAACGTTGAGGGGAGCGGTTGGCGGCGATCGATCGTCCGTGTCCCGGCCGGGGTGTAGCGGTCATAGAACGTGTACGGCAGCCGGGTGACTGCATTCAAGCCCGCTCCTCCACCCTCGGGCACGGCCCGAATATGGACCATCGGATTGCCGGTCGCATCGAACGACGACGCGGTCGTTCCGCTCGGATGCGGCCCGAGCTGCTGGTAGTCACCGATCAGGACGTTGTCGAAGAGAAGGTGGTTCGTGTAGTAGAGCGGATCGGCCGGAGAGCGGGACGTACAACTCGCCACGACGTCAATGGTTGCGTAGCCGATCGCGTTGGCGTGGACGCTGCCAACAGCGCGGTTGCATGAGCTCGTCCCGCCAGTCGTCAGCGCTCTGCGCACCTCGGACATGATGGCCGCCGGGACGACTCCGGGAATCGTGGCGCAATCGATTGGGGCGCGGAAATTGGGGTTGGTCGCTGTGGTGCCTGACGTGGCGCCGTTCGGCGGCGCGACCACATTTCGGATAAGGACATCGGCCAGATCGATGGCCTGGATGTCGTATGCGCCCAGGAAAAGGTTGAAGGTCATCACCGGATAGGCGAAGTCGGTCCAGAGGGTGACGTGTGCGATCTGCGGGTATCGCGCGACGTTTGTGACCGTGAAGAGTGTCGTCTGTCCGGACGTGCCCGAGAGATCGACTTCGAAGTACGGAAGGAGCAGCGTCGCGGCGGGGCCGACTTTGATGTCGCAACTGTCGTCGTTTGCGATCGACGAGCCGGGCCCAGTTCTCGCTGCTCTCCTTCGTTCGGCCGAAACAACTTGGGGGACCGGGGTTGCCGTCGTTTCACTACGCTGAGCGACGGAGCCGTCCGCGACCGTCGTTCCAGACGGATGCACGAACACTCCGCTGGCAGGACCGATCGGTGCCGCGGAGGTCGGGAAGGCAGCAGGCGAGCAACCGTTTCCGAGCGAGGCTGCGTCGAACTCCGCCGCCAGCCGGTTGCCGTGGAGGTGAGTACCCCACAACGTCACCGTTACCCAGTTCTGGCTCGGACGCGGACCGGAGGTCGTCGACGATCCCACCGGGGCGAGGCCATTCTGCGTGGCCGAGTAGGTTGTGCTGCCGCCATTGTTCAGATTGAGGTAGAACCAGCCGCCGAGGTCCGAGCTGGCCATTGCTGGATAGAAAGAATTCGACGACGACGTCGAGGAGGTTGCCGCCAGCTGCGGTCGCGAGACGCTTCCGAGAGTAAATGGGTTCTCGTGCTCATCGAAGCGTACGACTTCCGCCACGGCCATCGTCGCTGACGATTCGGCATCGGTGCAGCTCCCACTTCCAAATCCTTCGCGCCAGATGTTGAGGTTTGTCCGCAAGGCGGCCAGCCCGCCCTGAACGAACCGCGCCGCGAATGTCGACGGCAATGGCTGCCTGCGGTCGATACCCCGGCTCGACGAGGGCGTGTACCGGTCGTAGAACGTGTACGGCAGCGCCGTTTGGACGCTCGATCCGACGCCACCGCCTTCGGGTACTGCTCGGATATGGACCAGAGGATTGACTCCGCCATCAAAGGACAGATCATTGGTTCCGGCCGCTTTCGGTCCAAGCCGCTGGTAGTCGCCGATCAGGACGTTGTCGAACAGAATCGACGACGAGTAGTAGAGGGGGTCCGTCGGCAGTTGCTGCGAGCAGTTCGAAACGACGTCGATCGTGACATATCCGACCGCGTTTGCATGGACGCCGCCGACCTTGTTCGGGCAAGCTGCGGAGCCGCCCGGATTGTAGTCGCCGGTGGTGAGAGCGGTTCTCAACGCGGCCACGAGTACTGGATTGAGTGCCCCCGACTGGTTCAAACAGTTGATCGAGGCGCCCCCACCAGCAAAGTTCGGGTTGGCGGTGAAGCCGGCTGACAACGAACCAACGCCAGTCGGCTGGGTCTGCGCGATGGTCGGGCCGGTCCCGTTGGGCTGAGCGATCGTTCCGCCCAGAATCTGGTATATCGAGATTCCCTGCACGTCATAACCGGTGAGATAGATGTTGAAGCTCAGAACCGGGAACGACCAGTCCGTCCAGATCGTGACGTGAGCGATCTGCGGATAGCGCGTCACGTTCGTGATCGTGAAAAGCGTGTCCTGCGTACGGTTGACGAAGTCGACCTCGAAGTACGGCAGGAGCAGTGTGGCGGCCGGGCCGACCGTCACATCACAGGAGTCGTCGTTGTTGACCGTCGACGGGGAGGCGGCAAACGCGGACGTAGCGAACAGGAGTAGTAGAAGCGATAGGCATTTCATTGTTTTCGTCCCGGGGTTCTTCGGCGAGAGCTTGTTCACTGAATCACGGCGGCGGATTGATGTTGGTACCCGCGCACTGCTGCCTCGATCCGTTGGTGAGCGTCGTGCCGGGCGGGCAGACGAAGACGTTGCCGGCGGGGGCGATCACGGCGAACGGTGTAACTGCGGGCGAACAGCCGTTGCCGAGGGGGGCTGCGTCGAACTCGCCCGTCAGGCGGTTCCCGCCGGCGGTACTGCCGAATAGCGTGACGGTCACCCAGTTCTGGCTGGGGCGCGGACCGACGGTATTCGAACCGAGGGGTGACAGGTTCGTCCGCGCATTCGTCGGCAGCCGCTCGCCTCCGATCTCCCTTGTCACGGAGTAGCTCGTACTGCCTCCGTTATTGAGGTTGAGGTACATCCAACCACCGGCGTCGGCGGTCGAAAGTTGCGGATAAATAAATGAAGCTGACGAGGTCGAGGAGGCGGCGTTGAGCATTGATAGCGGCGATGACGGGCATAGAGTTGGACAAGGCTGGGCAGTGTTGGGATTTTCGTGCTCATCGAATTTGACGATCTCCGAAACGATCAGGTTTGCGGACGCTGGCGCGTCCGCACAGGTGCCGTTGCCCAAGCTCTCGCGCCAGATAGTGAGGTTCGTCGCAAACAACGCTATGCCACCCTGAATGTAGCGCGCTGCAAACGTTGAGGGGAGCGGTTGCCGCCGGTCGATTGTCCGCGCCGCCGCCGGCGTGTAGCGGTCGTAGAACGTGTATGGCAGCCGGGTGCCTACGTTGGACCCCGCACCTCCACCCTCGGGCACGGCCCGAATGTGGACCATCGGATTGCCGGCCGCATCGAAGGCGTTAGCGGTCGTTCCGGCTGGATGGGGTTCAAGGTGCTGGTAGTCCCCGAACAGGACGTTGTCGAAGAGAAGGTCGTTCGTGTAGTAGAGCGGATCAGCCGGCGAGCGGGACGTACAACTCGCCACAACATCAATCGTTGCATAGCCGATCGCGTTGGTGTGGACTCCGCCAACAGCGCGGTTGCATGAGCTCGTCCCGCCGGTCGTCAGCGCTCTGCGCACCTCGGCCATGATGGCCGCCGGGACGGCTCCGGGAATCGCGCCGCAATCGATTGAGGCGCGGAGATTGGGGTTGCTGGTGGGCCAGATCGATCCCGGTGTCGCGCCCGACGTGGCGCCGTTCGGCGGAGCGACCGTATTTCGGATGAGGACATCGGCCAGATCGATCGCCTGGATGTCGTATGCGCCCAGGAAAAGGTTGAAACTCATCACCGGATAGGCGAAGTCGGTCCAGAGCGTGACGTGTGCGATTTGCGGATACCGCGAGACGTTTGTGACCGTGAAGATCGTCGTCTCCTCGGATTTGCCGGTCAGGTCGACTTCGAAGTACGGCAGCAGCAGCGTCGCCGCGGGGCCGGTTTTAATATCGCAACTGTCGTCGTTGGCGATCGACGGGGGAGGCGCGGTCTTACTCACCGCTCTGTTCCTCTGGGCCGGCCCGCCGGCCGCGATGGGAGTCACGGTCGTCGTCTCCGTGCACTGCGCAGTCGAGCCGTTCGTGAGCGTCGCTCCAGGCGGACACTGGAACATACCGCCCGCGGGTCCGATCGGTACCGTGGAACTCGGGAACGCAGCCGGCGAACAGCCGTTGCCGAGTGAGGTTGCATCGAACTCCGCCGTCATTCGGGTGTAGATGAAGGCGGTGCCGAACATCGTCACGGTCACCCAGTTCTGGCTCGGACGTGGACCGGCGTTCGTCGACGATCCAACCGGGGCGAGCCCATCGCGCGTGGCCGAGTAGCTCGTGCTGCCGCGGTTGTTCAGATTGAGATAGAACCAACCGCCGGGGTCGGAGCTGCCGATGGCCGGGTAGAAAGGGTTCGACGACGACGTCGAGGAGGTCGCTGCAAGCCGTGGTCGCGAAACCAGGGAGTCATTTCCAAGCGTGAACGGATTCTCGTGCTCATCGAAGCGCACGACTTCCGCTACGCCCATCGCCGCTGACGATGCAGCATCGTTGCAGCTCCCGCTTCCAAATCCTTCGCGCCAGATATTGAGGTTTGTCCGGAAGGCTGCCGCGCCCCCCTGAACGAACCTGGCCGCGAATGTTGCCGGCAACGGCTGCCTGCGATCGATGGCCCGGCTCGACGAGGGCGTGTACCGGTCGTAGAAGGTGTAAGGCAACGCAGATGCGACCTTCGATCCGACGCCACCACCCTCGGGGACTGCTCGGATATGGACCAGAGGATTGACCGCGGCATCAAAGGACGAAGCGGTCGTTCCGGCCGGAGCCGGTCCAAGCTGCTGGTAGTCGCCGATCAGGACGTTATCGAACAGAAGGTTATTCGTGTAGTAGAGCGGATCGGTGGGAAGCCGGCTGGTGCAGTTCGAAACGACGTCGATCGTGATGTATCCGACCGCGTTCGCGTGGACTCCGCCGACCTTATTCGGGCAAGCAGCGGAACCGCCCGGATTGTAATCACCGGTGGTGAGAGCGGTTCTCAATGCGGCCACGAGTGCTGGCTGGAGTGGTCCCGGCTGGTTCGAGCAGTTGATCGATGCGCCCCCACCCGCAAAGTTCGGGTTGGCGGTGAAGCCGGCTGACAACGAACCAACACCAGTCGGCTGGGTCTGGCCGATGGTCGGACCGGTCCCGCTGGGCTGAGCGATCGTGCCGATCAGAATCTGGTATATCGAGATTCCCTGCACGTCATAACCGGTGAGATAGATGTTGAAGCTCAAAACCGGAAACGACCAGTCCGTCCAGATCGTGACGTGAGCGATCTGCGGAAAGCGCGTCACGTTCGTGATCGTGAAAAGCGTGTCCTGCGTACGGTTGACGAAGTCGACCTCGAAGTACGGAAGGAGCAGTGTGGCGGCGGGGCCGACCGTCACGTCACAGGAGTCGTCGTTGTTGACCGTCGAAGGAGAGGCGGCGAAAACGGACGTTGCGAACAGGAGTAGTAGAAGCGATAGGTATTTCATTGTTTTCGTCCCGGGTTCTTCGGCGAGAGGTTGGGTCGGCGAATCACGGCGGCGGATTGATGTTGGTTCCCGTGCACTGCTGCCTCGATCCGTTGGTGAGCGTCGTGCCGGGCGGGCAGACGAAGACGCCGCCGGCGGGGCCGATTACGGCCCCCGCTGCAACTGCAGGCGAACAGCCGTTGCCGAGGGGCGCTGCATCGAACTCGCCGGTTAGGCGGTTCCCGCCAGCGGCATTGCCGAACAACGTGACCGTCACCCAATTCTGGCTCGGGCGCGGGCCAACCGTCCCAGAAGTGATGGGTGACAGGTTCGTGCGCGCATTCGTCGGTAGCCGTTCGCCTCCGATCTCCCTTGTCACGGAGTAGCTCGTGCTGCCTCCGTTATTGAGATTGAGGTACATCCAACCACCGGCGTCGGCGGAGGAAACTTGCGGATAGATGTCTGAGTTCGATGACGCCGTCGAAGACGCGGCGGTGTTCAGTCTAGGTGGCGGGCATCCTCCTTCATAGCAGTACGAGACGGTATTGGGGTTTTCGTGCTCATCGAATTTGACAAACTCCGAAACGAGCATGTATGCGGACGTGAATGCGTCCGCACAACTGCCAATGCCGAAGCCCTCGCGCCAGATGGTGAGGTTCGTCGCAAACGCCCCTGTACCACCCTGAACGTAGCGTGCTGCAAACGTTGAGGGGAGCGGCTGGCGGCGGTCAAATGTCCGTGCCGCCGCCGGGGTGTAGCGATCGTAAAACGTGTATGGCAGCCGGGTACCTACATTCGACCCGGCGCCTCCCCCCTCGGGCACGGCCCGAATGTGGACCATCGGATTGCCGGTCGCATCGAACGAGTAACCGGTTCCGACTGGATGCGGTTCAAGCTTCTGGTAGTCCCCGAACAGGACGTTGTCGAAGAGAAGGTCGTTCGTGTAGTAGAGCGGATCAGCCGGCGAGCGGGACGTACAACTCGCCACAACATCAATCGTTGCATAGCCGATCGCGTTGGTGTGGACTCCGCCAACAGCGCGGTTGCATGAGCTCGTCCCGCCGGTCGTCAGCGCTCTGCGCACCTCGGCCATGATGGCCGCCGGGACGGCTCCGGGAATCGCGCCGCAATCGATTGAGGCGCGGAGATTGGGGTTGCTGGTGGGCCAGATCGATCCCGGTGTCGCGCCCGACGTGGCGCCGTTCGGCGGAGCGACCGTATTTCGGATGAGGACATCGGCCAGATCGATCGCCTGGATGTCGTATGCGCCCAGGAAAAGGTTGAAACTCATCACCGGATAGGCGAAGTCGGTCCAGAGCGTGACGTGTGCGATTTGCGGATACCGCGAGACGTTTGTGACCGTGAAGATCGTCGTCTCCTCGGATTTGCCGGTCAGGTCGACTTCGAAGTACGGCAGCAGCAGCGTCGCCGCGGGGCCGGTTTTAATATCGCAACTGTCGTCGTTGGCGATCGACGGGGGAGGCGCGGTCTTACTCACCGCTCTGTTCCTCTGGGCCGGCCCGCCAGCCGCGAGGGGAGTCACGGTCGTTGTCTCCGTGCACTGCGCAGTCGAGCCGTTCGTGAGCGTCGCTCCAGGCGGACACTGGAACATACCGCCCGCGGGTCCGATCGGTACCGTGGAACTCGAGAACGCAGCAGGCGAGCAGCCGTTGCCGAGGGATGCCGCATCGAACTCCGTCGTCAGTCGGCTGCCGCCGATCCCGGTACCGAACATCGTCACCGTCACCCAGTTCTGGCTTGGACGTGGACCGGCGTTCGTCGTCGATCCAGCCAGGTCTAGGCCATCGTGCGCCGCCGAGTAGGTCGTGCTGCCGCCGTTGTTCAGATTGAGATAGAACCAACCGCCGGGGTCCGAGCTGCCGATGGCCGGGTAGAAAGGGTTCGACGACGACGTCGAAGAGGTCGCTGCAAGCCGCGGTCGCGAAACCAGGGAGTCATTTCCCAGCGTGAACGGATTCTCGTGCTCATCGAAGCGTACGACTTCCGCTACGTCCATCGCCGCTGACGATGCGGCATCGTTGCAGCTCCCACTTCCAAATCCTTCGCGCCAGATATTGAGGTTTGTCCGGAAGGCTGCCGCGCCCCCCTGAACGAACCTCGCCGCGAATGTTGCCGGCAACGGCTGCCTCCGATCGATGCCCCGGCTCGGCGACGGCGTGTACCGGTCGTAGAAGGTGTAAGGCAACGCAGATGCGACCTTCGATCCGACGCCACCACCCTCGGGAACTGCTCGGATATGGACCAGAGGATTGACCGCGGCATCAAAGGACGAAGCGGTCGTTCCGGCCGGAGCCGGTCCAAGCTGCTGGTAGTCGCCGATCAGGACGTTGTCGAAGAGAATCGACGACGAGTAGTAGAGCGGGTCTGTCGGCAGTTGCTGCGAGCAATTCGAAACGACGTCGATGGTGATGTATCCCACCGCGTTCGCGTGGACTCCGCCGACTTTATTCGGGCAAGCAGCGGAACCGCCCGGATTGTAATTACCGGTGGTGAGAGCCGTTCTCATCGCGGCCACGAGTATTGGATTGATTGCTCCCGGCTGGTTCGAGCAGTTGATCGACGCACCGCCGCCGGCAAAGTTCGGGTTGGCTGTGAACCCTGCGGATAGAGAGCCGAGCGGCGACTGCGCGTTGGTCGGGCCGGTACCGTTGTTCTGTGCGACGATGCCGCCCAGAATCTGGTTGATCGAGATTCCCTGAACGTCGTAACCGGTGAGATAGATGTTGAAGCTGAGGACTGGGAACGACCAGTCCGTCCAGATGGTGACATGAGCGATCTGCGGATAGCGCGTCACGTTCGTGATCGTGAAAAGCGTGTCCTCCGTACGGTTGGTGAAATCCACCTCGAAGTACGGCAGGAGCAGCGTGGCCGCGGGGCCGACCGTCACATCACAGAAGTCGTCGTTGTTGACCGTCGAAGGAGAGGCAGCGAAAACGGACGTTGAGCTGAGGACTAGTAAAAAAAAGAGGCATTTGATTATTTTCATATCGTGGCGTTACGGCTTCGGATTGATGTTCGTGCCGGTGCAGAGCGCCGTTGTCCCATTCGCCAGCGTTGTTCCGGGCGGACAGACGAAGACGCCGCCCGCGGGGCCGATCGTTGCCCCGATGCCGCGGGCCGGTGTGCATCCGTTGCCGAGCGATGCAGCGTCGAACTCGGCGACCATTCGTTTCGTGCCGAGGCTGCCGAACATCGTGATCGTGACCCAGTTCTGGCTCGGGCGCGGTCCGACTGTTTGCGAGCCGGCAGGGGCGAGGGCGCTACGGCTGCCAGGTCCTGTGATTACCGTTGGAAGATCATCAACAACACTGTGCGTGGTGACCGAGTAGCCCGTGCTGCCGCCGTTGTTGAGATTCAGATACATCCACCCGCCGACGTCAGCCGTGCTTATTGATGGATAGGTTGCGCTGGCCGTCGAGCTGGAAGACGTGGCGGGGAGTATGGGGGTTGGTATGGCAGGGCATAAGATGTTGCACGGTGAAGTCACATTTGGGTTGTCGTGTTCGTCGAAACGCACGATGTCAACGATAGGCAGCGCACCGTTGAGCGCCAGCGAGGCGCCGCACGCGCCTTTCAGGAATCCCTCCCGCCAGATCGTGTAATTCGTGGCGAAGGCCGCCGGGCCTCCTTGAATGAAACGGGCCGCGAACGTTGACGGCAATGGCTGCCGGCGATCCAGGATGCGGTTGGTTGCAGGCGTGTAGCGGTCGTAAAACGTGTACGGCAGCTCCGTCGCGACATTCGATCCCGCTCCCCCTCCCTCGGGCACGGCGCGAATATGAACCATCGGATTGCCGCCCGCATCAAACGTTGCGGCTGATGTTCCCGCCGGCTTCGGGCCAATCTGCTGATAGTCGCCGATCAGGACGTTGTCAAAGAGGAGATCGTCCGTGTAGTAGAGCGGGTCCGAGGGCAGACGGTTCGTGCAGCTTCCGACGACATCGATCGTTGCATAGCCGATCGCGTTCGCGTGCGTGCCGCCGACTATGTTTGGGCATGATGCAGAATTATGCGTATTGTAAATACCATTTGTCAGAGCATCTCTGACGGTGGCAGCGAGCGTCTGCGGGAGGTTGCCGGGAAGTGCGTCACACTCGATTGCCGCCTTGAAGTTCGGATTGGTGTAACCCGGTCCAAACGGCGGCGAGGTCAACGCTCCCAGCGGCGACTTCACAGTCGTTGGACCGGTCCCCACCGCCGACGCCACGACGCCGCCGGCCAGGATGTCCTTCAGGTTGATGCTCTGAACGTCGTAACCGGTGAGAAAGATATTGAAGGTGAGAACCGGGAAGGACCAATCAGTCCAGAGCGTCACATGAGCGATCTGCGAGTAGCGCGACACGTTCGTGATCGTGAACAGCGTCGTTTGCTCGCCTCCCGGCTGCAGATCGACTTCAAAGTAGGGAAGGAGCAACGTCGCTGCGGGACCGACTTTGATGTCGCAGGTGGCGTCGTTGCCGACAACACCAGCCGACGCCGAAACGGTGATCAGAACGGTGAGCAAGGCCAACGCGATTCGAGTTTTCATTGCCAGCTCCTTGTAGACGTCATGGTTTCGGATTGATGTTCGTGCCCTTGCAGAGATCCGTTGTCCCATTCGCCAGCGTTGTTCCGGGCGGACAGACGAAGACGCCGCCTGCGGGGCCGATCGTTCCGTTGCCGCCGTTCGTCGCCGTGATGACGCTGGCTGGAGTGCATCCGTTGCCGAGCGATGCGGCGTCGAACTCGGCGACCATTTGCTTCGTGCCGAGGGAGCCGAACATGGTGATCGTGACCCAGTTCTGGCTGGGACGCGGTCCGACTGTTTGCGAGTCACGAGGCGCGAGCGTGCTTGTGCTACCAGCACCGGTGATGATCCTGGGAACATCACCAACAGGACTATGCGTGGTGATCGAGTAGCCGGTGCTGCCGCCATTGTTGAGGTTCAGATACATCCACCCTGCGACATCAGCGGTGTGAATTGAGGGATAGTTTCCGCTGGCCGTCGAGCTCGAAGAGGTGGCCGCGAGTATCGGTATTGTCGGGCCAGGGCATAAGGCGTAGCACGGTGTAAGAAACCCATCTGGGTTGTCGTGTTCGTCGAAACGTACGATCTCCGCGGCGGGCAGGTACCCGTTCAACGCCAGAGAAGCGCCGCACGCTCCTTTGCCGAATCCCTCGCGCCAGACCGTGTAGTTCGTGGCGAAGGCCGCCGTACCTCCCTGAATGAAACGGGCGGCGAATGTCGAGGGCAATGGCTGCCGCCGATCCAGGATGCGGTTGGTGTCCGGCGTGTAGCGGTCATAGAACGTGTACGGCAACTCCGTCGCGACATTCGATCCCGCTGCCCCTCCCTCGGGGATCGCGCGAATATGAACCATTGGATTGCCACCGGCATCAAACGATGCAGCGGATGTCCCCGCCGGGTGCGGGCCAATCTGCTGGTAGTCGCCGATCAGGACGTTGTCGAATAGGAGATCGGTCGTGTAGTACTGCGGGTCCGAGGGAAAACGGGTGGTGCAGCTTCCGACGACGTCGATCGTTGCATAGCCGATCGCATTCGCGTGATAGCCGCCGGTTTTGTAGGGGCATGCTGCAGCACCCGGATTGTAATCACCAGTAGTCAGAGCGGTTCTGACCGCGGCAACGAGCGTCTGCGGCAGGACGCCGGGGAGCGCGTCACAATCGATTACGGCCTTGAAGTTCGGGTTGGCGTAACCGGGTCCGCTGGGCGGCGAGGTCAACGCTCCCAGCGGCGACTTCACAGTCGTTGGACCGGTTCCCACCGCCGACGCCACGAGGCCGCTGACGAGGATGTCCTTCAGATTGATGCTCTGAACGTCGTACCCGACGAGAAAAATATTGAAGGTGAGAACCGGGTAGGCCCAGTCGCTCCAGAGCGTCACGTGAGCGATCTGCGAATAGCGCGACACGTTGGTGATGGTGAACAGCGTCGTCTGCTCGCCGGTCTTCTCCAGATCGACTTCAAAGTAGGGAAGGAGCAACGTCGCAGCGGGACCTACTTTGATGTCGCAGGTGGCGTCGTTGTCTGCGACTCCGGCTAACGCCGAAATCGTGACCAAAACCGTGAGGAGGGCCAACGCGATCCGTGTCTTCATTGCGGCTCCTTGGGTGATCGAAGGCTAATTTATGCTGTTACACCATACAAAGCCACACTTATTTGGGTCGTATACTCACCGGATCGTGTGATGGGAGGGTGTCTATGCAAGGTCTTACGCCGCTTGATATTCAGAAGCAGACGTTCGCGCGCGGGCTCAAGGGCTACAACGTCGATGAAGTGCGCGGGTACCTGCACCTGATCGCCGAGGAAGTCGAACGGCTGGTCAGGGACGTCGACCGGCTCTCCCGCGAAAACGGCATGCTCCGCGACGAGCTGGAAGAGCACACCGCCCGTGAGCGCATCCTCAAGGACACGCTGCTGTCCGCCCAGAAAGTCTCCGAGGACGTGAAAGCGAACGCGCACAAAGAGGCGGAGCTGATCGTGAAGGACGCCGAACTGCTGTCGGATCGTCTGACGTCGCAGGCCATGGCGCGCGTCGGCGATCTCGAGCGCGCCATTCAGGATCTGAAGATCGAGCGCCGCGGCAACCGCAACAAGCTGCAGTCGATGCTCGACACGATGCAGCAACTCGTGATGCTCGACGCCGAGCAGGAAGCGAACGAGCAGCCGATCACCGCGATGTTCCGGGCGCGGGAGTAGGACGTGCGGGGCGGCTTTCGTAGCGCCGGCGGTCCAGCCGTCGGGCCGACGGCGCTACGATCGGACCGCATGACGCTTCTCATCCGCAACCTGTCTCAAATCGCCACGCCGCTTGGGCGCGGCGGCGTGCGTGGCCGCGCGATGCGCGCGCTGGCCGTCTACGACAACGCCGTCATCGTCGTTCGCGATGGCCGCTTCGCGTTCGTTGGACGCGAGTCGGAGATCGACCCCGATCTCCGTTCGAGCATCGACGTCGACTTCGACGCGCGCGGCGCCACGGCCGTCCCAGGCTTCATTGATTCGCATACACATCTTCCATTCGCTGGCTACCGCGAGACGGAGTTCAACCGACGCTTGCAAGGCGAAACGTACGAACAGATTGCGGCGTCCGGCGGCGGCATCGCATCGAGCGTCCACGCCACGCGGCGCGCATCGGAGCAGGAACTGGTCGACAACATCCTCGTCCGCGCCCGCACGATGGCTCGCTACGGAACGACGACCGCCGAGGCGAAAAGCGGTTACGGATTGTCGGTCGAAGGCGAGATGAAACAGCTGCGCGCCATTCGTGATGCAAACGAACAGTCGCCCGTTCGCCTGATCGCGACCTGTCTCGCCGCGCACGATTTTCCACCTGAGGGCCGAAGCAGCGCGACCGCGCGCCGCGGCTATGTCTCGACGGTCATCGGCGAGATTCTTCCCGCCGTCGCCGAGGAGAAGCTGGCGATTTTCTGCGACGTGTTCGTCGAACGGGGCGTCTTCACCAACGAAGAAGGGGACGCCGTCCTGCGCGCCGGTGCCGCTCTCGGCCTCATTCCTCGCATGCACGCCGACGAACTTTCCGACACCGCCGGTGCCGCCCTCGCCGCATCCCTCGGCTGCGCCTCCGCGGATCACCTCATGCAAATCTCGGATGCGGGCATCGCCGCGCTGGCCGCATCGAACACCGTCGCGAATCTGCTTCCCGCCACGAGCTTTTTCCTGATGTCCGACCGCTACGCGCCCGCCCGCCAGCTCATCGACGCCGGCGCCATCGTCTCGCTATCGACTGATTGCAATCCGGGCACGTCGATGACCGAGTCGATGCCGATGGTGATGCAACTGGCGACGCTGCAGATGAAGATGACCGTCGAAGAATCGCTGACCGCCGCCACGCTCAACGGCGCCGCGTCGCTCCAGATCGCTCACGAAACGGGATCGATCGAACTTGGCAAACGCGGGGATCTCGTCCTGCTCGACGCGCCGAACTACCTCCACCTCGTCTACCACTTCGGCGTGAACCTCGTCACGCGCACGATGCGCGACGGCCAGTGGGTGCTCTAGAGCGGCAGGTTGCGCCGCCGGCCGAATTCCTGATCGACTTTGCGCAGGATCTCCAGGGCGCGGTCGGCGAATGCGTCCGCGACATAGACACGTGCCTCCCACGCCTGCGGCTCGCCGAACACGATCGATTCACTGCCCAGCATCGCCAGCGCCGTCCCCGCTTCGATGACGTACGGCACCGCGGCCTTCTCCAACCGGTCGAGTAACTCCGCGACGAGATCCGGCGACTTCTCCTCGACCAACGCGAATAGATTGCCGAGGTGATCCGGCTCGTCGTGCAACTCCGGCACGAGCGCGACGTCGCAATCCGAACAGCGCGCGATCCCGTCGCGATACTCGCTTTCACATTCAGGACAGAACATGTCCGTCAATCGTAGAACGCGACGATCTTTTCGTACAGCTTCGCGCCGATCGCGCTCTTCGCCTCGGTGGTGCAGC
>Ga0213876_10000076_pt1 | contig 116109 bp, 93 predicted proteins | sample BarmaccomBMRX_R9_FD_160113 | JGI IMG/M metagenome (GOLD analysis project Ga0213876, IMG submission 160113) | Root-associated microbial communities from Barbacenia macrantha in rupestrian grasslands, the National Park of Serra do Cipo, Brazil - RX_R9 | ecosystem: Host-associated > Plants >... | reverse complement strand
CTCTCGAACCGCCACGCGTCTTCCTTGCTCGCCATCCCCCACACACGCAGCCCCAGCATCGTCGCGCGCCGCACCATGAACGCGTTCGTCCGCAGGTGGTACGCCGGAAACGGCGCGTAGTCGTCGCCGTTGAAGGTGCGCCAACGCTTCCGGTCTTCGAGGCGGAAGCGGACGGGGTTGACCACTCGGTAGTAGGCCGACGCGAGGCCGTAGTAGTAGAACCGGAGGGCGAGCCTCCGTGCGGGGGGCGCGTTCCGGATCGACTCTTCCAGCGCCTCCGAGAGGGCAAACGCGGGCGGGAGCCGCGGGGGAAGTTGGGCCTTGATGTCGTCCAGCACGGGGGCGTATGGGCTCGGCTTCCCCTGCTCGTAGAGCGCCCACGAGTAGTGGCTGGCCCACGAGCCGGTGGCGCCGACCGCCCCCACCCCCTCACGGCTCGCGTGCCCGTAGAGCTTCGCCAGCCACCCCGGATCGAGCAGCACCGAACGCGAATTGAGAAAGCACAGGTACTCGCACTCAAGCCTGCGCGCCGCCTCGAAGTACGAACCGATGTCGAGCGTGTCCGACGCGACCTTGAGCGGCTCGTGCGCGAGGTCGCCGAGCAGCGCGCGGTGTTCTTCAAGCTCCGCCTCGCCCTCGAACCCTTTGAACGCCACCACGAGGCGGTGGGGGACGCCGCCCGGGTGCTCCTTGTAGGAGGCGAGGAACTGCCGCAGCGGCTCGACCCCAAGTGGCTTCCACACCAGATGCACTACGCAGATGTCCGGCACTCGAATCACAAGCCCGCTAGAGAGATGTCTGCGGCGCGGGGGGCCGGGGCTCCGGCGCGGCCTGCTCGCCCCAGGCCAGACGCGACAGGATGACCCGGTTATGGTCTGGACTAAACTCGTAGTCGCGGGTCTGGTTGTCGGAGACGAGGAGGTTGCGCTGCTGCCCCTGCCACAACGTCTCGCTCTCGGCCCACCGCTCCTTCTCGTACCCCCGCCCGTCCCGCCCCACCACCACCACCCCGAGCCCCATTTGCAACAGCTGCCCCGTCATCCCCTCACGCCCGCTCTCGAACCGCCACGCGTCTTCCTTGCTCGCCATCCCCCACACACGCAGCCCCAGCATCGTCGCGCGCCGCACCATGAACGCGTTCGTCCGCAGGTGGTACGCCGGAAACGGCAGGTAATCGCGCGCTATCTTCCGCCTCTCGACGAAACGCCGGTAGCGGCTGACGGTTCTATAGTAGGTCGCGACCAGGCCGTAGTAGTAAAGCCTGAGCGCCAGCCGCGCGGGCAGAGGCGCCGCCCTGATATTGTCGGCCAACCTCTCCGTAAGCTCAAACGGGACGGGCTTGCCCCGCGGGTGCACGTCGCTCAGCACGCTCGTGTACGCGCTCGGCAAGAGGTGGTCGTACAGTATCCACGAGTAGTGGCTGTTCCACGAGCCGGTGGCGCCGACGGCGCCGACGCCCTCGCGGCCGGCGTGCGCGTAGAGCTTCGCCAGCCACTCCCCGTCCAGAATCACGCTGTGCGAGTTGATGAAGCACAGGTACTCGCACTCAAGCCTGCGCGCCGCCTCGAAGTAGGCCGGGATGTCCTGCGTCGGCCTCGGCGTCAGCAGTCGCTCGTGCTCGACCCCTTCCAGCTCCGCCAGCCAGGGGCCGAGTTCGCCCTCGCCGCCGAACCCGTTGAAGAGCATCACGAGGCGGTGCGGGACACCGCCCGGGTGCTCGCGGTAGGAGGCGAGGAAGTGCCGCAGCGGCTCGACCCCTAAAGGCTTCCACACCAGATGCACTACGCAGATGTCTGTCATCGGGGAAGGTGCTCGCGCCACCAGGCGACGGTCTGTTCGAGCCCCGTGCCCAGCTCGTAGCGCGGCCGCCAGCCGACCTCTTCGTTGAGGCGGGTCGTGTCCGCGGCGATGACGGGCGGCTCGCCGGCCCTGGCTTCGACGGCGCCGAGACGAACCAGCTCCGGCCGGCCGACCCTCTCGCCGACCTCCGTAATCACTTCGCGCAGCGCGACGGGCCGGCCCGACCCGACGTTGAAGGCGCCCGTCGCTTCGCTGTCGAGCAGCGCGACGAACGCCTCGGCCACGTCCGCGACGTGCAGGATGTCGCGCACCTGCCGGCCGTGCGAACAGCGCGCCTCTTCGCCGCGCAGCAGCGCGCCGACGACCGAGGCGACGAGCCTGTCGGGGTGTTCGTGCGGGCCGTAGAGGAAGAAGACGCGGCCCCACGCCGCGCTCAAGCCTGCCTGCGCCGCGTAGGCTTCGAGGACGAGCCGCCACGCGTGTTTGCACACGCCGTAGAGCGTCGCCGGCCGCAAAGGCGTCGCCGCCTCGGAGCAGGGCTCTTCGTGCCCCCACTCGTACTCGGCGCACGTCCCGGCCGCCACGACGCGCCGGCCGCCGGCCTCGGCGAACGCGCGCAGGAGGCCGAGGCTCGCCTGCACCCAGCGCAGGTTCTCGGGCGAAGTCCAGAACTTCCCCGGCGCCGCGTACCAAGCGAAGTGGAGCAGGTGCGTTGGACTCAGCTCGGAGACAAGCGCGGAGCTTCGTGCTTCGTCGAGGAGGTCTGCGCGGTGCCACTCGACGCCCGCGAACTCGGGGCCGCGGGGCGGCTCGCCCTTCGCGACGGCGTGCACCTCGTAGCCGCGCGCGAGGAGCGGCGCGAGGCTGTGCCGCCCGACGAAGCCGGTCGCGCCGGTCACGAGGACTCTCTTCACGACGTAAAGTCCGGGTAGTCGCGGTCGCGCGCGTTGATGATGCGCTCGCGCGCCGCGGGCCACTCGATGCCGAACGCGGGGTCGTCCCAGCGCACGCCCCGCCCGCTCGCGGCCTCGTAGTAGGAAGACATCTGGTAGAAGACCTCGGTGTCGTCCGCCAGCGTCTGGAAGCCGTGGGCGAAGCCTTCGGGGACGTAGAGCATCACGCCGTTCTCGGCCGACAGCTCGACGCCGACCCAGCCTTTGAAGGTCGGCGAGTCGGGGCGGAGGTCGATGATGGCATCGAAGATGGCGCCGCGCGTGCAGCGCACGAGCTTCGCCTGCGCGTGCGGCGCGGCCTGGTAGTGCATCCCGCGCAGAGTCCCCGCGCGCCGGTTGAAGGAGACGTTGCACTCGACGAGCGCCGGGTCAATTCCCTGCTCCGCGAACTCGCGCGCCGACCAGCTCCGCGCGAAGAAGCCGCGCTCGTCTTCGAACCGCTCCGGCTCGACGACGAACGCGCCCCCCAACCTTGTCTCTTTGAAAATCATGCTGAAGGTTCCCGGGCGCGGGCCGCTCAGACGACCCTCACCTCCGGGATCGGGATGATGAAGCGGCCGCCGCGCTCGCGGTACGCTTGCTGCTGCGCGAGGATTTCGTCGGCGAAGTTCCAGGTGAGCAGCAGGCAGTAGTCGGGCATCTCCCCGAGCAGCCTTTCGGGCGGGTCGATCCGCAGGTGCGTGCCCGGCGTGTAGCGCCCCTGCTTGACCGTGCTGCGGTCAACGACGAAGTCGAGCGTCTCGCGCCCGAGGCCGAAGTAGTTGAGCAGGGTGCTGCCCTTGGCCGACGCGCCGTAGACGGCAACACGCTTGCCCTCGGATTTCAATTCGTGAAGGAGCGACACCAACTCGCGGCGCAGCCGCTCGACCTTCTCGCCGAAGCCGCGGTAGAAGTCGAAGCCGGACGCGCCCCAGCGCTCCTCCTCCGCGCGCAGGCTCCGCACCGCCTCCGACTGCTCGCCCTCGCCCGAGCCCGCGTAGATGCGCAGCGTGCCGCCGTGGATGGGCAGCAGCTCGGCGTCGCGGATGAAGAGGCCGTGGCGGCCGAAGAGGCGTTCGAGCGCCGTCAGGGAGAAGTAGCAGAGGTGCTCGTGGTAGATCGTGTCGAACTCTGTGCCGTCGATCATCTCCCTGACGTAAGGCACCTCGACGACGGCCACGCCGTCCGGCTTGAGCAGCCGCGCGAAGCCGCGCACGACCCCGTTCAGGTCGGCCACGTGCGCCAGCACGTTGTTGGCGTGAATCACGTCGGCCCGCCGCCCCGCGGCCGCGAGCTGTTCGGCCAGCTCCGCGCCGAAGAACTCGCAGACGGTCTCGACGCCGCGCTCGCGCGCGAGCTGCGCGATGTTCGTCGCCGGCTCCACGCCGAGGACGGGCACGCCCGCGCGCACGTAATATTGGAGGAGGTAGCCGTCGTTGCTCGCCACCTCGACGACGAGGCTGTCCGGCCCCAGAGACCGCTCGCGCGTGAGGCGCGTCGCGATCTCCTCGGCGTGGCGCAGCATCGTGTCGGAGAAGGAGGAGAGGTAGAAGTACTCGCGGAAGAGTTTCTCCGGCGGCACCGTCTCGGTAATTTGCACGAGCGAGCAGGCGGGGCAGAAGGCGAGGTCGAGCGGGAAGGACTCCTCCGGCTCGCCCAACTGCTCCTCGCCGAGCAGCGCGTTCGCCAGCGGCGTGCGCCCGAGCGACAGCACGAGTTCCAGCCGGCGCTCCCCGCACGAGCGGCAGGAGGCGGCGACCGGCGCCCCCACTTCGGCGCCCGCGGCGCCCGCCTCCTTCAACTCGCCGCCGCCCTCCGCGGCGGCCGCCCCGTTGCTCATAAAGCCTCCCCCGCCCCCGCGTGCGCGCCGCGCCCCTCGCCGTGCGCCCCGAGGAAATCTTTGTACCAGTCAATCGTCCGCCCGAGCGCTTCGTCGAGCGTGAAGAGCGGCCGCCAGCCGAGCACGCGCCGCGCCTTCTCGGCGCTGAGGTACTGGTGGCGGATCTCGTTCGTCGCCTCGTTGCGCACGTCGGGTTCGAGGTCGCTGCCCATCAGCCGGAGGATGCGCTCGACCAGCTCCAGGACGGTCACCTGAATCTCGTTCGAGAAGTTGAACGCCTCGCCGCGCAGGGCCGAGTCGCCGGCCAGCTTCTCGGCCAGAACCATGTTGGCGGCCGCGCCGTCCTCGGCGTAGAAGTAATCGCGGATGAACTGGCCGTCGGAGCGGATGACGGGGCGCTGGCCGCGGAGCACCGAGCGGACGGTGCCGGGCACGATGCGGTTCCAGTTGAGGTCGCCGCCGCCGTAGAAGTTGCCGCAGCGCGTGACGGCGACGGGGAGCCCGTAGGTGTGGCCGTACGCCTGCGCGATGAGGTCGGCGCACGACTTGCTCACGTCGTAAGGGTGACGCCCTTGCAGCGGCGCCTCCTCGCTGTAGGGGAGTTGCTCGTGCTCGCCGTACGCCTTATCCGAAGAGGCGACGACGATCTGTCTGACGAGCGGGCTGCGGCGGCAGGCTTCCAGAAGCGCCCACGTCCCGGCGACGTTGGCCTCGAAGGTCGAGACCGGGTTGCGGTTGGCGATGCCGACGATGGTCTGCGCCGCGAGGTGGATGACGGTGTCGGTCTCGTACTCGCCGAGCACGCGCTCCATGAGCGCCTGGTCGCGCACGTCGCCGCGGACGACCCGCACGCTCCCGGTCAGCCCCGCGCGGACGAACTCGCTCTGCGGCACCCAGTCGCGCACGAGGCAGGTCACCTCGGCGCCCGCCCCGACCAGCCGGCGCACCAGCCACCCGCCGACGAGCCCCGTCGCGCCCGTGACGAACGTCGGGCGGTCGAGCCAAAAGTTACTCACTCCCAAGACCTCCACGGCGCCCGCTTCTCCTCCCAGAGGCTTTCGAGCAGGCGCTTGTCGCGCAGCGTGTCCATGCACTGCCAGAAGTTGTCGTGGCGGAAGGCGGCGAGCTGCCGGTCTTCGGCCAGCCGCTCCAAGGCGTCTGCTTCGAGCACCGTGTGGTCGCCCTCCAAGTAGTCGAAGACTGCCGGCTCGAAGACCATGAACCCGCCGTTGATCCAGCCCTCGCCGATCTGCGGCTTCTCGGTGAACTCGGCCACGAGGTCGCCGTCGAAGACGATGCCGCCGAAGCGCGCGGGCGGGCGCACCGCCGTCACGGTGGCGACGCGCCCGTGCGCGCGGTGGAAGGCGAGCAGGTCGCGCAGGTTCACGTCGCACACGCCGTCGCCGTAGGTGAGCATGAAGGTCTCGTCCCCGAGCCCCTCGCGGAGGCGGCGCAGGCGCCCGCCCGTGTTCGTCTCCTGGCCCGTGTCGGCGAGGTGGACGACCCAGTCGTCGGTCGCGCCGCCGTGCTTCTCGACCTTGCCGCACGAGAGGTCAACCGTCATGCTCCCGTCGAGCGCGTGGTAGTCGATGAAGTAGCGCTTGATGAAGTCGCCCCGGTAGCCCAGCGCGAGGAAGAACTCCTTGAAGCCGTGGTGGGCGTAGTGCTTCATGATGTGCCAGAGGATGGGGTGGCCCCCGATCTCGACCATCGGCTTCGGCCTGACCACCGTCTCCTCCGCCAGGCGCGTGCCGAGGCCGCCCGCGAGAATCACGACTTTCACTTTAGAACAGTGCTCCTTAATTTCCCGGCGCGTCCGGGTTGCTCATCTTAACGTTTGCCGGCCGGCCCGGCCACACCGGCGCGGGCCGAGGTCTCTTCGAACTCCGCGCGGACGGCCTTCAGACTCTCCTCCGCGGAGGCGAGGTCTTCGCGCGCGCCCTTCCGCAGGACGAACGTCCCCTCGTTGCCGTAGGCGCAGAAGGCTTCGACCTCGAAGTCGAGGCCGTAGCGGCGGAGCGCCGCGACGAACTCAAGCATCTCCGTCTGAGACCAGACGTGGAAGTGCGTGTCCCGGTTCTCGGGGTCGGCGGCGAGGCGGCGGACGCGCTCCTCGTCCTCGACGCCGACGACCTTGCGGAACACCTCCTCGAAGTGCGCCGTGCGCGACCAGGCGGGGCCTTCCTCGTGGTCGCGCTTCAGGTGCTCCCAGGTCGTCGCCGGCCGGTGGAAGTCGAACGTGAAGCGGCGGTCGGGGATGGCGAGGAACAGGATGCCGCCGGGCTTGAGCACGCGGAGCCAGTTCTTGACGGCCCCGATGGGGTCTTCCATGTGCTCGATGAGGTGGCACGCGATCAGGAAGTCCTGGCTCTCGTCCGCGACGCTCGCCAGCCGCGCGCCGTCATCGACGATGTCGGGCGACTTGAATTGCAAGTTCGGGTGGCGCCGCCGCAGCTCTTCGGGCGTTTCGAAATCGACGTAGCTGACCCGCGCGAGGTCGTCGATGGGGAGAGGGCTGTTGAGCGCGCCGACCTCCAACCCCGCCCCGCGCAGGTAGCCCCGCGCCAGCGACTCGCGGTCGTGCGCGCCGACCTCCGTGGCCTCGCGCCGGAGGGCGTGGTGCACGCAGTACGACCTGACGTTCCGCGGCAGCGCCCCGGCGAGCGGGTCGAGCACCCTCGTGACGAGCAGTTCCTTAATCGATGCGAACATGGGGTTCCTTCCCCGGACATTCAAAGTCTTCACACGCGCCCGGCGGGATTCACGGGAAAGTATATTCCCCCCGGTAAAACTTCCGCAGGTTCTCACGAAACTTCTCGACGCCGTAGAGTTCGCCCAGCAGGTCGAAGGTCTGCCGCCAGCACCTCTCGTACGGCCCGGGGTCGTCCAGCCTCCGGAGGTCGGGCACCATCCGTTCCAGCAGAGTCTCCCAGGAAGGGTAGACCGTCTCCAGGCGCGCGAAGGCCGGCGTGAAGAACCGCTCGTTGAAGACGGCGAAGGAGACCCCGCCGCTGTAGACCGGCTCCACGAAATACCCGTCCAGCCCCTCCCCGAAAGTCAAAGACCACTTGGCGCGGCCGACCAGTCGCTTGTAGTCCTCGTAGGTGAGCCCCCCGACGACTTCAATTTTCAAATCCGGCAGCGCCCGCGCGAGTTGCCCCAGCACCTGCGCCTTCAAAGGGTGCTCGTCGTGCGAGACGATGAGGAGCTGCTCCTTCTCCCGGTAGCCCGACCGCGTGTAAAGCTCCGGCCCGCTCAGGACGGAGAGCCGGTGCAGCGTCACCCCCAGCTTCTCGCGCGTCGCGAGGTTACTGTACGCCTCGTGCGCGGTCGTGCAGGTGACCCTCCCGAAGTGCGTCAACTCCCGGAGACGGCCCTCGTCAATCAGGTCGATGTTCTGAACCATCACGTTGAAGTGGACTTCCCGTGCCTTCCGCAGCAGCGGCCCCCCGGCCGACGCGAGCCAGGTCGCCATCTGGCCGCTCGCGGCCGCGTACTCGGGCACGTGCAGCAGCAGGTAGTCGAGGGGGCGGCACCGCTCCAGGACGGCGTTCAGGTTCAGGATGTAGTTACTGTTCTCGAACCAAGTGTACTTGGGCAGCAGCGGCTCGCCCGGGACGGTGCACATGACGACCCGCGCCCCGTGGACGCGCCGCAGCGCCTTCGACTCCTTGTACAAGGCCGCGATGGAGAGGACGCCGCCCGAAGGCGCCTCGTACCCGGGCGTCAGGAAGACTATCAGCCGCCTCGCCCGGAGGGCCAGGGCGGTCGAGACCTTGCGGTCGAGGCGCTCCTTGAGCGGCAGTGAGTGCGGGTCGGTTCGGTCAGACAATCAACACCCTACACTTCAGGCGGAGCGCCGAGCCCCCGGATTTCCCCTGCGCGCCCCAGCGCGGCGCGGATGATGTCGCAGATGAGGCCGACGGCGTCCGGGGTGACTGTCTGGCCGGTGGGCAGCGACAGCACGCGCGCGGCCAGCCCCTCGGTCTCGGGCAGATGCAGGTCGGGGAAGTCCGAGCGGTAGGGCTCCATGCGGTGGCACCCCGGGTAGAAGTAGCGGCGGGCCAGCACGTTCTCCGCGAGCAGCACGCGCATCAGCTCGTCCCGCGTCAGCCCGGCCGCGGCCTCGTCCACCTCCGTCACGACGTACTGGAAGTTGTTCTCCTCCCCGCGGTCGTACTCGATGAGCTTGACCCCGGCCACCCCGCGCAGCCCCTCGGCGTACAGCTCGTAGTTCCGCCGGTTGACGGCGATGAACTCGTCGAGGCTCTCCAGGTTGGTCAGCCCCATCGCCGCCGCGACCTCGGCCATCTTGCCGTTGATGCCGATGGAGACCACCTCGTCGTAGCCGGCGAAGCCGAAGTTCTTCATGAGCCGCATCCTGTTCGCCAGCTCGTCGTTGTTCGTGACGACGGCCCCGCCCTCGAACGTGTTGAAGAACTTCGTCGCGTGGAAGCTGAAGACCTCGGCGTCGCCGAAGCCCCCGATCATGCGCCCCTTGTACGAGCAGCCGAAGGCGTGGGCGGAGTCGAAGAGGAGCTTGAGGTCGTGCCGCCCCGCGACCTCCGCCAGGCCGTCGATGTCGCAGGGCCGCCCCCAGACGTGGACGCCGATGATGCCGGTCGTCCGCGGCGTGAGCACGCGCTCCACCTGCGCGGGGTCGATGTTGTGCGTGCGCGGGTCGATGTCGCAGAAGACGGGCGTGACCTGCTGCCACCGCGCGGCGTGCGCGGTGGCGATGAAGGTGAAGGAGGGGACGACGACTTCGCCCGTCAGGCCCAGGGCGCGGATGGCGATCTCCAGGGCGACGGTGGCGTTGCACATCACGACGCAGTGCTTGACGCCGACCATCTCGGCGAGCCGCTGCTCGAACTCCTTCTCGAGCGGGCCGCTGTTCGAGAGCCACCTCGTGTCGAGGAGGCGATCGATCCGCTTCAAGAGGCTCGCGCGGTCGCCAATGTTGGGCCGCCCCACGTGGAGTTTTTCGGAGTCGGAGAACGCCGGCTCGCCGCCGAGGATAGCCAAATCCCTTAATTTCGACATCGCTAAAAACTCTCAGGGCTCAGGGCTTGACCACGTACGCCGTCGGCATCCACCCGAACGGGAACGTCCGCAGTTGCGCGTCGGGGAGCACCTCCCGGATGGCGCGCGCCTCGCCGGGCGCGTGCTCGTGGTTGAACTGGTCGAGGACGAGGACGCCGCCGCTCGTCAGCCGCGGCCAGAAGTTGATGAGGCAGCTCTTGACCACGTCGTACTGGCCGGCGTCGAGGAAGACGAGCTTGAACTGCAAGGACTGGTGCTTCTCGAAAAAGTCGGCCAGCTCTTCCTTGAGGTCGAGCTTGTGGATGTGCACGAGGTGGTCGAGCTTCTGCGCCTTAATCAGGCGCATGAGCCGCAGGTAGTCCTCCTTGTAAGAGGAGACGCCCGCCTCGTCGCGCTCCTCGGCCGACGGATCCATCCCCTCGAACCAGTCGAAGCCGTGGACGAGCGTCAGCGACTCGCCCTCGAAGATTTGCGTCAGCTTCGCGAAGAGGAGCGTGCCCGCGCCCTTGTAGACGCCGGCCTCGGCGATGTGGCCGGCCACGCCGAGCGTCATCTTGTACAGCTCGTAGAGCACGAGGAACCGCGAGAGCGTCATGTGGCCCACGAAGCTGGGGAAGTGGTGGATGAGGTCTTCGGCCGAGTAGCCGAGCGACAGCACCTCCTTGAGCCCCTCGTAGTAGGGCTCTTTCCGCTCGGCGAACTTGCGCGTTTCGTACTCGGCCATTGTCCTGCTCGTCCTTTCTGGTCGTCGGTCGGCCCGGGGGCGCTTCAGCCCGCCGGGGAAGTCACGCCGCCTAAGAAGTTCCGGAGGTTCCTGTGCGCGACGTTCACAGCCTTCTCCGGGTCGAGCCCCCGCGCGAACTCTTCGAACCGCCGGCGGACATCGAGGATGCTGTACTCCGGGCTGTCCGAGCCGACGCAGATGCGCCGGTCGAACTTCCTGAACATGAACTGGATGTCGAGGTCGAGCGAGCTGCCCTCGTACTTGCAGAGCGTCTCCGACAAGTCGAGGAGCACGCGCGGGTACGGCCTCGCGATCTCCATCACTTCGAGCAGGCGCACCGTGCCGGCGTGGGCCAGCATGAGCTTCGGGTCGCCCAGCTCGCCCAGGAGCCGGGAGAGCGCCGTCAGGTTGTTCCGGTACGCCTCGGCGCCGGCGCTGTAAAAGTGCGTGCAGAGCACCACGGCGAGTCCGGCCTCCGCCGCGAGCTGGATGGCGGGCACGAGCCGCGGGTGGTCGAGCTGAACCTGCGCGATGCGCGGGTGAATCTTGATCCCGACGTACCCGCTATCTTTCATGCGGCGGAAGCGCCGTTCGAGTTCACGTTCGCCCAGGTCGCCGCCGAAGTCAAAATAGGCGACCGGGTAGAAATGCGGGGAGGTCGCCCTGACCAGCTCCGCGTACGAGCCCTCGTCGTAACCGCCGACGCCGCCCAGCCCCACGCACAGCGCCCAGCGGCAGTTCGCCTCCTCGGCCTCGCGCAGGTACTGCCCGAAACTATTTCTCCCCGCCGCCTTCGACCCCAGCCAGTTCCCGTCCGGGGTCGGGTGCGCGAGCGAATCGAAGAGCGGGATGTTATCACTCATAGTCCACGCTCAGGGTCTTCCGCACCCGCTCGCAGACCTCGGCCAGGGCGGCGTCGCTCTCCGCGTACGCGATGAAGTGCCCCGCCCTGCTCCCCCCGTCCGCCGGCAGAGCTATCTCGTCACCCTCCCGGAAGGCCAGGCCGAAATCGACGACGTTCGGCATCGCGCGAATCTCTTCGACGCCGCGGACGGACTTGACCCGCCCCGGCGGGAGGGAGAGGAACTCCAGCGTCGCGGCCTTGTCCTGCGGCAGCGGGGTCACTTCCGTAATCTGCTCGCCCAGGGCCGCCCGGATCAGGGTGCCGGTCACGTCCACGCCCGAGACGAGCGGGACGATGTGGCTGGAGATATTGGCCCCGCCGCCGCGGGCCGCGAACTCGATGAAGTAGAAGTCGCCGTTCCAGTATTTGTACTCGGCGTGGGTGATGCCGAAGGGCAGGCCGGTCGCGTCCACCAGGCGGTTGTGACTCTTCTTCAGCCTGTCGTACGGGATCGTCCCGTCGTCCTTTAAATAGAGGAGCCGCAGGTCGAGCACCGTGTTGTGGCCGAACTGCTCCTTGCGCGAGCAGCCGAGCACCACGTGCCCGCCCCCGGCTTTGAAGCCCTCGACGGTGAGTTCCACGCCGCCGATGTACTGCTCGACCAGGAACCTCGGCTCGCGACTGTTCGCCAGCGTCTCGGGCAGCGCGGCCCGCAGCTCCGCCTCCGACCCGACCTTGAACACGCCCCGGCTCGAACGGTTGTCGGTGGGCTTGATGATGACGGGGTAGCCCAGAGACGAGGCCGCGCGCGCCGCCTCTTCGAAGGAGTGGCAGACGAAGTAGGCCGGCTGGAGCGTCCCGTGCGCCGCGCAGAACTCGCGCATCCGAACCTTGTTGGTGAACAGCTCCGCCATCCGGGAGCCGATGCCCGGGAGCCCCAACTGCTCGGCGACGTAGGCCGCCGTGGGGACGGCGATGTCTATCTGGTCGGTCGTGACGGCCTCCACGCCGTACTCCCTGGCGAGCGCGAGGTGCCCCTCCTTGTCGTAAATGTCAACGGCCAGCCCGAGGTCGGCGAACCGGAAGCCGAGGGAGTCTTCGTAGAGGTTGGTGTTGATGACGTAAAGGCCGTGGGCCTTCGCAGTCCGGATGAGGTGGAGCTGCCACTGGCCGCTGCCGATGACGAGGATTCTCTTACCGCTCATTTAACCAGCCGCTCCGAGGTCTGCGGAGCGGTATTCCGGCGCTGCCGACACGCTGTTGACCGCGAACAGCCCCATCCAGCGCCCCTCGAAATCCAGCCAACGCTGCTCCTCTTCGGGGTCGATGGGGTCTACGCCGTGGGGGGCGCTCGCGTTGAAATAGACCACGTCGCCGGGCTCGCTCAGGTCGTCGAGGTAGAGCTTCGACCCGTCCCCGGCCTCGACGAAGAGCCCCCCCGCAGAGAAGTCGCTCCCCTTGCGCGACATCGTCAGGACGGGCACGGCCATCTGGTGCGCGAGCTTCGGGTCGGAGTGCTTGTTCAGCCCCCCGCCCCCCTTGGGGTAGAACTGGAAGGAGAGTCTCGCGGCGAGGTCGCCGGTCGGCGTCCGCCCGATGTAGTCCCCCGGGTCGGCGCCCGCCAGAATGTTTCTGGCGTGATAGACCTCCCTGAACCGTCCGAACAGGTCGAAGTAGTCGTGGTTCCAGGGGAAGAAAGAGAAGAGCTGATAGCACCCCCTCACGGCCGAGCGGGCGTCCTCCCAGCGAACCATCCGGTGAAAGTTGGGGCAGCCCGCGCTGAGCGGGGCGTAGTTCGGCAGCGAGGCGGAGCCCACCGCGCTCAGGTATTTTTTTATCGCCTCGACCAGCCCGGCCGGGACGACGTGCTTGAAGATGTAGACACAGTCGCCGCGCCGCAGGTTGTCGGAGATTTCCTGAAGGGACGAGGGCGCCGAGAAGGCGGTGCCGTGGTCTTCCCTGTGGAAGACCCTCATCGGGCCGGCTGTTTGCGCGGGAGTCGTCATCGAGAGGTACGAGGCTAGCTGCTCCACACCATGTTGGCGGCGCGCGCGGCGTCGGCCACGATGGGGTCTTCGACGCACAGGCCCGCCGCGACCTCTTCCACCAACTCCCTCGAAGGGTTCACCTTGTCGCGGGCGCAGACGGCCATGATGAGGCGCCGCTCATCAACGCCGTACTTGGCCGCGCACTCGTGGACGAGCGGCGCGAAGCTCGAATGGAACTGCGCGAAGCCGACGACCACGTCCATCGAGTCGTACCTGTGATCCGTCATCAGGGGCTTGATGAGCCTCTCGCCCAGGTCAATGACCCGCAGGAGGTCGAACCCGAGGGGGCGGCCCGCCCGCTCCATCGCGGCCAGGAAGACTTCGGTCGGCGTGTTCCCGGCGCTGCGCCCGAAGCCCCGCAGCGAGGTATCGACGGCGACCGCGCCGAGTTCGGCGGCCCTCATCGAGTTGGCGACGGCCAGCTGGAGGTTGTTGTGGCCGTGGAACCCCAGCGGCACGTCGCTCACGGCCCTGACCTCCCCGAAATACTGCTCCACCTCGCCGGGAACCATGCCGCCCGCGGAGTCCACGATGCAGACGAGGTCTGAGCCGAACGACTGGCTGAGCTTGGCCTTCTTGGCGAACTCCTTCGGCTCAAGCGTGTACGACTTCATGAGGTTCGCGTGCACCTGCATGCCGTGACGCTTCGCGCGGGCGATGAACGGCTCGGACTTCTCGACCGCGGTCACGTTCGTGCCGATTCTGATGAACCCCATCCCGTGGTCGGCCGCGAGATCGACGTCTTCCAGCCGGGCGATGCCGGGGATGCAGAACATGCCCCACTTCGCCCGCCTGACCGACTCCGACGCCGCCTTGAGGTACGCCTCGTCCGTCTCGGCCGCCTTCCCCAGCCCGGCGACCGAAGAGGCGCCCAGGCCCACGCCGTGGCCGACCTCGATCAGTGCAAAACCCGCCTCGTCGAGTTCGCCGCAGATGTTGCGCGTGTCGTCCGCGGTGAATTGAAAATCGACCGCGTAACTCCCGTCACGAAGCGTGACGTCCAGTATGGTAGGCAGGTTATCCATAAACTCCATCTGTCCTCTGACCGACTAAATAAGCGAACGAAGTGGGCGGCACACGAAGTGCCGCCTCGCCGTTCAGACTCAAGGGCACAGCCGAGCCGGCATTATCACACAGCGGGAGAGCCGAACCAACCGCCCTGTCAGTGCCCGGCGGACGGGCGTCAGACACCTCCACGCTCGCGTCACCACCTGACGTGCGTTGCGGCGCCCGAACGTCTAACCGACTTTAGGTGTGGCAAAAAGAACTGTCTCCCCGGAGTATATGGTGAAATGATCCAGGAAGAACTCATACCCCACACCCAACCCGTCCAGGTAGGCCGGGATCTCTACGAAATCTTCCTCCTTATGGTATAGCGAAATCGCCAGTTCGGGCCGGAAAGCGCGGATAGTCTCTTCCGCCCCTTTCAAGGCGCGGAGTTCCGCCCCTTCTATATCCATCTTAATGAAATCCACCCGCGGCAACTTTCTCTCCCTAACGAAGTCGTCTATGGAAACTGTTGTTACCTGCTGGGTTTCCCGACCGTTTCGATGGTCGAAGACGACGGACGTGGCGGGGCCGTGCGCCGAGAAGGTCAGCGTTTCTCCCGACCTCTCCCACAAAGCTTTCCGGACAATTTCCCCCCTCTCGGCGAGCTGTGGGTTTAACTCTATGTTCCGGGAGAGCACTTCCAGATTCTCGGGCGTGAACTCGAAGGTATAGACCTTCCCCTGCTCGCCTACTTCGCTGGCGAAGTAGAGCGCCGTGTCGCCCCAGCCGCCGCCGGCGTCGATGACGTAATCGCCGGCCTGCGCTTTGATCGCGGGTTTCCTCTTCCCGTACTCGTATTGCTTGACGATGAAGATCACCATCACGCCGCCCGCCATGGTGTAGAATTCGATGGGGTATCCGAGTTCCCGCAGGTCAAAGCGGTTCAGTACGAAGTTATGAAAGTTTAATTTTATGCTGTCCCGGCCCTTGATTAAGGAGCGCGCGAGCGCGCGCCGGGGCCAGTAAGAGTCCGTGTTCAGGGGCAGCTTCACCTTCTTGTGCCCCATCAGCCTGTAAGCAAACACTTTGACGAGGGTCGCCTTCGAATACTCGTCCGCGAGCAAATCGTAGGTACGTGAAAGGCCCCCGAGCATGTCCCGGATTCTCGACACGTTCCGGATCACATCTTCGGTCGCGCCGTCCACCGGCACGACCGCAGCCTTCCCCGTGAGCAGCCGATTCAATCTGCTCACGACCGAACTCTTGAGCGACGACTTGTACCGGTCGGCGATATTGTCCGGGTCCCAATTCTCAGGCCCGTACCAGTTGGTCATGCTCCGCATCAGTTCTTGCATCAGCTCGACTGTGAAGGCCGAATCATCTGCACCCATGCAGCACCTCCCTTTGCAACATCTTGTGAGACCCACGCGAGATTCGGCCTGATGACGCCCGGCCACTTCCCGAACCAGTTGTCGCCGGGGCGCGCGACGTCCTGCACCTCGAAGGTGAGGACTTCCGGGTGAAGGTAGAGCGTCTCCGTAGTGTCCTGCACCACCTGGATCGTCACGCTGTAAAGCTCGTCGTTCAAAAAATTCGCCGGCACGCTCACGACCTCCCGGAGGAGGCCGCCGGGCCTCGGCTTCACCTCCGAGGCCGTGGAGAAGACGGGCGCGCCCTGCGTGTACAGGTGCATCGTAAAGTTCAGGACAGCCCCAGGCAAGTAGTTCCAGAACTCGAACTCTATCTGAAATGGCGTGTTGACGAAGATGGGTTGCGACCTGCCCTGCTCCGGCAGCCGCACGCGGGCCGAGCGGAGTCTCACCTTCTCGTTGCCGGGTGCGGTCATCGGGTCATCCCACACGTGTTCGAGCGTTGGGGCCGCACCCTTCTGCAAGTAGTTGAGAACGACCTGCTCGGTCTCTCCGGCCTTGACGATCTCCCCCTTGTCCAGCCAGATGACCCTCCCGCAGAGCGCCCTGACGGCGTTCATGTTGTGACTGACGAACAGGACGGTTCTCCCCTCGTTCGTCACCTCGCCCATCTTCCCCAGACACTTCTTCTGGAAGTCCGCGTCGCCCACCGCGAGCACCTCGTCCACGATCAGGATTTCCGTCTCAAGGTGGGCGGCGATGGCGAAGGCGAGCCGCATGTACATGCCACTGGAATAATATTTCACCGCCGTGTCGATGAACCTCTCGATCTCGGAGAAGGCGATGATCTCGTCGAACTTGCGCTCGATCTCCTGCCGTCTCATCCCGAGGATCGCGCCGTTGAGGAAAATGTTCTCGCGGCCTGTGAGCTCCGGGTGGAACCCCGTCCCGACTTCGAGCAGACTCCCGACCCTGCCGTAGAGCCGCACACGGCCCGTGGTGGGTTCGGTGATGCGCGAAAGGATTTTCAGCAGCGTCGATTTGCCCGCGCCGTTGCTGCCGATCAGCCCGACGATCTCCCCCTGCCCGACCTCGAAGCTCACGTCCTTGAGCGACCAGAGCTCCTCCCGGCCCCGCTCCGCCATCTTCATCAGCGAGGCGAGCGGGTTCCGCGCGAAGTCCCTGACGGACTCGCGCAGGGTGCCGCCGTGCGGGTTGGACGCACCGATGTGATAGAGCTTGCTCAGTCTCTCGACCGTGATGATGCTGGGCATTACTGGCTAGATGATGTCGGCGAAGGTTCTTTGGCGGCGCTGGAAGGCGTAGGTGCCGTAGATGAGGAGCAGGACGGTGAAGCCCGCCGAAATCAGCATCGAAGGCCAGTCGAAATCCGTCCCGAACAGCGAGGCCCGGAAGCCCTCGATGATTCCGACCATGGGGTTGAGCGAAAAAGCGCGTTGCAGCCCCTTCGGGACTGAGCCCAGCCCGTAGACGACGGGCGAGGCGAACATCCAGAGCTGCATCAGCAGGGGGATGGCGATGCCGATGTCGCGGTACTTCACGTTGACGGCCGACATCCAGAGGCCGACGCCCAGCGCCAGGAACGTGATGAGCAGGATGGGGATCGGCGCCGCCAGCAGGTGGGCGGTCAAGCCCACCCGGTAGTAGAGCATCAGCCCGACCAGAATCACCAAGACCACGCCCAGGTCGATGAGCCGCGCGGCGACCGTGGCGACCGGGAGGAGCAGGCGCGGGAAATAGACCTTCGTCACCAAATGCGCGTTCCCGACCAGGCTGTTGCCCGTGGTCGCAATCGCCCCCGCGAAGAACGTCCAGAGCATCAGCCCCGCGTACGCGAACAGGGGGTAGGGCACGTCGTTCGTCGGGATGCGGCCGATCCGCGCGAAGACGAATGTGAAGACGAGGGCCATCGTCAGCGGCTGCAAGACCACCCACGTGATGCCGAAGAGGGCCTGCCTGTACCGCACCTTCACGTCGCGCCAGACCAGGAAGTAGAGCAGCTCCCGGTGCAGCCACATCTCGCGGAGTTCGAGCGCCGACCAGAAAGTCGTCGGCTCGATGACGACCGGCGGGTCTTTAAAAGGCCCGGACGCCCCGGTCGGGGGGGACTTCCGAAGGAGCCCCCCGCCCCGTGCCCCGGCCGGAGCCGTCGTATCGTGGTTCGCGGTGGATGTTCCCATTAATGTTTCGGGGCGGCCGAGGGCGGCCGTCGCGGGATTATATCCACCCGCCAGTTGATATGCAAAAGAGGGCTTGTCGGGCGGTGCGCCGAACGCGGCGAGGCGGCTAGCCGACAAGCGACTAGCCGCCTCGCTGGTTCGTACCGCCCTGACCGGGCGCTTCCGCCGTCACGCGCGGAGGGTGCCCGTTAGGCCGGCCTTAGTTGCCGGGGCCGACCGGGGTGCAGCTCGGGCACCCGTCGGTGCCGTTGCCGAGGATGGAGTTGTTGCTGAACGTGCCGATGGTGCCGCCGGTGCTGACCAACGCGCCGTTGCCGACGTTGCGGCCGATGATGTTCTGGGCAATGTTGAGGGTGGACGCGCCCGCGTCACCCGCGGTACCCGCCCGCACGCCGTTGGCGCCGTTCATCGAGATCTGGCTCGACCAGACTTCGATGGCCGAGAAGGTGCCCGCGGTGGCGGCGTCGGAGAAGACGCCGTTCGTGTTGTTAGCCGAGAAGACGCAGTTGTAGGCGGAGGCCCTGGCGTTCGACTTCACGTGTACGCCGTTGCCGTTCTCGAGCGTGCTGGTGCGCTCGATCGCCGCCTTCATCTGGTTGCCGGAGATGTGACCCAGGGCGATGCCGTCGGCCGCGCAATGCTTAATCACGGTGTTGACGACGCCGATCCTCCCGACGGCGCCCGCGGAGGCCACGGTCGGGACTCCGTTGATGCCGTTGTTCGAGAAGTTCTGGATGACGCAGTCAATTACGTTCAGCTCCTTCCCCGACACGAAGTTGATCCCGTTGACTCCCAGCGTCGTCCCCGCGCCGTTGATCGAAATGTTGCGGATGACCACGAAGATGTTGCCGGGGGTCGCGGTGGCGCTGTCGTTGACGTTGACGCCGTTGGTGCCGGAAGCGAGGATGGAGGCTAACGTCCCGGTGCCGTCAAGCACGATGCTCTTGGTGATGGTCACCGTCCCGTAGCCGCCCGGGTCGAGGGCGTCGATCTCGCCGCCCGCGGCCGTCTTCGAGATGGCGCCGGCGAAGGTCTTACAAGGCGCGGTGCGGCTGCAGGGGTTGACGTCGTCGCCGACGCCGGACACCCACGTCCTGGTGGCCTGCGCGTTCGCCGCCGACGCCGCCAACGTGACGAGGAGCGCGGCCGCCAGGGTGTGCAGGATGAAACGACTCTTGTTCATTGCTGTCTCCTTTTTCCGTTAAGGTTCTTTTTCTTTGCCTTGAAACGCGGCGCAAGCGAAAAGAGTTTGTAATTCGCCGCTCTCGATTGGACGACGGGTCATCCCGCCGTAGGGTTGGTGTGCGGGGGCGCCTGCCGCGTGCGGGCGCCCCCGTCCCGCCTTACCGTCGAGGGTCGGTAACCTCGTGCCCGCGGCGGTGCTGAAGTGATTATAACCCACAGTCGGCCGCCGTCTCATTGGTGATCGTCCAGGTGGGGCTGCCCGAACCCGAGACGACGCCGTAGGAGAAGCAGCCGTTGCCGTCCTCCGCGACGACCTTGACCTGCGACTGATCCCACGAGACGTCAGGGATCGTGTAGGTCTCGCCCGCGGCGATGGGCGATTCGCCGAGTTGGTTCGGTCCCCAGTCGTCCTGATCGGTGTGCGAAAGGTAGATGTGGATGATCGAGCGCCCCGAGTTGTTCGCGATGCTGATGGAGGCCGTGCGCACCCGCGCGCTCGATATGAGCGGCAGCGCCGCGAGGGCGCAGAGGGCGGCGCAGAGCGCGAAGAGCCGGGGGATTCGGCCGTGCCTGCTGGCGTGTGAGCTTCTCATCTGGTAACTCCTCTCGGTCGGCGTGGTCGCGCTCCGCGCGGCGGCGGAGCGCGACTGGTGTCGAACGTGGGCGCGGCATTTCTCGGCCGGCCCGCCCAACGGCCCCCTTACGGGCAGCCGCCGTTGACCGTGTAGTGCACGCCGCTGTCCACGGGCGTTTCGCCCGGGTTGTGCGGCACGACGACGCGGGCCGTGGCGCGCCCGATGTTGCCGGACGCATCGCGCACCTTGAACGTGATCGTGTAGACGCGGCCGTTGCCGTTGCCCTCGCGCTCGGCGCGGAGTTGGAGGGACTTGCAGTCGGCGGCGATGACGATGTCGTTCATGGTGTTGCCGTCGCCGTTGCCGTTCTCGTCCTCGTCGCTCGTCGCCTTCTCGATGACCACGCTCGAAACGCCGAGGGACGTGTTGCAGCTATCGGTGACGCCGGTGACGAAGTCCGTCACGGCGAACGTCTTGTACTTGTGGTTGGCCGGCCACATCGAGGGCATCAGGCCGTTGACCGTGATGGTCGGGGGGATGGTGTCCACCACGTTGACGGTGCGCGTGACGGTCGTCGTGTTGCCGTGCGAGTCCGTCGCCGTGTAGGTACGCGTGTAGGTGCCGACCACGTTGGCGTCAACCGAGCCGGACGTGGAGACCGGCTCCGGGCCGGCGCAGCCATCCTGCGCCGTCGCGCCGGGGTCGGTAAACGACGTGTGGCACTCGACCGTCATCGGGTTCGCGCCGTTGAGGGTGATGACAGGCCCCACCGAGTCAACGACGTTGACGGTGCGCGTGACAGGCGCGGCCGCGTGGCCGCCCGGGTCACTGGCGTTGTAGGTGATCGTGTACGTGCCGACCGTGTTCGGGTCAACGCTGCCGGAGGCCGTCGCCGCGAAGTCGCCGGCGCAGGCGTCGTGCGCCGTCGCGCCCGGGTCGGTGAAGGAGGTGTGGCACTCCACCGTCATCGGGCTCGCGCCGTTGACGGTGATGACGGGCGCGGCCGTGTCCTGAACGGTCACGACGCGGGTCACCTCGGCGCTCAGCCCGCCGTCGGTGGCGGTGTAGGTAATTTGGTAAGTCCCGGGCGTGTGCGTGTCCACCGTCCCCGTCGTGGTGTACGGGAGGGTGGTGCCGCAGGCGCTGACGGCCGTGGCCCCGGGGTCAACGAAGGCGCTGCCGCACTCCAAGATCATCGTGTGGGTGTTGGGGTCGCCGCCGAGGAGCGAGATGGCCGGCGGGGCGACCGGCGTGCCGGTGTCCTCAAGCTCGTCGGGCGGGAAGTTGCCGACGAGGACGGTGCGCGTGGCCGTCGCCGGGTGGCTGCCGTCGGTGGCCGTGTAGGTGATGGTGTAAGTCCCGGCCGTGTTCGGGTCAACCGAAGTCTTCCCGCCCGGCCCCGAGATGGAACTCGTGACGGCGACCGGCCCCGCGCACGAGTCGGTGGCGGAGACGCCCGGGTCTACGAACGGCCGGCACGTGCCCACTTCGATCTTGTACGGGTTCGCCCCCGCGACGGTGATGTCGGGCGCCGTCGTGTCGGCGACGTTAACCGTGCGCGTCGTTGACACGGAGTTCGTGCCCTCGGTCGCGGTGTAGGTGAGCGTGTAGCTGCCCACGTCGGGGTCGCCGGGGTTGAAGCCCGAGGGGGGCGCGACCGTGACCGGCACGCTCTGACCGCTGGCGTTGATGGCCGACGCGCCGGGGTCGTTGAAGTCTTCGCCGCACTCGACCGCCACCGTGCTCCCGCCGTTGAGGCTGATGACGAGCCCGCCCGGGTTCTCGACCGTGACGAGGAAGGTGCAGGCGCTGCCGTTCGGCGAAGTGCAGAAGACGTTGGTGGTGCCGACGGGGAAGACCGAGCCCGACGGGTTGCTACAGCTAACATCCGGGGGTATGTACCCGGTTTCGTCGGGATTCGTCGCGTGACCGCAACTGCCCGTCTCGGTGGGCGTGTCGTACGTGACCACGGCGCCGGCCTGGCCCGGGTCGGCGGCGACCGTGATGTTGCTCGGGCAACTGATCAGACAGGGGGACGCGAGCGCCCGGATGGAGCCGGAGGAAGTGTTGTTGTTCGTGCCGTCGGTCGCCGCGCTGCTGGGGTCGGTCGTGTCGCTGGAGACGCTCGCGGAGTCGGCGATCACGTCACCCGAGGAGACGCCGCTGTCCACCAGGTAGGTCGCCAGGAAGGTGGCGGTCTCACCCCTGTTCAGGCTCGCGACGGTGCAGGTCGTGTCGCCCGCGCCGCCCACGCTCGGGCTGTTACAGGTAAAGACGGGGCCGTCCACCTGCGTGAAGGAGACGAAAGAGGTCTGCGCCGGCGTCGATTCCGTGAGCTGCACGTTACTCGCCGGGCTCGGCCCGTAGTTGGTCACTTGCAGCGTAAAGACGGCCTGCGAGCCCGCGGCGACTTCCTGCGCCGCCGAGCTGCTGACGACCGCAAGGTCGGCGATGGGGTTGGCGACATCCACGACCGTGAAGGAGGCCACGCCTTGCACCGTGCCGCCGAACGGGTCGAAAAGAATGACGCGCCAGTCGCCGACGGCGGAGGCAGACGTGAGGTCGAACGTCACGTCCTGCGTGCCCGCCGACGTCAGGGCGTTGTTCTGCACCGAGACGAAGCGGGAGTTAGACCAGATAACGCGCCAGTAGGAGAGCGCCCCCGTCACCTTGGCGCAGACGGTCTTGTCGCTATCCTGGAGGTTGAAGACGGTCTTCGGCGTCGAGCAGTCGCTGGCGTAAGTCGTGACGCCGACGGGCCCGGCCGGGGGCATCAAAGGGGCGGCGTAGCCGAGCATTGCCGGCAGCGCACGGGAGGTGCCCGACTCCGTGCGTGCTTCGCGCCGCGCCGACGCGCCCGCGGCCACGTCACCCGCCGCCGGAGCGCGGCGCTTACCTGCCGACGCCGACGACGCGGTGTAGAGCCCGCTGCCGATCAGCAACGCCAGGAGGAGGAAGGCCCCAACCCGCACCCATGCGCCAGGTCGGCGGCTGTATAGTTGTTCAAATCTGCTCGTTCGGTCGGAATATGGCGTAGGTTGAGATGGGGCGGGTTTCATCGGTGGATTCTCCTTTGACTCTTGAATGCTGGGGAAGCCTTGGCGGGCTATCCGATGGCAGGGGCGGGCAGCACCCTAATTTAAGACCAGGCAAGTAGGAAATTGATTGCAAGTCCGAAGAGCGACTAAGAAGTAAAGACTCGGGCTGTCAAACGAGGTCGGTAACTCTAGGGCAGCCTCCTTGTGGAGCGCCGAAGCTTTTATTCCAATTTTGTCTTCCTGTCAACTTAAATTTGTAGACCGACGCCAGAACAAATCGTTTCCCGCCCGGGACGCGCCAGACTTTCGGCGGCGGCGTGCGGCGCGCCCGCGCCTTCAATTCATCACACGCCGCCTTTTGTTGGTTCATGAAACAAAATTGGCTTGGTACCATCGGTTATTTTATCGGGCCGGCCCGCGGCGGAAAAGAATTTCGACCGCGCCGCGCGCGCGGCGGCACACGCTTCCCACGGCTGTTAGAAGCGGGCGGAGGTTTTATGCTAAAAGAGGTGCACGATGTCCCCCGAGCCGCAGCAGCCACGCCCCTGCCTCTCCGTCGTCGTCCCCGCCTACAACGAGGAGACGACGCTGGCGACGGTCGTCAAAAAGCTGCTCGCCGTCCCGCACCTGCTCGAAGTCATCGTCGTTGACGACTGCTCGACCGACCGCACGCACGAGGTCGCCCGGTCGCTCGCCGAGGCGCACACGCAGGTTCGTCTCGCGCGCCACGAACGCAACCGCGGGAAGACCGAGGCGCTGCGCACCGGCTTCCGCCTGACGTGCGGCGAGGTCGTCATCGTGCAGGACGCCGACCTCGAATACGACCCGGCCGAGATTCCGCTCGTCATCCTGCCGATCATCGAGGGGCGCGCCGACGTGGTCTACGGCTCGCGCTTCCTCGTCCGGCGCGCGACGCGCGTGCTCTACTTCTACCACTACCTCGGCAACAAGCTCCTGACCTTCCTCTCGAACCTCCTGACCAACCTCAACATGACCGACATCGAGACCGGCTACAAGGCTTTCCGCGGCGAGGTCATCCGCAACATGCGGATCACCTCCGAAGGGTTCGGCTTCGAGGTCGAGGTGACGGCGAAGGTGGCGAAGCTCGGGTGCGTCGTCTACGAGGTGCCCATCAGCTACTACGGGCGCACCTACGACGAGGGCAAGAAGATCGGCCTGCGCGACGGCCTCCAGGCGCTCTGGCTCATCTTCCGTTTCAACCTCCTCTGCTCGCTCGGCTCGTCGTTCACGCGCGTCCCCGAGTTGAGTCGGGTCGAGCGCCACCGCTTCCCCGCGCGCCCGGCCGAGGACGCGCCCGCCAAAGCGGGGCGTTGACCGTAATCTGAGTTCGGATGACAGACATGGAGAATATGCGAAGGATATTTGTGACGGGCGGGGCGGGCTTCATCGGCTCGGCCTTCGTCAGGCTGCTGCTGGAGGAGTTCCCCTCCTGCGAGGTCGTCAACTTCGACGCGCTGACCTACGCCGGCAACCTCGACAACCTGAAGGAGATTCAAGACGGCCGCCACCGCTTCGTGCGCGGCGACATCTGCGACCCCGCGGCCGTCCTCGCGGCCCTGGAAGAGGGCACGGACTGCCTCGTCAACTTCGCGGCCGAGTCGCACGTTGACCGCAGCATCCACTCGGCGGCCGAGTTCGTCCGCACCAACGTGCTCGGCACGCAGGTGCTCCTCGACGCCGCGCGCGCCAAGGGCGTCGGCCGCTTCGTGCAGGTCAGCACCGACGAGGTGATGGGGAGCCTGCCCGAGCGCGACGACGCCTTCTTCAAAGAGTCGTCGCCCTTCGAGCCCAACAGCCCCTACTCGGCCTCGAAGGCGGCGGCCGAACACCTCTGCCGCGCCGCCCGCCACACGCACGGGACGGACGTGGTGTTGACGCGCTGCGGCAACAACTACGGCCCGCGCCAGTTCCCCGAGAAGTTCCTGCCGCTGATGCTTTCGAACGCGATGCGCGACCTGCCCATCCCGGTCTACGGCGACGGCCGCAACGTGCGCGACTGGATTTTCGTGGAAGACCACTGCCGCGCGATCCTCGCCGTCATGTCGAAGGGCCGTGCGGGCGAGGTCTACAACATCGGCGCGCGCAACGAGCGGCGCAACATCGAGGTCGCCGAGTCTGTCCTGGACGCCCTGGGCAAGCCGCGCACGCTCCTCCAGTTCGTCAAAGACCGTCCGGGCCACGACCGCCGCTACGCCATCGACCCGGCGAAGGTGGAGACGGAGCTTGACTGGCGGCCGCGCGAGACGTGGGAGTCGGGACTTCAGAAGACCATCCGCTGGTACCAGGAGAACGCCGAGTGGGTCGAGCGCGCGCGCAGCGGCGCCTACCGCGACTACTACCAGAAGCAGTACGGGCAGGAGGTCGGCGCGGGCTGAGGCGGCGCCGGCCGCCCCCGCGCGCCTAACGGCCACCCATATGCGAGGGGAAACCGCTCCCGGCGCACGCGCGCCCGAAGACTCTTTCCGCCGCTGGCTCCGGGCGCACCGCGCGGCCGTGCTCGGGCTGCTGCTCGCCGCCTGCGGGCTGCGGCTCTGCCTCATCTTCGTCGCGCCGCACCCGAGCAGCTGGGACGGCGACGTGCGCTACCGCAACATCGCCGCGAACCTCCTCGCGGGCCACGGCTACTCCTTCGACACGGCGCCGCCCTACGGCCCGACCATCGCGAGTTCGCCCGCCTACCCCTTCTTCACGGCCGCCGTCTACGCCGTCGCCGGCACGCGCACCGACGCGGTGCGCGTCGCGCAGGCCGCGCTCGACGTGCTGACCTGCCTGCTCCTCGCGTACGTCGCCTTCCGCCTCGCGCCGCCCGGTCTCAGAGGGCGTGCGGCCTTCGCCGCGCTCGCCGTCTACGGGTTCCTCTCCTGGTTCACGTTGATCTGGACGGCGTGCCTCCTGACCGAGACGCTGACGCTCTTCTTCACGACGCTCACGCTCGCGCTCTGCGCGCGCGGGCTCGAACGCGGGCGCTGGGGCGAGTGGGCCTGTGCGGGGCTCGCGTGCGGGCTGGCGATTCTCGCGCGTCCAGACTCCGTGCTGCTGGCCGCGGCCGTGCTTATCTTTCTCACCGCGCGCCTCCTCCGCAGGCGTTCGCGCGCGGCGGCCGCGGCCGTCGCGGGCTTCTGCCTCGCGACGGCGCTGACGCTCGCGCCGTGGACTCTGCGCAACTACCTCGTCTTCGGCATCTTCGAACCGCTCGCCTCGGAGTACGGCTGCGTCGCCGAATGCTTCTTCCCGACCGGCTACCTCCAGTGGGTGCGCACGTGGTTGAAGGACGAGACGCACTTCGACTACGCCTTCGAGCCGGCGTGGCCGACGGGCGCCACCGCCTTCGACGCGGCGGGCCTGCCGCGCGAAGCGTACGACTCGGAGGAGGAGCGCCGCCGCGTCATCGAACTCATCGGACGTTACAACCGCGACGGCCGGATCACTCCCGAACTCGACGCAGACTTCCGCTCGCTCGCAAGGGAGCGCGTGCGCGCCGCGCCGCTGCGCTTCTTCGTGGGACTGCCGTCCTACCGCCTCGCCTCGATGTGGCTGACGGGCTTCAGCACGCACCGCCCGACGCCCTACGTGATGCTGCTCAGGGTCTTCTCCGTCCTGCCGCTGCACCTGTGCGCCCTGGCGGCCTTCGCGCTGTGGCTGCGCGGGCGGCCGTTGATGTGGCTGCTGCTGCTCGTCGTCCTCGCGCGCAGCGCCTTCTTCGGATTTCATTACGCGCCCGAGACGAGATATATTGTCGAAGCGTACCCGGCCGCGCTCGCCGCCTGCGCGGTGACGGCCGCGGCCGCCTGGGGCCGCCTGGGCGCACGGCTGCGGGGGTCGAAGGGCGGGGGCGTGAAGTCCGAAGGCGCCGCAGTTTAATCTCCGGCCTCTTTTACTTATGAAGGTTCTCATAACTGGCGCGGGCGGGATGGTCGGCGGCCTGCTCGCTGAACACTGCCGCGCGCTGGGCGACGAGGTCGAGGCGTTCGGCCACTCCGGGCTCGACATCACGGACGAGCGCGCGGTGCGCGAAGTCTTCGCGCGCCTGAAGCCCGACGCGGCCGTCAACTGCGCCGCGTGGACTGACGTTGACGGCTGCGAGCTTGACCCGCAGCGCGCCTTCCTCGTCAACTCGCAGGGCGTCGAGACCCTGGCGACGGGGAGCCGGCTGGCGGGCGCCTGCTTCGTCACCGTCTCGACCGACTACGTCTTCGACGGCCGGCGCGAAAACTATTTCTACACGCAGCGTGACGACCCGCACCCGCTGAGCGCCTACGGCGCATCAAAGCTCGAAGGCGAACGGCGGGCGCAGGCGGCGTCGGCGCGCACGTCGGTCGTGCGCACGGGCTGGGTCTTCGGCCCCGGCGGGAGGAATTTTCTCGCGACCGCTTTGGAGCGCGCGCGCCGCGGCGAGCGCCTGCGGGCCATCTCGGACTCTTACGGGACGCCGACCTACGCGGCCGACCTCGCGGCCCGCCTGCGCGAGCTGGCCGCGCTCGACCTGCCGGGCGTCTTCCACGTCGTCAACTCCGGCGAGGGGACGAGTTACGAGGGTTTCGCGCGCGCGGCCGCCGCAGCCGCCGGCGCCGGCGGGGTCGAGATCGAGAGCGTCCTGACCGACTCGCTCAGGCGGCCGGCGCCGCGCCCGCGCAACTCGCGGCTGCGCTGCCTGCTCTCCGAGGCCATCGGGCTCAAGCCCTTGCGGGACTGGCGCGAGGCGCTCGGCGAGTTCGCGGCCCGCGCCGACGGGGCGCCGCGCGCGGAGGCGCGCCCCTCCTGATTTGCCTCGGGGCGGGTCTCTGTATATCATTACGGCGCCGGAAATTAGCCGACGTGTGTGCGGTTCCAACCGCCCGTCCTGACCCGTCGGGTGAAGAAAAGAAATAAGAATTATGATGTCGCAAGAAAATCGCCTGCTGCCGCTCCCGTCGGAGCCGCTCGACCGCCCACTGCGTGACCTGGCGGCGCCCGTCGCCGTCCCCGCCCTCTCGAACGAGCAGCCGCACCTGCGCGAGTACCTGGCCGTCGTCCTCAAGCGCAAGTGGCTCATCCTCAGCCTGGTGGTCATCGTCACCAGCCTCGTCACCATCCAGATGTACCGGATGCCTTCGGTCTACGAGGCTTCGACCCAGATTCAGATCGAGCAGAAGGCGCGCAGCGTCGTCGAGACCGGCCGCGGCGGCGCCATCCAGATTCGCAGCAACGACCCGAACTACTGGAACACGCAGCTCCAGAAGCTCAAGACGCAGAAGCTGGCGCGCCAGGTCGTCCTGCGCCTCGACCTCCAGAACAACCCCGCCTTCCTCGGCTCGCCGCAGGGCACGGGCGTCGTCGCCGGCCTGCGCCGCCTCGTCGGGCGCGAGAAGGCCCAGCCGCAGGCGCAGCCGGACGCCACCAACAGCATCCCCGTGGTCAACGACATCGAGCAGACGGCCGACCAGCTCAGCCCCGAGCAGGCGCAGAAGCTCGAGCCCTACGAGGACACGCTGAGTAACAGCCTGACCGTGGAGCCGGTGGAGCGCACCAACCTCGTCAACATCCGCGTCCAGCACACCGACCCGAAGATCGCCGCCAACATCGCCAACACGCTGGCGACCGTCTTCAGCGAGAACGACATCATCGCGGAGACCTCCGGCTCGCAGAAGGCGGAGGACGTGCTCGCCAAACAGATCATCGAGCTCCAGTCGCGCATCCAGGCCAACGAGCAGAAGCGCATCAACTACAAGCAGGACAACAATATCCCGCTCACCGACAAGCCGGGCGCGGACTTCGTGGCGCTGCGCCTGAGCACCTACAGCACGCAGTTGCAGGACGCCGAGTCCAAGCGCAAGGACGCCGAGTCGGTCTACTTCGCGGCGATGAAGACCCGCGAGGCCGCGGGCGTCTGGTCGATCCCCGAAGTGATCAAGAACGACAACATCCAGAAGCTGCGCGCGCGCATCAGCGAGCTGGAGGAGAAGCGGGCCGCGCTGCGCGTCAACTACACCGAGGAGTGGCCCGAGGTCATCAAGCTCAAGGAGCAGATCAAGGAGCTGAAGGAGCAGCTCGACAAGGCCCCCGAGGAGGTCTTCATCGGCCTCAAGACCCAGTACGAGGCGTCGAAGAAGAAGGAGGCCGACCTGCGCGCGTCCTACTTCGCCGAGCGGGCGCAGGCCGCCACGCAGGGCATCGCCGCGACCGGCCTGACCGACCTCAACCAGGCCATCGAGACCGACCGCCAGAACCTCAACCTCTACCAGCAGCGGCTCAACGAGATTAAGGTGACCAACGGCGACCGCGCGGCCGGCAACGTCAGCACGGTCGAGGAGGCGCGCGTCCCGCACGAGCCCATCGGCCCGCAGCGCGGCCGCAACATCGTCGTCGCGCTGCTGCTCAGCCTGGGCGTCGGCGTCGGCCTCGCCTTCCTGCTCGACTACCTCGACGACTCGCTCAAGTCGGTCGAGGACGTTGACCGCCACCTCCACGTGCCGACGCTCGCGCTCATCCCCGCGCCGCGCGAGGCGCGCCGGCTCCTGGGCCGCGGCGCCCCCGAGCCCGAGCCGGGCGCCACGACCGCGCTCGCGCTCATCAACGACGTGCGCTCGCCGGCCGCCGAGGCGTACCGCCACCTGCGGACTTCGCTCCTGCTCTCGAGCGCGGGCCAGCCGCCGAAGACCGTGCTCGTCACTTCGAGCCAGCCCTCCGAGGGCAAGACGACCACGGTCGTCAACGTCGCCACCATGCTCGCCCAGACCGGCGCCGAGGTGCTCGTCCTCGACTGCGACCTGCGCCGCCCCCGCGTGCACACGCACTTCGGCATCGCGAACACGAAAGGGGTTACGAACTACCTCTCGGGCGACGCGAACGTGGGCGGGCTGATCCAGCCCTACGACAAGCTGCCCAACCTCAAGATCATGCCCTCGGGGCCGGTGCCGCCCAACGCGGCCGAACTGCTCGGGTCGGACGAGATGCGCAAGCTCCTCTACGTGCTTTCGGAGAACTTCACGCACATCGTCATTGACTCGCCGCCGGCCATCTCGTTCACCGACGCGTCCATCCTCTCGACGATGGTGGACGGCGTGATGCTCGTCGTCCACGGCGGGCACACCTCGCGCTCGGTCGCGCGCCGCGCCAAGCAGCAGTTGCAGGACGTGGGCGCGCACCTCTTCGGCATCGTCCTCAACAACGTCAAGCTCGAAGGGACGGACTACTACTACTCGGGCTACTACGCGGGCTACTACTCGACCGAGGAAGAGGAAGTGCCCGAGGGCGCCGAGGCGGCCGGCGCCGGGGGCAACGGCCACGGCGGGGCGCGTTGATGGCGTGGGAGTTCTGCCGGGTCGCGCCGGACGTGGTGCTCGGGCGCGACGTGAAGCTCCACGCCTTCGTCAACCTCTACGGCTGCCGCGTCGGCGACGAGACGCGCGTCGGCACCTTCGTCGAAATCCAGAAGGGCGCGACGGTCGGGGCGCGCTGCAAGATTTCGAGCCACGCCTTCATCTGCGAGGGCGTGACGCTCGAAGACGAGGTCTTCGTCGGCCACGGCGTGATGTTCATCAACGACCGCCTGCCGCGCGCCACGCGCCCCGACGGCACGCCGCAGACCGAAGAGGACTGGACGCTCGAACACACGGTCGTCCGCCGCGGCGCCTCCATCGGCAGCAACGCCACCATCCTCCCCGGCCTTGAGATCGGCGAGCGCGCCGTGGTCGGCGCCGGCGCCGTCGTCACCAGGAACGTCCCCCCCGGCGCCGTCGTCGCCGGCAACCCGGCGCGAATCATAAAGTCAGTGATGAATGATGAGTGATGAATGATGAACGAAAGGCAGCTTGCCTTAATTCATCATTCATCACTTTTTATTTATGCCAGTCCCATTCGTAGACCTACAGGCGCAGTACCGTTCGATTAAGGCCGAGGTTGACGCGGCGATTCAGAGGGTGCTCGACACGTCGGCCTTCATTCTGGGCCGCGAGGTCGAGGCGTTCGAGCGCGCGTTCGCCGAGTACGTCGGCGCGGGCGAGTGTGTGGGCGTGTCGAACGGCACGGCGGCCATCCAGCTCGCGCTGCAAGCGTGCGGCGTCGGCCCGGGCGACGAGGTCATCGTCCCGGCCAACACCTTCTTCGCCACGGCCGAGGCCGTCTCGACCGCGGGCGCCACGCCCGTCTTCGTTGACTGCGACCCGGTCACCTACAACCTCGACCCGAACAAGATTGAAGAAGTCATCACGGAGAGGACGCGCGCCGTCATCCCCGTCCACCTCTACGGCCAGCCCGCAGACCTCGACGCAGTCTTCGAGGCCGCAGAACGTCACAACCTCCTCGTCTTCGAAGACGCGGCGCAGGCGCACGGCGCGCGCTACAAGGGCGGCCGCGTCGGCGCGCGCGGGGTCGCCGGCTGCTTCAGCTTCTACCCCGGCAAGAACCTCGGCGCCTACGGCGAGGGCGGGGCGGTCGTCACCAACGACCCGGAGGTCGCGCGCCGCCTGCGGATGCTGCGCGACCACGGCTCCGAGCAGAAGTACAGGCACGAGCTGGTCGGCTACAACTTCCGCCTCGAAGGCATCCAGGGCGCGGTGCTCAATGTGAAGCTCAAGCACCTCGACGACTGGAACGCGCTTCGTCGTCAACACGCCGCGCGCTACCGCGAACTGCTCGCGCCGCTCGCGGACTCCGGCGCGCTCGCGCTCCCCTTTGAGGCCGACTACGCCGAGCACGTCTACCACCTCTTCGTCATCCAGACCGAAGAGCGCGACAGTCTCCAACGCTACCTCTCCGCGGCGGGCGTGCAGACCGGCATCCACTATCCCGTGCCCGTCCACCTGCAACCGGCCTACGCCGCGCTCAGCCACAGGGAGGGCGACTTCCCCAACGCCGAAGCTCAAGCGCAGCGCGTGCTCTCGCTCCCGATGTTCGCCGAGCTGAACGGGCACCAGCTCAAGTACGTCGCCGACGCGCTAGCCGACTTCTACGCCGAGGCCGCGGCCGCCGCCGGTTGAACCCTCGCCGCCGCGCGCGTATTGTATCGGGAGTCCGCGGGGGCTCTTCTTTTCAACCATGACCATTTCCGTCGGTGTCGTCGGCTGCGGTTACTGGGGGCCGAACCTGATACGCAACTTCGCCGAGAACGAGGGGGCGGCGTTGCGCTGGGTCTGCGACAAGGACGCGCGCCACCTCTCGAAGGTCGCGCGCCGCTACCCCGCCGCGCGCGCGGCGCACGACTACCACGAGCTGCTCTCCGACCCGCGCCTCGACGCCGTCGTCATCGCCACGCCCGTCGCCACGCACTACGACTTCGCGCGCCGCGCGCTCGAAGCCGGCAAGCACGTCCTCGTCGAAAAGCCCTTCACCGCGAGCGCGCGCGAGGCCGAGGAGCTGATCGCGCTGGCCGAGCGCCGCGGCCTCACCCTGATGGTTGACCACACCTTCATCTACACGGGCGCCGTCCGCAAGATTAAGGAGGCGGTGGACTCGGGCGACCTCGGCGACCTGCTCTACTTCGACTCGGTGCGCGTCAACCTCGGCCTCTTCCAGCGCGACATCAACGTCGTCTGGGACTTGGCGCCGCACGACTTCTCGATCATGGACTACGTCGTCGGGCGCGAGCCGACGGCGCTGCTCGCCACGGGGAGCAGCCACATCGAGCCCGGCATCGAGAACATCGCCTACGTCCAGCTCCGCTTCGGCGACTCGCTCATCGCCAACTTCCACTTCAACTGGCTCTCGCCGGTCAAGATTCGGCGCACGCTCATCGCCGGCAGCCGGCGGATGATCGTCTACGACGACATCGAGCCGACCGAAAAGATTCGCGTCTACGACAAGGGCGTCACGCGCAACGACGCGGGGGCCGACGAGGAGGAGGCGTACAAGACGCTTGTCAGCTACCGCACCGGCGACGTGTGGGTGCCGCAGCTCGACCCGACCGAGGCTTTGCACTACGTCTGCGCCGAGTTCCTCGACTCCATCCGCGACGCGCGCCCCTCGGCCTCCGACGGCCGCGCCGGCCTCCGCGTCGTCCGCCTCCTCGAAGCCGCCCAGGCGTCGATCAACGACGGCGGCCGGTGGATTAAACTTTAAGAGTGATGTCAACGACAGCGGCGAAAATGCAAGTCCCTCTGCTCGACCTGAAGCGGCAGCATTTGAATCTGCGCGACGAGCTGCGCGCGGCTTTGGGGCGGGTGCTCGACTCGCAGCAGTTCATCCTGGGCGAGGACGTGCGGCTGTTGGAGTCGGAACTGGCGCGCTACACGCGCGCGCTTTACGCGGTCGGGTGCGGGTCGGGGTCGGACGCGCTGCTGCTGGCCCTTCTGGCTTTCGACGTGGGCGCGGGGGCGGAGGTCGTCACCACCCCCTTCACCTTCTTCGCCACGGCGGGCGCGGTCGTGCGCGCGGGCGCGCGCCCCGTCTTCGTGGACATCGAGCCGCGCACCTACAACCTCGACCCGGGCAAGATTGAAGAAGTCTTCACGGAGAGGACGCGCGCCGTCATCCCCGTCCACCTCTACGGCCAGATGGCCGAGTTGGACGAGATGCTGCGCGCCGCCTCGGCGCGCGGCGTGCGCGTCGTCGAGGACGCGGCGCAGGCCATCGGCGCCGAGGACGGCAAGGGGCGTTCGGCCGGCGCGGTCGGCGACGCGGGCTGCTTCAGCTTCTACCCGACGAAGAACCTCGGCGCGGCGGGCGAAGCGGGGCTGGTGACGACGAACGACGCCGCCGTGGCCGAGCGCCTGCGCCGCCTGCGCGTCCACGGCGGCGCGACCGAATACCACCACGAAGAGGTCGGCTTCAACAGCCGCCTCGACACCTTCCAGGCCGCCGTGCTCCGCGTCAAGCTCCCGCACCTCGACGCCTGGACGGGCGCGAGAAGAGAGAGGGCCGAGACGTACACGCGCTTAATCGACGAAGCCGGACTCTCGGAGTTCGTCACGCCGCCGCACGTCCTGCCGGGGGCGCGCCACATCTTCCACCAGTACGTCGTCCGCGTGCCCGCAACGCGGCGCGACGCGCTGCTCGAACACCTCAAACAGAACGGCGTCGGCACGAAGGTCTATTACCCCGTCCCGCTCCACCTGCAACCCTGCTTCGCCGACCTCGGCTACAAGGAGGGTGACTTCCCCGAGTCCGAGCGCGCCGCCCGCGAGACGCTCGCGCTCCCGATGTTCCCCGAGCTGACCGACGCGCAGCAGGAGTACGTCGTCGAGACGCTCCGACGCTTCTTCTTCGCTTGAGGCCGAGATGACAATCAGGCTGACGACGCTGCTGCTCGCGCTCTCGACCCTTCTGACCCCTTCCTTCTCTTTCGCCAAAACTCAGCGCGTGTCAGTTGTGAACAGGCGAGCGTTGGCGGCGCGTGTGCGTGCGGAGTTCCTGCACGCGTGGCGCGGCTACGAGCGTTACGCGTGGGGGCACGACGAGTTGAAGCCCCTGTCGAAGACGGCGCGCGACTGGTACGACGAGCCGCTCTACATGACGCAGGTGGACGCGCTCGACACGCTCATCCTCATGGGCTTCCGTAAAGAGGCCGACCGCGACCGCGAGTTCGTCGTCAAGAATCTCAACTTCGACAAGGACATCTACGTCCAGAATTTCGAGATCACCATCCGCCACCTCGGAGGTCTGCTTTCTACTTATCAGTTGACGGGCGACCGGCGTCTCTTACGTCTGGCCGAAGACTTAGGGAACAGACTCCTGCCCGCGTTCGACTCGCCGACGGGCCTCCCCTACCGCTTCGTCAACCTGCGCACCGGCAAGACGCGCGGCGAGGTGACGAACCCGGCCGAGGCCGGCACGCTCCTGATAGAGTTCGGCACGCTCTCGAAGCTCACCCGCCGCCCCGTCTTCTACGACAAGGCGAAGCGCGCCCTGGTCGAGACTTTCAAGCGCCGCTCCGCAATCGGGCTGGTCGGCAGCCGCATCAACGTCGAGACCGGCGAGTGGGCCGGCACGACGAGCCACATCAGCGGCGGGATAGATTCGTACTACGAATATCTGTTGAAGTGCTGGCGCCTCTTCGGCGACGAGGACTGCCGCCGGATGTGGCTCGAATCAATCGCGGCCGTCAACGGGCACCTGGCCGACGACGAGGGCGGCGAACTCTGGTACGGCCAGGCCGACATGCGGACGGGCCGCCGCACCGCGACGAGCTACGGCGCGCTCGACGCCTTCTTCCCCGCCGTGCTCGCGCTCTCGGGCGACCTCGCGCGCGCGCGACGGCTGCAAGCCTCCTCGCTCAAGATGTGGCGCGCCCACGGCATCGAGCCCGAGCGCCTCGACTACCGCACGATGCAGGTCTCGGACGCCGAGTATCCTTTGCGACCCGAGATCGTCGAGTCGGCCTACTACCTCCACACGCTCACCGGCGACCCGCGCTACCTGGGCGAGGGCGCCGAGATGTTCGAAGACTTCGTCCGCCACTGCAAGACCGACGCGGGCTACGCCGCGCTCAAGAGCGTCGAGACGAAGGAGCAGGAGGACAGCATGGAGAGCTTCCTCTTCGCCGAGACCTTCAAATACTTCTACCTCCTCTTCGCCCCGCCGAAGACCCTGGACTTCAATCAGATCATCTTCAACACCGAGGCGCACCCGATTAGAAAGACCTGGCGGCGGTAGTGTCGTTTGCTCTGACACGCGCGGCGCGTCTATCCTCGACGGATGAGTAACGTCGCGCGCGGAGCGGTTAACTTCTTACTGGTCGTGCTCGGGATCTTCTGGCCGCGTTCGGGCTCAAGGGCTTCCTGCTGTCGAGCCGCTTCATCGACGGCGGGGTGACGGGCGTCTCGATGCTCCTCTCGGACGTTTCGGGCGCGCCGCTCGCGCTCCTCATCCCCTTCATCAACCTCCCCTTCATCGCGCTCGGCTACAGACAGGTCGGCGCCCGCTTCGCCGTCAAGAGCGCGGCGGCCATCGCGGGGCTCTCGCTCTGCCTCGCCCTCGTCCACTTCCCCGACGTGACGCCGGATAAACTTTTGACGGCCGTCTTCGGCGGCTTCTTCATCGGCGCCGGCATCGGCCTCGCCATCCGCGGCGGCGCCGTCCTCGACGGCACGGAGGTCGCGGCGCTCCTCGTCAGCAAGCGCAGCTCGCTGCTGCGCGTCGGCGACGTGATTCTCGTCCTCAACGTCTTCATCTTCTCGGCCGCCGCCCTCTTCCTCGGCGTCGAGCCCGCGCTCTACTCGATCCTGACCTACGTCGCCGCGTCGAAGACCGTGGACTTCCTGCTCCACGGCATCGAGGAGCACACGGCCCTCGTCATCGTCTCCGAGCGGAGCGAGGATATTCGCCAGTCCATCATCCGCGACCTCGGGCGCGGCGTGACGGTCTACGAAGGGCGCCGCGGACGGACGGACGTCGCGCAGGACATCCTCTTCTGCGTCGTCACGCGCCTCGAAATCGGCCGCGTCCGCACGCTCGTCGAGGAGTACGACCCCTCGGCCTTCGTCGTCGTCCACCCGCTCGCGGACGTGTACGGCGGCGTCGTCAAGAAGCCCGCACTTCACTAAGCTGCCAAGGCGCAATCAGGCCGAACCGCGCGCCGCGCGCGGGCGTAGATGTAGTTTGAATAAGCAAGCCGTGCGAGTCTCAGACCCGACGGAGGAGCGCGCGTATGTTCTGCCCCGCCTGCGGACTCAAAGAAGATCGTCCCGTCCAGTTCTGCCGCGCGTGCGGCGCCGACCTGCGCGCCGTGCGCGAAGCGCTCGAACAGCCGGAGGCCGCTGAGCCTTCCGTCGCCGCGGCGCGCGAGGAGGTGGCGCGCGCACTCGCCGCGCGGATCAAAGAGGGCGAGTGGTGGCAGGCGGGCGCGCTGGCGCCGGAGGTCGAGAAGCTCTTCGAGTCGCCGCGCGCGCGGCGCGCGCGTCTGCGGCGGCAGGACGAGGAGCAGCGTCTCGTCCGTCTGCGCGGCGGCACCATCACGGCGGCGGTCGGACTCGGGCTGGTGATACTCTTCCAGCTCCTGAGAATCATGGACGACAGGGCCCTCCTCCTCCTCGGCCCGAGTCTCCTCGTCTTCATCATCGGCCTCGGCGTCATCGTCAACGGCCTCTTCTTCACCGTGCCCAAGCGTCCGCGTCACCCCGACGCGGCGCCGGACGAGTTGCGCCCCGGCCTCCCCGACAACTCCACCAGCGAACTCGGCGCCCCGCCGCGCGGCGCACTCGGCTCCGCCGACTCCTTTATCCCCGCCTCCGTCACCGAGCAGACCACGCAGAACCTCCGGGGCGAACCCCTCAAGACGCCGCGCCGCGGCTGAAGCCCGAGACAACCCTTCCGCCCACGCCCCGCGGCCGCGCGTGCTATACTCGCGCCTTACTCACGCCGGGTAGTTTTCGTTCACGCTTATCGACCGAAGCCGACACATGAAAGAAGAGAACCAGACAGACGCCCTGACCGGAACCGTCAAGGGGCCGGGCGAGCGGCCGCACGAGTATCTGTTCATCACGGCCGACAACGCGCGGGCGCGCATCGGCGAGTTCGTCTACTACGCGGCGCGCGACGGCCGGGAGGAGCGGCGCATCATCGGCAACGTCACCGAGCGGCGCCTCGTGCGCAACCTGCCGGACACCTTCCTCTCCGACCCGGAGACGCCGCCGTCGGTCGTCTCGTCGCTCATCGGCCTCGACGGCGAGGGCTGCGAGTTGTACGAGATCACGGTCGAGACCATCGGCTACTTCCACCCGGGGCTCGGGGACTTCGTCAACCCGCGCATCCCGCCGCGCCCCGGCGACCCGGTCTTCCTCGCCTCGTCCGAGACGCTCGCGCAGTGCCTCTCGCCGAAGCGCGCGGGCGAGGTCGGCTCGGCGCACGTCGGGAGTCTTTTGACGCGCGAGGCGAATGAAGTGCCCGTCGTGCTCTCGATTAAAGATGTCGTCTCGACGCACCTCGCCATCCTCGCCTCGACCGGCTCGGGCAAGTCCTACACGGCGGGCGTTTTGGTCGAGGAGCTGATGCGCCCCTACAACCGCGCCGCCGTCCTCATCGTTGACCCGCACGGCGAGTACGACACGATGCGCTCCATCGAAGACGACCCGCGCTTCCGTCAAGAGCACGACGGATATAAACCCGAGGTCAAAATCTTCACGCACGAGCGCGTCAAGGTGCGCTTCTCTTCCCTCACGGAGGCGGACGTGAAGTACCTCCTGCCCGAGGGCACTTCGGACAAGATGCTCCACTTCCTCTCGCAGGCGTTCCGCCAGTTGACGGCCACGCGGCGCGGCGAGTTGTGGGGCTACCACGACCTGCGCGACGAGGTGAAGGCGCAGAAGTACGAGGGCTCAGACCGCGGCGACTCCGGCAACGCGAGTTCGATTGAAGGTCTGCTGTGGCGCCTCGACTCGCGCTTCGACAAGCCCAACTCCATCTTCTCCGACCACGAACACATCACGCTCGCGGAGATGTTCAAGCCCGGCCGCTGCACCGTCCTGCAACTCTCCGACATCGAGCAGAACGAGCAGCAGGTCGTCGTCGCCACGCTCCTGCGGCGCGTCAACAAGGCGCGCATGGCGACCGTCCGCGGCGAGGCGCAGGAGGGCACGGACACGCACCTCCCCTACCCAGTCTTCACGCTCCTCGAAGAGGCGCACCGCTTCGCGCCCGCCGGGCAAACGGTCGTCTCGACGAACATCCTCAAACAGATTCTCTCCGAGGGCCGCAAGTTCGGCGTCGGCATCGGCCTCATCACGCAGCGCCCCGGCAAGCTCGACCAGGACGTGCTCTCGCAGTGCATGACGCAGGTCATCATGCGCATCGTCAACCCCGTCGATCAGGACACCGTCGCCAAGTCGGTCGAAGGCGCCGGCCGCCAGTTGTTGGACGAACTACCCGCTTTGACTAAAGGCCAGGCCGTCATCTCCGGCGTCGGCGTCAACACCCCCGTCATGTGCCGCGTCCGCGAGCGCATCACCAAGCACGGCGGCGAGACCTTCGACGCCCCCACCGAATGGGCGCGCTGGCATTCGACAGAGGAGCGCGAGCACCGCGAACAGGACGACGCCGTCCTCGCCGCCCCCCCCGCCAAACCCAAAAAGCCCGAGCGCGTCCGCGGCTTCCAGATTTAACCGCCGCCGCACGGCTAAGCAAATTCATTCAGATGTGAGGCGCCGTTGCCCGAAACGTTGGGGGCGGCGGCGTTTCTGCTTTTAATACCGACCTGCAAACTAGAACAAGGCGTCTTCTAGCCGGGAGCGCGGGCATCCCTGCCCGCCAAAGCGTGCCAGAGCACGCTTCCACGTTTCCCTCTTTATCTCGACGTTGGGATGTAAAGTCTGACTGCTTTCGCGCTCACGCGCTCATGGCGGTCAGGGATGCCCGCGCTCCCGGCGCTGAGTGCCCTCACTCTATCCTGCAAGTCGGTATAAGACACCTTTCGCGCGCGGGGCGTGCGAAAGTTTCGGGGCGCCTGATCCTTTCCGGGGTGCAGTTACGCGTGAGTCGGTGGGGACAAAACGGGACGCGTTGAAGGGCGCGTCGCTCCCCTCCCCGGGATAACCCGGGTGGTTGGAAGGGACAATCATCTCGGAGTAATCATCATGCTTAAAAAGGCACATCTGCTTTCTCTGGCTATATCTCTGTCTATGCTCTGCGGCCAGGCCGCGGCGCAATCACTCCAGCAGGGCGCGCCGACCGCCGCGGCGCCGCCCGTGACGGCCTCCGCTTCGGACGCGGGCGCACGTTTCAGCGCGCCCGAAGGCGTGTCGCAGATGCGCCTCGAAATCTACGCACAGTCCGGCGAGCGCGTCTTCGACACCGGCATGCGCCCGGGCAGCATCCTCGACTGGCAGGCCGCCGACGCCCGGCAGAAACTGGCCGACGGCTCCTACCTCTGCGTTTTGACGGTCAAAGACCTCCGCGGAAAGCTGAGCCAGCGGGTCGGCTCGCTCTCCTTACAGGCCGGGCAGGTCGCGCTCGCGCGCGCCGTCTCGCCGAACTCGGCGCAGGCGCAGGCGCTCTCCTCCGAGAGGCAGGCGCGGAAGATCGAGCAGGCCGGCGCGGACGAGACCTTCACGGTCTTGACCGAGGGTAAAGAGCGCGCGCTGACCCTCTCCGCTCACGACGGGCGCGACGGCCAGGTCACTTCCACCTCGGGCGCGCTCACCTTCCGCACCGGCGACGTTTTGACCGGCGCCGACAGGGAGCAGATGCGCGTCACGCCCGAGGGGCGCGTCGGCATCGGCACCAACAGCCCCGAGGACACGCTCGACGTGGCCGGCACCATCCGCGCCCGCGGCGGCATCCGCTTCGACGACGGCACCGTGCTGACCTCGGCCGACGGCCTCAAGTCGCACACGAGCCTGCTCTCGACGAACACCTTGACGACCGGCGGACAGACGGCCGCCGCGGTGGCCGGCACCGGCACGTCCAACCAGCTGTCGAAGTGGCTGGACGGGGCGGGCACGCTCGGCGACTCGACCATCACAGAGGTCGGCGGCAACGTCGGCATCGGCACGACCACCCCCGGCGGCAAGCTGCACCTCGTTGACTCGGTCGGGTCGGCCGACACGGGCGACAACGTCTTCCGGCTTGAGACCACGGGCGGCACGGTCGGGCCGAGCTTCCGCTTCAAGAGCGCCGAGGGCGCCGACTACCTGATGACGGCCACCGGCAGCGGGAACGCCGGCGGCGCGGGCGCCTTCCGCATCTACGACTACAAGCTGTTCCAGACCCGCCTCTTCATCGCGCCGGGCACGGGCAACACCGGCGTCGGCACGGCCACCCCGACGCAGAAGCTCGACGTGGCCGGCAACATCAAGGTCACCGGCGCGGGCAACGGCATCATCTTCGCCGACGGCACGACGCAGACCACGGCCGCCGGGGCGGCCAGCCAGATGACCGGCACGCAGATCGTCAGCGCGGTCAACGCCGCGGGCACCTCCGGCGTCATCAGCGAAGCGCGCCTCTCGCCGAACGTCGCCAAGCTCAACACGCAGAACGCGTGGACGGGCCAGAACACCTTCGTCAACGGCCTCTCGGCCAACGGCGTGGCGATCACGAACGTCGGCAACCCCGTCAGCGCGACCGACGCGGCGAACAAGGCTTACACCGACTCGAACTTCGTCAAGTTCGTCCCCGGCGCCGAGCAGCTCTCGGTGGGCGACGCCAACGGCACCGCCGCGATGATCAACCTGCGCGGCGGCTCGACCTGCTGCTCCGGCCCCGGCGGCCACACGCCCGCGTGGTTCAAGGTCTTCCAGAACGGCAGCTTCGTCGCCACCGGCAACCTCGGCATCGGCGTCTCGCCCATGCAGGGCAAGGGCTACCGCACCTCTTGGGACTCGTACAAGGGCGCCTTCCGCTCGGGCTACGCCGACGCGGAGTGGGACGACGCCAACGTCGGCTTCTTCTCGTGGGCGGGCGGCTCGAACTCGACGGCCATCGGCCTCTACGCGCTCGCCTTCGGCGACACGAACTCGGCCGAGTCCACCTCGTCCATCGTCTTCGGCAGCGGCAACCAGGGGAAGGGCGCCGCGGGCTTCTCGGCGGGCGCCGGCAACCGCGTGTGCGACACCTACGGCGTCGCGCTCGGCAACAACGCCAAGTCGGGCGGCCCGCTCATCAACGGCAAGTGCGACCCCGACAGCTTCAACATCCACGGCCTCGCCGCGGTCGCCATCGGCTACAACGTGACGGCCGACCAGGATCACACGACGGCCATGGGCAAGTTCGCTTCGAACAACGGCTTCACGGGCACGTTCGTCTGGTCGGACGGCTCGGCGACTGCGAGCGCGGACACGTTCCGCAACACGGCGAACAACGAGTTCGCGGCGCGCGCGACGGGCGGCTTCCGCTTCCGCACGAACCTCACGGGCACCACGGGCTGCAACCTGCCCGCGGGCTCGGGCGTCTTCAACTGCACCTCGACGCGCACGACGAAGGAGAACTTCTTCGACGTGAACGGCGACGACGTGCTCGCCAAGCTCCGCAAGGTGCCGGTCTCGACGTGGAATTACATCGCCGAGGGGCAGCAGTCGCGCCACCTCGGGCCGATGGCGGAGGACTTCTACGGCGCCTTCAAGCTCGGCACGAGCGACAAGAGCATTGGCATCCAGGACGCGGTCGGCGTCTCGCTCGCGGCCGTCAAGGCGCTCGACGCGCGCACGCTTGAGCTTCAGCAGAAGACCGCGGAGGTCGAGCAGCTCCGCACGAAGGTGAACACCCTTGAGCAGCGCCTCGCCGCGCTCGAAGCGCTCGTCCAGAAGCAGGCCGAGCGCCAGGAGAAGTAAGACTCCCCCGCCTCCCCCGACGCACGAAGGCCGCGTTGACTGACTGTCAGTCAACGCGGCCTTCGCCTTTCGGCTGCCTGTATTGAACAGAAGGCGCGGGCGCTACGGCCGCACGCGGATGTCGCCCTCCCCCGCCTTCAACTCGGTCAGCGAGAAGGCAGAGAGGGGGAGGTTCCTACAGGTCGTCGGCGCGCTCGGCTGGGACGGCTCGCCCGCGTCGTCTTCACGCTCCGCGTCCGTCGCGAACCAGCTCATGCCGACGCCCGTGTCGTTCTCCGCCTCGGCGTCGCTCGCCAGCCAACTCCCCTCGTCACGCTTGTAGACGCCCCAGGTCAGCTTGTCGCGCCCGCCCGCGCCGTTATCGACCGCCACGAGAATCACGCGCCGGCCGACGTAGTCCGCCTGCGCCGAGTCCGTGATGACCCCGCTCATGACCGCCTTGTTCCGCGCCACCTCCAGGCAGTCCAAGTCCGCCTTGAAGAAGTGGCCGGGGGTCACGCGCAGGTCGATGCCGACGCCGTCCACGTCCTGCACAGGTGTGACGCCCGGGTCTGTGAGCTGCATCCAGCCGGACGCGGTGCCGTCCTCGTCCGCCGTGGCGCTGAACTCGATGGCCTCCTCGACGCCGCCGGCCGGCAGGCGGACGCTGCCTTCGGCGGAGGGGAAACTCTTCGCGGCGGCCACGGCGAGCGGCGCGGCCAGGGCCAGCAGGAGCAGCGCCAGGGTCGGGCCGCTGTTTTTCTTACTCACTCAGAAGGGTTCCTCAAGGCGTGTTCGGGATTGGCGGGCGACCGCGCCCGGAGCGGGAACTTATACACACCGCGACCGCGTAAGTCAAAACCCTTAAGGCGGCCGGCTGCGCGCCGCTGATCGCTTATCCCTTTTTGGCCGTATTCCTCTCTCAAAACTGATAAGCGGTCAAGGAAACAATTCCGTTGACAGAGCCCGGCGCGGAGTGTATACACCGAGCCGCCGCGAGGACTTGAGACGTAGAACACCACGAACGTAAGAGGCAAGGCAGATGTCTTCTTCAAACAAGGGAACCGGCGGATCGTCAGAGCCCGCGGGCAAAGCGTCGGCGGCGAACACGGATTCTAAAGCGACCCTCATCGTCGCCGGCCCCAGACTTAATCTCCCGGTGGGCTACGACGTGGTCGTCGTGCGATACGGTAAGCGCCTGAAACCTTCGACGGGCGCGCCGGAGACGCTCTTCGCCGTGCTGCTCTATAGAGATTCGGACAAGTCCACCCTCATCGTGGCTTTCGTTCCGGGTTCGGCCGCCCCGGTCTTCACGCCGATTCAGCGCGTGGGCAAAGACCGGTTCACCGACATACACCTGGTTGACTTCATGGGGAACAACAACTGCCTCATCGTCGGCATCAGCGGGAAGTCGGAGGATCAGCCCGACATCGTTCCCGCGTTCGAGGTCTTCGACCCCGCGACGGGGCAGCCCAAGCCGATCTTCGACACCCTGCTCCAGGCCAACGTCGCCCGCCGGCCGATAGAGTTTACCGCGACCTACGACCCGCCACCCTCGGATAAGCCGCGTTGCAAAGAGAACCCGAAGTGCTCCAAGGACATGAAGACGGACGTGGACGGCGCCTTCATTACGAAGGTCAACGGCAGGGACTTGATAGCCGTCGTCCCGCAGACGAGTTTCATCCCGTGCTGCTTCAGCAGCAAGATCAACACCTACATCTACTTCATCTTCTACGACCAGAAGGCGGCGGCCGTCCGCTCGCAGCCCGTCCCGGCCAACCACGTCAACGCGAACCCGCTGGAACGCAACATGTGTGCTTTCGTAGACCTGGGTGCGGCCGGCGCGCCGAACAAGAAGTTCGTGGCGATGTCGAAGTCCCTGGTCTTCATCTACGACCTCGACCCGCCGCGCTTCAACAGCGTGAGGGAGTTCTCCGACCCTTCGGGGAAGCCGACCGACTTTAGCAACTCGCGGGACGTGCCGGACTACCCCAACGTCAACACCTGCGACCCGGACGCGGACGCGAAGAAACAGTGCACGGTGCAGGGCCGCCGCTACGGGCTCGTGCGCCCTTTCAGGATTAACGGCCTCACGCGGCTGGTCGTCGCCGCCTGCGGCGTGCCGGGCGGGCCGCCGCCCGACGGCCTCGTCCCGCTCTACACCGCCTACGGCAACCCGCTGACGGAGACGGCGCCGGGACGCGACCCGTTCTTCCTCGCGCCGATTGACCAATGGGCCGGCGCGACCCCGAACCCCGGCGTGGGTAATACGCACCCCTACCGCACCCACTACCGATACTTCCCCAAGGCGAAGAGGAAGCTGGGCCAGCCCCTCACCAGGTTCGCCAACGGCAAGCCGCTGTTGCGCGGCACGCCGGCCTTCGGCATCGACTTCCTCGGCGATAAGACCCCCATGGGCGGCGCGCCCGTCCCTTCGATTCTCGTCAGCAGCTCCGACAACGTTCCCGGCACCACCCGCGACCCGGTCACGGGCGGGCTTCTCCCGCGCCCTTCAAACACGGGCTTCGAGGTGCTGCGCGCCGACAAGGGCGTGACCCGCTTCGTCAAGGCGAACGGCTTCACGCAGCCCGGCGCCATCGCCTTCGACCTGATACAGGCCACCGACACGACACAGCCCGCGCGCATCCTCGCGTGGGGCGATTTGGATAACAAGACCACTTACCAGCAGGGGCGGTTCCAGGTCTACCTGCTCAACCAGCAGGCCGGGCAGGTGGCGCTCGTGCCGGGCATGAACCTGGACGAGGAGCCGGTGCTGCTCGACTTCGGCTCGCTCAACCGCACGCCGGAGGATGTCGGCGCCGGCGGGAACGAGGTCTCGCTCTTCAACGCCGTCATCAAGAGCAACAACCGGCGCGCGATGCTCACGTTCCCGCGGACGAACCCCGACGGCTCGCGCGACCTCTACGTCAGCGCCTACGACGTTGACGACTTCACGAAGCGGCTGACGAGCGTCTTCCTCGAAGGGAGGCTCGCGGCCGTGGCCGAGCCGGGGGCGTTGCCGCTGGACGCGGCCGGCACCGCGAACGGCTCGACGCTCATCATCGTGCATGAGGAGACTTCGCCCCTCGGGACGGCGAGGTCGATCATCTTCAAAGGCGTCGCGTCGGATACGAGCTGGCGTCTGGCGAAAGGCTCGCTCCTGCCCGGCTCCTGAATCGGCCCGCACGCGCACGGCGGTATTGACTTGGCACCGGCTTTGGCATATCGTCCCGTGCCACAGGCAAGCGAGGCCGGGCCTTTGTAGAGCTTTAACCGGAGCCCTCGTCTCTCGACCCGCCCGGCCGCGTCCTTTTCCTAGCCGCTTCCGCAGCACACCTTTCTAGAGGAGGGACTGTCCCAATGCTCCACGCACGCACGCGCACCCCGGCGCCCGTTCTCTTCGCGCTCCTCCTGCTGGCCGCGCTCGCGCCCCTCCCGACGGCGCGCGCGCAAAAGCCCGCCCCCGCCGACAAGGCGCAGAACGAGCCGCCCTTCCACGAGTACAAGGGCGTCCGCATCGGCATGGCGGCCGAGGAGGCGCGCAAGCTCCTCGGCAGCCCGACCGACAAGGACGACAAGCAGGAGGTCTTCGCCGTCAGCGACAACGAGTCCTGCCAGGTCTACTACGACGCGACCAAGAAGGTCTCGGCCGTCTCGATCACCTACTTCAGCACCAAGGCCGTCCCCGCGGTCAAGTCCGTCCTCGGCGAAGAGCCCGAGGCCAAGCCCGACGGCTCGTTCACCAAGCTCATCCGCTTCCCCAAAGCCGGCTACTGGGTCTCCTACACCCGCACGTCCGGCGACTCGCCGATGATCATCATCGCCATGCAGAAGATCGAGCCTTGAGCGCGCCGCGCGCCGCCACGCTGCGGCCGTTCGTGCGACGACGCGCCGGGGGGCCACGCGCCCGCCGGCGCGTTGTTGCTTTTGACCGGCCGGGTGCTAAGATAAGCGCGACTTAAAAACGCCCCTTTAAAAGCAGCGAGCCGAGCCCGACCCCCGCCCACGCCGGGGCCTGCGCGGGCGCTCCCACGCCGGGGCTTCGAAGACGGAGCGCGCGGGCCGCCGTGCCCGGACAAGAGGACTTTCCATGGCCGACCAGAACGATTCGGCGCGGGCGGGCGAGCGGCGCATCGCGACCCTCCTCGCCACGCGGCGCGACGAGATACTCAACCTCTGGATTAAAGAGCGGCTCGAGGCCGACGAGTTCCGCGACGAGCTGATCTCGAAGAAGGACTTGCGCCAGCAGTCGCAGCAGGTCTTGGACATGCTCGTCCAGGGCGTGCAGGACTCGGGCGGCGGCGACTTCGACCACCCGGCCTTCGACGACCTGCGCCACTACCTCAACGAGATTTCGCACATGCGCGCCGTCAAGGGCTACACGCCGCTCGAGAACGCGACCTACGTCCTCTCCCTGCGCAACGTCGTCAGCCCGCTCCTCGCCGAGGAGCTGGAGGGCGACGCCGCCGCCCTCGTCCCCGAGATGAACTACTTCACGCGCCTGCTCGACAAGATGGGGCTCGTGATGGTCGAGAACTTCATCCGCTCGCGCGAGGAGATCATCCGCCAGCAGCGCGCCGACATGCTCGAGCTCTCGACCCCGGTCATCAAGGTCTGGGACAAGATTCTGACCCTCCCCATCATCGGCACGCTCGACTCGCGCCGCGCGCAGATGATGATGGAGGCGCTCTTGCAAAAAATCGTCGAGACCGGCTCGATCATCGCCATCCTCGACATCACCGGCGTGCGGACGATGGACACGCTCGTCGCCAACCACCTCATCAAGACCGTCACGGCCGCGCGCCTCATGGGCGCCCGCTGCATCCTGACGGGCGTCTCCCCCGCCATCGCGCAGACGATGGTGCAGCTCGGCATCGACCTGACGCAGATCACCACCCGCGCCCAGATGTCCGACGGAATCAAGTTGGCGCTGGAGATGATCGGCCGCACGGTCGTCCCCACCCGCACCCTCGCCAAGCTCCAGAACGGCACCAACGGCGACCAGCTCCAGAAGACCGTCAAGCAGACCGAGCAGATCATCACGACCGGCGGCGAGAAGAAACAGGAAGGATAAGTGATGAGTGATGAGTGATGAGTGATGAGTAAAGGCAGCGTGCTTTAACTCATCACTCATCACTCATCACTCATCACTCTAAAAACGATGGACGGACAACAGCGAATTCCCATCCTGAAGGTCGGCCGGGTCTTGATCGTGCCGATTCAGGTGGACATGGACGACCAGACGGTGATGCACCTCCAGGAGCGCATCCTCTCGGAGCTGGAGCGGACGGGCGCGCGCGGGGTGCTCATCGACATCTCGCTGCTGGAGATGGTGGACTCCTTCATCGGGCGCGTGCTCTCGGACATCGCGGCGATGGCGCGCATCATGGACGCGCGCACCGTCGTCGTCGGGATGCAGCCGGCCGTCGCCATCACGCTCGTCGAGCTGGGCCTGGAGCTGCGCGGCGTGGACACGGTCTTGAACGTGGACGAGGGCATCCGGCTCCTGCGGAGCGAGTTCGGCATCGACGAGGACGAGGAGGACGCGGGCCTCGGGGGGGCAGGAGCCTTTGCAGAGCAGGTCAATCGCCCTTGAGTCCGAGCACGACATCGCCGTCGCGCGCGGCGAGGTGCGCACCCTGGCCGCCGGCATAGGGTTCCGCATCATCGACCAGACGCGGCTCGCCACCGTCACCTCGGAGCTGGCGCGCAACGTCGTCAAGTACGCCAAGCGCGGCCGCATGATCGCGCAGCCCCTGGACGCCGCGCAGGGCCGCCCGGGACTGCGCCTCATCTTCGAGGACACAGGCCCCGGCATCCCCGACGTCGGCGCCGCCATGCGCGACGGCTTCTCGACGGGCCGCGGGCTCGGCAAAGGGCTCCCCGGCTCCAAGCGCCTTGTAGATGTCTTCGAGATTGAATCGACGGTCGGCGTCGGCACGCGCGTGACTATCGTCAGATGGCTGTAGGGGACGGGTGCCGGGTGTTAGATGTCAGATGTTAGTGAAACTTTCAGAACTAACATCTGACATCTAACACCCGGCATCTTTTTATGAGGGACATCCACACGCAGGAGATCAAGGAGGAGCCGCAGGTCGGCGCGGCGCGGCGCGGCGTGCGGCGGCTCGCGGCCGCGCTGGGCTTCTCCGAGGATCGCCTGGCGGAGCTGGACATCGTCGTGCAGGAGATCGGCACCAACGCCGTCCGCTACGCGACGGGCGGCGGCTGCCTCCACTGGTCGGAGACCCTGGGCGAGGAGCCGGGGCTCGAGCTGTTCTACTTCGACAAGGGGCCGGGCGTCTACGACCTCGAACGCGCCCTGCGCGACGGCGTCTCCTCGGGCGGGAGTCTGGGGACGGGCTTCGGCGCGATGCGGCGGCTGCTCGACGAGTTCGACGCCTACTCGACCGTCAAGGGCACGACGCGCCGTCTGACGACCGCCCGCCGGACGACCTACGGCACGGCGCTGCTCGGGCGCAAGTGGGTCGAGCCCGCGGCGACCGAGGAGCAGCGCGCCCGCGCCCGCCGCCTGACGCGCCGCATCGGCGTCTGGAGCCGCCCGCGCCCGGGCGAGGAGACGAACGGCGACGCCTACTTCATCAAGGAGCACGACGGCGAGACGCTGCTCGCGGTCGTGGACGGGCTCGGGCACGGCCGCGGCGCGTGCGAGGCGGCGCGGGCCGCGCTCGACACCCTGGAGCAGTGGGAGGGCGAGTCGCTCGACGAGTTGATTCTCTCGACGCACGACGCCCTGCGCTCGACGCGCGGCGCGGTGATGGGCGCGGTCGTGCTCGACCACGCGCGCCGGACTTTCACCTACGCGGGCGTCGGCAACGTCGAGGTGCGCGTGCTCGGCGCGTCCGACCCGGCGCGCCCCATCCCCACCAACGGCACGCTCGGCGCGCGCCTCTCGCAGGTGCGCGTCTGGCCGCACCGCTGGCAGGAGGGCACCACGCTCGTCATCGCCTCGGACGGCATCAGCGCCACCTGGGACGCCGCCGCCTACCCCGGGCTGGCGGCCAAGAGCCCCCAACTCCTCGCCGGAGTGCTGCTCCGCGACTTCTGCCGCAACTCCGACGACGCGACCGTCCTCGTCTACAGATGAAGAGCCGTGAACCGTAAATCGTAAACCGTGACGAGAAGGAAGTCGGCCGCCGCTGCCCGACTTGCCATTCACCTCTCGACTTGGGTTAGACTCGATAGCGACTTTTACTGTTCACGGTTTACGGTTTACGGTTTACGACTTATGCAAGGCATCACCTCGACACGGCTCGGCGACATCTACGTGCGGCGCGAGGCCGACATCGTCAAGGTGCGCGAGCGCGTCCGGCGGCTCGCGCGCGAGATGGGCTTCGACTCGACGACGCAGATTAAGATCACGACGGCCGTCTCGGAGCTGACGCGCAACATCTACGAGTACGCGCGCTCGGGCGCCATCACCCTCTCACTCGCCACGCGCGGCGCGGCCGCCGCCGGCCTGCAAATCACCGCCCGCGACGACGGCCCCGGCATCGACGAGGCCAAGCTCCGCTCCATCATCCGCGGCACGTACCGCTCGACCTCCGGCCTCGGCGTCGGTCTCATCGGCACGCGCCGCCTGATGGACGAGTTCGATATCCAGTCCAAGGAGGGCGAGGGCACGCGCGTCTCGGTCGTCAAGTGGCTCGCGCCCGCCGAGGCCGAAGGGGTCAGGGGGCGCGGCGACTTCCTGCGCGACTTCGTCAACACCGAGGAGGACGACTCGGCGCTCGAAGAGCTGGCGCGGCAGAACCGCGACCTCGTGCAGGTGCTCGGCGAGTTGGAGGAGAAGCGCGAGCAGATGGAGCGGCTCAACACGAAACTCGAAGAGTCGAACCGCGAGCTGAACCAGGCCAACGCCCAGCTGCGCGAGGTCTCCGCGATGAAGGAGGAGTTCCTCGCGCTCACGACGCACGACCTGCGCTCGCCCCTGACGGTCATCAGCGGCGTCATCAACTTCTTCACCTCGGGGCGGCTGGGCGACATGACGGCCGAGCAGAAGAACATGGTCGCCATGATGGAGCGCAACACGCAGAACCTCATCGAGCTGGTCAACGACCTCCTCGACGCCTCGAAGCTCGAATCGGGCACGATGCGGCTCGACCTCTCGACCATCGAGCTGGGCGGGCTCATCGGCGAGCTGCGCCAGCAGATGCAGCCGCTCGCCGCCGAGAAGGAGATCGCGCTCGAAGTGGACGTGCCCGAGGGGCTGCCGACCCTGCGCGCCGACCGCGCCAAGCTCCGCCGCGTGCTCGTCAACCTCGTCTCGAACGCCCTCAAGTTCACGCCCCGCGGCGGCCGCGTAAGCTTGAGCGCCGCGAACGAAGGGGCGCAGGTGCGCGTCTCGGTCACAGACACCGGCGTCGGCATCCCAGAGGAAGACCTCCGCGACATCTTCGACAAGTACGCCCAGGCGCGCTCGCGCGCCACCCGCAGCGAGAAGGGCACCGGGCTCGGCCTCTACATCACGCGCCAGCTCGTCGAGCTGCACGGCGGCAAAATCTACGTCCAGTCCGAAGTCGGCAAGGGCTCGACGTTCTCTTTCACCATCCCGACGGCGGCCAGTGATGAATGATGAGCGATGAATGATGAATTAAGAGCACGCCGCCTTTACTCATCACTCATCACTAAATATTCATCACTCATTCACCTATGCACTACCACTTAATCGGAATCTGCGGGACGGCGATGGCGTCGCTCGCCGGGATGCTTCAGGCGCGCGGGCACAGGGTCACGGGCTCGGACGAGAACGTCTACCCGCCGATGTCCACGATGCTGGAAGGCTTGGGCATCCCCGTCATGCAGGGCTACAGCCCCGGGCACCTGTCGGAGCCGGCGCCCGACTGCGTCGTGGTCGGCAACGCCATGTCGCGCGGCAACGCGGAGGTGGAGGAGACCTTAAACCGCCGGCTCGTCTACCGCTCGCAGGCCGAGGTCGTCAAGGAGGAGTTCATCCGCGGCCGCCGCTCGCTCGTCGTCGCCGGCACGCACGGCAAGACGACGACCACCAGCATCGCGACGTGGGTCATGGAGCGCGGCGGCCTCAACCCCTCGTTCCTCGTCGGCGGCGTCGTGCAGAACTTCGGCGCGAGCTTCCGCGTGACCGACGGCGAATACTTTGTCATCGAGGGCGACGAGTACGACACGGCCTACTTCGACAAGGGGCCGAAGTTCATGCACTACCTGCCCGAGATCGCGGTCGTCGGCAACATCGAGTTCGACCACGCAGACATCTACAGAGACCTCGACGCCGTCAAGCTCGCCTTCCGCCGCCTGATGAATCTGGTTCCCGCCAACGGCCGCCTCGTCGCCGGCTGGGACAGCCCCGCCGTGCGCGAGGTCGTCGAATCATTCGGGGACAAGCTTCACACGCAGCTCGAAACCTTCGGCACGAGCGAGGACGCGCGCTGGCGCGCCGTGGACGTTGACTACTCGGGCGCGCTCACGCGCTTCAAAGTCCTGCGCGAGGGCGCCGCGTGGGGCGAGTTCGAGATGCCGCTCATCGGCGATTTCAACGTGCTCAACTGCCTCTCCGTCATCATCGCCGCCGACGCGTGGGGCATCTCTCAAGAGACCATCGGCGACGCGCTCAGGACTTTCCAGAGCGTCAAGCGGCGCATGCAGGTGCGCGGCGAGGAGCGCGGCGTCACCGTCATCGACGACTTCGCGCACCACCCGACGGCGGTGCGCGAGACGTTGCGCGCGCTCGGCGAGAAGTATAAGGGGCGCCGCCTCGTCGCCGTCTTCGAGCCGCGCTCGGCCACCTCACGCCTCGCCGTCTTCCAGGAGGAGTACGCCTCGGCCTTCGACCCCGCCGACTACGTCGTCCTCTCCTCGGTCTTCGCGCGCGAGAAGGGCAGCGCCTACGGCCGCCTCCTCGACACGGACGAGCTGACCGCCGACATCGCCGCGCGCCGCGCCCGCCCCGCCCTCTGCCTCGACGGCGCCGACCGGATCGTCGAACACCTCGCGCCCCTCTTAAAGGAGGGCGACGTGGTCGCCGTCATGTCCAACGGCGGCTTCGGCGGCATCCACGACAAGCTGCTCGCCGCGCTCAGGAACGAAGCGTCCTGACGCCCGCGGGCGCCCGCACTGCCGTCCCGGAAGGAGAATGGTTCGGCATGACGTATGACGTATTCATCAGTCATTCCAAGGTGGATGAGAAGTACGCGATCGCCGCCCACGACACGCTTGAGTCCAGCGGTTTGAAGTGCTGGATCGCGCCCAAAGACATAGACCCCGGCGAGGAGTGGGGCGACGAGATTATTAAAGCCATCAAGAGCAGCCGGGTCATGCTCGTCGTCCTGTCGTCCAGCGCTAATAAATCCAAGCACATCAGGAGAGAGGTCACTCAAGCGGAGGGGGAGGGGTTGCCGGTCATCGTATTCCGCATTGAGGATGTGATGCCTGAAGGCAGCCTGGCATACTACTTCAACACGATACATTGGCTGGACGCGTTCCCCGAGCCCAAGGAAAAACATCCTCAGTTAATCGCGGCCGTAAGGCGAAGCCTCATAGGCGACCCGGCCTCGATCCCGACACCACCGCCGCCGCCACCCTTTCCGCGTTGGCTGATTGTGGCCGCCGCCGCACTGCTTGCAGCCGCGGCTGTCGGCGCGCTTCTGTTTCTGAGGCCCAACCCCAGCCCGAACGCGGCGAACGCCGTCAACACGCCCCCCGCCAACACAGCTGGCCTGCCCCCTTCCCCGACCGGCAAGAAGACGCCATCCACCACCCCCGCCACGCCCAACGCCAACGCCACAGCCGGCCCCGCCGTGACCCCGACCGCGCCGCCGCCGCCGAGCGACACGGACGCGAAAGTAACTCAGCTAATCGGTGAGCTGAACGCGGCCGACTCCACGGAGGGCGTGCGGAGTGACGTGATCAGCAGGCTGGGGGAACTCGCTGCACAAGACCTCAACTCACACAAGCGGGTCGTGAGTCAGTTGACGGAGTTCATCAGGAGGCGCGCGGCCAAAGGCGCTCAATGCTCGATGCGCAAGCGCCCCTTTCTGCCGGCAGACATTCAGGCGGCCCTCGACGTGCTGGCGGCCCGCCGCTGGTACTACGCGAACGGCGAGACGGAACGTCTCGAACTGAGCGAGACAGACCTCGACGGCGCCAACTTCTCACAGAAGGGCGTCCACTTCGAGGGCGTCCGCCTCCGGAACGCGTGCCTCAATAACGCGATCCTGGTCGGGGCCACCTTCCGCTGCGCCTACCTCAGCGGGGCGTCGGTGAAAGACATCGACGTGAACGACACGGACTTCTACGGCGCAGACCTTTCGGGGCTCAAAGGCTTGAGGGACGAGAATGACTTCCGCGCCCTGTTCGGCGTGGCCCTACACCTAGGCATGCCTTCGTGCGCGCAGTAGCGTTGGGCGTCACCCGGCGGCGCTCGCACCTTGTCGCCACGCCATCCCAACATGCGCGTCGTCGAGCCGGGCGACGCGGCGGGACGTAGACGCTCTTCTCGACATCCGTCAACACACCTCGAAGCGGGCTCCGGCCCGCCTTTTTTTTACGCCGTGTATTTCGCGCGCCCTCTCCCGCTCTGTTCGGCGTGACCAGCCGACTGATACATGACCCGACAACCTACAGGTGAATGAGATGAGACAAAAACTTTCGAGCTTTATCGCCCCCGTAATCGCCCTTCTGCTTTTCGTGGGCGCCCTGCCATTCTCTGCCGCGGCACAGACGGCCGCCCCCACAGTTCAACACTACAAGATGATCGACTTGACGCCGGCGGGCGCGACCGGCGCCACGGCAGTCGGCCTCTCGGGCGCGCAGCAGTTCGGCAACGCGAACTTCCCCTCCCCCACCGCGCCGGGGACGCTTGAAAGCCACGCCGTCCTCTGGTCGGGCGCGGCGGACGGCTTCACAGACCTCGGCGCCGGCACCGCCACGGCCGTCGGCGGCGGCCAGCAGGTCGGCTTCGACGCCTTCGGGCAGGCAACGCTGTGGACGGGCACGCCCGAGAGCTTAACCATCCTGACCCCGGCCGGCTGGAACACGGCGGTCGCCGTGGGCGTCGGCGGCGGCCAGCAGGTCGGCACCGCGAACCGGCAGCAGGTCTGCGGCGAGAAGAAGGGCGCCTGCGGCAGCGGGTCTTACACCGTCATGCAGCCCTTCCTGTGGACGGGCTCGGCCGCGAGCGCCGTCAACCTGACGCCCTTCAACCTCGGCTACGGCGGCGGCAACGCCTACGGCACCGACGGCGTGCAGCAGGTCGGCGCCGGCAGGCAGTCGCTCGGCTTCGGCGCATACAGCCAGCCCTTCGCCGTCCTCTGGACGGGTACGGCCGACAGCGCCGTCAGCCTCAACCCGGCGAACTCCACCGAGTCCGCGGCCTTGGCCGTCGCGGGCGGGCAGCAGGCCGGCTACATCTACTCGTTCCACCACGCGGCGATCTGGGCGGGCTCGGCGGCGAGCGTCGTTGACCTGCACCCGGCCGGCTACGAGCTGTCCGACGCCCGTGCGACCAACGGCGTGCAGCAGGCCGGCTCCGGCTGGGTCGCCAGCCCGGCGCAGGTCAACCGCCAGCACGCCCTCGTCTGGTCGGGCAGCGCCGCGAGCGTCGTTGACCTCGACCAGTTCATGCCGATCGGCTTCACCCAGGCCAACGCGACGGGCATCGACGCCGCGGGTAACGTCGTCGGCTCGGCCGTCAAAGTCTCGGCCGACGGCACGCCCGGCACCCACGCGGTGATGTGGGTGCCGGGCGAGGCCGCCCCGAACTTCTCGCAGGGCGTCGCGCTCTCGCAGTCGTCGGTCGCCGCGGGCGACTCGGTGCAGGCGACGGTGACCTTGAGCCAGCCGGCGCCCGCGGGCGGCGCGGTCGTCAACCTGGCGGGCGTCTCCAACACGACGGCCGCGACCGTCCAGGTGCCCGCGAGCGTCACGGTGGCCGAGGGCGACACGTCGGCGAGCTTCACGGTCTCTACGGCCGCGACGACGCTCGCGGGCTTCACGCGGCCCGCCCTCGTGGACATCCAGGCAGCCTTCGGCGACACGACGCAGACGGCGCTGCTGGCCGTCGCGCCGCCGCTCTCGCTCACGTCGTTGGGCGTCGCACCCGTCAACCTGACGGGCGGGACGAACGCGACGGGGACGGTCACACTCAGCGGCCCGGCGCCCGCGGGCGGCGCGCTGGTCGCGCTTTCGAGCAACAGCGCGGCGGCGAGCGTGCCGGCGAGCGTGCTCGTCCCGGCGGGGCTGACCTCGGCGAGCTTCAACGTGCAGACCAACACCGTGACGACCTTCACGACGGCGACGCTGACGGCCACCTACGGGACGCTCGGGTCTGCGCAGACGGCGAGGCTTACCGTCGCGCCGCCGCCGGCGCCGGTCGATACGGTCGCCATCCAGAAGGCCGACTACGTCGCCTCGAAGAAGCAGCTCACGGTGCAGGCTTCGAGCACCAGCCAGACGGTGACGCTGATGGTCACGGCGACGGCCACCGGCGAAGTCATCGGGGTGCTGACCAACAAGGGGGCCGGCTCCTACACGGGCACCTTCACGCTGGCCGCGGCGCCGCAGAGCGTCACGGTGACCAGCGACCTCGGCGGCACCGCGAGCCTCGCCGTGAGGTCGAAGTAAGGCGGGGACTCCGAGAGACGCGGAGACGCGGGGACGCGGCTAATTGTCTTAGCCGCGTCCCCGCGTCTCTGTGCTTAATTCTTCTTGCCTTCTCACGCGACCCGGCGCAGGAAGCCCAGACTGAAGGCGACGGGGAGCCAGACGGCGGCCTCGGCGAGCACTTGGGCCGTCTCCTTCCCTGCTTCGTGCGCCGCGGCGAGGACGGCCGTGTAGAGCGGCGCGGGGCGCTCGCAAGCTTTGAGGAAGGCGAACTGCCAGGGCGTGACCTCTTCGACGTGGACGCGGTAGTTCGAGCGGCCCGCCGCGACGAACGCGGCGCGCGGCGCGGGCGGCGCGGGATGTTCGCCCCTGTCCGAACTCTTAAGAAAATCCACCAGCGGGAACTTCAATTCCAGCAGGCGCAGGCACGGCGTCGCCTCAAGCGTCAGATTCTCGCCGAAGACGGCGAAGGTCGAAAGTGGCTCCGCCGGAGGCGGGTCGTCCTCCGTGCCGCGCGCACGCATCACCTCCGCGCGCGCACGCTCGACGCGCGCGAGTTCCGGCGGCAGGTCGAGCAAGAGACTCGTCGCCGCGTCGAAGCGCCCGCCGTCCGGCTTCGTCTCCTCCAGAAATCGCGGGAACCCTGCGCCGAGTTCGTAGAGGCTGGGCGAGCCGGGCGGGCGCGTGATGACGTACGCCTTGGCGAAGGCGTCGAAGACCGGGTCGCCGACGAAGCCGCGCAGGGCGGGAAAGTCCGCGCGCATGCATTCGAGCAGGCGGAGCACGTAGCCGCCGGTGTAGACGCCGAGGCGCTCGCGCGCGGAGAGGCCGCGCCTTTCGGCCACCACGTCCTCGGCGCTCAGCCCGTGCGCGCGCGCGGCCGCGCGCAGCTTCTCGTCCAGGCCGCCGCGCTCGGTGACGACCGTCTTCAACCAGTGCTGCAAGAGGCTGAGGGACTGTTCAGTCATCGCCCGGTGCCAGTTGAAAACCGACGGGGTTGGAGACGGCCGCCGCCGCGGCGCGGGACGGCTGAACCGGCGAGCCCGGGTTCTCGCCGCGGAGCGCCGGTTCGGCCTTGCGCAGCTCGGCGACCAGCTCGGGGAAGTCGGGGATGTTGGCGTCCCATTCGAGGAGCGTCGAGACGCCGCCCGTCAGCTCCTGCGCCAGCCTGTACAACTCCCACACGGGCGCGGGCACGGGCCGGTCGTGCGTGTCCACGAGGTAGCGGCCGCAGTCGGTCGGCCCGGCGAGGTGAATCTGGACGACCGCCTCGTGCGGCAGGCTCCGTATGTAATGCACGGGGTCGAAGCCGTGGTTATAGCCCGACACGTAGACGTTGTTCACGTCGAGCAGCAGCCCGCAGCCCGTCTCGCGCACAAGCTCCGAGAGGAAGTCCCACTCGGCGACGGTCGAGTCCTTGAACTCCAAATAACTCGAAGGGTTCTCCAAAACCAAAGGCCGCTCAAGGAACTCCTGCACCTGTCTGACGCGCGCCGCGACGTGCCGCAAGCTCTCTTCGTTGAGCGGCATGGGCAGGAGGTCGTGCGTGTTCACGCCCGCGACGCCCGTCCAGCACAGGTGGTCGGAGACCCACGCGGGCCGCACGAAGTCTGCGAGCGCCTTCAAGTCTTTCAGGTAGCGCCAATCGAGCGGGTCAGTGCTCCCGATGGACAAAGAGACGCCGTGCATCACGACGGGGCGCAGCGAGGCGACGCGCTCCAGGACGCGGCGCGCGTAGCCGTAGTTGTCGATGAAGTTCTCGCTGATGATCTCGAACCACTCGACTTCGGGGTCGTGGCTCATCAGGTAGTTGAAGTGCTGGTTGCGCAGGCCGACCCCCAGGCCGAGGTTCGGGAGACCTCGGCGCGGGGGCCGGCCGGCTTGCGCTGCGCGGGGGCGGTGCTGCATTACGTGGAGGGCGGGAAGGCCAGGCGCAGGTCGCTGTCCTTCTCGGGCTTCTCGGGGATGGGCTGCTGGCGGTGTTCGAGCACCTTGACGTAGGCGTCCCACGCGATGTCGTAGACGCGGTCGCCCACCTGGTACCTTTGCAGCACCTTCTGCATCCCCTTCTTAATCAACTGCGGCTCGGCCGTCTCGCCGACGAAGTCGAAAAGCTCCATCCACCCGACCACCTCGTCGGGGTGGGTCGAGTCGGGGATGGGGTAGAGCTGCGAGGCCGAGATCGGGACGGCGCAGCCGCCGAAGCTCGCGCACTTGTTGTCCGAGGGCGCGCTGTAGAGCGGCTTGGTGGCCTGCACCTTGAGCGTCGGCTGGAGGTGGTCGAGCAAGACCTTGTGGCCGCACTGCTGGCTCTGCCCCTGTATCTGGACGAAGCCGCAGCCGCCCTCGGCCTTGCAGGTGTTCGAGCCGCGGCACGAGTGGAAGACCTCGACCTGCGCGCACGAGTCTTTGCGGTCGCCGCTCAGCTCCAACCCCTGGCAGGCGTGGTACAGCTCGCCCGTCGTCTTGGCCTTGATGCCGGCCGTGATGTCGGGGTAGCGGCCGAAGACGGCCCAGCAGATCGAGACGCGGTCGCCCGAGCCGTACATCGACGGGCTGGGGAAGCCGGTCGTCTCGTCCGTCCAGAAGCCTTTGAGGACGCGCGTGATGCCGGCGATGGAGCCGGCGGCCGCCTGGCTGAAGGTCTGGTAGTTGCCCCCCGAGGGGTCGTCGGCCTTCAGGTTATTGAGCGCGGCGGCCACGGCGTCGGCCGGCGGCAGGTTCCACTTGTTGGCCTTGTAGTCCTCCTCGTTCGTCATCAGCAACTCGGGCGTCCACTTGTTCCCCGCGGCGTGCCACTGATCCCAGGTGACGACGCCGCCCGCCTTCAACAACTCGTCGATGGCGAGGAAGCGGTCGTGGTGGTCGAGCCCGCCGTTCTGGCTCCGCGAGACGGTCTGGCCCGAGGGGTTGTTGGGGTCGCCCTTGTCCGTGTAGCTCGGGTAGTCGAAGTCGAGCGCCCCCTCGTCCGGCCGGAAGTCCCCCTCGACCGGCGCGTAACGCAAGAGCGCCGGCCGGCGCTCCCTGATCCACTCGGCCACGCCCTCGCCCTCGCCCTGGTCGGTGATGGCGTTGATCATGTTGAGGATGTTCTCCAACGCGCTCTGGACGGTGGCTTCGCCGGAGGCCATGGTGGGCATCTTGGGGTACTCGGGCTTGTGGTAGCTGCTGGCGGCGTTGAAGAGGTCGCGCTCCAGCGTCCCGCGGTTGAAGACGTACTGGAAGAGGCTCGTCTTGTCTTTGTACTCGATCTCGATGTACTGCCAGAGGCACTTGTACATGTGGCCGATGGTGCCGAACATCGGGAGGTCTTGCCCCGGCTTCCAGTTCTCGAACGGGACTTTGGGGAAGTATTCGCCGGCCTTGTCCGGGTCGATGATCTTGAGCGCGTCCTTCTCGTTCTGCTCGATGGCGAGGAAAAGGCCGTTCTGCTCGGGCGTGAGCGCGTCGAGCTTGACCTTGATCTTTTTGTAGTCCCCGACGGTGTCCTGGAAGTCGAGGATGTGCGGGAGCTTCGTGTTGTCGGGGCCGTAGCAGACCCAGCCGTAGTTCTCGTTGACGAGCGCCGGGCTGTTGTAGCTCGGCATGACGCCGAGCGCCTTGGCGATGTTCGAGGCGAGTTGCAGGTGCAGCATCTCGTCGATGAAGACGCTGAAGAAGTGGTTGAACGCCTGCGCGTTCGCGCTGTCCGAAGGGGCGCGCGAGGGGGCCGCGCCCGGCCACAGCCGCCCGCGGTAGAAGTCGTTCCCCTTGCTCGTAATCTGGTGCATCCCCTGGATCGAGTACATCGAGACCATGTAGAGGGGCAGCGTGAACAGCTCGACATCGACGGCGGCCTGGGCGATGGCTTGCAGGGCGGCCTTGTCGGTCTCCTTGTTGGAGGGGTCGCGGTCTTTCAGCTCCGGGCGTTGAAAAGTTTCCATATTTGTCCTTCTGACCTCCGGCCGAGGTAAGAGCAAAGTGCGTCAGACTGCTGGTGTTGTTTCGCGAATTCAGACCCGGTTCAGGGCCACGGGCGAGTGGTGCATCGCGCGGATGATACTTCCGCAACTTTTGAAAGGCAAGAACTTTGTCTCGGCTGCAAGGGGATTGGCGGGGGCGGCGACGCTTTCCGCATCCGGGCGTGCGATTTCATGAATTTCTCCTTAACCTTTGACAGTTTCACGAGACATTCGCGACGCTGGCGAAGACTTGGGTTAATACAAAAGGGCACGGCGCGCTGTCGCCCCTCGCAGCGCCCGCAGCCTGCCATGAGAGAGTTTTCGATGTTCGACCAGGCCGTGGCCTTTGCCGGCGCGACGGTCGAAGACCTCGGCACGGTCACGCACGTCTCGCGGCGCGACTTCGACGAGCGCGCGACCTTCCGCTTCCGCGCGCAGGTGCCCGCCCTCGAATACCTTTCGCTGCTCATCGAGAACGCCGTCCTGCTGCGCACGCATCGCGGCGGGAGGCTCTACGCCGGCTTCGAGCTACTCTCAAGGATGGAGCCGGTCGTTGACCGCTACATGCGCATCAGCGACGTGTCCGAGCGCGTCTACGTCTTCGGCGAGCCGGACTGGAAGCCACCCCGCCACCCCAACATGCGCGTCATCGAGATCAACCACGTGACGCGCCTCGCGCGCGAGTGGTTCGTCGTCGCCGACTCGCCGGCCCTGCGCGTCGCCCTCGTCGGCTTCGACGAGGAGGGCTTCGACGCCCGCGCCGTCCCCGAGGAGCGCACCTTCTCGGCCCTCAAGACGCACGACCCGGCGGTCGTCCGCCGCCTCGCCGCCGCCGCCGAGAGTCTGATTGACGATTCACTCGGCGGCTAACACGAAGAGGCGGAAGCCCTCCCTCACGGTCGGGCTTCCGCCTCAACTCGCCGCTTCCGACCCTTCGTGCTAAAGTTAAAGCCGCTCAACGAACAACCCGGGACAGCATAGATGAAGGACGAGAGGCAGCATGCTTCTCATCATTCATCACCCGTCAGTTTCTTCTTATGTCGATACTCGAACGCATCCGCCAGCGCGCGTCCGCAGACCCGCAGCACATCGTCCTGCCGGAGGGCGACGACCCGCGCACGGTCGTCGCCGCCTCGATTGTCGCGCGCGAGCGCATCGCGCGCGTGACCGTGCTCGGCGACGAGGAGAAGGTGCGGGCGCACGCGCGCGCGGCCGGCGCCGACCTCGGCGGCGTGGGCGTCCTCGACCACACGCGCGCCGCCGACTTCGAGCGCGTCGCCGCCTTCTACCACGAGCTGCGCAAGGCGAAGGGCATGATGCCCGACGAGGCGCGCATCGCCGTGCGCGACCCGCTCTACTACGGCAACCTGCTCGTGCGCGAGGGCAAGGCCGACGGGTCGGTCGCGGGCGCGACGAATACGACCGCGCACACCGTCCGCGCCGCGCTCCACTGCATCGGCATGCGGGCCGGCTTGCGTGTCGTCAGCAGCTTCTTCGTGATGGTTCTGCCCGACCCGGCCTTCGGCGCGAACGGCGCGCTCATCTACGCCGACTGCGGCGTCGTCATCGAGCCCTCGGCCGCCGAGCTGGCCGAGATCGCCATCGCCTCGGCCGACTCCTGCCGCGCGCTCCTCGAAGCCGCGCCGCGCGTCGCCATGCTCTCCTTCTCGACCAAGGGCAGCGCGAAGCATCAACTGATTGACAAAGTCGTCGAGGCGACGCGCACCGTGCGTGCGCGCCAGCCCGAGCTTGAGATCGACGGCGAGCTTCAAGCCGACGCCGCGCTCGTCCCCAGGGTCGGCGAGTCGAAGGCGCCCGGCTCAAGCGTCGCGGGCCGCGCCAACGTGCTCATCTTCCCAGACCTCCAGGCGGGCAACATCGCTTACAAGCTGACCGAAAGGCTCGGCGGCGCGACCGCCATCGGCCCGATTCTTCAAGGGCTGGACAAGCCCGCCAACGACCTCTCCCGCGGCTGCAAAGCCGAAGACATCGTGGACGCCGTCGCCATCACCGCCGTCCAGGCGCAGGCGAGGAAAGGAAAGTGATGTCGGACGAACAGAAACAACTCTTCCGCGAGTGGCCGGAGCGTAGGCGCATGCCGCAGACGTTCAAACTAGGCGACATGGTGCGCATCAAGACGGGTACCTTCGCGGCTTTCACGGGGCGCATCGAGGGCATTAATCAGGCGAAGCGGCTGCTCAAGGTGCGCGTTGAAATCTTCGGCCGCGAGACGCCCTTGAAGCTCGGCTACGCTGATGTCGAGACAATTTCCTTCAGTGATTGAAGACCTGTTCAAGACGCGGAAGCCGGTCGTCGGCGTCATCCACGTCGGCGCGCTGCCGGGCACGCCCGCGTCTGCGCTCTCGGTCGATGAGTTGATTGAACTCGCCGTGCGCGAGGCCGCCCGCTACCGCGACGGCGGCGTGGACGGCCTGATGGTCGAGAACATGCACGACGTGCCTTACCTGCGCGGCGGGGTCGGGCCGGAGATCGTCGCGGCGATGGCGGTCGTCGCGCGCGCGGTGAAGGCGGAGGCAGGGCTTCCCGTCGGCGTGCAGATTCTCGCGGGCGCGAACCTGGAATCAATCGCCGTCGCGCACGCCGCCGGGCTCGACTACGTGCGCGTCGAGGCGTACGCGTTCGCGCACGTCGCCGACGAAGGCTTGATTCAGTCTTCGGCCGCCGAGCTTCTGCGCTTCCGAAGAAAGATCGGCGCGGAGGGCGTGCGCGTCTGGGCCGACGTAAAGAAGAAGCACTCGTCGCACGCCATCACGGCGGACGTTTCTCTGGGCGAGACGTGCGCGGCCGTCGAGTTCATGCGCGGCGACGCGGTCATCGTCTCGGGGAGTGCGACGGGCGAGCCGCCGCGCGCGGCTGATGTTAAAGAGGCCGGGTTGCACTGCCGCCTCCCCGTGCTCCTCGGCTCGGGCGTGACACCTGAGAACGTCGCGGAGTTCTTCGACGCGGCCGACGGCTTCATCGTCGGCTCGTACTTTAAGGAGGGCGGCCTCTGGTCGAACACGGTTGATGCGGCCCGCGTCCGAAGGATGGTCGAGGCCGTGCGCGAACTCGGCACGGGCGAACTTGGCGGGGTTCGCGGAGCATCACAACCAGCGGCCACCGAAATTTAGTTTCGCCCGAGGAGTCAGAATGTCCTTACGCCGCCTGCCGAACCTGCTTACGAGTGCGCTCTTCGTGCTCCTGCTCGCCGCGCCGCTGTGCGCGCAGAGCGGGGTGCGCCCGCGCCCGACGCCGAAGCCCGACGAGGACGAGGAGGCCGAGAGCGTCTACACAGAGGAGGTGCGCATCCCCGTCTTCGCCTTCGACGAGAAGGGGAACTTCGACGCCGCGCTCTCCTCGGACGACGTGCTCGTCGTCGAGGACGACGTGCCGCAGCAGGTCAAGAGCGTGCGGCGCACGCCCGCCTCCGTCGTGCTCCTTCTGGGGACGGACTGGGACTTAGACCCCATCGTGCGCGCCAACACGACGCGCGACGTGGCGCTCTCCGTCATCCGCAACCTGCGCGAGGGCGACAGCCTCGCCGTCGTCCAGTACAACGGCAAGGTGGACACGCTGCAAGGCTGGACGGGCGACAAGCTCGAAGCCGTCCGCGCCGTGCGGACGAAGCTCGCCTCGGGCGAGGGCTCGAACATGTCGCGGGGCATCCGGCGCGCCGTCGAGATGCTCTCGGAGCGGCCGGTCGGCAACCGCCACCTCGTCATCATCACCGACGGCATCGACACGGCGAATTCGAGGGATTACGACGACGCCACGCGCCGCCTCGTCGCCTCGCAGACGACGCTGCACGTCATCAGCTACAACGAGGTCGCGCGCGAGGCGATGAAGCAGCCCTGGTGGAAGACGCCGCCCGAGAAGCCGGGCGCGGCGCAGACGGCCGCCGACCAGGCGACGGTCGGCATCGACCCGACGCGCCCGCCCGGGATGCGCGGCCCCGGCATCAACCCCCACGACGTTAATTCCGGCGTCACCTTCGACCCCGCGCTGCGCCGCCGCCGCAAGGAGGCCGAGCACGAGATGGAGCGCGGCCAGGCGCGCCTGAAGACGCTGACCGAGGAGACCGGCGGGCGCCTGCGCCAGCCCGACTCTGAAGAAGGGATGTCGGTCGAGGCCGCCGCGGCCGCGCGCGAGATCGACTCGCAGTACGTCATCACCTACAGCCCCAAGCGCCCGCTCCGCAGGGCCGCCCCGACCGAGTTCCGACGCATCCACGTTGGCGCCCGCCGCCAGGGCCTCACCCTCCGCGCCCGCACCGGCTACGTTGTCGGCACCATGCGGCAACCGGAGGGGAAGAAGTAGGCAGTAGGCAGTTAAGACAAAAGAATCTTAAAAGACGGAGGCGGCGAGTCATGATGCCCGCCGCCTCCGTTCGTTGAGACCTGTTTCGTTAAAATCTTCCTGGCTTAACTGCCTACTGCCATCTGCCTACTGCCTACTTCTTTTCAATGCGCCAACGCGCCCGAGCCGGTGTAGAGGTGCTGGGCGACCTGTTCGACGCGGCGGGCGGTGGCGATGCGCTCGCGCGCGGCGAGCGAGCGGCGGCGTATCTCGTCCCACTCCTCGGGGGGGACGCGGCGGAAGGCTTCGACTACGTGCGGGTCGAACTGGCGGCCGGCGTAGGCGTCGAGTTCGGCGAGCGCCTCGCCGTAGCTGCGCCCGGCGCGGTAGACGCGGTCGGAGGTGATGGCGTCGAAGGCGTCGGCGACGGCGAAGATGCGCGCGTTGAGGTCGATCTGCGCGCCCCGCAGGCCCAGAGGGTACCCGCCGCCGTCCCACTTCTCGTGGTGCTGTGCGACGACCTTGGCCGCGCCTTCGAGGAACTCGATGCCGCGCAGAATCTTCTGCCCGTGCAAGGGGTGCTCGCGCATCCGCACCCACTCCTCTTCAGTTAACTTGGCGGGCTTGCGGAGGATGGCGTCGGGGACGCCGATCTTGCCGATGTCGTGCAAGAGCGAGCCGAACTCCAAAGAGCGCATCTGCTCGGCGTCGAGCCCCAACTCCTGACCGAGGCGCAGGCTGAAGTTGACGACCCGCTCCGAGTGGCCGTGCGTCTCCAGGTCGCGTGTTTCGAGCGCCGCCGTGAGCGCCTTGAGCGTCGTGCGGTAGGCGTCGCCGAGCGAGCGCAGGGCGCCGTCTAGTTCTTCCGTCCGCTGCGCGACCATCTCTTCGAGATAGGTCTCGTAGCGGCGTTTCTCGACGCGCAGGAAGTGGTGTTCGAGCGCGCGGCTCACGGCCGCCTCGACGTGATGCAGGTCGAACGGCTTCATCACGTAGTCGAAGGCGCCGGCGCGCAACGCGTTGATCGCGCTCTCGACCGTCTGGACGCCGCTGATCATGATGACGACCGTGTCGGGCGAGAGTTCGCGCACCAGTGGGATCAGTTCGAGCCCGCTCATGCCGCCCATCATGATGTCGCTGATGACGAGGTCGTAGGCGCCGCCGCGCAGCAGCTCGAGCGCCTCCTCGGCCGACCCGACCGCCTCGCACTCGTAGAGGGGGCTTAGCAGGTCGGACAGGACGTGCCTGATCTCGGGCTCGTCGTCGGCCACGAGAATGCGCGTCCCCTTGCCCAGAGTTTTAGACATAGACATACGTCTCCGTAAATCCACGGGGAACCTTCGGGTGAAACTTTGAGGTGGGAGAGAGCGCTCCCCGCCACGCCCCAACGCATGGCGGTAACGCCGAAGAGGCAATTTATATTAACCCCGCCCGGGGATTTTAGACAAGCGGTTACCCGTATGAATTCGCACGAAGCCCGCGGCCATGTCGCGCGCGAAGTTTGGCCGGTTGACTCGCCCTCGCCGCAACACCTATCATCCACACCAAGCCGGGGTGGCGGAATGGCAGACGCGGCGGACTCAAAATCCGTTTCCCGCAAGGGAGTGGGGGTTCAAGTCCCCCCCTCGGTATTCACATTAAAATTAATCGATAACTCAGACTGAGGGCGTAGTCTGTTCAGGACTCGGTCGGGGCGGCGGTGCCGGCGAGGCTGGCGACGGCGTTGACGAGGGCGTCGGGCTCGACGGGCTTGGGGAGGTGCGCCTGGAAGCCGGAGCGGAGGGCGCGCGCGCGGTCGGATTCGCCGACGTAGGCGGTGAGGGCGACGGCCGGGGTGAGCCCCCCGCGCTCCGCGCCGAGCGCGCGGACGCGGCGCAGCAGTTCGTAGCCGTCCACCTCGGGCATCCCTATGTCAGCTATGAGCACGTCGGGGCGGAAGCGCTCCAGTGTTTCGAGCGCGGCCGCCGCCGCGCTGGCGGAAGCGACCTCCGCGCCCGCGCGGCGCAGGAAGAGCAGGAGCATCTCCAAAGTGTCCTCGTCGTCGTCCACGGCCAGCACGCGCACGCCGACGAGCGGGGGCAGAGGCTCTTCCGCGCCCCCGTGTGCTGCGGGCGGGGCTTGAGAGTCGCCGGGCCTGCCCGTCCCCTGCGCCTGCGCGCCCTGCACCTCCGCGCGCGGCGCGGGCGACTCGGCCTCGGCCGGCAGCGGTAGGTCAACCGTGAAGGTCGCGCCCAGCCCCTCGCCTGCGCTGTAAGCGTGGACGCTCCCGCCGTGCGCCTCGACCAGGTGGCGCACGATGGAGAGCCCGAGCCCGAGCCCGCCGTGCTGCCGGGTCGTGCCCATGTCGGCCTGCCGGAAGCGGTCGAAGGCGTAAGGCAGGAACTCGGGCAGGATGCCCTGCCCCGTGTCGCTCACCTCGATGCGCACGTGCGTGAGCAGACGTTGGACGCTGGCGCGCACCTCGCCGCCCGCGGGCGTGAACTTGACGGCGTTGGCGAGCAGGTTCCACACGACCTGTTGGAGCCGCGCCGCGTCGCCCGTGACCGCCGCCTCGGGGTCGAGCGTGGAGCGCAGCCGCAGGCCCTTCGCCTCGGCCGCGGGCACGATGGTGTCGAGCGCGGCCTGCACGACGGGCGTCAGCTCGACCAGCTCCGACTCAAGCCGCAGCTTGCCCGTGATGACGCGCGACACGTCGAGGATGTCTTCGACGATCTGATTCTGCTGAAGCGCGTTCCGCTTGATGACATCGACGGCGTGGCGCGCGGTCTTCTGGTCGATGCCGCCCGTTTCGAGCATGTGCGTCCAGCCGAGGATGGCCGTGAGCGGCGTGCGCAGCTCGTGCGAGACGGTGGCGAGGAACTCGTCCTTGAGGCGGTTCGCCTTCTCGGCTTCGGCGCGCAGCGTCTTCTCGCGCTCCAACATCTGGTCGCGCTCGGCCTCGGCGCGCTTGCGCTCGGTCACGTCCTCGATGACGGTCAGCGCGCACCGCTCGCCGGCGATCTCGATCTGCTCGGCCGAGAGCAGGCCGACCAGTTCCCTGCCGTCCTTCATGTGGAAGCGGTACTCCACGTCGCGCACGCGGCCGTGCTTCGCGAAGACGGCCAGCTCCGCCTCGCGGTCTGCTGGCTCGGCCCACAGTCCCAACTCAAGCGTCGTGTGCCCGACCGCCTCCGCGCGCGCGTAGCCCGAAAGGCGCGTGAAGGTCTCGTTGACTTCGAGCAGGCGGCCCGTCTCCAGGGACGTGATGGTGAGGGCGAGCGGGCTCGACTCGAAGGCTTTGGCGAAGCGCTCCTCCGACTCGCGCAGGCGCTGTTCGGCCCGCTTGCGCTCGGTGATGTCGAGGATGGCGCTGACGAAGCCGGTCACGCGCCCTGCTTCGTCGAACTCGGGCGCGTAGGCGACCCACATGTGGCGCGTGCCGAGCTGCGCGTAAGGCACCTCCAACTCGTACTCCAGGCGCTCGCCGCGCAGCACAACGTCCACGTACGGCTCGATGGCGGCGTAAGCCTCCGGCCCTAAAAACTCCTTGACGGGCTTGCCGACCAGATCCGAAGGGCGCAGGCCGAAGCGCTCGGCGTAGGGCTCGTTGACGAACCTGTACGTGCGGTCGGCGCCGCAGTAGGTGATGAGGACGGGGGCGTGGTCTGCGACGAGTTGCAGGCGCGCCTCGCTCTCGCGCAGATTCTTGAAGAGGTCTTCCTGCGCGCGGCGGGCCGACTCGGCCTCCGCGCGCGCGGCCGTGGCGCGCGCCAGTTGCTCGTTGCGCCCCTGCTCGTGCTGCGCGAGCAGCGTGGCCGAGTGTTGCAGCGCGCGGCCCAACTGCTCCACCTCCTTGACGTTTGAGGTCAGCGGCTCGGGCCGCTCGCCCCGCGACATCGTCTCGGCCGCCTCGGCCGCGGCCAGGAGTCCGCGCCGCACGTGGCGCGAGATGACGAAGGCGCCGAACGTGCTCAGCCCGAGCAGCCCGAGCCCGGTGGCGAGGACGACGGCGGTCTTGCTGCGCGCCGACGACTCGGCCACCGCGGCGGGCACCGCGACCACGGCCGTCCAGCCCGAAGCGGGCTCGCGGCTGTAGGCCACGTAGACGCTCGTCCCGTCCCGCGCCACGTCGTAAAAGAGCCCCTCGTCCGACTCGCGCATGCGCTGCGTCAAAGAGTCCTTCACGGGCGTGCCGACGAAGCGCTCCTGCTCGTGGCTGCGCGCGACGATAGTCCCCTGCGCGTCCACGACCGCCCGCGCCCACTCCTCGTTCGGCTGGCCGCGCAGCCCCACGACGCTCGCCAGCGCGTCCGGCGTGATGACGGCCGTCAGCACGTAGCGCACCTCGTCGCCGCGCATGACGGGGACGCGCACGGGGAAGCCCAGCGTCTGGCGGAGCTTCCCGCGGGTGAGGCTGCCCACGACCGGCCGCTTCTGCTCGACCGCGAGCCGCAGGCTGTCCGGCTCTATCGCCGACGGCAGCGGCGCGCCCCAGTCCACGTTGGTGTTGACCAACTGCCGCCCGTCCGGCTTGAGCAGGATCAGGGTCAGCCACGCGGGCTGGGTCGAGACCACGCGCCGGGCCTCGGCGTGGAACGCCGCGAGGTCTTCGCGGTCGAGCCGCTCCGACTCGGCGAGCGCGCTCAGGGTTCTGACGGTGGACTGGAGTTCGCGGTCGAGCGCGAGCGCGAGGTCGTGCGCCGACCTGAGCAGGCGGCGGTCGGTGGCGGCGCGCTCGCTCTCCGCCAGGCGGTAGACGACCACGGCCGCGAACCCGACCAGGGGCAGCAGCGCGCCGGCGACGAGCAGCACGAGGTGCCACTTGAGCGCCGGCGCACGCCGCGGCGCTGGGGCGTGCGGCGCGGGTGTCCCCTTCTCTTTGGAATCGGCGGTCACGGATTCGTTTGAGCTGTTGGCAAGGCTGCGCGCGTGCGGGACTGGCGATTGCAACGCACGGCTCGGGGAGGCATCATCACATTTCCCAACGCCCCGTTCAAGCGGCTTCGGAGGATTTGATGGACTCGCCTTCGACGGCAAATCATTTCAAGACTTCTATCGAAGTAATCGGGTGCAACTCCCAGGCGGTCGCGCGCCAGTCACCCCGCGCGCCCGACGCCGTGTTCTCCGACTCATCCGCGTGCTCGCGGTCGAAGAGCAGCCAGCCCTCGAAGCGGCAGCGCCGCCCCAAAATCTTTTCCCTGAGAGCGTTCATCGACCAGTCCAGGCCCGACTCTGCCGCACGTCGCCGAGCACGCGGCGTGACCTCCACGACCAGCCACTCCGTCCGCGGGGCGTCGGGGCGCGCCGCGACGTGTATGTGCACGTCGCGCTCGCGGTACGAGTAGCAGTTGGCGGCCTCGACCCCGCCCGCCTTGACCTCGACGACGTAACCCTCGATGCTCCCCGCGCGCGACTCCGACCAGCGCCCAAGGTCTTCGCCCGGCCGCAACAGCGCTTCGAGCGAAACGTTCCCGTCGAAGTCCGCAGGCTCCGGCAACGCGGTGCGGTTCTTCAGGCGCGCGAACTCGCGCCCGCCCGGCGTGACGGCCGCGCCCCCCGCCGGGCAGACGCCGTTGGGGAGCAGCGCCGACCCGCCGGCCGTCAACAGACAGACTATCAAGAGGAGCAGGCCCGCGGCCTTGACGCGTCTCAAACGCTTCGCCCTCGTCTCAAACGACTCACACGCTAGGGCCGGTAGTCGTAATGCCACGGCTCGCGCGGCGACGCGAGCGGCCCCGCGAATTTCGTGCTCGCGCGCGTGACCGCCTCGCGCACCTTCTCAGTCCAGCCCGCGCTGTCCCAGGCGCCCGGCGACGAAGGGGCCGCGACCAGCTGCGGGCCGCGCATCACTTGAAAGTCGAAGGCGCGCGCCTGTCCGTGCGGCGAGAGCCCCGGCACGGCCAGCGTCGGCGTCGCGCGAGTCGTCGAGGCGCGCAGGAAGCGCTCGAACCTCTGCACGTCCGCCGCGGCCGGGGTCTCCGCGTAGGACTGCCCGGCCAGCTCCTCGCGCGCCCTCTGAAGCAGCTCCTCGCCCGCGCGCGCGACCGAGTCGGTCTCGTTCCACTTGCTCAACTGCTCGTCCAGACTCCGCACCTGCGTGTTGACGCGCAGCGTGTAGCCCGGATTCGCGCCCTCGAACTCGCGCCTGACCTTCTCGATCTCGGCCAGCGCCGCCGCGTACTCGGGCGACTTCTCGTAACTCTCGATCTGCTCGCGCGACCAGGCCCAACGCGAAGCCGCCTCGCTCCCCGCGCGCAGGTAGCCGCGCAGCGCCAGAAGCCTCCGCGCGTCCGTGTTCACATGCCCGAGCGCTTCCCTCTGCTCGGGCACGAGGTCGGCCGCCGCCGCGTTCATATAACTCGAAAGCTTACCACCCGCCTCGCCCGCCGCGGACGGACTGGGAGATGCTTCGGGGCTGGGGCCGTGCTCCGGGCTCGGCCGGCTCTCGGGAGTCGGGCTCGCCGCAACGCCCGCGTGGTTCTCATTCCCCGATGCGCCCGCGTTCGCCGCCGGTGCATTCGGCGACGGCTCGACCAGACAGCCGCCGAAGAGAAGCGGGGCGAGCACAAGCGCACGCGCGACTTTTCCGGGTGACATCAAAGCCTCCTTGTAAAACGACCTGCGACTCCGGCGCATCATGCCGCAGAGATGTGACGAGCCTTTTTCAGCCGTCGGGAGCGTTTAACACAATGCCTGCCCGTAGATATCCTAACTTAAAGTTTCTTAAAGACTTGTACCGAACTTTTACGGTCAAATAGATAGTTAAGATTGTTCAACCCTGTGTTGACAATTTAGAACTATTTGTTAAAATCCGCCCATCCAGAACCCCCATTCTGGGCAGAGCGTGTGTCGTGTGCCCCAGTCGCTTGAGCCCCGACCAAGACGACCCGTCGGCCTAATCCTCAAAGCTGGTTCTTGTTTTCAGCTGGCCCGCGCCGGCCTCTGTCTGTCTCAAGGAATTAAGGAATAAGTTCATGCGCCGTCTTGCCGTCTGGCTCTCCCTCGCGCTGGGCCTCGCCACATCCGCGTCCCTGCCGCTGGCGCCGCGCTCCCGTGCGCAGTTGCTCGACGGCGTCACCCAAAGTCTTACTCAAACTCTGAATCAAACTTTGAGCCCCGGCCGTAAAGTCTCGGCCGAGATCGTCCGCAAGGTCAACAACGGCCAGGGCGCCGACCGCGTCCGCGTCATCGTCCGCCCGCGCGGCGGATGGTCTGGCGACCTGGACACGACGCTGCTCCTGAACGGCGCGAGCGACGTGCGGCCGTTTCAGAACTTCGACTTCCGCGCCCTCGACCTGCCGGCGGGCGCGGCCGCCGCGCTCGCGCAGCGCTCGGACGTGGCCTACGTCTCCATCAACAAAGAGGTGCGCACGCTCGGCCACGTCTCCCTGACGACCGGCGCCGACGCCGTGCGCACGACCGCGGGCACGACCACTTCCGGGCTCGACGGCACGGGCGTCGGCATCGCCGTCCTCGACTCCGGCATCGACACGACGCACAAGGCGTTTCTCGACAAGTCGAACGGCGTGCGCGTCGTCACGAGCGTGGACTTCACGGGCGAGGGTCGCACCGACGACCCCTTCGGGCACGGGACGCACGTCGCCTCCATCGCCGCCGGCAACGGGCGCATCTCGAACGCGGCCTACACGGGCGTGGCGCCGAACGCGAACATCATCAACCTGCGCGTGCTGAACTCGAAGGGCGCGGGGACGACCGCGTACCTCCTGCGCGCGCTCGACTGGGTTTTGACCAACCGCGCCCGCTTCAACATCCGGGTCGTCAACCTGAGCCTGGGGATGCCGGCCGTTGACTCCTACCGCGACGACCCGGCGTGCCAGGCCGTTCGCAAGCTGGTTGACGCCGGCGTCGTGGTCGTCGCCGCCGCGGGCAACAACGGCAAGGACTCTTCCGGCAACAAGGTCTACGGCCGCATCCACTCGCCGGGCAACGAGCCTTCGGCGCTGACCGTCGGGGCGGCGAACACCTTCGGCACGGACGCGCGCTCGGACGACGGCGTGGCCTCGTACAGCTCGCGCGGGCCGACGCGCAGCTACCGGACGGACTCATACGGCGTGCGCCACTACGACAACCTCGTCAAGCCCGACCTCGTCGCGCCCGGCAACAAGATCATCGACGCGGCGGCCGTGGGCAATCAACTGCTCGCACAGCACCCGGAACTTGACGCGGACGTGAGCCCCGTCGATAACCGCAAGCAGATGTACCTGAACGGCACTTCGATGGCGACGCCCGCGGTGGCGGGCGCGGCGGCGCTCATGCTTCAGGCCAACCCGACCCTGACGCCGAACCTCGTCAAGGCTCTGCTCATGTACACGTCGCAGCCGCTCGCCGGCTTCAACTTCTTCGAGGAGGGCGCGGGCGAGCTGAACGTCGAAGGCGCCGTCCGCCTGGCGAAGCTCGTCCGCACAGACCTTTCGAGCAGCACGCCGCTCGGCGGCCCGCTGCTCGTGGGCGCGCCGCCCGCGCCGCAGACGACCATCGCCGGCCAGACGTTCAACTGGTCGCGCGGGCTGCTGCTCAACTACAACTACGTGACGGGCCTCGACCTCATCACGCGTTACCAGAGAATCTACGGCCTCGGCGTCATCACGGGCGACGGCGTGATTACCGGCGACGGGGTCATCACGGGTGACCGGACGATGATCACCGACGGCGTCATCACGGGCGACCAGATCATGACGAGCAGCGGCGTCATCACGGGAGACGGCGCGGTCTTCCTCCCTTCGTCGGAGCTGCTGCTCGAAGGGTGCACGCACCTGCACGACGGCGACCTGACGAGCGACGGCGTGATTACCGGCGACGGGGTCATCACCGGCGACGGGGTCATCACCGGCGACCTCTACTTACAGGCGCAGTCGGCGGCGCTCGGCGGCGACGACACGGAGGCGATGGACGCCGCGGCGGACGACGGCGTTGACTGCCTGGACTACTGAGTCCCGCCGAATTGTTGACCGTTCTCACAGGGATTTAGTTAAACGACTTCACAGTCGAAAACTCTTCACAGACGCCTCTCTCCCCGTACGAGGCGCGCGCGGTTCCGCGCAGCCGGCCAGAGGAAAAGCAGTAACAACCATTCAGGAGGAGCTGTGGAGGGCAGAAGAAATCCCGCTCGGCCATTCATGTGGGTCGTCATCGCGCTGGGCACAGGGGCGATGGTCGTCTCCGCCGCGTCCCTGCCGCTCTTACGGCTCGACGTGCGCTTCCTGCTTTTGGGGCTGCTGGTCTGCCTCGGCTCACACGGGGCGGTGCGCATCCCGCGCGTGAGCGGGCGCATCACGGTCTCGGACACGCTCGTCTTCCTCACGCTGCTGCTCTACGGCGGCCCCGCGGCCGTCATGCTCTCGGCGCTCGAAGGCGTCTACGCCTCCCTGCGCATCAGCCGCAAGCCCATCACCATCCTCTTCAACGCGGCCGTCCTCTCGCTCTCGACCTTCCTGACGGCGGCGGCCCTGCGCGCGCTCTTCGGCGCGGCCGACCTCGCGGGCGACCTCTACTCGCCCTCGGCGCTCGTCGCCGTCTTCGTCATGGCGTTCGTGCAGTACGCGGCCAACACCGGCCTCATCGCCATCGAGAAGTCCCTAAAGCTCGGCGAGCGCTTCTGGCCGACGTGGAAGACCTACTACCTCTGGACTTCGGTGACCTACCTCGCGGGCGCTTCCGCCGCGGGGGTGACGGCGCGGCTCGTCCAGTCGGTCGGCTTCTACGCGGTGCTCGCGACGCTCCCGATCATCGCCATCATCTACTTCACCTACCTGACCTACCTCAAGAACATCGAGCACTCCGAGGCGCACGTCGAGGAGCTTTCGCGCTACCTGCGCGAGCTGAAGATGTCCGAGGCCGAGCGCGAGAAGATTCTGCTCCGCGAGCAGGCCGCGCGCGCCGAGGCCGAGGCCGCTAACCGCCTGAAGGACGAGTTCCTCTCGACGCTCAGTCACGAGCTGCGGACGCCGCTCACCTCCATCATCGGCTGGACGAACCTGATGCGCGCGGGCCAGGTGCGCGGCGAGGTGCAGGCGCAGGCGCTTGAGACCATCGAGCGCAACGCGAAGATTCAGTCGCGGCTCATCGACGACCTGCTCGACCTCTCGCGCATCATCTCGGGCAAGCTGCTGCTTGAGGCGCGCGAGGTGAACCTCGACACGGTCGTCTCGAACTCCATCGAGGTCGTCCGCCCCGCGGCCAACGCGAAGGGCATCCAACTGACCTACGAGTGCGAGCCGGGCGGCAAGACCATCTCGGGCGACTCAGCGCGCCTGCAACAGGTGGCGTGGAACCTCCTGTCGAACGCGGTGAAGTTCACGCCCGAGGGCGGCCGTGTGAGCGTGCGCCTGGCGCGCGAGGGCGCGCGGGTCAGGTTCTCCGTGTCCGACACGGGGCGCGGCATCGCGCCGGAGTTCCTGCCGCACGTCTTCGACCGCTTCCGGCAGGCCGACAGCGCGACGACGCGCGCCTACGGCGGATTGGGCTTGGGCTTAGCCATCGTCCGGCACCTGGCCGAGCTGCACGGCGGCGAGGTGAAGGCGGAAAGCGCGGGCGAGGATCGGGGCTCGACCTTCTCGGTCGCCTTCCCGCTCGCGCAGGCGGCCGCGCCGTGCTCCTGCCAGCAGGACGAGGCGGCCGAGACCGCCTTCGGCCTTGACAGGCCCGAGGGGTTGGCGGGCGTCCGCGTGCTCGTCGTGGACGACGAGCAGGACACGCGCAGTCTCATCAGCACGGTCATCGCGCAGACGGGCGCCGAGGTGACGGCCTGCGCCTCGGCGGGCGAGGCTCTGGAGAAGCTGAAGACGTGGCGGCCGCACGTCCTGATGAGCGACATCGGCATGCCGGGCGAGGACGGCTACGCCCTCATCCAGAAGGTGCGCGCGCTCCCGCCCGAGCGCGGCGGGCGCACGCCCGCGGCCGCGCTCACGGCCTACGCCCGCGACGAAGACCGCGGCCGCGCGCTCGCCGCCGGCTACCAGCTCCACATCGCCAAGCCCTTCAACCCGAGCGAACTGCTCGCCGCCGTCTCCGATTTGCAGGGTTACGTCGTAGCGAGTTGAACGTGGGCCGAGCCCCCGAAGGCGGCGGACAGAATAAAGCCCGGGGCGTCAGCCCTGGGTTAGAGCATCGTAATAATATTCAGAGCCCCGGAGGGGCGATAGAGGACAAATACGAGGGCCGTCGTCCTCATCCTCTGTCGCCCCTCCGGGGCTCCGATGTTTTAATCCGCCGTGTTCCCGGGACTAGGGCCCGGGGCTTTATTCTGCTGCCGCCTCCGGCGGCTGGTCGTCGCTTCTCCCTTAACTCGCTTCCTTAAGGGAGGCGATGTCGATGACGAAGCGGTAGCGCACGTCGCCTTTGACGGTGCGCTCGTACGCCTCTTCAATCTTCTCAATCGGGATCAGCTCGATGTCGGAGGAGAGGTTCTTCTCCGCGCAGTAGTCGAGCATCTCCTGCGTCTCGCGGATGCCGCCGATCATCGAGCCGGCGAGCGAGCGGCCGTTGGTGATGAGCGAGAAGGCGGCCGTCTCCAGAGGCTTCTCCGGCGCGCCGACGAGCGCAAGCGCGCCCTCGCGCCTGAGCAGGTTCAGGTAGAGGTTGATGTCGTGCGGCGCCGAGACGCAGTCGAGCACGAAGTCGTACTTGCCCTGAAGCGCGTCCGACCAGCCCGCCTCGCGCGTGACGACGAAGTCGTGCGCGCCCAACGCCCGCGCGTCCGGCTCCTTGCCCGGCGAAGTGCTGAAGACCGTCACGCGCGCGCCCATCGAGGCGGCGAGCTTCACGCCCATGTGGCCCAAGCCCCCGAGCCCCACGACGCCGACCCTCTGCCCCTCGCTCACCTTGAAGCGGCGCAGCGGCGAGTAGGTCGTAATCCCCGCGCAGAGCAGAGGCGCCGCGTTCGGGAGCGGGAGCCCTTCGGGGATGCGCAGGGCGTAGTCTTCATCAATCACGACCTTCGTCGAGTAGCCGCCGTAGGTCGGCGTCTTCTCGTCCTTCTCCGTGCCGTTGTAGGTCGAGACGAGGTGGTTCTCGCAGTACTGCTCCTCGCCGTCGCGGCAGTTGCGGCACACGCGGCACGAGTCCACGAAGCAGCCGACGCCGGCCGTGTCGCCCTCCTTGAACTTCGAGACCTCACTGCCTACGCGCGAGACGCGGCCGACGATCTCGTGGCCGGGCACCATCGGGTAGATGGAGCCGCCCCATTCGTCGCGCACCTGGTGGATGTCGGAGTGGCAGACGCCGCAGTATTGAATGTCGATGAGTATGTCGCGCGCGCCCACGTCGCGCCGGTCGAAAGAGAAGGGCTCAAGCGCCGCGCCCGCGCTCGGGGCGGCGTATCCGTTCGTCTTAATCATGAAGACATTCTACCCCTCTCTCAAAAGCGGTTCTTCGCGGGAGTGTGACGCGCGCCTCACGACACGTTGGCGGCGGCGCGTTCGCGCAGGGCGGCGACGATCTCGAAGGAGCGCAGGCGCGCCGCGTGGTCGTGAATCTGCGAGGTCAACATCAGCTCGTCGGCGCGCGTCAGCTCGGCGAACGCTTCGAGCCCGGCGCGCACCGTCTCGGGCGAGCCGACGACCGAGTAGCGGAGCGCGTGTTCGACGCCGGCCAACTCCAGTTCGGACGCGAAGCCTTCGAGCGTCTCGACCGGCGGCGGGAGCTTGCCGGGGCGGCCGCGGCGCAGGTTGATGAAAGCCAGTTGGAGCGAGGTGAAGAGGCGCCGCGCCTCCTCGTTCGTCTCGGCCGCGAAGACGTTCAGACACGCGAGCGCGTAGGGCTCCTGCAACTCTTCCGAAGGGCGGAAGCCCTCGCGGTAGACTTCGAGCGCGTGCAAAAGGTAGTCGGGGGCGAAGTGCGAGGCGAAGGCGAAGGGCAGGCCCAGCTCGGCCGCGAGCCGTGCGCTGTAGAGGCTCGACCCGAGGAGCCACAAAGGCACATTCAATCCCTCGCCCGGCACGGCGCGAACCGTCTGCCCGAAGCGCGGCGGCCCGAAGTAGGCGCGCAGCTCTTCCACGTCGCGCGGGAAGTCTTCGTTGGCCGCCGCGAAGTTCCGGCGCAGCGCGCGCATCGTGATCTGGTCGGTGCCGGGCGCGCGGCCCAGGCCGAGGTCGATGCGGCCGGGGTAGAGCGCTTCGAGCGTGCCGAACTGCTCGGCGACGACGAGCGGCGAGTGGTTCGGCAGCATCACGCCGCCGGAGCCGACGCGGATCGTCTGCGTGCCGCCGGCGACGTGGCCGATGAGCACCGCGGTCGCGGAGCTGGCGATGCCGGCCATGCCGTGGTGCTCGGCCAGCCAGAAGCGCCTGTAGCCGAGCGCCTCCACACGCCGCGCCAGCTCTACGGTGTTGCGGAAGGAGTCGGCCACGCCCGAGCCCTCCGGCACGGGCGCGAGGTCGAGGACGGAGAAAGGAATGTCGCTCAGTTGTCTCATTATCCTTAGACGCCTGAGGGCGGCTCAGAGTAGCTCCACCTCGTCGCCGACCGCGACCCGACCCGCGGACTCGACGTTCGCGTACATGCCGAAGTTCTGTTTCGCCTCTTTGACTATCGTGCGCAGCACGCGCGGGTCTTTGGGAAGTTCGGCCTGCGCCTGGATGGTCATGCTGCAACGCGGCGCGGGCATCTCGCACTTGAGCGTCAGTCCGCCGACGCGCAGGCTGCGTCCGCCCCAGCCGGATTCGACCAGGCCTTCGATGCCGTCGGCGGTCTCAATCAGAAAGTTCGGGCGGAAGCGGCGCGCGTCCCAGGCCGTTTCGGGCGCGTAGCGCGCGAGCGTGTCGAGCGAGGCGGTCGTGAGCAGGTGGACGGGGAAGGCGTCGAAGTACGTGCCGGGCGGCGAGGTGAACTCGAAGACTTCGGCGGGCAGCAGCGAGAGGTCTGGCAGAGGCTCGCCCGGCTCGCGGCCGAAGTCCCTGCGCAGTTCTTTATCTTTTCCCGCGAGCCGCATGGTGCCTACCGCGAGGCGGCGGAAGTTGCGCGAACGGCTCAAGAAGCCCAGGACGCGCGCGGCCGGAATCGCGCGCCGGTAGTGCTCGCGGTCGCTCGCCGGTCGGAGCGGCCAGAGCGTGACCCTGCGCCCGAGCAGTTCCGACAGCAGCTCGTTAATCCGCGGGTCGTCCGTCGAGGTCTGCGAGCCGTCGGGGAGCTTGATGTCGGCGTGGGGCGGCGCGCCCTCGGCCGCCGGCTCTTCCCTGTAACGCGCGGCGCAGAGCATGAGCGCCGGGCTCTTCTTCGCGCCGCGAATCTCGCCCGCCGCCTCGTCGCGCAAGGCCCAGCCGCGGTCGCCGTACAGCCCCCGCGCGCCGACGGACGCCGCTTCGAGCCGCTCGCCCGCCATCGACTTCAAGGGGTAGCGCCAGACCTCTCTGACCCTTCCGACGAACATGCCTCAGACCCTCAAGTTGTCCGCGCGCCAGTGCTTGACGGCGCGCTTGATCTCGTCAGGCTTCGTGAGGCGGCCTTCGAGCACCTGGCGGACGAGCCCCTCCAGCTCCTCGTCGGACGCGAAGCGCAGGGCCGCGGTCTGCGCGGGCGTGAGCGAGGCGGCGCGGTGCGCCAGCTCCTCGGGCAGGAGCTGGTAGTAACGCAGGCTCTCTTCCAGACGGATGACCCGATCCTGCACCTTCAAAGGGTTGAGGCGGGTGAGCGCCGCCAGCACCACCAGCGCGGCCGAGACGACGAGCCACCAGCCCCTGTCCAGGCCGGGGTCGCGTACGAGTTGGACGACGGCCACGACGAAGTTCGTCAACAGCACGGGCGCCAGGAAGAAGTGGAAGGGCGCGTGGTAGCGCGTGTGGTTCTCGTAAGCCTGGGGAACGTCTGCCACGTTCGTCTCTCCTTAAAGGTTCGTCGGCACGGGGGGCGCGGCGACCGCCTTCGGCGGCTCGGGCGTGAAGTCTTCGCCGGGGTTGATGAACTGGTTGCGCTCGAAGTGGTACTGCTTGTCGTAGAGCTGCCGGTAGCGGCCGCCCGCGGCGAGCAGCTCCTCGTGCGTGCCGCGCTCGACGATCCGGCCTTCTTCGAGGACGAGGATCTGGTCGGCGCTGCGGATGGTCGAGAGGCGGTGCGCGATGACGAAGGTCGTGCGCCCGCGCCTTAAGGTCTGAAGCCCGTCCTGAATCAACGCCTCGCTCTCGCTGTCGAGGCTCGACGTGGCCTCGTCGAGAATCAGAATCTTCGGCCCGGCTAAGATAGCCCGCGCGATGGCGACGCGCTGCCGCTGCCCGCCCGAGAGTTTCACGCCGCGCTCGCCGACCACCGTGTCGTAGCCGTCGGCGAAGCCTTTCACGAACTCGTCGCAGTGCGCGACGCGCGCGGCGGCCTCGACCTCGGCGCGGGTCGCGTGCGGGTTCGAGAAGGCGATGTTGTCGGCGATGGTGCCGTCGAAGAGGAAGTTGTCTTGCAGGACGGCGCCGAGGTTCTCCCTGTAGTCTCGCAGGCGAACCGTCGCGAGGTCGCGCCCGTCAACCAGCACGCGCCCCGCGAGCGGCCGGTTGAAGGCCATCACGAGGCCGATGAGCGTGCTCTTGCCCGACCCGCTTGAGCCGACGAGCGCGGTCGTCGTCCCGGCCGGCGCGCGGAAGGAGACGCCGCGCAGGACGGGCGCGCCCTCCTCGTACTCGAAGATCACGTCCTCGAAACTTATCTCGCCCTCGACCTCGCCGAGCGGTGCCCTTCCCTCTTCACCTTCGTCCTCGGTCGCCATGCGCTTGATCTCGCGGATGCGGTCGAGGCCGGCGAAGGCTTCGGTGATCTGCGTCCCGATGGCGGCGATCTCGACGAGCGGCGCGGCGACGAGCGCCGTGAAGAAGATGTACATCAGCAAGTCGCCGAGCGTCATCTGGCCGGCGAGCACGGCGCGGCCGCCGACGAGCGTGAGGATGCAGCCGATGCCGCCGACGATGACGGTCGAGAAGGCCGTCACGCCCGAGACGCCCGTCATCGAGCGCGCCACGTTGCGGAACAGGCGGTGCGCGCCGCGCGCGAACGTCAGAATCTCGCGCCGCTCGGCCGAGTAGGCTTTGACGATGCGGATGCCGCCGAGTGATTCTGCAAGACGGCCTGTCACCTCCGCGTTAATCTGCCCGCGCTCGCGGAAGAGCGGACGCAGCCGCGAGAAGGCCAGGGACATCACCCCGCCGAAGAGGCCGAGCGCGACGAGCGTGATCGAGGTCAGGCGCCAGTTCAGGTAGAAGAGCACGCAGAGCCCGATGAGCGCCGTCACCAGCCCGCCGATGAGCTGGACGAGCCCCGTCCCGACGAGGTTGCGGATGCCCTCGGCGTCGGTCATCACGCGCGAGATGAGGACGCCGGTCTGCGTCGAGTCGAAGTAGCGGATGGGGAGGCGCGCGACGTGCGCCTGCACGCTCTTGCGCATCTCGGTGATGGCGCGCTGCGCGGCGACGCCCAGGACTTGCGAGAGCGTGAAGGAGGTGATGGCCTGCACGACGGTCGCCGCGCCCGCCGCGAGCGCGATGGTCGTCAGCAGCTCGCCCCTGTGCTTGACGATGACCTCGTCAACCAAATACTTCGAGCTGGCCGGCAGCACCAGCCCGACCAGACGGTTGACGATCATCAGCGCCATCCCCAAAGCCAGACGCGAGCGGTGAGCCCACACCAACTCCCGCGCGTCGCGCCAGGCCTGCGTCGGCGAAATCTTTTTTTTCTTCTTCTCTTCCGCCATCTTTAGGGTTTCGTTAGCAGTTTGCCGATCTCGCGCCAGGTGATGAGCTTGACGTTGTTCTCTTTGAGCAGGCGGCGGAAGGTCTCGCCCGTAACGAAGTCAAAGTCGCGCTGCCGCCAGGCCGCGCCCCAGTCGGGGTGGTCTTGCGCGACGGCGCGCATCTCTTCGTCGTCGGAGGCGAGGTGGACGATCAGCTCCGACACGCCCGGCTTCAAGTTCTTAATCAAGTCCGTGTAGAACTCGGCCCAGCGCTCGGGGCGCACCGAGGGGTCTGCGCCGAGGACGCGGTCAAGGACAATGCCGTCGGGGCCGAGCGCGGCGGGGAGGAAGGGCGCCTCGCCGAACCACTCGCGCGAGACCATCACGGGCAGGCGCTCTTCGCGCGCCACGCGCAGGAGCATCTCGAAGAGCGGGCGCGTCGTGTAGAGCGTGCGCATGTGCGCGTCGAGGTGCGTCGGCCTGAGCCCGAAGGCGCGCGCACGCTCGATCTGCGCGCGCACCTCGGCCTCGGCCTCGCGCACGTCGATGTGTGCGGCGGCCACGTCCTCGGTCGGGTAGAGGTAACCGTCCGCGGCGTAGAGCGTGGGCGCGCGCTCCTTCGAGAGGACGCCGCCCCAGCGGTAAGTCTTCCACTCGCTCGTGAGCGTCAGGTGAAGACCTAAGTCCGCGTCGGGGTGACTGCGCGCGTAGGCCGCCACCTCGGGCAGCCAGGGGCACGGCACCATGACGCTCCCCGAGCTGACGAGGCCGGTCTCGAACGCCTTGAAGGTCGCGGCGTTGATCGTGTGGGCGGCGGCGAGGTCGTCGGCGTGGACGATGAGGAGCTTCGCGTCCGCCGGGTAGCCGAGCCGCGCGGCCAGAGATTTCACCTCGACCGACGCCTGCGCCGACGCGAGCCCGGCGCAGAGGTGCGCGAGCGCGAACGCGAGGACGAAGGTCGAAAGCTTTGTTCTCATGAAGACCCTTCCGAAGACTCTTCCCCGCCGGCCTCCTTCAGCTTGAGCACGACGGAGTTGATGCAGTAGCGCAGGCCCGTCGGGCGCGGGCCGTCGTCGAAGACGTGGCCGAGGTGCGAGTCGCAGGTGGCGCAGAGCACTTCCGTGCGCACCATGCCGTGGCTCGTGTCGAGCTGCGTGCGGACGTTGTCGCCCTCCCTCGGCTCGTAGAAGCTGGGCCAGCCGCAGCCCGAGTCGAACTTCGCGTCCGAGGTGAACAGCTCCGCGCCGCAGGCCGCGCAGAGGTAGACGCCGGCCTCCTTGTTCCGGTGGTACTCGCCCGTGAAAGGCCGCTCCGTGCCCTTCTCCCGCGCGACGCGGTACTGCTCCGGCGTGAGCTGCTGCCGCCACTCCTCTTCCGACTTGATAACCTTCTCTTTCAACCCGTCTTTCCTTTCCCGCCGCGCCCCTTGCGCGGCTTGTGCTTCGGGGGCTCCGGCTCCGTCTTCGCGGGTGCCGCCGCGCCCGAGCCCTGTTTCGCCGCGGCCGTGTCCACGATGCTGAGCGTGCTCGGGCCGTCCCGGTCGATGCGCACGACGACGCTGAAGCCGCGGCAGTCGAGCACGCGCGACTGCTTCTCGGCGTCCTTCGAGGGCGCGCCCCACGCCTCGGCCGGGATGGCGAGCCGCTTCGACACCTGCTCGGAGAACTCCGTCACCTGGTGCCACGGCACCGGCTGCCGGTAGCGCACGTCGATGCGTTGGAGCGTGCCACCGAGGAAGGTGAGCAGCAGCTCGTTCACGTCGCCGAACTGCTCCTTGCGCACGCCCAGCTCCAGCCCGCCGAGCGACGCGACGAAGGGCTTCGACCCGGCCCCGGCGCCCTGTGCCACCTTCTGCAAATCCTCCGAGCCGGGGAAGATCCGCGTCAGCTCCGACGGCTTCATGCCGAGCATCACGCCGCCGTAGTCGGGCGCGACGGCCCGCCCCAGTTGACACGGCTCATCCTGCGCCCGCGCGATTGCGCCGCCGCACAAGAGCGCCGCGGCGAGGAGGAGTGAGTTCGCAAGGTGTCTCTTCATCTTTCGAGCGGGACGCATTCAGTCCGTGATCTGTTCCGGGAACTCCGAGAGGTCTATCTCTTCGCCGCCGCCGTTGGTCGGGGAGGCGATGATGGACGGGAGCGGCTTCTCGACCCGGCCGTGCCTGAGCAGGCGCGCGACCTCCGCGTGCCCCTTGCGCTCGGCGATCATCAGCGCCGTCCAGCCCGTGGCGTTCTGCGCGTCGGGGTAGGCGCCGTGCCGGAGCAAAGAGGCGACGACCTGCGGCTGGTTGTTGAGGGCGGCGATCATCAGCGCCGTCCACTCGTCGCGCAGCAGCGCGTTCGGGTCAACGCCCGTGTCGAGCAGCTCGTTGAGCTTGGCGAGGTCGCCGTCGCGCGCGGCGAGGAAGAGGCGCGCGTGGCGGAGCAGCGCGGCGAGGCCGGCGTGGCCGCGCGCCTCGGCCAGGTCGGCGGCCGACTTGTGGTTGCGGTTGCGCGCGTCCACGTCGGCGCCGCCGTCGATCAACTCTTCGGCGACGGGCTGGTGGCCGGCGCTGGCGGCGTACATCAGCGCCGTCTGGCCGAAGGCGTCGCTGCTGTTCGGGTCGGCGCCCTCGCGCAGCAGCGCCTCGACGCGCGGGAGGTCGCCGCGCGAGGCCGCGACCATCAGGTCGTTGATGCCGTTGTTCTTCTCGTTGGAGCGCGCGCTCATCGTCGGGGGTAAATTGTAACACCCCTCTTCCGGGCGCCGCGAGTGTTCGACCCGCGCCGCGCTTTACTCCCACGGCGCGCGCACGTAACATGCGGGGCGCACGCCCAACAGACAACACAGACAGCTTACGGAGGAGACCATGAGCCTCTTTGGCAAGCCCGCCGGCCGGCCCCTCTTCTGCGCGCTCGCGCTCGCCTGCGCCTTCGCCCTGCACACGCCCGCGCAGCAGAAGGCCGATGACAACTACGCGGCCAAAATTAAAGAGTACACGACCGAGAAGTATTTCCTGACCGAGCTGGTAGACCACCTGCCCGCCGACGCGCGCGTGCCCGCGCCCGACAAGGTGCTCGGCTACGTCGTCGGCACGCCGGGCAAGCTCACGCACACGAAAGACCTTTATCGTTATTACCGCGAGCTGGAGCGCACGAGCCCGCGCGTAAAAGTCTTCACCGCGCCGGAGAAGTCCGAGGAGGGGCGCGAGCAACTGTTGGTCGCCGTCGGCGACGAGGCGGCCATCGCGCGCCTCAACCGCTACAAGGAGATCACGGCGCGCCTCGCAGACCCGCGCGGGCTCTCGGACGCGGAGGCGCAGAGGCTCGTCGGCGAAGGGAAAGTCTTCTACTGGGCCTCCGGCTCCATCCACTCGCCCGAGACCGGCTCGCCCGAGATGCTGATGGAGCTGGCCTACCGCCTCGCGGTCGAGGAGTCGCCGTTCATCCAAGCCATCAGGAAGAACGTCGTCGTCCTCATCACGCCCGTCCTCGAAGTGGACGGCCGCGACAAGATGGTTGACCTCTACAACTACCGCACGGCCAATCCGTCGAAGGCCGTGCCGCCGCTCGTCTACTGGGGCAAGTACGTCGCGCACGACAACAACCGCGACGGCCTGGGGATGGCGCTCGCCCTCAGCCGCAACATGATGAAGACCTTCCTCGAATGGCACCCGGCCATCCTGCACGACCTCCACGAGTCGGTGCCGTTCCTCTACACCTCGACGGGGACGGGGCCGTACAACGCCTGGCTCGACCCGATTGTCGTGGACGAGTGGCAGGTGCTCGCCTACCACGAGATCGAGGAGATGACGAAGCGGGGCGTGCCCGGCGTGTGGACGCACGGCTTCTACGACGGCTGGGCGCCGAACTACATGTTCTACGTCGCCAACGGCCACAACGCCGTCGGGCGCTTCTACGAGACGTTCGGCAACGGCGGCGCAGACACCATGGACAGGACGGTGCGGGCCGAGGCGCAGCGCGACTGGTTCAGGCCGAACCCGCCGCAGCCGCGCGTGCGCTGGTCGCTGCGCAACAACGTCAACATGCAGGAGTCGGCCATCCTCTTCGCCATGCACTTCGTCTCGGAGAACAAGGAGCGCTTCCTGAACAACTTCTACCTGAAGTCGAAGCGCTCGGTGGCGAAGGCTTCGAACGAAGGCCCGGCCGCCTACGTCATCCCGGCCGACGACCCGCGGCCCGTCGAGGCGGCCGACGCCGTCAACCTCCTGCGCCTGATGGGCGTCGAGGTGCATACGGCGAAGAATGACTTCGAGGCCGGCGGGCAGAAGTTCCCGGCCGGCTCCTACGTCGTGCGGATGGATCAGCCCTACTCGCGCATGGCCGACATGGTGCTCGACACGCAGTTCTACAACGTGAGCGACCCGCGGCCGTACGACGACACCGGCTGGACGCTCGGCGCGATGCGCAACGTCAAGACCGTGCGCGTGACCGACAAGAGCGTCCTGCAAGTGCCGATGACGCTGCTCACGGCGGACGCCTCTGTGCGCGGGCGCGTCGTGGGGACGGGCACGAGCTTCGTCATCAACCACAACACGGACAACACGCTCGCCACGCTCCGCTTCCGCCTGAGCGACGTACGGATGGCCGCCGCCGAAGAACCTTTCAAGGTCGGCGAACGCCAGTTCAACGCCGGCTCCTTCGTCATCAAGGGCGAGGGCAATCCGGCGGACTTGCGGCAGAGGTTGGAAACGGCAGTCACGGAGTTGGGCTTGACGGCCTACGCGTCGGACAAGCCCCCGGCGGTCAAGACACACGAGATGGCCGTGCCGCGCATCGCCATTGTCCACAGTTGGATCAACACGCAGAACGAGGGCTGGTATCGCGTCGAGTTCGACCGTTACAAGATTCCCTACACGTACATCTCCGACCAGGTCTTGCGCACGACGCCGAACCTGCGCGAGAGGTTCGATGTCATCATCTACCCGCCCGTCGGCGGCACGGCGCAGCAGGTCGTCCAGGGGCTGCCGATGCGCGGCGAGCCGATCCCTTGGAAGCAGTCGGAGCTGACGCCCAACTTCGGCACCTCGCCCGACCAGACCCAAGACATGCGCGGCGGGATGGGGCTGGTGGGGCTGAACAATTTGCAAAGGTTCGTGGAGGAGGGCGGGCTCTTCGTCGCCGTGACGAGCAACGCGCGCATCCCCATCGACTACGGGATGGTCTCGGGCGTCGCCGTGCGCGACACGACCCAGTTGCAGGCGCGCGGCTCCGTCTACAACGCGACCTTCTCAGACCGCAGGAGTCCGATTGCATACGGCTACGGCGAGACGCTGCCCGTCTACTTCAACCAGTCGCCCGTCTTTCAGGTCGCCGCGGGCGGCGGGGGCGGCGGCGGCGAAGGCGGGCCGCCGGCGGCCGCGACGGGCCGGCCTTCGGGGCGCGGGACTTTGAACGACCCGGACATCGTGCAGGCGATGCCGCAGGCGTCACCGACGCCGAAGCGTCCGCCGGGACGGCCGGGCGAGGAGCCGCCGGGCGACGAGCAGCGGCAGCAGCAGCGGAGCCCCTTCTACACGCCGCCCGACGAGCGGCCGAGGGTCGTGCTGCGCTTCGCGTCGGACGAGAAGAACCTTCTGGTGAGCGGGATGCTGGCGGGCGGGTCGGAGCTGGCGAACGCGCCGGCCGTGGTAGACGTGCCCGTCGGGCGCGGTCACGTCCTGCTCTTCGCCAACAACCCGATGTGGCGGCACCAGACGCAGGGCTCCTTCTTCCTCCTCTTCAACGCCGCGCTCAACTACGACTCGCTCGGCGTGGGGCACGCGCCCGAAGCCGCCCCCGCGCGCACGCAGTCGGACGAAGACGAGCAGCATTGAAAGCAACGATGAGCTATGAGCGCTGAACGATGAACTGAAGGCAAGAGGCTTACAGTTCATCGTTCAGCGCTCATAGCTCATCGTTTCACTTCACCGTCACGGTGACGGTCTGCGAGCCGCAGTGCGTAGAGAAGTGGACGGTGTAGAGGCCGGGCCTTTTGCTGACCGACTTGACCGTGTATCTCACCCAGCCGTTGCCGCCCGCGGCCGGGCCTTCGCGGAAGACCGCGATGTCGGCCCAGCTCGGCGTGCTGACGTTGACGGCGCCCGACTCGCCCGGGCCGCCGAGGACGAGGAAGGCCGCGCCGCCGCCGCGGATGGTTAACGTAGAGGCGCTGGCGTACAGCGCGCACGGCGCAGGCCGCGCCTGCCCCCTTAACGGTTCGGCGCCCTTCAAGACTTCCGGTGCGACGGCCGTGCGCGCAACGGTCTTCGCCTCCCGTCCGGCGGGCGTCGGCGCGGGCGTGGCGGCGGGCTTCAACGTGCGGCTCTCGACCACGGTCGCCGTGGGCTCCGCACCCACCTCCGCCGTCTCGTCCGACTCGTGCGGGGCTTCGGTCTTGTCCGGAGGCGTGGGCGTGTCGGCGCGGACTTCGGACGGCGGGCGGGACGGCGGCGCGGCGCGGCCGGCCGCGGCGGCCGACGCCAGCAGAGAGTTGATCCAGACGCCGCAGGCGACGCCGAGCGCGACCGCCACCACCACCGCGACCGCGAGCGTGGCGCCCTCCGAGTGCCGGCGCGCGTTGGCCGCCGTCACGTCTGCGGCCGGGTCGAAGATCGTCTTGGCTGGTTTCGCTCCGTCGCTCATAAGGGGGTCGGCTTCGGTAGACTTGAGAAGGCCGCGCGAGTGGCGCTTATATCACGCCCGGTGCCCCTCTTCAACGACGAACCGGGGCGGCGTCACACAGATTGATCGGGCGTGCCGGCCCGAGCCTACTCGCGGCCGACGCCGAGCGCGTCGGCGACGCGGTTGATGTAGTTGAACCAGGAGGCGATGAGTGTCATTTGAAGGATCGCCCGGTCGTCGAAGCCGGCGTCGCGCAGGCGCGCGTGGTGTTCGGGCGTGACGCGCGTGGCGTCGCGCGTGAGCTGCGCGACGTAGTCGAGCATGAGGCGGTCTTGTTCGGAGACGGGCGCCGTCGTGTAGTCCTCTTGCAGCGCCCGGACTAACTCTTCATCCAATGTCACGCGACGCAGAAACTCTGCGTGGGACTCGATTCAATAGTGGCACCGGTTGACGACCGAGACGACCGTCGTAATCATCTCGTGCTGGCGGCGGCTCAGGGGCAAGTCGGGTGACATCAGCACGCCGAAGGTCGCGAAGGCGTGGTAGAGCGCTTCGGGGATGAGGCTGTGCGAGGCCACGATCCCCGAGGACTCGCCGTCGGGCGTCGGGTGGACGGGCGTGGCGTACTCCTCGGGGTAGAGCCCGCGCTGCGCCTCCATCGCGCGGCGCAGGCGCTCGTCCGCCTCGTCGAAAGGGACGGTCTTAATCCAGGTCATCTGTGAACTCCCTCCTCCTTTGCAAGAGAAGATAATAGACGGGCAGCCCGAGCGCCACCACCCCCAGCCCCGCGAGCGCCTGAAGCGGGCTGCCGGCCGCGAGCAGGAAGAGGAGCCCCCCGCTCAAGATTAAGTAGACGATGGGCGTCAGCGGGTAGAGCGGCGTCAGGTACTCGGAGGCCGGCCCTCTGCGGCGCAGCCGGAAGAGCCCGGCCACCGTCAGCGTGACGAAGAGCACGACGGCGAAGAGGAAGTAGGAGATGATCTGGTCGAACGAGCCGAGCAGCACGAGCAGGGAGGCGAGCGCGGCCTGCATCAGTACCGCGCGGACGGGGGCGCCCGTGCGCGGGTTGAGCCGCGCCGCGGCCGGCAGGAACAGGCCGTCGCGCGCCATCGCGAAGTAGACGCGCGGCGCAGACATCGTGTAGGCCGCGAGGCTCCCCAGCACCGCGACGACGACGACGCACGTGAAGAAGAGCGCGCCCGCCGGCCCGAAGAGCGCCTCGCCCGCCTGCGCCGCGAACGCCTCGCCCGAAGTCACGCGCTCGGGCGCGACGAGGTAGACGAAGGCGGCGCTCGTCAAGACGTAGACCGCGGTGACGACCAAAACCCCCAGCACGAGCGCGAGCGGCAGCGTCCGCCGCGGGTCGCGCACCTCGCCGCCGAGCTTGCTCAAGTCCCACCAGCCGCCGAACGAGAAGAAGGCCGAGACGAGCCCGCCCGCCAGCGCGCCGCCTAACAACGGCGACCCGGCGCGGCGCGCGACGAACGGCGCGAAGTGCGACCAGTCGCCCAGACCCCGCCCGAAGCCCCACGCCAGGATGAAGAGCAGCAGCGCGAGTTTCACAATCGTCAGCCAGCGCACGACCCACCCGCCGAGCCGCACGCCGCCCGCGTTGACCGCCGCCAGCGCGAGCACCGATGCCAAGGCCAGCGCCTTCACCCCGGCGGGCTGGAGCCCCGCGGCGTAGCCGACGTAAGAGGCCGCGCCGACGGCGAGCGCCGCCGTCAGCCCCGGGTCGAGCACGAGGAAGCCCATCCAACCGTAGAGGAAGGCGAGCGCGGGGCCGTAAGCCTCGCGCAGGTAGACGTAGCCGCCGCCCGCCGCGGGGAACCGCGCCGCCAGCTCGCCGTAGCAGAGCGCGCCCGACAGCGCCATCAGCCCCGACAAAAGCCACACGACCAGCAACAGCAGCGGCGACCCCAGGGACTTCGTCATCGCCGCCGGCGTCAGAAAGATGCCGACGCCCACGACCTCGCCCACGACGACCGCCGCCGCCGTCACGAGCCCGATCTGCCGCTTTAATCCCGAGTCAGGAGGTGTTTGCACGTCTGTAGTCGCCGCTTCTCGTGCGTGCGAATGGCATTCCCACGCGTGGGAATGCCATTCCCATCCATCGGAACGCCATTCCCATCCATCGGAACGCCATTCCCACGCGCGGGAATGGCATTTCCACGCGAGAGAATAGCGTTCCCACGCGCGGGAATGCCATTCTCGTCCGTGGGAATGCCATTTCCATGCATGGAAATGGCATTGCGTCGCGTGGAAATGCCATTGCGTCGCGTGGAAATGCCATTGCGAGGCGTCGCAATAGCGTTGCGAGGCGTTGCAATGCCATTGCGACGCGACGCAATGGCGTTGCGACGCCTCGCAATGGCGTTGCGTCGCGTCGCAATGGCATTCCCGCACCCGGGAACGCCGCTAAAATACCACGCGCGCGGCGAACTGGAAGGCGCGGGGGCCGCCGGAGCCGAAGACGCCGCCCGCGGTCGTCACGGGGCGGCCGAAGGAGGAGGAGCGCAGGAAGCCGGGGCTCGAAGCGTCCTGGCTGTCGCGCGCGAGCACGTTCGAGTAGCCCGAGTAGTTGACGTTCGAGACGCCGAGCACGTTCGTCACGTTGAAGAGGTTGAAGACCTCCGCGATGGGCTCGATGGTCACGCCGCCGCGCAGCTCGAAGGGGCGCGCGAGGCGCAGGTCGAGCGAGTTGAACGAGTCGTTGAAGCGCGCGTCCTCGCGGACGAGCGGCAGGCGGCGCGTCGGGTCGCTCGTCGCGGCGTTGAGCTGCGTGAGGTACGCGTTCAGCTCCGCGCCGTTGTGGAAGAGTCGGCCGCCCGCGTTGCGTTGCAGCCCGGGGACGCGCGCGCTCCCGTCGGGCAGGAGGATGTCCAACGGCACGCCCGAGGCCACCGTCCAGAGCGGCGCGAGGCGCAGGCCGAGCGGCGCGTCGAAGACGCCCGCGAAGGCGAAGCGGTGGCGCTGGTCGTTGGGCGTGGGGCCGTATTCGAGCTGAAGGTTCGAAGGGTCAACCGGCCCGTTCGAGAAGGGTATCTGGTCGTCGTTCGCGTAGTTGAAAGCCTTCGAGAGCGTGTAGGAGGCGCGGAACTGGAAGCGGTTTGCGCGGCGCCCCTCGAAGCTGACGAGCAGTCCGTCGTACTTCGTCTTCACGCTCGACTCGACGTTCTTGACGAGGTCGGGGCCGCCGACGACGGGGTTGAAGACCTGTCCGATGGTGCGGCCGATGATGAAGTGCGTGCCGAGGTTGTGCAGGTAGTCGGCGCGCACGGCGAAGCCGCCGCCGAGCTGTCGCTGCACGCCGAGGTTGAACTGCTGCACGGTCGGGTTCTGAAGTCCGTTGTCGATGATGTTGATGCCGCCCGCGCCCGCGCCGGGCAGGAGGAAGCCCGCGAAGGGGTTCGAGAGCGTCGGCGCGGGCGGCGGGAACTGCCCGCACGCGGGGTTGAAGAGACACTCGGGCGCGAGGAAGAAGACGTTGCCGGCCCTCACCTCGATGGGCAGCGCGCGCCCGTCGAGGCCGCGCTCCAAAGACTGCACCTCAAGCGTCACGCGGTCGTAGTAGATGCCGTAGCCGCCGTGCAAAGAGGTCTTCTCATCTTCGCTCGACCAGTTGAAGCCGACGCGCGGCGCGAAGTTGTTCCGGTCGGCCTTGCGGTCGCCGTGCAGGAACGGGAGCACGAGCGGGTTAATCCCTCCGGGGTAGCGGCTGACGTTCTTCACGTCCGTGTCCAGCTCGTAGCGCAGTCCGAAGTTCAGCTTGAACGTCTGGCGGACGCGCCAGTCGTCCTGCACGTAGGCGGCGAGGTAGGTGTTGTCGGCGTCGGGGATGTTGAGCGGGCGCGCGGGGAAGGCGCTGCGGAGCGTGACGGCGAAGAGCAGGTCGTTGTCGTCCACGCGCCCGTCGCCGTTGCGGTCGAAGTCGGGGAAGTCTTCGATCAACTCGATGCGGCCCTGCCGGAAGACGCCGAGGTCGAAGTCGGCGAGCACGCGCTGCGCCTCGCCGCCGAGGCTGACGGTGTGGCTGCCGCGGACGGTCGTGAAGTGGTCGGCGAACTGGAAGCGCTTCTGCTTCGTCGCCTGCGGCACGCGGAACGAGGCGCCGTCCTGGATGGAGGGGAAGGTGAGCTGCGGCCCCTGCGTGACGGGCGCGGTCGTGTTCGAGAAGGTGCTGTAGCTGAAGACGAACTCGTTGAGGCTGTAGGGCGAGAGGATGTGCGTGTAGTTGAAGAGGAGCGAGTGGGTGCGGTTGCGGCTCGACTGCCGCTGCGAGGCCGAGCCGATGGAGCGGATGAGCGTGCTGGCCGCAACGTCCTCCTCGCGCTGGACGGAGTAGCGCAGGCGCAGGTTGTCGGTGTCGGTCGGCTGCCAGTCGAAGCGCTCGGTCGAGAGCAGGTCGTCGAGCGGCGCGTCGGCGAACGAGCGCGTGATGGTGCGGCGCACAACGTCGCGCGCGCCGACGAGCACCGCGCCGTCCTGGTTGCGGTATTCGAGCGAGCCGAAGAACCACGCCTTGTCTTTTTTAACCGGGCCGCCGAACGTGAAGGAATACTGCTCGCGGTCGAAGGGCGGCTTGTCGTTCAGCGCGCGGTCGAAGGTGGCGGGCAGACCTTGAAACAGGCTCCCGCGGAAGAAGGCGGAGGCCGAGCCGTGGAACTCGTTCGTCCCCGACTTCGTCACGATGTTGACGACGCCGGAGCCCGAGCGGCCCGTGCGCGCGTCGAAGCGGTTGGTGGCGATCTGGAACTCCTGCACCGCGTCCTGCGAGACGTTCTGCACCGCGCCGCCGACCACGTCGTCGTTCGTGTCGGCGCCGTCCACGGTGACGCTGCCGCCGCGGCCGAACTGCCCGGCCGAGGAGATGACGACCGTCTCCGTCTTCGTCGGGTCGAAGTTCGGCGCGGGCGCGTTGCCGGGCGTGAGCAGGGAGAGTTCGAGGAAGTTGCGGCCGTTCAAAGGCAGGTTCTCGATCTCGCCGGTGTCGATGACGCGGTCAACCTTCGACGACTCCGTGTCGATGAGCGGGACGGCGCCGTCGAGGACGACCTTTTCGGTGATGTCGCCGACCTTGAGGGTCACGTCGAGCGGGACGCTCTGGCCGACGCGCAGAGGGACGGGCGCCTCGGGACTCCAGGCGGCGAACCCTTTCGCCTCGACCCTCACCTCGTAGTCGCCGGGCGGCAGGCTCGTGAACGCGTACGCGCCCTCCCCGTTCGTCTGCGTCTCGCGCGCGGCGCCGGTGGCGACGTTGGTCGCGCGGACGTTCGCGCCGGCGACGACCGCACCGTTCGGGTCTGTAATGACGCCGCGCAGCGTCGCCGACGCCGACTGCTGCCGCGCGGCGGCCGGGTACACAGAGAGCACGAGCGCCGCGCAGAGGGCCGCGCCCGTCTGCCGTATCTTTTTTCTCATCGGGGTTCGCCTGTTCCGAAACGAAAAGCGCGAGGTAGAACGTGAGGCGTATTAGCACACAACTCCCTGCGCACTGTCATGGGCGCAAAGTTGGAGGCGCGAGCCCGCCTTTAGTTTGAGGAAGGGGAAAGAAGTGATGAATGACGAGTGATGAATGATGAATCTAACCACGCGGCCATATTCATCATTCATCACTCGTCATTCATCATTCTTAGTTCTATTCCGCCACGCGGTATTCGAGCAGGAAGCGTCCTATTTGAATGTTGGCGCGGCCGCCGGCGGGCGGGTTGATGAGGAGCGAGCGGACGCCCGTGCCCTTGCGCGTGCTGCGGCGCGCCTCGACGTCGCCGACGGGGTCGCCGGTCGCGGCGCGGTAGAAGCTGACGCGGATCGAGTCGTCGGACGCGCGCGTGTAGCCGAAGACGTACTGCCCGGCCGGCAGTTCGAGTTCGCCCACGCGCAGGGGCGCTTGCGTCAAGAAGAAGTGCGAGTACTTGCCCTCGGCCGAGTAGCCGGCCGTGATCATCACCACGCCCGCGATGAAGCGGCCGCGGCCGTCGGTGACGCCCGAGGCGGTGCGGAACTCGGTCTCGATGTTCTCCTTGATGACGGGCGCGCGCGCGGGGATGACGCGGCGCAGCTCGTCCGGCGTGGCCGTGCGCCAGCGCGCGCGCGCGGGCACCGCCGATGCAAGGCCCGCGGCCGCGAGCAGCAATGCCGCGACGGCGGCCGACAGTTTCGCGTTCCTCATCCTGCTCCTCCGATGAATGCCGACGGCTTACCGAATGCGACGGGAGTCGTCTTCCTTTATAATCCGGCGCAGAGTCCGGCCGCGGGTTCAACATCCGAGCCCTTCGTCAAAGATGCGCCTAACGTCCCGCCGCACCAAGTGTAGCGCACTCCCACTCAAGTTGCTCATCCCCGTGCTCCTCGTCTGCGCGGGGAGGGCGGGCGGGCTCGACCCCGGGCGCGCGGCCGGCGAGTTCGCGCGCCGCGCGTGGCAGACCGACAGCGGGCTCCCGCAGAACACCGTCCACTCCATCGCGGAGACGCAGGACGGCTACGTCTGGGTCGCCACCGAAGAGGGGCTCGCACGCTTCGACGGCCTGGGCTTTAAAATCTTCGACCGGCAGAACACGCCCGCGCTCAAGAGCAACGACGTGCGCGCGCTGCTCGCGGGCGTCAGGGCGCGCGACCTCTGGGTCTGCACCGCGGCCGGCGTCGCGCGTCTCTCCGACGGCGAGTGGCAGACCTTCACGAACGCCGACGGCCTGGCGAGTGACGACGTGGCCGCGGCTTACGAAGACCGCGCGGGCGCCGTCTGGTTCGCGACCTCCGCGGGACTGAGCCGCTACGCGGACGGAAAGTTCGAGAGCTTCACGACGAAGGACGGCCTGAGCGGCGGCGGCGTCCTCTCCGTCGCGGAGGACTCGGAGGGCGCTCTCTGGGTCGGCACGGACGAAGGGCTCAGCCGCTTCCAGGCGGGCGCCTTTCAAGCCGAGGGCACGACGGGCGCGAACCTGCCGCGCGGCGTCACCGCAATCGTGCGCGGCGACGACGGGTGCCTGTGGCTCGGCACGGCCGCCGGGCTCGCGTGCCTGCGCGGAGACGACATTAAAACTTACACGACCGCCGACGGCCTGCCGAACGACCGCGTCACCGCGCTCCGCAAAGGCGGCGGCGGCGACCTCTGGGTCGGCACGGCCGCGGGGCTCGCGCGCCTGCGCGGCGGACGCTTCGAGACCTTCAAAGGCGAGGACGACGGGCTCTCCGACGGCCTCGTCCTCTCCATCTTCGAGGACGCCGAAGGGAGCCTCTGGGTCGGCACGGAGTCCGAAGGGTTGACGCAGCTCAAGGACAGGAAGTTCACGACCTACACGACGCGCGAGGGCTTGGCGAGCGACCTCGTCAAGTCGATCTACGAAGACCGGCAGGGCGGCGTCTGGGTCGGAACGTACGGCGGCGGCCTGAGTCTTCTGAAGGACGGCCGCTTCAAGACCTACACGACCGACGACGGGCTGGCGAGCAACATCGTGCTTTCGCTCGCCGAAGGCGCGGACGGCGCGCTGTGGGTCGGCACGCCCGACGGGTTGTCGAAACTGCGCGACGGAAAGTTCACGACCTACACTTCGGCGGAAGGACTGCCCAACGACTTCGTCCGCTCCATCTACGCCGACCGCGCGGGCGCGCTCTGGGTCGGCACGCGCGGCGGGCTCGCGCGCCTGAAGGGCGAGGAGTTCGAGACCTACACGACCGCGGAAGGATTGCCCGACGACTTCGTCGGCACCATCTACGAGGACGCGGGCGGGGTCTTGTGGGTCGGCACGCTCGGGGGCTTGAGCCGCTTCGACGGCGGGCGCTTCAAGACCTACACGACGCGCGACGGGCTCTCCGACAACGTCGTCATCTCCATCCACGGCGACGCCGAGGGGCGCCTCTGGATCGGCACGAACGGCGGCGGGCTGAACCTTTTCAAGGACGGCCGCTTCAACTCGTTTACCACGCGCGACGGCCTGCCGAACGACACGATCTACCGCGTGCTCGAAGACGGGCGCGGCCGCCTCTGGATGAGTTGCAACAAGGGCGTGTTCAGTCTCGACAAGTCGGAGCTGGAGGCTTTCGCCGCGGGCCGGACGCGCGCGCTCAACCCGGTCGTCTACGGCACGGCCGACGGCATGCGAACGCGCGAATGCAGCGGCGGCGGCCACCCTTCGGCGTGGCGCGACCACGCGGGGCGTCTGTGGTTCTCGACCATCAAGGGCGTCGCGGTTATCGACCCCGAGCACATGCCCTTGAACACGCAGCCGCCGCCCGCCGTCGTCGAACAGGTGCGCGTTGACGGCGAGGCGGTCGCGCCCGAGGTGAGGCTGCCGCCGGGCAAGAGCCGCTTCGACTTCTACTACGCGGGCCTCAGCTTCGTCGCGCCGGAGAAGGTTCGTTACCGCTACAGGCTCGAAGGGTTCGACAAGGACTGGGTCGAGGGCGGCGACCGGCGCGTGGCCTACTACACGAACCTCGGGCCGGGCGAGTACAACTTCATGGTCATCGCCTGCAACAACGACGGCGTCTGGTCGAGCCAACCCGCGACGTTCCGCTTTCAACTGCGGCCGCACTTCTACCGCACCTACTGGTTCTACGCGCTCGTCGTCTTAGGCTTGGGACTCGTCGGCTGGCAGCTCTACGCGCTGCGGCTTCGCCAGGTGCGCGGGCGCTACTCGGCCGTGCTACAGGAGCGCAACCGCATCGCGCGCGAGATACACGACAACCTCGCGCAGGAGATACTCGGCATCTCGGTGCAGCTTGAGATCGTCGCACGCATGTTGACGACCACGCCCGACGCCGCGCGCAAGCACCTCGACCGCGCCCGCGCCCTCGTCCGCAGCAGCGTCGCCGAGGCGCGCAGGTATGTTTGGGATTTAAGGTCACAGTCTTTGGACGAGCGCGATTTGCCCGCCGCGCTCGCCGAGATGACGCGGCGTCTGACGGCCGAGAGCGGCGTGCAGACGCAGTTCTCGGTCGGCGGCACGTTCCGCCCGCTCGCGCCGCAGGTCGAGAACAACCTCCTGCGCATCGGGCAGGAGGCCGTCGGCAACGCCGTCCGCCACGCGCAGGCGCAGACCGTCTCGGTCAGTCTGGACTTCGGCGCGCGCGAGGTGCGCCTCGAAGTGAAAGACGACGGGCGCGGCTTCGACGCGGCCAACTACGACGGGGGCAAAGGCGGCCACTTCGGCCTCGTCGGCATGCGCGAGCGCGCCGAGCAGATGGGCGGCAGCGCCAACGTCAAAAGCACCCCCGGCGCGGGCACCGAGGTGACGGTGCGCGTGCCGATTGAGGCTTAGACCGATGTTCGGGGCTCGGAAATTCTTCGCCGTCGGCCGGGACGTTTGAGATGGTCAGTCTCTCTTCATACGACATCATCGTCGAGTGCCAGAAGCGGCACGGCGCGGGGGAGTTCTTCCCGCGCACCGACGGGCTACAGGAGGAGGAGCGCCGCGCCGCCCAACGCCGGCGCTTCCTCGAAGCCAACCCGGAGACCACGGCCTCCCACCGCGACGCGATCCTCAGGGCCGCCGTCACGCCCGGCATGACCCGCGGCGAGGCGACCGCCGCGTGGGGGCTGCTCGACGAGGACACGGCCAACGTCTACGGCCACGTGGCGGAGAGCCGCGCGGTCGTCTACGCGTACTTCACGGGCTTCAACGTCGGCGCGACCTGCGCCCTTTACATGGCGGGCGACGTGCTGGCGGGCGTCCGCGAGACGCGCGACCTCGTCGAGCCGCACCCGAGGGAGACGGACATGAAGCTCGCCGACCGTTACCTCGGCCTCTTCTGTTTTTATGAGCTGAGCAACGGCGTGGTGATCGGCACGGACATGGACGAGTACCGGAACCCGCCGGACATCCTCGCGATGAACATGCACCGGACTGAGGCGATCCCGCGCTTCTCGGAGGACGAGGCCGCGATGAAGAGCCTGGAGACGCGGCTGATCGGGCACGGCGTCTACAGCGACTACCTGGAGGCGTTGCGGCGGTTGGGGACGGACGTTGACCACGCCACGCTGGCCGAGCGCTGCGAGGCGGCCGTGTCGGTCAAGCGGCCTTACGCGAGCTGGCTCTTCAACATGCCATGACGAGTCTGACGGACGAGCTTGAAGCGTTGCAGAGGCGGCTGAAGTCGCTCGCCGCCTCGGGCGCGGCGCAAGACCGCGCCGGGGCCGAGCGCGCGCTGGCGAGCTACCTCTCGGCGCACCGCCTCGCGCGCCGCCCCGTCCGCTGGGCGTCGGACGCGCGCGAAGCCACGCGACTCGTCGCCGTCGCGCCTGATGCCGGGTCGGCGTACGACGAACTCATCGACGCGCACGTCCGGCTGGACACGCTCTTGCGAGAGAAGGGCGGCAAGTCAACCGAGGAGCAGTGGAGGGGCGCGCCGGAGGTTGCACTGGGCGCGGGCTTCGAACGGTTCTGGGGTCGTGTCCGGCAGTTGGTGATCGGGCCGGACGTCATCCTCTCCGTGCCTTGGATGATCTACGAGCCCCGGCACACGCCCGACCGCGGGCTCCGCGTGTCCAGAGACGGCGTCTGGTATCTGGCGCAAAACCTGATAGAGCTTTTGTCTTCGTCGGCCCGCGGCTTCATCTGGTGGCGCACGGCCAACCCCTTGCAGCGCGCGGTCAGCAAACTTCGGCTGCGCATCATGCGCGACCTGTTGGACGCCTTCGAGGCGGGGCTCTGGCAGTTCTGGGCGACGCCCGTCGAGATCATCGCCCTCCCGCGCCCGGCGCTGTTGTTCGACGAAGACGAGTGGCTGCATTCCGAAGACGGCCCGGCGGTGAGTTGGCCCGGCAGTGACCAGTGCTACTACCACCTCAACGGCATCCACGTCCCCGAGGAGGTCGCCATGACGCCCGCCGACCGACTCGACCCGCGCCTCATGCTCTTCGAGCCCAACGCGGAAGTGCGCCGCGAGATCATCCGCAAGGTCGGCATCGAGCGCGTCTGCGAGGCGCTCGGCGCGCGTTGCATCGACCGGAGCGGCGACTACGAGCTGCTGCTGCTCGACCTGCGCGACGGCCGCGTGCGCCCGTTCCTGAAGATGAGAAACCCGTCCGTCCCTGGCGTCTATCACGTTGAAGGCGTGCATCCGAACTGTCGGACGGTGGCGGAGGCGCTCGCGTGGCGCAACCAGTCAGACATACCGCCGACGGTGCTGACGTGATATGTTTCTCGCGGAGAGGAGGGTTTGAATGATGAGCGACCACAAGGCCGGAGACGACCCGACGCGCACCTGGTATCAGCAGGGCGACGTGACCATTAAGCCCGTCGCCGCCGTCCCCTCGGGCGCGAGCCCTCTGGGCGGGCGCGTGTTGGCGGAGGGCGAGGCGACCGGGCACAAGCACCTCGCCGAGGCGGAGGACGTTCTGCTCTTCATGCATGAAGGCGCGCTCTACATGCGCGTCCCCTCGGGCACGCGCGTCGTACACGAGGAGCACCACGCGCTGGACATCCCGCCGGGCGACTACCTCGTGGGGCAGGTGCGCGAGTACGACCACTTCGCAGAGGAGACGCGCCCTGTCTACGATTAGATTTGCGGCGACACGGACGCAGGACACCCTTTCATGAGCGGCGAGAAGATACGCATAGTCGTGGTGGACGACCAGGCGGTGGTGCGGCAGGGCTTCGTCTCCCTCATCAACACCGTCGCCGACATGGAGGTCATCGCCGAGGGCACGGACGGCCGGCAGGCGGTCGAGCTGTACAGGAAGCTCCGGCCGGACGTGCTCTTGACCGACCTGCGGATGCCGGTCATGACCGGCGTCGAGGCCATCGCCGCCATCCGGCGCGAGTTCCCCGGCGCGCGCGTCATCGTGCTCACGACCTTCGACGGCGACGAGGACATCTACCGCTCACTACAGGCCGGCGCGCAGGGGTATCTCCTCAAGGACATGTTCTTCGAGGAGTTGGAGGACGCCATCCGCACCGTCCACGCGGGAGGCCGTCGCATCCCGGGCGTCGTGGCCGAGCGTCTGGCGGGGCGCGTCGGCGGGTCGGACTTGACGGGGCGCGAGTTGGAAGTCCTGGAGCAGATCGTCTTCGGGCGGAGCAACAAGGAGATCGCCGCCGCGCTCGACATCAGCGAGGCCACCGTCAAGAGCCACGTCAACAACATCCTCAGCAAGCTGGGCGTGGCCGACCGCACGCAGGCCGCCACCACCGCCATCCGGCGCGGACTCGTCCGCCTGCCGGACGCCCCGCCCGGCTCCAACTAAAGTTGGAGCACTGTCACCATCTTCATTCCGATGACAGCGCGGGGGGCGGGTGGTACTTTTAACTCCCCTGGCTTGATATCCCGGCCCGGGGCGCGAGTGAGCCGGCGGCCATCCCGCCACGACCTGTTGCTGACCGACCAAAACCCGGCAGCCGGCCCACCAGGATAAAGCGCCCCCGGCCGGGCTTCCCTTTTTAAACCACTTTTACACCGCACAGAGTCTCTGTTCTTCCTTTTTAGGGAAATTCGGGTCTCGGAGAAGGAACATTCCTTCTCCGAGACCCAAATTTCCGTCTTCGAGGCTCAACATTTCTCCTCCGGGAAGGAACATTCCTCCTCGAACAAGGAAATTTTCTTCTGTGAGAAGGAATGTTTCTCCTCGAAGAAGAAAAATTCCTTCTCGGAGAAGAAAATTTCCTTCCCGAAGGAGGAACTTTCCTTCTCGAAGGAGGAACTTTCCTTCTCGGAGGAGGAATGTTCCTTCCCCGAGGAGAAACATTCCTCCTCGGGGGAGGAAATTTCCTCCCCCGAGGAGGAACGTTGGGCTTCCGAGGCCGAATTCTGCCCCCGAGACCTACCCGCTACCGCGTGTGTTGCTGGCCCGTGTGGCCCGCGCCCGCCCGGGGAAACGCGCCCGTCCGCTCGGTCATCCAAATTTCGTCTGATTCCCATACAAGGAGACTCTTACTCTCATGACTTATCGAGACTGGAATTCCAGCAGACGTACGAACGGGCTGGTCGGCGGGCTTCTGCTCGCGGGCGCTCTGGCGGTCGCGGCCCTCGGCGGCTTCGCGGCCTCGGCCGAATCGACGGCGGCGGCGGACGCGCCCGCGGTGGTCGCGCAGGCACCGCAGGGCTCTTACGCCGACGTGCTCGCGCGCGTCACGCCCGCGGTCGTCACCGTCCGCGCCTCGCGCCACACGCGCGAGGCCCAGCAGTTCCCTTTCATGGACGACCCGACGCTCCGCGAGCTGTTCGGCAACCGCCTCCCGCAGCAGCAGCCGCCGCGCAGCGAGGAGCACGTCGAGCGCGGCCTCGGCTCCGGCGTCATCGTCTCGGCGGACGGCTACATCCTGACCAACCACCACGTCGTTGACGGCGCGGAGGAGATCAAGGTTGACCTCAACGACGGCCGCACGCTCAACGCGAAGGTCGTCGGCACAGACCAGCCCTCCGACCTCGCCGTGCTCAAGATCGAGGCGACGGGCCTGCCCGTCCTCCCGCTCGGCGACTCCGACCGGGCGCGCGTCGGCGACGTGGCGCTCGCGGTCGGCAACCCGCTCGGCATCGGCCAGACCGTGACCTCCGGCATCATCTCGGCCAAGGGGCGCACGACGGGCCTCTCCGACGGCAGCTTCGAGGACTTCATCCAGACCGACGCGGCCATCAACCGCGGCAACTCCGGCGGCGCGCTCGTCAACGCCTCGGGCGAACTCATCGGCATCAACTCGCAAATCTACTCGCCGACCGGCGGCAACATCGGCATCGGCTTCGCCATCCCTTCGAACATGGCGAAGGACGTGATGGCGCAGTTGATTAAGACGGGCCACGTCCGCCGCGGCATGCTCGGCGTCAACATCCAGCCCGTCACGGCCGACCTCGCCGCGAGCCTCGGGCTCGGGCAGGCGCGCGGCGCCATCGTCAGCGGCGTGCAGGCCGGCGGCCCGGCCGACCGCGCCGGCGTCAAGCGTGGCGACGTGATTACCGCCTTCAACGGCACGCCCGTCACCGACAACAACACGCTCCGCAACGCCGTCGCGCGCACGCAGCCCGGCAACGTCGCCACGCTCAACGTCTCGCGCGACAACCGCGAGCAGCAGCTCAGCGTCACGCTCGGCGAGCTGCCCGTTGACACCGCCCGCGGCGAGCGCGCCGAGGGCGAGGGCGCGACGCACGAGAGCGCCGGCGGCCTCGGGCTCTCCGTCCAGCCGCTCAGCCCCGCGCTCGTCCAGCGCTTCAACCTGAAGGACGCGACGCAGGGCCTCGTCGTCACCGACGTGGCCGAGTCGGGCGCCGGCGCCGAGGCCGGCATCCAGCCCGGCGACGTGATCGAGGAGGTGAACCGCCAGCCCGTCCGCACCGTCGCGGAGTTGCAGGCGGCGCTCAAGGGCTCGGGCGAGCGCCCCGCGCTCCTGCTCGTCAACCGCGGCGGCAACGACGCCTTCGTCCCCGTCCGCCCGCGCGCGCAGGCGCCGACGCGCTAACCACACGTCCCAACTCAAACACCACAACGCCCCGGCGCGGAGACCATCCGCCCGGGGCGTTCTCGCTATCAGATTTGAAATTTCAAATCTGAAATTTGAAATTACTTAGAGCAGCTCTTCGTGGCCGGACTCTCTGGCGAGCGTGTGCAGCTCCTTGAGGCGCTCGGCCTGGTCGCGGCTTGCGACGAGGAGGCAGTCGCCGGCGTCGATGATGACGAGGTCTCTGACGCCGAGCGTGAAGACGGGGCGCCCCGCGGCGGCGTGGACGAGGCAGCCGCGCGTGTCGAGCGTGACGACTTCGCCGCGCGTCGCGTTCGCGCCTTCGCCCCCGGCGCCGAGTTCGTAGACGGTGGCCCAGGTGCCCACGTCGCTCCAGCCCGGGTCTGTGACGACCGTGGCGAGCCCTTCGGCCTTCTCGAAGACTGCCGTGTCGATGGGCTCGCGGTCGAGACCCGCGAAAGCCTCCTCCATCGCCTCTTGCTCGCGCGGGGTTCCGAGGTGCGGCTCAAGCTTCATGAGCGCCGCGTGGTGCGCGGGCTTGTGCACCCGTATCAGTTCCAGCAGGCGCGAGGCGACCCACGCGCTCATCCCGGGGTTCCAGTAGTACGAGCCGGCATCGAGGAAGGCGCGCGCGCGCTCCGCGTTCGGCTTCTCCTCGAAGCCATCGATGCGGTACGCGCCTTCGAACCCTTTGAGCGCCTCGCCCGCGCGGATGTAGCCGAGGCCCGTGGTCGGGTGCGTGGGGCGCACGCCGACGATGACGCCCGCCGTCTCGCGCGCCGCGCGCGCGGACTCCAGGAGGACGCGGCGGAACTCCTCGCCGTCTCGGAAGTACGAGTCGGCCCAGCCGACGAAGATGACGGCCTCCGGCTCTTGCCGCGCGACGTGGAGCGCACCCAGCCCGACCGCGAGGTTCGTCCCCAGAGGGAACGGCTCGCCGATGATCTGTTCGGCCGGCACCTCGGGCAGCTCGGCGCGCGTCTGCCCGACGTGGCGCGCGCCCGTGACGACCCACACGTCCCGCGCCGGGATGACCGGCAGCACGCGCTCGACCGTCTGCCTCATCAAAGAGGACTCGCCCGCCAGCGCGTGGAACTGCTTCGGCCGCGCCTCGCGCGACAGCGGCCACAGGCGCGTCCCCGCGCCGCCCGCGATGAAGACCGCCTTCAACCCTTCGCTCATCTAGACGAATGCTCCTGTTTGAAAAAAGTAGGCAGTAGGCAGATGCAGTAGGCAGTTAAAAGCATTGCTGTCGGAGATTTTAATTCAACCGACCAACATCCGAAACGCGGAGCGTGCTGCCTATTGCCTACTGCCTACTGCCTACTGACTGAGCCTTCTCAACTCGAACGCGTCGAGCCAGACGTTGCCGAAGGCGGGGCAGGGCGCAGAGGCGCAGGGGCGCCGTTTGAGCGCGACGCGCACCGCGCCCGAGGGCGGCGCCGTGAAGTCGAGCGCGAACTCCTGCCAGCCGTCCGTGGACGGCGGGAGCGTGGCGATCTGCGCCAAAGACTCGCCCGACTTCGCCGCGGAGACGACCTCGACGAACGGCGGCCCGCCCGTCACCAGCCCCTTCGTGCGCGCCGCGAACGTGAGGCGGTAGCGCGCGCCCGGCTCGACCACGACGAGCCGCGAGACGGGCGGCCGCGAGGGCTCGGAGTTGCCCGCGTACTCGACCTTCAAACTGTGCGCGCCCTCGCGCGGCGAGTCGTCGTCGAGCGAGAGCTTGACGTTCTGCCCGGCCAGCGCGAAACGCCACCCGAAGCCCTCCTCGTCGGAGCGCACCTCGCCCTCGAACCCGCCGTCGCTCAGCGTCCCGACCGCGCCGCGCCCTTCAGACCAGACCCCGTAGGCGTCTGCGAAACGCTCCGCCGCGACCAAGTCCTTGACGAGCGTTCTGCGCGCCTCGTCGGTGAGGCGCGCGCCCGACCCGCTCAGGAGTTCCAGGCCCGCGCCCGGCTCGCCCTCTTTGATTAAGAACCCGACGAGGGCCAGCGTCTCTTCGGGCGTGCGCGGGTTCACGTCGCGCACGAGCGCGCGCGGGTCGTGGCCCGAAGCCTGCCAGAGCGTCTGGACGAGGTTGGGGTAGAGTCGCGGGTCGCTCTCGGCCGCGCGCCGAAGCTCCGCGACGGCCTCCTCGCGCGAGCCCGCCCGCAGCAGCGCGTTCCCCAACTGCCAGCGCGGCCGCCCGTAGAAGGGCGCGAGCGCGACGGCCCGGCGGAAGGCTTCGAGCGCGCCCGCCGTGTCGCCCGTCTCTTCACGCGTCTTCCCCAGCTCGTCCCAGATGACGTAGTCCCTGGGGCGCAGGCGCAAAGCCTCTTCGTAGGCAGGGGCCGCGCCCGCGTAGTCGCCGGAGTCGGCCAGGACGTTCCCGCGCGCGTAGTGCGCTTCAGGGTCGGAGGGCGCGAGCGCGACCGCAGCGTCGGCCGCCTCCTTTGAATCGGCCCTGCCCGCGTAGTCGGACACCACCCGCGAAGCCCCCGCGCGCACGGCCGTCCACGCGCACCAGAGGAAGAGCGCCGAGCAGGCGAGCGCAACTCCCGCGCGCAACGGAACCGCGACGTAACGCGTCTCTTGTGTCGGTTGGTCGGCGGGCAAGGTGGATAGTTGGAAAAAAGTTGTGCCCTCAGAAGTCTACGTTCTGAGGGCACGGGAAGCCGGGTGAAATTCCGTAACGGGCGCAGGCGAACTCTAGTCGCGGCACTCGTCGTTGCGCCCGCGCGGGGTGCCGGGGCTCGGGTTGGGGCCGCGGCGGCAGGGCGTGCTGATCACTCTGTTCGCGACGACGGCGAAGGTTCCCACGGTCGCCGCCGTGAGCGCGAGGGCCGTGGCGGTCCCGAGCCCGCCGCCGGCGCCGGCCGCCGTCGCGGCAGCCGTGCCCGCGCCCGCGCCCGCACCGGTCGCACCCGCGCCGGCCGCAGCCGCCGCGCCCTGCCCGACGATGGGCGCCGCGCCCGGCGTCGTCGAGGAGCAAACGTCGATAACGCCGCCCTGGTCGCCCTCGGTGCGCTGCGTCGAGCCGCCGGACTCCACGCTGCCGACGTTGCCGCGGTTGGCCGTCAGGATGACGCAGCCCGAGACGAGCACGACGTTGACCTTGCCGCTCTCGAACGAGAGCGTCAGGTTCGTGTTCGGCGCGATGTCCACGCGGCCGATGCCCGGCAGGTTGACCGTGGCGCCGACGCCTTCGGGCGTCTGGATCGACTGCCCCGAGAAGACCGTATCGCCTGACTTGGCGCTGGTGCCGTTGACGGTGACGGCCTTGTTGCCCCTCGTCGTCAGACGCCCCTGGCTGCCGCCCTGCGCCGCGGTCGCCTTCGCGACGAGGCGGGCGGAGGCCGCCTGCACCAGCCCCGCGCTCAGGCAGACGTGCGTGACAGCCAGCGCGAGGCAGAAGGCGGTCGCCTTTACGATCCTGCTCTTGACGGTGATCATGGCCTTTGTCCTGTCGAGGCTTCTAAAACTTTCGCGGCTGCGGGCTGTTCAGACACGACGCCCGAGGCTAAAACACGTCGAGTCTAGTCTCTCGAACATTCACGGTCAATACTAATAAGGGCTAGTTTTTTGGCCGGTTAAGGGGTGCGAGGCCGTGGCCGCGGCCGTCAGCGCCAGCGCCGCGAAGGCGTTCGAGGGCACGTGGAGGCCGAACTCGACGAGGCTGTGGACGGCAACGCCGCAGAGCCCCGTCAGCGCGCCCAGGCAGGCCGCGCGCGCGAAGGGACTCCCCGCGCGCAGACGCGGCGCGGACTGCCTGACGAGCAGCCAGAGGAAGGCGAGCACGACGGCGGCGCCGAAGACACCGCCCGAGGCGAGCACCTCAAGGTAGTCGTTGTGCGCCTGCTGCGGGACGAGGCCGCCCGAGCCCTCGTGCCGTTCGCTGACGGCGACCCAGTAGCCGCCGAAGCCGACGCCCGCGAGCGGGTGCGCCGCGAACGTCCGCCACGTCGCGGCCCAGATGTCCTTCCGCCCCGCGTGCGTCGCGTCGGTCGTCCCCGCCGTCACCTCCTCGCCGACCGACGCCACGCGGTCGGCGACCGCGTCGCCGCCGAGCCAGACCATCCCGACCACTATCGTCAGGAGCAGCGCGAAGACGAGCCCGGCGCGCGCGGCCTTCGAGCCCGCGACGCGGTCGAGCGCGGAGGGCGTCCGCTTAAGATCACTCGCGCGGGTCACGCCGAAGGAGGCGCCGAGGAAGATGACCTGACAGAGCATCGCCAGGATGCCGCCGCGCGAGTTCGCGAGCACGAGCGCCGCCCAGAGCGGGAGCGCGAGCGCCAGCGGCACGAGCGCCTTCGCCCGCGCCACGCCCCGCCCCGCGACGAGCCCGAGCAGCACGCCCAGGGCCATCTCCGCCAGGTACGCGAAGTGGTTCTTGTTGATGAACTGCGCGTAGCCGGTGTTCGTGCGCAAGGCGGCGAGCAGGAAGCCCTCCTCGCCGCGCTGCGCCGTCTGCCGCACGATGCCGAAGAGCGCGGAGGCCAGCCCCGCCAAGACCACCGCGTAGAGGAGCGCGCGCAGCCGCCGCTCGGTGTCTGCGTAACGCAGGAGGAGCGCGAGGTAGGTGGTGTAGGTGAAGAGCAGGAGCGCGACGAGGCGCGTCTCGTAAGGGTCGTAGCTGACGGCGCCGCCGCCGAGGTCGAGCGACTGAAGCAGGGCGTAGGCGGCGAGCGCGAGGCCGGGCAGAACGAGCGCGTGCGCGCGCGACACACGGCGCCCCGAGAGCGCGCCCTCCAAGGCCGAGAGCGCCGCGAGGAGGAAGACCGACGCCTCGAAGAGCGCCGTCCAGAGCGGCTCGACCGAGCCGTAAGGGACGGACGAGAGCGGGACGACGGCGACGAGCCCCGCGAAGATGAGCGCCGGCAGGAGCGTCCCGGGTCTAGACATGTTAGGGAACGGGCTGCGGGGTGTAGGTCGGGCCGCGGAGGCGCGGGCCTTGCGGCGTCCAGTCGAGGCGGTCGAGGCAGAGCTGGCGCACCTTCATCGACGCGTCCCAGGCGTGGTAGACGAAGTAATCGGTCTTGCCGTCCGGCCCCTTGACGATGCAGTGGTGGCCGGGGCCGCGGACGTGGCCGGGGATGCCTTTCAGCACACGCGCCTCGGCGCCCTGCCCGGTGTAGGGGCCTGTGACTTTCTCGGCGACGGCATAGTCCACGCCGTAGTTGGGCGTCTGCCAGTTCGAGCCGCTGTAGAAGCAGTAGTAGCGGCCGCCGTGCTCGCGCACGAAGGGGCCTTCGATGGTGTGCCAGTCGAAGGTCTGGCCGTAGACCTCCATCCGCCGGTGCGCCTCGTAGAGCGTCCAGGGGTAGCGCGCGCGCAAGACCACCTTGCACTCGCCCGCCAGCTTCGTCATGTTTACAAGTCTATCCACGACGATGGCCGTGCCGGGGTGCGCGCCGCCTTCGGTGTTCGGGAAGTTGCGCGCGTAGAACATGTACCAGCGGCCGTCCGCGTCTTTGAAGGGGTGCGGGTCTATCGTGAAGCGGTTGTTCTCGCAGTCGAGGAGTTTGAGCCCCGCGTCTTTGTAAGGCCCTTCGGGCCGGCTGCTCTTGGCGACGCGCAGCTCGAACTTCTCCTCCTCCTTGCCGCCCATGGCGTAGTAGAGGTAGAAGGTGCCGCCCTCGTAGGCGACCTCGGGCGCCCAGAACTGATAGTCCCTGTCGGCGGTCGGCTCCGCGAGCGCGCCGCCGAGTTCTTGCCAGTTGACGAGGTCGTTCGAGCGCAGCAGCGTGAAGATGCGGCCATCGCCTTTGCGCTCGCCGCCCGTCGTGCCGAAGGCGTAGTAGACGCCTTGGTGCCGGAGCACGAAGGGGTCGGGCATCGAGCCCTCGTAGACGGGGTTCGTGTACGTCTTCGGCGCGTAAGGTGAAGCGGCCGCCTCGGCGCCGACTAATCCGCCGCGGGCGAGCGCGACGGCGGCGCCCGCGCCCGCCGTCAAACGTCGCATGAATGCCCTGCGCGAAACGTGTGTCGCGTCCGGCCCCGGCATACTTGAGATTGTCTCCTCCGAGGGTTCGACTCGTCGCGGCGCATTTTACAACACGTCCCCGCGGCCGTGCGCAAAGAAACAAAGAAAGTGTGGAGCGAACGGGGGCGCGGCGATACAATGCGGGCAGAAAGGAGAGGCGATGCCGGTTGAAGGTTTGACGATACGTCGCGCGGAGCCCGAAGACTCAGGGGCGCTCTACGAGATGTTCATCAGTCCGAAGCTCTACGCGAACACGCTACAGCTTCCTTACCCTTCGCGCGAGGCTTGGCGACAAAGGCTCTCGGAGCCGGGCGACGGCACGCACAACCTCGTCGCCGTCGTGGACGGCCGCGTTGTCGGCATGTTCGGACTGCACGCCTTCCCGAGGCCGCGCAGGCAGCACGCCGGGGCCGTCGGGATGAGCGTCCACGAAGAGTGGCAGGGCAAGGGCGTCGGCACCGCCCTGATGCGCGCCGGGCTAGACCTCGCCGACAACTGGCTCAACCTCACGCGCCTTGAGCTGGAGGTCTACACGGACAACGAGCCGGCCATCCGCCTCTACGAGCGCTTCGGCTTCGAGCGCGAGGGGCTGCTGCGCCGGCACGCCTACCGCGACGGCCGCTTCGTGGACGCCTACGTGATGGCCCGCCTGCGGGCGCCCGCCGCGACCGGCTCACCTTGAAACCCGCTTGCTCCCTCGGAGCGACAGGAGTATTTTGCGTCCATGCTGGACTGGTCTTCATGCACTGCTGTCGAGCGTGATCCTGAAAGGGTCAGCGGCTCGTGGGTCTTCCGCGGCACCCGCATCCCCGTCGTCGCGTTGTTCGAGAACCTTGAGGGCGGCGCGTCGATAGAGGATTTCTTGTCGTGGTTCCCGGGTGTCAACCGCACGCAGGTGGAGGCCGTGCTCGAATACACCATCCGGAGCCTACAGACGGGCCGCCAGGCGGCCTAGTGATGAAAATTCTATTCGACCAGGGGACGCCCGTTCCTTTACGGCATCACCTGTCGCCTCACACCGTCGAGACGGCCTACGAGAAAGGTTGGAGCGACTTCAAGAACGGCGACCTGCTCGCCCGCGCCGAGGCCGAAGGGTTCGACACCCTCATCACCACAGATCAGAATCTTCGTCACCAACAGAACCTGGCGGGCCGGCGGATTGGCGTGGTCGTGCTGATGACGACAAACTGGCCGCGCATAAGAGGGCAACTCCTCTTAGTCGTCCAGGCGTTGGATGCCTCACGCCCCGGCAGCTATGAAGAAGTCGTCTTCCCCTGAGCGCCAGCCGGGTGTCTCGCGAGGAACGCGCGCGGCGTAGTGAGACGAGTCCGTCTGGCCGCAAAACGGACTCGTCTCGCGGTTAGACAGACTTATCTCATCATAAAACTAATCGGTATTGCGGCTAGACACGCTTGCTTAGCGGCTAGACAGACTTGTTTAGCCACAAAACAAGTCTGTTTTATGACGAAACGAGTCCGTCTCGTCGCAGTCCTGGTTAGAATAAAGGCCGCATTTACGCGAATTTATGTCGATTCGCGGCGGCGGCGTCCGGTCGGATTTAAGGGTTCGGGTTCGAGCCGGCGGGGTCGTGCCAGCCGCCGATGTCGGCGGTCAGCTCGTCGGCCTCGCGCGGCCCCCAGGTGCCGGGCTCGTACTCGTGGACGGGCGTCACGTCGCCGAGCACGGGGTCTACGACGCGCCACGAAGCCTCGACCGCGTCCTCGCGCGTGAAGAGCGAAGAGTCGCCCTTCATCGCGTCGCGCAGCAGGCGCTCGTAAGGGGGCGTGTCGTCGCCGGGGTTTTCGTGCGCGACCAGCTCGATGTCGTCGCCGGCCATCACCTCGCCCTCGACCTTCGTGCGCGCGCCCAGAGAGATGACGATCTCGGGGCTCAGGCGGAAGCGGAAGTAGTTCGAGTGCGGCGAGATGACCTCGCCGAACATGGACATCGGCGGGCGCTTCATCGTCACGAGCACCTCGGTCGCCGTGACGGGCATCCGCTTGCCCGCGCGGATGACGAAGGGCACGCCCGCCCAGCGCCAGTTGTCCACGTGCAGGCGCACGGCGACGAAGGTCTCGACCTGCGAGCGGTGCGCCACGCCCGGCTCGTCGCGGTAGCCCTTGAACTGCCCGCGCACGACCGACTGCCGGTCGAGCGGCCGCATCGCGCGCAGCGCCGCGATCTTGCAGTCGCGCACGGCCTCGGTCTCGTAGGACGAGGGCGGCTCCATCGCCAGCAGCACGGCGACCTGTAAAAGATGGTTCTGCACCACGTCGCGGATCGCGCCGACCTCGTCGTAGAACTTGCCGCGCCCCTCGATGCCGAACGCCTCGGCCATCGTGATCTGCACGCTCTCGACGTAGTGGCAGTTCCAGACGGGTTCGAGGAACGAGTTGGCGAAGCGGAAGTAGAGGAGGTTCTGGACGGGCTCCTTGCCGAGGTAGTGGTCGATGCGGTAGACCGAGTGCTCGGGGAAGAACTGGTGGATGGCGTGGTCGAGTTCCTGCGCCGAGGCGAGGTCGCGCCCGAACGGCTTCTCGACGACGATGCGCGCGCCGCTCTCCCCCTCCCCGGCACAGCCGGATTTGGCGAGCCCCTCGGCGACGATCGCGAACAGGCTCGGCGGGATGGCGAGGTAGTGGAGCGGCCGCTTCGCGTCGCCCAACTCCTTCCGCAGCTGCTCGAAGGTCGCCGGGTCGCGGTAGTCGCCGTCCACGTACCTCAAGTTCGCCGAGAGCTTCGCGAACGCCTCCTCGTCCACGCCGCCGTGCTCCTGCAAAGACGCGCGCGCCCGCTCCTTCAACTGGTCGAGCGTCCAGCCGGACTTCGCCACGCCGACGACCGGCATGTCCAACTTGCCGCGCCTGGTGAGCTCTTGCAGCGCGGGGAAGATCTGCTTGTAGGCGAGGTCGCCCGTCGCCCCGAAGAAGACGAACGCGTCCGAGTATTCAGCCACCGACTTTCCCCCTTTTCGTGCCGAGCCCTTACTTATCTGAAGCGTGTGCGTAAAGCGCCGCTCCGCGGCGGACTTACGCACGGCCTTCGCTTATATCTCAATCTTCGAGAAGCGCCAAGCGCCGACGCCGAGCAGCAGCACCGCCACGCCCGCGAGCGCGAGGGCGTCCGTCGCCACGCCGAAGTGCGTGACGCCGATGAGGGCGCCGCGCACGCCGTCCACGCCGTAGGTGAGCGGGTCTACGCGGGTCAGCACCGCGAGCGCCTTCGGCAAATTCGTCAGCGGGTAGAGCGCGCCCGAGAGGAAGAAGATCGGCATCACCATGAAGTTCATCACGAGCTGGAAGCCCTGCATGTCCTTCAGGGTCGAGCCGATGGCCGTCCCCAGCGCCGCGAAGACGACCGCCGTCAAGACCAGCACCGCGAGCGCTACGGGCAATGCCAACCAACTCATGGGGCGGAAGCCCGCGATTAAACTGACGGCGAAGATGAGCAGCCCTTGCAGCGTCGCCACCGTCGCGCCGCCGAGCGTCCGGCCCGCCATGATCCAGAGGCGCGGGACGGGCGCGACGAGCGTCTCCTTCAAAAACCCGAACTGCCTGTCCCACAAGAGCGCGATGCCCGAGAACATCGAGGAGAAGAGCACCGTCATGTTGATGACGCCCGGCGCCATGAACTGGAGGTAGCTCCCCTCGCCCGCCTTCTGGAAGATCGGGCCGAGCCCGAAGCCGAGCACGCCGAGGTACATGATCGGCGAGCCCAGAGACGCGACGAGCTGCGTGCGCGAGCGCAGGTACTTCTTCACCTCGCGCAGCCAGAGAATGTAGACGACTCTCATCGCTGCCTGCCACTCCACATCCGGGCCATCTGCCGCATCTGGTCGGCGGAGCCCGCGGTCTCGTCCCTGATGGTCGTGCCCGTCAGCGCGAGGAACGCGCCTTCGAGCGAGTCGGTCTGCGTCCGCTCCTTCAGCTCGGCGGGCGAGCCCGTCGCCACGATGCGCCCGTGGTCGATGACGGCGATGCGGTCGGCCACGCGCTCGGCCTCGTCCATGTAGTGCGTCGTGAGGAAGACCGTCACGCCGTCCGACTCGTTCAGCTTCTTGACGTGCGTCCACATCTGGTTGCGGCTCTGCGGGTCTAAGCCAAGGGTCGGCTCGTCTAAGAAAAGAACCTTCGGCGTGTGCAAAAGCCCGCGCGCGATCTCAAGCCGCCGGCGCATCCCGCCCGAGAAGGTCTTGACGAGAGAGTCGCGCCGCTCCCACAGTTCGAAGAGCTTCAACAGCTCTTCGGCCCGCTCGCGCCGAACCTTGCGCGGCACGCCGTAGAGCACGCCGTGAATCTCAAGGTTCTCCCACGCGGTCAAATCCTGGTCGAGGCTCGGGTCTTGGAAGACGACGCCGAAGCGCTTCCGCACCTCGTCGCGCCTGACCACGGGGTCGAGCCCGTCCAGCTCGACGCGGCCGCTCGTCGGCCGGAGCAGGGTCGTGAGCATCTTGATGGTCGTCGTCTTCCCCGCCCCGTTCGGCCCGAGGAAGGCGAAGACCTCGCCGCGGCTCACCTCGAATGACACGTCGTCCACGGCCGCCACCTCGCCGAAACGCTTCACGAGATTCTGAACTTTAATCAACGCACGCCCTCCCGTGGCGCCCATCAGAAAACTGCTGCCGGCCGCCGTATGTTGCCCCAAGCGGGGCGAAGTGGCAAAGGCGCGGCCGTGTGCATACGAGAGAGGGGACGCGGAAGTTATCCCGCGTCCCCTCTCCTCTCCCCTTGCCGTTAGTGCCGACGGTCGCTACGGGGTGCAACCGTTGACGGTGTAGTGCACCCCGCTGTCCACGGCCGGGCCGCTCTTGGGGACGGTGATGGTACGCACCGCCGTCGCCACGTTGCCGCTCGAATCCTTGACCTTCAGGGTGACACGGTAGACGCGGCCGTCGCCGCCGCCCTCCCGCTCCGCGCGGAGTTGGAGCGACTTGCAGTCGGGGGCGATGACGATGTCGTTGCTGGTGTTGCCGTCACCGTTCCCGTTCTCGACCTCGTCGCTCGTGGCCTGCGAAATGACCACCTTGTTGATGTTCACGCTAGGGTCGCACGAGTCGCTGGCGCTCGCGACGAGCTGCGAGATGCTCAGCGTCTGGTACTGGTGGTTGGGCGAGCCCAGGTTGATCGTGTTCGTCGTGAGCACGATGACCGGCGGGGTCGCGTCGTTGACCTTGACGGTCTGGGTGCCCGACGCCGTGTTGCCGTGCGCGTCGGTGGCCGTCCAGGTGATGGTCGTCGTGCCCACGGGGTAGGGCGCGTTCAGCGGCTGACTGTCGCTGCGCACGCCCGCGACCGTGACGCCGGCGCAGTTGTCCGTGGCCGTCGCCGTGCCGGGGTTGACGTTGGCGCTGCACGAGTTGGGCGGCGCGTTGACGACGATGTTGGCCGGCGTCGTGATGACGGGCGGCGTGTTATCCGTGACGGTCACACTCTGGTAGGCGTTCGCCGTGTGGCCGTGGCCGTCGTTGGCCGTGTAGGTGACGATGGTCGTGCCGACGGGGAAGTTGTTCCCCGAGGGCACGCCCGTGCGCGTGACGGTGACGGAGGCCGAGCAGCCGTCGCTGGCGGAGGCCGTGCCGAGCGTCGCGTCGCTGACGAACGCGCCGCAGGACGACGCGCCCGGCCCGGTGTTAACGCTCACGTTCCCCGGCGCGGTAATCGACGGGTTGGTCGTGTCCACGATGTTGACGCTGACCGTGTCCTCGCTGAAGTCGCCGCTCGGGTCTGTGACCTTGAGCGTGATGGTGTGCGGGCCGAACGGGAGCGACGTGTTGAGCGTCGCGCCCGTGCCGAGCACCGTCGCGCCCTCGCGCCACTCGTAGGTCAGCGGGTCGTTGTCGGCGTCCGTCGAGGCCGTGCCGTCGAGCGTGACGGCGGTCGTGCCGCCGCCGCACTCGATGGTCTGGTCGGCGCCGGCGTTGGCCGTGGGCGGCGTGTTGCAGCCGCCCTCCGTGTCGCCGCCGGTCTGCGTGTTGCCGCGCAGCTCCCACTCGTCCTGCCCGATCTGGCCCGAGGTCGCCGTCTCGACGACGATGCTCAGGTGGTAGTTGCCGTGCTGCTGCACCCCGAAGAGCAGGTGCAGGTTGACGGACGCGCCCGCGGGCAGCGGCGTCGCGGTCGTGATCGTCCCGACGCCGAGCGTGGAGTTGATGCCGCCGCCGCTCGCTTGAGTGGGCGGTTGTTCGAGCGTCGTGCCGACGACGGTCACGTTGCAGGGCGTGGCGCCGCCGCAGGTGGTCGCGTCGTTGACGCCGCTGACGACGACGGTCGCGGAGCTGAGCGCGCGCAGGTCGGCCGCGCCGGGCGTCGTCGCCGGGTTGAGCGTGTTGGTGATGCGGAAGCGCAACTGCGTGACCGCGCCCCCGGTGTTGTTGGTGAACCGGCGGCGGAAGTCAATCGTGCCGTTGGCTGCGTTCGGGCCGGCCGTCGCGTCGTGGACGGTGTTCGGCGCGGAGCCGAGCGCCACCGTCGAGTCGAGACGATTCCTCCCGAACTTGGCCGTGTCGGTCACGTTGCAGGGCACGGGCCCGCGCGCGCCCGTCGAGTTCTCGGGGCCGGGGGCTCCGAGAGTCGGCGTGGCGTTCGAGCCGACCGCGCCGGCCGTCGTCGAGACGACGATGAAGTCGGACGCGTTGTTGTTCGTGTCGGCGGTCGCGCCCTTGTCCACCGTGCGGACGAAGCTGTACTCGGACGTGCTGCCCGCGGCGGGCTGGAGCGTCGCGCCCTCCCGCAGCAGGTCGCAGTTGCCGCCCGTGTTCGAGCCGAAGCCGACCGCGTCGAGCCGCGTCACCGTGGAGACGTTGCTCAGGTCGGACGTGTTGAAGAGCGCGACGTTGCTGTCGTCCTCGATGCCGAAGACGAGCGCCATGTCGCCGGCCGCGTAGGCGCCGAGCGAGTAGGCCGAGCCCGTCACGAGGTAGTTGCCGCGCGCCGGGATGACCGTGCCGTTCGGGATGACGGCGACGACCACGGGCGTGTCGCCGCAGGTGGCGCCCGACTTCACCAGCGCCCAGCCGCCGGAGGCGTCCGAAGACGCGACCGTGATGGGCGAGTCGGTGTTGTTGTACAGCTCGACGAACTCGTCGTCCGCGCCCGCGGGGCCGGACGTGCGCAGCTCGCTGATGATCACCGTGCCCGGGGTGCTCTCGGGCGTGATGGTGCCGACCCCTTGCGCGTCGGCGATGGTCGCGCCGCCGGTCGCGCCGCTAAGGTTGACGTAGAAGGTCTCGTTGACCTCGGCGTTGTCGGCGTCGGCGTTCACCGGTACCGAGACGGTCTGCACCGTCTGGCCGGGGTTGAAGGTGACCGTGCCGCTCGTCGTGGTGTAGTCGCCCGGCTGGGTCGCAGTACCGTCGGCGGTCGAGTAGTTGACCGTGACCGTGTGCGTGTAGCTGTGCGAGAGCGTGACGGCGAAGGCCGCGGGCGTCGAGCCGGAAGCCGGCTCCGCGACCGAGGCGTCCTTCACCGAGACGCTGGGCGGAGTCAGGATCGGCGTCACGGTCGGGTCGGACGAGCCGCCCGCCGCCGGGTCGTCGGTCTGGACGGTCGAGAAGTTGTCGCCCGAGACCGTGCCCTGGTTCGAAGCCTGCGTGCCCGGGAACGGGTTGTCCACGGTCACCTGGAAGGTGATGTGGACGGTCTTGCCCGCGGGCAGCGTGCCGACGCTGGCGTTGACCGTCTCGCCGGAGAAGAGCGGCGCCGCCGCGGCGCGTGCCGCGTAGGCCGGAGTCTTCTTCGTGCGCGTGGCCGCGCTCCTGCCGTTGCGGCGGGAAGGCTCGTAAGAAGCCTTGACCATCTGCGCCGTGCTGCGGCTCGAAGTGCCGAGGACGCCGACGTAGGCCGCGTCTTCCGTGGCGGTCTGCGGCGCGGACGTGACGCTCGAAGGAGTCATGTCGCTCCAGACGCGCGGCTCGGAGGCGGAGGCGCTCTCCGCGACCGCGGGGGCGTTCGCCGCGACGGCCTCGCCGGTCACGGTCGCCTGCGCGAGCGTCGTCCCGCCCTGCGGGCTGACGCCGAGGCTGGCGGTGGCGGGCGCGCTGCTGCAATTGCTGAACCCGCTCGTGGACGAGAGGAGCGTCGTCCCGCCGCCGGCCGGGTTCTGGGCGTTGACGTAAGCCTCGACGCCGGGCGAGCTGGTCGCGACCATGCCCTCGATGCCGAAGTCGTTGATGGTCGCGCTCGTGTTCTGCTTGCGCAGGCCGATGCCGTTCGCGCCGCCGCTGCCGGCGCTCGTGTTGCCCGAGATGTCGAGGCAGACGGCGTCGTCTAAGGAGGCCGCGTTGCCCGCGTCAACGCGTATGCCCTCGCGCACGCCGGAGGTCGCCGCGCCGACCGTGTTGTTCTTGATCGTGAGCTTCAGGAAGCCGGACGTGCCGCGCCCGACCAGCAGGATGCCGTTGCCGTTGGTCGCGCTGACCTTGTTGTTCGTCACGGTCAGCGTCAGGTCGGGCGTGTTTGTGTTGCCGCTCACCGACCCGTTGCCGCCGCCGATGCCGTTCGCGGCGACGGCGTTGTTGGCGACGATGACGTTGTTATTCACGACCGCCGCCGCCGTCGCGTAGCCGTTGTTTCCGACGGCGAGGGCCGTGCCCGACACGTTGGTGAGCGGGTTGGCGACCGTGCCGTTGTTGGAAACGTCGAAGTTGCCCTGCGAGCGCGAGGCCGCGTTGCCGCCGGACACGGTGAAGATGATGGCGTTCGTGCCCATCTTGGTCGCCGTGCTCAGCCCGTGGATGTTGTTGCCGGTGATGGAGACGACGTTGGTCGCGCTGCCCGGCGTGCCGACGGTGCCGCCCGCGCCGGTCGCGCTGGTGTTGCCGCCCTGCACCTGAATGCCGGCGCCGCCGGGGAAGTTGGCGATGGTGTTGTTGGCGATGGTCGCCTTCGTCAGGTTCGAGACCGTCGCGGCCGACCCGA
>Ga0213876_10000074_pt1 | contig 120394 bp, 120 predicted proteins | sample BarmaccomBMRX_R9_FD_160113 | JGI IMG/M metagenome (GOLD analysis project Ga0213876, IMG submission 160113) | Root-associated microbial communities from Barbacenia macrantha in rupestrian grasslands, the National Park of Serra do Cipo, Brazil - RX_R9 | ecosystem: Host-associated > Plants >... | reverse complement strand
GAGCTGGCTTTCCGATTGGTTGAAGGTGTCCAGGCCGCTCACGACGGTCACGCCGGCGGTGACCTCGGCCTTTTGCGGATAGCTGAGAAAGGTCAGCGGGCTGAGGGCGACATCGGCCGCCGCGCCGATGAGGTCGCGCACGGTCGAAGGTCCCACCATGGGAATGAAGAGATAGGGTCCGGGCTTTGCCCCCCACCGGCCGAGCGTGATGCCGAAGTCGTTGTTCTGGTAGGGCAGGCCCGTCCGGGACGCCACGTCGAGGAGCCCACCGATGCCGATGGTGGTGTTGGTCGCCAGCCGTGCGGTGTCGTGCGCCACCTGTTTGGGGCGACCCTGCAGGATGTCGTTGGCGATGATTACCGGTTCGGAGACGTTGAGCATCAGGTTATGGAGCGCCTTGCCGATAGGGCCCGGCGTCAAGGCCCGGTAGACCACCAGGAGGGGCCCGACGACCCAGCGGTTCAGTTTCAGCTGAAATGCGAAGAACGCCCGGTTGGTCCGCTCGTACGGGTCCTCCGGGACGCGACCGGGCGCGGCGGCTTGGGCGGCCGAGACGCCGATCGCGAGATAGACGATGGCGATCAGATACAGGCGGGCAGGGCGCAAGGGCGGCTCCGGCGGCGTCAGCGCCACGAGTGAGGGGGCTTGTTCGCAGACCGGCGGGCGAGACTCAAGGGCCGGCTGGAAATTGGGGTCCTTCGAACCCGCCGCCGTGGCCCGGCTGGCCACGCCGGACGCCGGACGATAGGGTCAGCGCCTTTTCCGGCGGGGGCTTCGAGGGTGCTGCGGACGATCAAGTCCTTGTACGTCCAGGTGCTGATCGGCATCGCGCTGGGGATCGCGGTCGGGGTCCTGTGGCCGAGCTTCGGGGCGGCCTTGAAGCCGCTCGGCGACGGCTTCGTCAAGCTGATCAAGATGCTGATCGCCCCCATCATCTTCTGCACGGTGGCGGGGGCGATCGCCAAGGCCGGCGACGTGGGCCGCCTCGGCCGGGTCGGGGTCAAAGCGCTGATCTACTTCGAATCGGTCTCCACCCTCGCCCTCCTGATCGGCCTCGCGGTCGCCGAGCTGGCGAAGCCGGGGGCGGGCTTCAACGTCGACCCGCACAGCCTCGATCCGAAAGCCGTGGCCGACTACGTCGGCAAGGCCAGCCACCTCGGCGTCGTTTCGGACTACCTGCTGGCGATCATCCCGGGGACCTTCTTCGGGGCCCTGGCCGAAGGCGACATCCTGCAGGTGCTCCTGGTGGCGATCCTCGTGGGGTTCGCCGTCGCCAGAATGGGCGAGACCGGGGCGGCGGCGGTCGCGGTGGTCGAGAAGGCGGGCGAGGTCTTCTTCGGGGTGATCCGCATCGTGGTGCGCGCCGCTCCCGTAGGAGCCTTCGGCGCCATGGCCTTCACGGTCGGGAAATACGGGCTGGCGGCGCTCGCCAAGCTCGCCGCCCTCGTGGGGAGCTTCTACCTAACCGCGGCCCTCTTCGTCGTGCTCGGGCTCGGCCTCATCGGCCTCTTGGCCGGCTTTTCGATCTTCAGGCTGCTTTCCTATCTGCGCGAAGAGCTGCTGATCGTTCTGGGGGCGTCTTCTTCCGAGGCGGTCCTGCCGCAGTTGATGGCCAAGCTTCAGCGGCTGGGCGCGCCGGCGGAGGTGGTCGGCCTCGTCGTGCCGGCCGGCTACAGCTTCAACCTGGACGGCACCAACATCTACATGACGCTGGCGAGCCTGTTCCTCGCCCAGGCGACCAACACCCATCTGAGCTGGGGGCAGGAGCTGACCCTGCTGGCGGTGGCCATGCTCACCTCCAAGGGGGCGAGCGGGGTCGCCGGCGCCGGTTTCGTCACCCTCGCCGCGACGCTGGCCGTCGTCCCGGCGGTGCCGGTGGCGGCCATGGTGCTGGTGGTGGGCGTCGACAAGTTCATGAGCGAGTGCCGGGCCCTGACCAACGTCATCGGCAACGCCGTGGCCGCCCTGGTGGTGTCCCGCTGGGAGGGCGTTCTCGACCGCCAGGCCCTGTCGCAGGCGCTCCGCCGTGGGTCGGCCGCGCCCCTCCTTCCGGAGGCGAAGCCGGCCTGAGCGCGCGGCGGTCGGGGCCGGATACGAAAAACGCCTCGCGGGCGGCCAGGCGTCTTCGGTGATGCTGGAGGCGATGGACCGCTCAGGCGGCCTTCTGCAGACTCCGGTGGAGGATCCCGATCGCGGCCTCGCGGTCGATCTGCTCGATGGCCGCCACCTCGCGCGCCATGCGGTCCAGGGCCGATTCGTAAAGCTGACGCTCCGAATAGGATTGTTCGGGCTGGCTCTCCGAGCGGTGCAGGTCGCGGACCACTTCGGCGATCGAAATCAGATCGCCGGAGTTGATCTTGGCCTCGTATTCCTGGGCCCGCCGGCTCCACATGGTGCGCTTGATGCGGGCGCGGCCCTTCAGGGTGGTGAGCGCCTGGGAGACCACGTTGCTGCCGGCGAGCGCGCGCAGCCCGGCCGTGCGGGCCTTCTTGGTCGGCACCCGCAGCGTCATCTTTTCATGGTCGAAGGTGATCACGTAGACCTCGAGCGAAATCCCGGCGACTTCCTGGTGTTCGACGCCCACCACCGCGCCCACGCCGTGGGCCGGGTAGACGACGCTGTCGCCGACCTTGAATTCCAGTTCGATCTTGACGCCCACAGTCATGTCCGTTCCTTTCAATCGCGCCGCCCACCCACGGCGCGTCCAATCCCTCCAGCCGGCGCGACAACAGCCCCGCGTCCGCGAAAGGGCGGGCGGCCGTCGCATCGATCTGGGGTCGTCCGCAAGGGACGCCTTCTCCTCGCCTGAAGGGCCGAAGAGGAAGGATTGGCGTTGTTTTCCACGCGACACAGGAGGTGAGAGTCATCCACCCCTCTGCATCATCTGTGATGGTAACACAAAACCGAGCGGATTGAAAGGTTTGTCGCAAAGGGCCGGCGGGCGGCCGCGAGCGCGCGGCCGAAAGCGCGGCGACGCTTTCAGGATCCCGCGCCGCGTTTCTCGCTAAAGTAGCGTTCGAACTTGTTCGTCTCACGTTCGAAAGCTTCGGCGTCGGAGGGCGGCTCGCCCTTGAGCGTTATGTTGGGCCAGCTCTTGGAGTACTCGGTGTTGATCCGCAGCCACTTGCCGTCGGACTCATCCTCCGTGTCCGGCTTGATCGCGTCGACCGGACACTCAGGCTCGCAGACCCCGCAATCGATGCATTCGTCCGGATTGATGACCAGAAAGTTCTCGCCCTCGTAGAAGCAATCGACCGGGCACACCTCGACGCAATCCATGTACTTACATTTGATGCAGGGATCGGTGACGATGTAGGTCATCTGGGGCTCGGGTGGGGGCGGGCGCGGGTGTTTGTCAGCCCGGGGCCGGCCTTGTCAATGGCGAGCACGTCGATGGCCCTTCAGGTTTTCTGACGGCTAGGCGCGCTTCAGCCGTCCGTCTCCAGCTGCGTATAGAGTGTCCGCGCCTCGGCCGGGGGACCCCGTCGAACGCCCAGGGCCTCGATCCGCACGGCTTGCAGGCGGCCCGCCAGGGCGAAGACCAGACCGTCGCCCACCTTCACCGTCCGAGCCGGCTTGTCGAGCCGGGTCTCGACACCTGCCCGGCTGAGCCGCACCCGTCCCTCCCCGACCACCTTGGCGGCCAGGGACCGCGTCTTGAAGAGCCTGGCGCGCCACAACCAGACGTCGACCCGCAAGGATTCCTCAGACATGCTTTCGGCGAAACGATTTGCGGCGCCGGCGGCGGCCCGGGGACGGCTTCAGAGACGCTAGGGCGGCGAACGGGGAGAGCGGCGCGACGGTGGTCGCCGTGGTCTGCGCCTTCTCGCGCCGCCGGCGCCAGACACGCTCGGCCCCATGTCCGGCGGAGGCGAAGCCGAGTCCCCTGAGAACGGCTTCGGCGTCCGCTTCGCTCCAGCCGAGCTCCTCTCGGGCCTGGTCCGAGAAAAGCACGCCGTCGCCCTGGCGGCGTGCGCCGCGGAGCAGTTCGTCCAGCCGTTCCAGCGCCTCCACCGGCACGGCGCAGCGGCCCGCGGCCACGAGGCCTCTTAGCCCCAGCGCCCGCGGCGGGAGGCCGGCGGGCAGGGGGGCCACGGCGGCCTGCATCGGTCGCCAGTCCGGCGCCGCCGCCTGGGCGAAGGGCGCGGCGAAGCTGCGCGCCGCGCCCGCCAGTTCCGGAAGGTAGATGGCGAAGGCGCCGATCCGCACCCCCAGCGTGCGGAGCGCGCGCCGCTCGGCCTGGCTCAGGCTCCTCAGCTCGGCGCCCAGACCCGCGCGCCGGAGGACGCCGCCCGATTCGATCAGCTGGTAGGCGAGGCCGCGCGGCAGCCCCTTGAGCCGCCCGCTCGCCACGGCGGCCTCCAGCGCCCGCAGGGCCGGCAGCCGCCGCCCCGCCTCGGCCGCGAGGAAGGCCTCCAGCCGCCGCGCCGCCCGCTCGCGCACCGCCGCCGGTCCGGACTGGGCGAGCAGCCGCACGCGCGGCGCGAAGGGGCGGTCGCCTGCGAGCACCGCCGCGGCCTCCGCGCGCCAGAGCACCGTCCCGTCCGGGGCGAGGGCGAAGGCCTCGTCGGGGTCCGCGGCGAGCCGTCCGAGGCGACGGGCGATCTCGGGCGCGACGGCGCGCTCGGCCGCCGCCCGCAGGGCCTTGCGCTCGAGGGCGCCCGCGCCGCGTACGGCTTCGAACGCCAGGCCGCGAAGGCGCCCCACGATGTGTCCCTCCACCGTCACGGCCCCATCGTCGGCCACGCCCGCCAGCAGGTCAGCGCCCTGGCCGAGGCCGCGGATCAGGGCGCTCGTTCGCCGGTCCACGAATCTCGCCATCAGCTTCTCGTGGAGGGTGTCGGAGAGCCGGTCCTCCAGCGCCCGAGTCCTCCCCTGCCAGTGGGCTGGATCGGCGAGCCAGTCGGGGCGGTTGGCCACGTAGGCCAATGTGCGCACCCCCGCCAACCGGCTCGAGAGGGCGTCGATCTCCCCGTCGGTCCGGTCGACCTGGGCGAGCTGGGCGGCCATCCAGTCGTCGGGGATCGGCCCAGCTCGCCGCTCAGATGGTCGAAAAGGGTCCTCGTGAGGCGCAGATGGTCCTCGAGCGTGGTCTTGCGGAAATCCGGCGTCTGGCACGCGTCCCAGAGCCGGATGAGCGCCGAGCGGTCCCGGGCCCGATCCGCGACGGTCGCATCGGACGACAGACGGCGCAGGGTGGCCTCGTCGAGCGCTTCCTCCGAGGCCTTCAGCCCGTCGCGCGGCGGCGGCTCGGCCAGGGAACGCAGCAGCCCGGCGAGCGAGCCGAGGTCCAGCCGCGCGTTGCGCCACAGGATCTGGGCGATCGGTTCGAAGCGGTGCTGCTCCACCTGCTGGACGAGCTCGTCGTCCATCGGCTCGCAGGCCCCGGTGACCCCGAAAGCGCCGTCGCGGCGGAAGCGCCCGGCCCGGCCGGCGATCTGCCCCACCTCGTGCGGGTGGAGAGGCCGGGTGCGTCGGCCGTCGAACTTGGAAAGCCCGGCGAAGGCGACGTGCCCCAGGTCCATGTTGAGGCCCATGCCGATGGCGTCGGTCGCCACCAGGAAGTCCACCTCGCCCGACTGGTAAAGGGCGACCTGGGCGTTGCGGGTGCGCGGGCTGAGCGAGCCCATGACCACCGCCGCCCCGCCCCGCTGCCGACGGATCAGCTCGGCGATCGCGTAGACCTCGGCCGCCGAGAAGGCCACCACCGCCGTCCGCCGCGGCAGGCGGGTGATCTTTCTGGGACCGTCGTAGGTCAGCCTGGAGAAGCGCTCGCGTGAGGCGATCTCCGCCTTCGGCAACAGCCGTCGGATCAGGGGGGCCATCGCCGAGGCGCCCAGGAACATGGTCTCATACCGTCCGCGCGCGCCCAGCAGCCGCTGGGTGAACACGTGCCCGCGCTCCGGGTCGGCGCAGAGCTGGATCTCGTCCACCGCCAGGAACTCGACCTCGCGCGCCAGCGGCATCGCCTCGACCGTGCAGACGAAATAGTTGGCCCGCGGCGGGACGATCTTCTCCTCGCCGGTGATCAGGGCCACCGCCCGGGCGCCTCTGGCGGCGGCGATGCGGTCGTAGATCTCCCGCGCCAGCAGCCGCAGCGGCAGGCCGATCATGCCCGAGGCGTGACCAAGCATCCGCTCCACCGCCAGATGGGTCTTGCCGGTGTTGGTGGGCCCGAGCACCGCGACGGTCCGCGCGGGGGCCTCTCCCGCAGGGCGATGGCTCATGTCCTAGATGTGGGCGAAGACTCGGGCGAGGGCAATCGGCGGCGCTCCGGCTCCCGAAGAGGTGAGGTCAGGCCTGCTCTTGTGTCCGAAATTCTTTGAGATACAAGATGTTGTGCAGAACAAAGACTGAATCGCGCCGGGTCAGCGATTCGGACATGATTCGTTTCACCACCGTTCCGTCGGTTAACCATGCTTCGCAACGCTTCGAAAACCTTCGCCGGAGGGGGCAAGGTCGGGTCGGTTCGCCTATCACCGTCCGGACGAGCAGATCCGCTGGCCCAGGCGAGGGCTGACGGGGTCCTCCTCCAGGGTTGACGCCCGCGAGCCGTTTCCCCTATATCGCCGCCTCCCGCGCGACGGCCCTTTTCATCGCGCTCGGCTTCTCTAAGGCTGCTCGTCATGTCCCGGCGCTGCGAACTCACGGGGGTTGGCCCCATGGTCGGCCATCACGTGAGCCACTCGAACATCAAGTCGAAACGGCGATTCCTGCCGGCGCTGGCCCCGGTGACGCTCCACAGCGAGGCGCTCGGCCAGACCTTCTCTCTGCGGATCACCAACGCGGCCCTGCGCACGGTGGACTACAAGGGCGGGCTCGACGCCTATTTGCTGAAGGCCCGCGACGAACAGCTTTCGCTTCGGGCGCGGAAGATCAAGCGCCTGCTGAAGGCCAAGCAAGCCGCGGCCTGACCCGGTTTAGCGGGCCAGCAGGTCCGGCCCGGCTTCGCGAAGATCGACGCAGCCCGTCAGGGCCATCGCCATCCTCAGTTCTCGGCGGATGATGTGGAGCATGTCCGCCACCGCCGGTTCGCCTCCGGCGCCTAGCGACCACGCCCAGGCGCGGCCGATCAGGCAGGCCTTGGCCCCGCAGGCCAGCGCCTTCAGGACGTCGAGCCCCGAGCGTACGCCCCCATCCATCAGCACCGTCAGCCGCTCGCCCACCGCCTCGGCGATCGCCGGCAAGGCGGCGATGGAGGAGGGGACGCCGTCGAGCTGGCGCCCGCCGTGGTTGGAGACCACCAGTCCGTCCGCCCCGCAGCGCGCCGCCTCCTCGGCGTCGGCTGGATCCAGGACGCCCTTGAGGATCAGAGGTCCCTTCCATCGCTCCCGGATCCAGCCGATGTCGTCCCAGGTGAGCGAGGCGTCGAAGCTCTTCGCGACCCAGGTCCAGAACTCCATCAGCCGCTTCAGGTCCTTCGCCGCCCCGTGCACGGTGGCCAGGGTGTGCGGTCCGCCGTTGAGCTGCACGTCCCAAAGCCAGCCCGGCCGGGTAAGCCCGTCGAGCGACTGGGCGAGCCGTTGGCGGGCGTTTCCACCCACCATCCCGTTGCGGACGTCCCGGTAGCGCGCGCCTGGCATCGGCAGATCGATGGTGAAGACCAGGACCGGGCATCCCGCCTCGGCGACGCGCGCCAGCACCTCGGCCATGAAGCCGCGGTCGCGGATCATGTAGAGCTGGAACCAGGGCGGGGCGCCAGCCGCCTCTGCGACCTCTCCCACCGAGCACACCCCCATGGTGGAGAGGCAAAAGGGGACGCCCGCCGCCTTGGCCGCCCGCGCCGCCTGGGCTTCGCCGCGCCGCGCGTACATTCCCGCCAGCCCGACCGGGGAGAGCACCAGCGGCATGGCGAGGCTCTGGCCGAAGAGCTCGACCTCCATCCGGGCCTTGGAAACGTCGCGCAACACGCGCTGGCGCAGTTTCAGCCCCTGCAGGTCGGCGACGTTGGCCGCCAGGGTCTGCTCGGCGTAAGAGCCGCCGTCGATGTAGTCGAACAGCACGCGCGGGAGTCGCCGGCGGGCCGCCTCGCGATAGTCGGAGACCGAGGCGGGCTTCATCGGCTCATACGACGGGGCCTCGCACGCGGCGGGCGGGGCCGGGCTTCGGCGGCGGCGCGTGCGCGGCGGGCGGCGCCTTCAGCAGATCGATCGCCGCCTTGGTGGGGCTCCGCGGCTCCTCCTCGAAGAGGGCGGCGAGCTGTTCGACGATGGCCCCGCCGAGTTGCTCCACGTCGACGATGGTCACGGCCCGCCGGTAGTAGCGGGTGACGTCGTGGCCGATGCCGATGGCGATCAGCTCCACGGGGCTCTTGGCCTCGATCTCGCCGATCACCCGCCGAAGGTGCCGCTCCAGATAGTGCCCGGAGTTCACCGAGAGGGTGGAGTCGTCCACCGGCGCGCCGTCCGAGATCACGAGCAGGATCCGTCGCTGCTCGGTCCGTCCGATCAGCCGCTGGTGGGCCCACATCAGCGCCTCGCCGTCGATGTTCTCCTTGAGGAGCCCTTCGCGCATCATCAACCCGAGGTTCTTTCGGGCTCTGCGCCAGGGTGCGTCAGCGGACTTGTAGATGATGTGGCGAAGGTCGTTCAGCCGGCCAGGCGATGGCGGCTTGCCGTTGCGCAGCCAGTCGTCGCGCGAAGCCCCGCCCTTCCAGGCGCGGGTCGTGAAGCCGAGGATCTCCACCTTGACGCCGCAACGCTCCAGGGTCCGCGCCAGGATGTCGGCGCAGACGGCGGCCACCATGATCGGCCGGCCGCGCATCGATCCGGAATTGTCGATCAGCAAGGTGACCACCGTGTCGCGGAACTCGGTGTCCTCCTCCTGCTTGAACGAAAGCGGGGCGGTGGGGTCGACCACCACGCGGGTGAGACGGGAGACGTCGAGCAGGCCTTCCTCGAGGTCGAACGTCCAGGAGCGGTTCTGCTTGGCGAGCAGTCGGCGCTGCAGGCGATTGGCGAGCCTCGCCACGACGTTGGAGAGATTGGCGAGCTGCTGATCGAGGTAGGCGCGCAGGCGGCCCAGCTCGTCCGCGTCGCAAAGATCCTCGGCCGCGACGGTCTCGTCGTGCTCGGTGGTGTAGATCTTGTAGGCGGGTTCGGCCAGGCCGGCGTCGCGGAATTCCGGGCGGGCGGGGCGGTCGCCCTCGCTGGTGTCGAGGTCGTCGTCAGGCGGCTGGCCGGTTTCGTCCTCTTCCAGCTCCGCGAAGGCGGCGTCGGAAGCGTCTGAGTCCTGCTTGGTCCGATCGCTTTCCTCGGCGCTTGCGCCTTCGAGGGATTGCTCTTCTCCCTCGCCTTCCCCTTCGTTCGCCGCTTGGGCTTCGCCCTCGTCGGTGTCCTGCTCGTCGCGTTCGTCGAGCACGTCGCCCACATCGTCGCCAAGGTCGAGGTCGCGGACGATCGCGCGGGCGACGCGGCCGAAAGCCCTCTGGTCGTTGAGGGCGGCCGCGAGCTTGTCGAGATCCACCCCCGCCTTGGTCTCGATCTGGGCGCGGAGGGCGTCGACCGCGGCCCGCGCCGAGGCCGGCGGCGGGTCGCCCGTGAGGCGCTGGCGGGCGATGAGCGCCAGGATGTCGGCGATCGGGGCGGATGCGGCGTCGGCGAGGCGGTCCAGCCCCTTGCGCTGGGCGGCCTGCTCCCAGACGGCCGCCAGATTGGCGCGCACCCCGTTGAGGGCGAGGGCGCCGATGGCCTCCACGCGGGCCTGCTCTAGCGCATCGTAGACCTGAGCGCCTTCCGGCGAGCTCGGGCGCGAGCGATTGTGGAGCGACTCGTCGTGGTGCGCGACCCGCAGCGCCAGCTGGTCGGCGAGGCCGCGGATGCGGCTTGTCTCAGGCCCTGCGAGCTCGCGCGGAGGATGTGGCAGGACCGCCCGATGCCCTGAGAGGCTCGGCCCGTCCCCGGAGAAGACCACTTCCAGGTCGGGCTGCTCGGCAAGCGACCGCGCCGCGTGGGCCAGGGCGCGCTTGAAGATCTCGGCGGGGGTTTCCCGTGAAGCCATGCAGCGCTCTTAGCGCCAATCGGGCCCGCGGCGAAGCGTCAGGCGGCCGGTTGGGGCGGCTTCAGAGGTTCGAGGCGCCAGGTGCTGCCGTCCGGCGCCTTGGCCGTGTATGAGCCGCCGGTTTCCTCTGGAAAGACGATGATCGGCTTGGCCTGGGCGTCGGCGAGGACGATGCCGCCCTTGTCGTCCCGCGCCCAGGCGGCCACCGTCTGCAAAGCAGGGAAGGCCCGGCGGCACGCCAGCGGCGCCTTGAGCTCATAGCCTCCGGCGCTGGACTGCAGGGTGAAGGTCAGGGTGCAGGCGATCTTGCCGCCGATCTCGCTGAGGCGCCAGTCGCCGGCCACGTCCGGCGGGCCCTGGCCGGTCGCGTCCGTCGCCGCTCCCAGCGCCGTCGGACCCGCCAGCGCCGCCGCCCACAGGGAGAGGCCAAAAACGAAAGTGCGCATGCCGCTTCGTCTCACCAAGCCCCCGAAGGAGCTTAGCCCGATTTGGCTCGAGCGGCAAAACGGACGTCAGGCTCGATCGAGGATCGCCGACAGGGTCAGCGACTGCTTGCCTGCGTCTTCGGCAAGGCGGCGCGAAAGCTCGCGCGCGCCCACCGGATAGAGATCACCGCCGTCGGCTATCTCGCCGGCGAGGCGGGTGACGTCCGCCAGGGCGGCGCTCAGCGCCTCAACGTGCTCGCGGGCGAGGTTGCGCGCCTCGGCCTGCAAGCGCTTGATCCGGTTGGCCGCAGATTCGGATTCGGCCGGGGGAAACACGACGAGACGACTGGCTGACATTGCGAAATCCCCTTGGCGGGGAGCGGAGCGGGCACAAAAACCCCGGTCCCTAAAAACCCACACCGTAGAAGCTAACAGCCAAGTCGTCGCCGGGTTCCCGTTCGCGCGCGTCGCGCGCGCGATTCGCTGAACCGAAGGCGCCGGCCCGCTGCTTGGCCGCGTCGCAGTTGACAGCCCGTCCGCCTGTTGGCGATAGGCTCGTTCCATCGGGGGCGGGAGCGGCGTTTCTCCCTCACGCCTCAGCGGACAGGCGCCAAGACGCGACCTCGCGGCGGCGCGACAGCGAAGGAGCGGCTGTGATCAAGACACGCATCACCGAAATGTTCGGCGTCGAAACCCCGATCGTCATGGGTGGCATGACCGGCGTCGGCTATGGCGATCTGGTCGCCGCCGTCGCCAACGCGGGGGCGCTGGGCTTCATCACCGCTCACATGTTCAACTCGGCCGAGGCGCTGGAGAAGGAGATCCGGCATGTGCGCGATCTCACGGACAAGCCGTTCGGGGTCAATCTGACGATCCTGCCTTCGCTCAACCCGATCCCCTACGACGAATATCGGCGGGCGATTGTCGAGACGGGGGTGAAGATCGTGGAGACGGCCGGTCGCAACCCGGTCGACCACATGCCCGACTTCAAGGCCAACGGGATCAAGGTGATCCACAAGTGCACCTCGGCCCGCCATAGCGTCAGCGCCGTTAAGCTGGGCGTCGACGTGATCAGCATCGACGGCTTCGAGTGCGCCGGCCACCCGGGGGAGGACGACGTCACCTTGATGGTCCTGCTGCCGGTGACCGCCGATCAGGTTCCGATCCCGATCATCGCCTCCGGCGGCATGGCCGACGGGCGAAGCCTGGTCGCCGCCCTCGCGCTCGGCGCCGACGGGATCAACATGGGCACCCGCTTCATGGCCACGCAGGAGGCCAAGATCCACGAGAACGTGAAGAAGAAGATCGTGGAGAACACCGAGCGCGACACGCTGCTGACCAACCGCACCCTGCGCAACACCGCCCGGGTGGCCCGCAACGCCGTCTCCGAGGAGGTGGTGCGTATCCAGCAGGACGCCACCAAGACCATCGAGGACGTGCGCGAGCTGGTCTCCGGGGCCCGCGGGCGCGCCAATGTGCTCACGGCTGGCGACATGGACGGCGGCATCTGGACGGTCGGCCAGAGCCAGGGCCTGATCCACGACATCCCCACCTGCGCGGAGCTGGTGAAGCGGATCGTCTCTCAGGCGGAAGGCGTCATCCACGCCCGCCTCGACAAGATGGCGGGCTGACGACCAGGGTCGCCTCGCGCCTTACGGCGAAGGAGCAACGTCGCGATCGCTCTTCTCCGCCGCGCGGCGGAGGGGGAGCATCCGGCTCGAGCTGGATGGTGTAGCGGGCGCGAAGCGCCCCCTCACCGGTCGCCGTCGGTGATGTCGGCGATGCGCCCGTCGATGAGCTCGCCGCCGGCGGTCGAGACGATGTCCCCCGCGTCCTTTTGTCCGCGCTTGGCCTGGTGGTGCTCGCCCTTCAGGGCGGCCTCGAACTTGTTCTCGGCCTCGGCGGGTTTCTTCTCGTCGGACATGGGAGGTTCCTCTTGGATCTGACCGCCAAGATCGCATGCCCGAGCTTGGCTGTCAGCCCGGCAGATCGCCGTTCTGCGAAACGCGCCGCGAGTGCTACTCGGTGAGGCTGAGCAGCGCGGGATCACCGCCCTGGGCGGCCGTGTTGACGCTCACCACCCGCTCGACCGCGAACCGGCTGAGCGCGAGCGGGCCGCCGGCCTTGGGGCCGGTGCCCGAAAGGCCCTCGCCGCCGAACGGTTGCTCGCCCACCACCGCTCCGATGATCGAACGGTTGACGTAGGTGTTGCCGGCCGGAACGAGCCGGCGGACCTCGTCGGCGAAGGAGGTCAGGCGGCTGTGGACCCCCAAGGTCAGGCCGTAGCGGGTCGCCGCCAGGGCCCGGGCGGCGTCGGCGAGGGCTTCGCGCCGGTAGCGGACCACGTGTAGGATCGGGCCGAAGACCTCCCGGGCTAGGAACCCGGGCCGCGGAATCTCGGCGAGCACGGGGCCGAAGAGGAGGCCCTCGCTCGGCAGCCGGCGCACGATCCGCGCTTCCCGCGCCAGGCGCTCGGCGTGCGCTGTGAGCTGGGCCAGGGCCGCCGCGTCGATCACCGGCCCGACGTCCGTCCCCGGATCGGCCGGATCCCCCAGGACCAGCGCATCCATCGCCCCGGCCAGGCCCTCGAGGAGGCTGTCGGCGGTCTCCTCGGGCAGGAACAGGATCCTGAGCGCCGAGCAACGCTGGCCCGCCGAGCCGAAGGCCGAGAGGATGACGTCGTCGATGACCTGCTCGCGAAGCGCCGTGGTGTCCACGAACATGCCGTTGAGTCCGCCGGTCTCGGCGATCAGCGGCGCGAGGGGGCCCTCGCGCGCCGCCAGGGCCCGGGCGATGGCGAGGCCGGTGTCGGTGCCGCCGGTGAAGGCCACCCCGTCGCAGCCCGGGTGTTCGACAAGAGCCTTTCCCACGGTCTCGCCAGCCCCCGGGACCAGCGCCAGGAGCCGCGGGTCGAGACCGGCCCCGTGAAGCAGCTTCACGGCCGCGGCTGCTATGTTGGGCGTCTGTTCGGCCGGCTTGGCGAGCACGGCGTCGCCGGCCGCGAGCGCCGCGGCGACCTGGCCGGTGAAGATGGAGAGCGGGAAGTTCCAGGGGCTGATGGCGACGAACACGCCGCGCCCCTTGAGCTCCAGGGTGTTGCGCTCGCCGGCCGGCGCCGGCAGCAGGCGTGGGCCGGTGAAGTCGCGCTCGGCGATGGCCGCGTAGAAGCGGCAGAAATCGGCCGCCTCGCGGACCTCCGCCACCGCGTCGGCCAGGGTCTTGCCCGCCTCCCGCGCCAGCAGGGCGACAAGCCGCGGCGTCTCGGCCTCCATGGCGTCGGCGGCGGCCCGCAGCACCCTGCCGCGGCCGGCGCCGCCCTCGTCATCCCAGGCCCGCTGCGCCACGTGCGCAGCCTCGAAGGCGCGATCGATCTCCTCGGCGCCGGCGTCGCGAAAGACGGGGAGGGCCGTCGCGCGGTGGGCATCCAGCGCCGCGACGGCGCCGGCCACGCGGGCGCGCTCCGCGGCGATGGTCAGATCGAGCCCGGCTGCGGCGCGGCGCTCCGGCATCAGGATGTCGCGGGGGCGGGGGATCTTCGGGTGCCGGTCGGGGCGGGACTTCAGCGCCTGCACCGGATCGGCGGCCACCGCCTCCGGAGACAGCCGCTCGTCCAGCAGGCTGTGCACGAAGGAGGTGTTGGCCCCGTTCTCCAGCAGCCGGCGGACCAGGTAGGGCAGCAGCGCCTCATGGCCGCCCACCGGCGCATAGACCCGCAAGGGGAAAGGTTCGTGCTCGCCCGCCGCGGCGTAGAGGGCTTCGCCCATGCCGTGGAGCCGCTGCCGCTCGAAGCCGACCCCGCGCCGCTCGGCCAGATGGCGCACCGCCGTCAGGGTGTGGGCGTTGTGGGTGGCGAACTGGGCGTAGAGGGCCGGGGCGGCGGCGATGAGCCGCTCGGCGCAGACGAGATAGGCGACGTCGGTGGCCGCCTTCGTGGTGAAGACCGGGTAGTCCTCCATGCCGGCCACCTGGGCGCGCTTGATCTCGGCGTCCCAGTAGGCGCCCTTGACGAGGCGCACCATCAGCCGCCGGCCGCTGGAGCGCGCCAGATCGGCCAGCCGGTCGATCACCGCGGGGCCGCGCTTCTGGTAGGCCTGCACGGCCAGACCCAGCCCGCGCCACTCGCCGAGCTCGGCCTCGCCCGCCAGCCGCTCCAGGAGCTTCAGCGACAGCGTCAGGCGATCGGCCTCCTCGGCGTCCAGGGAAAGGTTGATGTCGCCCTCGGCGGCGGCCAGCGCGATCCGCTTCAGCCGCGGATAGAGCTCGGCGAAGACGACCGCCTCCTTGGTCGCCTCGTAGCGGGGATGCAGGGCCGAGAGCTTGACCGAGACCCCGTGGCCGGTCTCGGGACCCACGCCGCCGGCGGCGCTGGCCACGGCCGCCACCGCCGCCAGATAGCTGGCCTCGTACCGCGCCGCGTCGGCCTGCGAGCGGGCGCCCTCTCCCAGCATGTCGAAGGAGCACATCATCGCGCCCCGGGCCGCCCGGGCCAGCGCCGCCTCGATCGTCTCGCCGAGGACGAACTGGTCGCTCATGAAGCCCACGGCGGTGGTGAGCGCGCGCCGGATCAGCGGCTCGCCGACCCGCCCGGCCAGCCTGCGCAGCTGGCCCGCCAAGGCCTGCGGCGAATCCTCCGGCTCCAGCAGCCGGCCGGTGAGCATCAAGGCCCAGGTGGAGAGGTTGACGAACAGGCTGTCGGAGCGGCCGAGATGGCTTTCCCAGTCGGCCGAGCCGATGGCTTGCACGATCAGGCGGTCGCGCGCGGCCTCGTCGGGGGTCCGCAGCAGCGCTTCGGCAAGGCACATGAGCGCCAGCCCCTCGCGCGTCGACAGCCCGAACTCGCGCAGGAAGCTCTCGACGACGCCCTGTCGGCGGCCGTGCCGGCGGGCGGCCCGGACGAGCTCTACGGCCTGGGCGCGGATCGTTTCGGCCTCCGCCCCCAGCGGCTCGGCCGCCAGCAGCCGGGCGACGGCGGCGGCCTCGTCCTCATACTTGCCGTCGTCCAGCGAATCCCAGGGGGGCAGGGTCGCGCTCATGACGCGGGTCTAACACAGCCGCGCCCCCCGATGCTCCAGCCTTCGCTGGACCCCATGTCGCCTCAGTGGAAATCCAGGTGCGTGCGCCCGCCGACGTCGGGCTGGCGGTGCGTGGCGTTGGCCTTGGCGATCTCCCAGATGAACTTCATGGGGCCGGCGCTGGAGAGCCACACCTGGGCGTCGTCGCAGTCGAGCCGCAGCAGGGTGAGCTTCGGATCGCCCTTGCCGCCCGGGAAATAGGCGGCCACCACCGCGTTCCAGTACTTGTCGATCCGGGCGCGGTCATGCTGGACGGCGAGGCCGCCGCCGATGCAGGCCTGGATGTCGCGGTGCTGGTAGATGAACATCGCCGGATGGCCTGCGGCGGCCTCCAGCGCCAGGGCGGAGTCGTTGCTGGCGAAGAACCAGATCCGGCGGGATTCCCGCTCGACGAAGGCGTTCATGGGCTGGGCGTGATGCGGCGGGCCTCCGACGATCATCAGCATCCCGACCGGGCTGGTTTCGATCTCGTTCCAGAGGCGGTGTTCGACGTCCGCCGGGTTGTCGGCGCTCTCGCTCATGGGGGTCTCCTGTGCCAACCCCCGCTGGAAGGAAACCGACAGTGCGGGTTCCGGTTCCTTTTGGACGGCCAGGCGGACGGTGCGGCGCGCCGAATAAGACTATAGTCCAGCGGTCGGGCGCTCGTCCGCTGCTGAAGGGACTTGGGATGCGCTGGCTGCGCGACTTCCGCCAGGCTGCTCTTGCGGTCGCGCCCGGCTGCCTGGCGCTGGCCGTGGCGGCGGCGGGGATCATGCTGCTGTTCTCGGGCGCCACCCCCTCGGATCCGATCCGGTTCCTCTGGCTCGCCCGCCACACGCCCATGCTGCTGATCGAGATCAGCCATTTCCTGTCGAGCATCATCGGCCTCGTCCTGGCGATGGTGGCCTTCGGGCTGAGCCGCCGGCTCGACGCCGCCTGGGCGGCCAGCGTGCTGCTGCTCCCCCTAGCCGCGGTGCTCGCCCTGACCAAGGGGTTCGACTGGGAGGAGTCGGCCATCCTGGTCGGGGTGCTCCTGTGCCTGCTTCCGTTCCGGGAGGCTTTTCCCCGCGCCGCCCGGCTGACCCGGATGGAGATAACCCCGGGGTGGATGCTGTCGGCCCTGGCGGCGCTGGCTGGCGCGGCCATCGTCGGCTGGTGGTCGTTCAAGAACGTCGACTACGGCCGCAAGACCTTCCTGGGCGCCATCTTCGATCCGGACGCGGACGCGGAGCGGGCGATCCGCTCCTCCGCCGCCGCCGCGGTGCTGCTGCTGGGGGTCGGGATCTGGCGGATGGTGGCGACCCCCGCCACCCCGCGGGTCGTCGGCGAGGACGACCCGGATTTTTCCCGGGTCCGCTCGATCCTGGAGCGGGCCGAGGTGGCCGAGCCCGGCTCCAACCTGGCGCTGCTGGGGGACAAGCGGTTCCTGTTCTCCGACTCCGGCGCGTCCTTCCTGATGTTCGGGGTGCGCGGCCGCTCGTGGATCGCCATGGGCGCGCCGGTGGGCCGGCGCGAGGAGCGGCTCGAGCTCCTGTGGCGCTTCCGGGAGCTTGCCGACGCCCATGCTGCGCGGCCGGGGATCTATGGCGTGGGTCCGGACGACCTGCCGGACCTGGTGGAGCTCGGTTTCGCCATCCAGAAGATGGGCGAGAGCGCCATCGTCTCCATCGACAGCTTCTCCCTGGAGGGGCGGCGGCGTGGCAATCTTCGGCGCAGCTGGCGCAAGGCTGCCGAGAGCGGGGCGATGTTCGAAGTGCTTCCGCCGCACCCGCCGCCGCCGCTGACCGAGGCCCTACGGGAAGTCTCGGACGCCTGGCTGGCCCGCCACGCGGGGGACGAGAAGAGCTTCTCGCTGGGCGGCTTCGAGCCGGCCTATGTGGCGGAGTTTCCCGTCGCCGTGGTCAAGGTCGAAGGCCGGATCGTCGCCTTCGCCACCCTCTGGACCACAGCTCGGCGCACCGCCTTTTCCATCGACCTCATGCGCTACAGCGACGACGCCCCCAAGGATGTGATGGACTTCCTGTTCGTGGAGCTGCTGCTTTGGGGGCGGCGGCAGGGGTACGTCGCCTTCGAGTTCGGCATGGCGCCGCTGGCGGGCCTCGAGGACCGGCCGCTCGCGCCGATCATGTCGAGGGTTGGGCGCCTCCTCTTCGAACGGGGGGAGGAGATCTACAACTTCCGCGGCGTGCGCCGGTACAAGGACAAGTACGATCCCGCCTGGCAGCCTCGCTACATCGCCGCGGCGCGAAAGTGGGCGATTCCGATGCTGCTGGCCGACGTCGGCTTGCTCTCCTCCGGCGGCGTCTCCGGCCTTGCGCGACGCAGTGGCAAGAGCGATGAGCGGACGGGCGAGTCGCGCAAGGCCGCCTGAGCCGGCGCCCGATTGCGGCGAGGCGGTGGCCAAGCGTTAATTAAATCGCAAAGCCTCTCGATTCTTAACCTTCGCTTAACCGGCGACGTCGAGGACTTGCAGGTGGTCGAATGGGGTCGCCGATCGTCCAGGGTTCGGTGTGCTGACGCAATATTTTGTGTCTTGTCCGCGTTTACACACTAGGAATCGGTGGCTACCGTTCTCCAACTGCTAGGAGAGCGATTCGGATGACGGCGGGGGCACCCCGAAGCGCAAGATGGATCGATCCGGCGAACCGCGAGGCGGCCGAGGATCTCGCCCGAAGATCGGGCCTGTCGCTGAACGAGTGGCTGACGCGGCTGATGGCCGAGCAGGGGCCTGAGGACGCCACCTCTCAGGACTATTTCTCCCAGGGCGTTCCCTCCCAGGGCGTTCCCTCCCAGGGCGCGGCCTATGGGGCGTCGCCGTCGGCGGACCGGGGCCGCTACGAGGCCGCCAGCCATCCGGCCGACGAGCTGGACCGGGCTGCGCGGGCCCTGGAGCGGCTCTCCGATCGCATCGAGTCGGCTGAAAGCCGCCAGGCCCTGGCGATCGCTGGCGTAGAGCGCTCGGTCCGCGAGGTGATTTCCCGGATCGACGCGGCCGAGCGCGAGCAGATGCAGGCGGCCGCCCGTTTCGAAGGGACGGTGCAGGACGTCCAGGGCGAGCAGGGCAAGCTCGCCGAACGCGTCCGCAGGATCGAGCAGGAGGCCCAGAATCCGCGGTCCATCGAGGCCCTGCGGTCCCTGGAGGGGGCGCTGGGCAAGGTGGCGGGACGGCTTTACGAAAGCGAGCGCCGCGCCCGCGAGGCGATGACCGAGATCGGGGCGGCCGTCGAGCGCATCGACCAGACCGAGCAGCTCACCGCCCATGCGATCCACGACCTTCGCGGCAGTTGCTCGGCGCTCGACGAGCGCCTGGGGGTGCTGGAATCGGGGGCGAGCGAAGGGATCGAAAGGCTCGCCCAGGACCTCGCCAGCCGGGTCGAGGCGACTCGCGAGGAGCTGACCAATCGGCTCGCCGCCACCGCCGAGGCGCGCTTCGACCGGGTCGAACAGGCCCTGGCGGAGATGAACGAGCACGTCCGCACCGCCGAGCAGCGCTCGGCGAGCGCGCTCGAGCGGATGGGCCGCGAGGTGCTGGAGGTCGCCCAGTCGCTCAACCGGCGCGTCCAGGGTGTCGAGACCCGCAGCGCCGAGACGGCCGACCGGATGGGCGCCGATGTGGCGCGGATCGCCTCCGCGGTCGAGGGGCGCCTGGCCCACGCCGACCTGGTGCAGGCGCAGGCGCTGGAGAAGCTGGGCGGAGAGATCGCCAGGATCACCGAACGGCTCGCCGATCGGATCGCCAGCGCCGAGCGTCGCTCGGCCCAGGCCATCGACGACGTGGGCGAGCAGGTGGCGCGGGTCACCGAGCGGATCGGCCAGCGTCACGAGCGCGCCACCAGCGACCTCGCCGAGCGCATCCGCTCCAGCGAGGAGCGCACCGCGCGGCTCCTCGAGGAGGCGCGCCAGAAGATCGATGCGCGGCTCGCCGAAGTACAGGCCCGCGCGCCGCCGCCGGCGCCGGCGCCGGCGCCGGAGCCCGCCCAAGAGGCGATGGAGGATGCTCTCTTTTCGCCGGCCCCCTTCCCCGCCTACGAGACGCCTGCGGAGCGGCCCTATGTCCGCCCTGCGCCCATGTCGGTCTACGCGCGGTTCCTGCGGCCGGCGCCGGCGGAGCCCCCGTCATTCGAGGCCGAGGATTTCGACGCGGTGGCGCGGCTGGAGCCGCTCGCCCCGGCCGAGGCGACCGCGCCGGCCGCGCAGGCCGAACCGGCGCCAGAGGAGCTTGCCGGGTCTGCTAAAGCCCCGACGCCGGCCGAGGCGGCTTTTGCGGACCTCGAGTTCGAGTCGGTCGAGCTGGAGCCGAATGTCGGGTTCGACATGGACGAGCCGCCGACCGCCCTCGAGTCTGCCGCAGAGCCGGAAGCGGACGCCGCTCACGAATCCCATGATGAGCGCCACGAGCTGACGGTCGATTTCGACGAGGACCCGCTCGCCGCTCTCGAAGCGGCGCCCCCGACGGGCGCCGAGGCGGAGGCCTCCTTCCTGGAGGACGAGCCAGGGACCGATGCGCACGACGCGCTGTTCGCCGCCGAGCCGGAAACCGCCGCGAGCCAGGTTCCCTCCGAGCCGGTCACCACGCGTGACGTGATCGACCGCGCCAGGGCCGCGGCCCAGGCCTCCAGCGCCCGCCAGCGCGCCGTCCTGAGTCGCATGGCGGCGCGGCCCATCAACGAGAACGTGCTCGACGACCTCTCCTTCGGCCGCAGCCGCAAGCGGCCGGCGAGCCCCTCGAACGCCCTCATGGTGGCAGGGGTGATGGCCGCCGTGAGCCTGGCGGCGGGGGGCTTCGTGGTGCTCGAGGGCCAGCCGCAAGGCAAGCTTCCAAAGCGCGTGGCCGATGCGCTCGCTCTGGGCAGGACCCCGGCGGCGCCTGCCGCAGCGCCGGCGACGCCGCTCGCCGCGGTCGCCCTGGCCCCGAAGCCAGATCCCGTGGCGGCCCCTTCGCAGCCGGATCTCGCGGGCGCCTTCGCGGTGGCGGCGGCCAAGGCTTCCGCCGGGGCGCCCGGCGGAGTCGACGGGGTGCGCAAGCTCGCCGAGCAGGGGTACGCGCCGGCCGCGTTCTTCCTCAGCAAGCTCTATGACGACGGCAAGGACGGCCTGCCCAAGGATCCCGTCCAGGCGCGCGTCTGGACCCAGCGCGCCGCCGAAGGCGGCGATCGGGCCGCCATGCACAATCTGGCGCTCGACTATTTCGAGGGGGTCGGCGGTGCGCGCAGTGCGGCGGCCGCGGCCGAATGGTTCCGCAGGGCCGCCGATCTGGGCCTGCTCGACAGCCAGTTCAACCTGGCCGGACTTTACGAGCACGGGCAGGGGGTCAGCCAGAACTCGGCCGAGGCCTACAAGTGGTACCTGATCGCCGCCCGCTCCGGCGACGCCGAATCGCGCGCCAATGCGCTCAGGATCCGCGCCGGTCTTACCGCCGAAGCGCGGGTGATCGCCGAGCGCGCGGCTGCGGCATTCGCCCCGGCGCCGGCGGCCACACCCGCCGCCGCGCCCGCCTCGCCCGACCTCGTCACCGCCCAGAAGGCCCTGAACCAGCTCGGCTATTATCAGGGCCCCACCGACGGCCTCGCCTCGCCGGCGTTGCGCCTGGCCATCGCCGCCTATCAGCGCGACCAGAGCCTGCCGGTGAGCGGCGCTCCCGACGCCGGCACGATCGCCAAGCTCTCGGTCTATACGCGCTAGGCCCCCGCCTGGCCGCATGCGGGCGCCAAGGCCAGGCTATTCCGGCAAGAGCCTTGTGACGAAGCTTGGCCTCAAGCCCGGCCAGCGACTACTGGCGATCGATGCGCCCCAAGGCTACGCCGATCTGGTCGGCCCGCTTCCGGACGCCGCCTCGCTCGATCTGTGCGCGTGGGCGCACGCCTGCGCCGGGGCGGAGATCGTGCACGTCTTCATCGGCCAGCGCGCCACCCTCGCCGAGCGCGCCGCCAAGCTCGTCGCCTTGCCTGGGCCTGGGGGCTCGGTCTGGATCTCCTGGCCGAAAAAGGCTTCTCCGCTCCACCGGGACCTGACCGACAACGCGGTGCGCGCGCTCATCCTGCCGACCGGCTGGGTCGACGTGAAGGTCGCCGCCGTCGACGCGGACTGGTCGGGACTGAAGTTCGTCAGGCGTCGCGCCTAGTCGGCGCCCAGGCGGTCCCAGGCCACCGCGTGAGCGCGGCTGGCGCCCAGCGCCACCACCATCGGCCGACGTCTGAACAGCGGACGGAAGGGCGGGGCGCGCACGTTGAGGCCGCCGGCGAAGGCGCCGAACGCCGGCAGGATCAGCCGTTCGCCGTCGGTGATGAAGCAACGTCGCCGCACGCTCGCCGCCTTGCCCCGGATGCGGGCGCAGGGGTGCAGATGGCCGGCCACCTCGCCGGGCTCGGCGGCGAGAGCCGGTTCATGGACGAGGTTGAGGCCGCTCACCTTCCAGGAAGCGGCAACCAGACCGGGCGCCCGGACGACGCCGGCGAGGTCGTGGTTGCCGGTGATCCACAGCAGCTCCGCCTGGCGCGCCAGCGCCCCGAGCGCGCCGAAATCGTCGGGCGCCAGACGCCCCTCGCCCCCGCCGTCATGGAAGCTGTCGCCCAGGAGAAGGATGGTTCTCGGCCGCAGCGCGCCGGCCTCGGCGGCCAGTCGGGCCAGGGTCTCGCGGGTGTCGTAGGGGGGCAGCATCTGGCCGCGGGCGGCGAAGGCGGATCCCTTCTCCAGGTGCAGGTCGGCGGCCACGAGCAGCCGCTCGCCGGCCAGCCAAAGCGCGCCCGAGGGCCTCAGCATCACCTCGGCCCCGCCGATCTCCATGGCCACGGCGCCGCAGGGTCCGGCGGCGAAGCGGTAGCGGAAGGCGTCGCCTGCGTTCACCCGACCGCCTCGGCGATCAGGGCCTCGGCCGCCTCGGCGAGGATCATCTCGCCGGCCGCGCCTGGCGAGCGCTGCTTGCCGATCTCCAGGATCATCGGCACGGCGAAGGGCGAGAGGTGGTCGAGCTTGGCGTGCCGGATGCGACCCTTGATCCGCGCCAGCAGCTCGCCCAGGCGCGCCAGGTCCACCAGTCCCTGGGCCGCATCGGCCCTGGCGCAGCGGAGCAGCAGGTGATCGGGCTGATGGCGGCGCAGTACGTCATAGACGAGGTCGGTGGAGAAGCTGATCTGCCGGCCCGACTTCTGGTCGCCGCGGAAGCGGCGCTCGATAAGGCCCGAGATCAGGGCGCAGTTCTTGAACGCCGCCTTCATCATCGCGCTTTCGGCTAGCCACGATTCGAGATCGTCGCCCAGCATGTCCTCGGCGAAGAGGTCGCCGAGATCAAGGCCGTCCATGGGGCTCAGCGACCAGACCGCGAGCGCATAATCGTTGCACACGAACCCCAGCGGGCCCGCGCCGGCCCGCTCCAGCCGGCGGGTCAGCAGCATGGCAAGGGTGGTGTGCGCCAGGCGCCCCTCGAACGGGTAGGCGACCATGAAATGCCGGTTCCCGCGCGGGAAGGTCTCCAGCAGCATCTCGTCCTCGGCCGGGATCGCCGAGCGGTCGCGCTGCACCTCCAGCCACTCGCGCGTATCCGCAGGCAGCACGTCCCAGTGCGCGCCATCGCTCATCAGATGGCGGACTTTCCTGGCGAGGAAGGTCGAAAGGGCGAACTTGGAACCGCCCCACGAGGGCATCTTGGCGTCTGCGGCGGGCGCGGGCGCCACCAGCACGTCCACCCCGGTGACCCCGACCAGCCGCCAGACCTGGCCGGCGAAGACGAAGGTGTCGCCCGGCTCGAGCACCTCGAGGTAGCCTTCCTCCACCTCGCCAATCTTGCGTCCGGGCGCCCCGCCTCGGCGCGAGGCGATCCGTACGCTGAGCATAGCCGGGGAAACGATGGCCCCCACGTTCATGCGGTGGCGCAGCACGGTTTCGGCGTTGCGGGCCCGCCAGAGGCCGTCGAGCCCCTTCACGATCCGCCGGAAGCGGTCGTAGGTCTTGAGCGCGTAGCCGCCGGTGGAGACGAAATCGATCACCTGCTCGAAGTCCTCCCAGGAAAGCCCGCGGTAGGGGCCGGCCGAGCGCGCCTCCTCGTAGAGGGCCAGGAGGTCGAACGGCTCGGAGCAGGAAAGGCCCATGACGTGCTGGGCGAGGACGTCGAGGGCGCCGGCGCGCTCGGTCTCGGCGTCCAGGGCGTTCTCGGCGATCGCCTCGCGGGCCGCCTGGCATTCCAGCATCTCGAACCGGTTGGCCGGCACGAAGAGGGCGTGCGAGGGCTCGTCCAGCCGGTGGTTGGCGCGCCCGATCCGCTGCACCATCCGCGAGGCGCCTTTGGGCGAGGCGAGCTGGATGACGAGGTCCACATCGCCCCAGTCGACGCCGAGGTCGAGGGTCGAGGTGCAGACCACCGCCCGCAGCGCGCCCCGCGCCATGGCCGCTTCCACCTTGCGCCGCTGCTCGGCCGCCAGCGAGCCGTGGTGCAGTGCGATGGGGAGATTGTCCTCGTTGAGCCGCCAGAGCTCCTGGAAGGCGAATTCGGCCTGGAAGCGGGTGTTGACGAAGACGAGGGCGGTGCGGGCGCGCTTGATGGCCTCGTAGACCTCGGGCATGGCGTGCTGGGCGGTGTGGCCGGCCCACGGCACCTGGCCCTCGGAGAGCAGCACGTCCACCACCGGCGCCGCCCCTGGCGCGCCGCGGACAAGGTCGACGTCGTCCATGCGCCCGGGGGTCAGCCAGCGGCGGATCACGTCCGGATCGTCGACGGTGGCCGAGAGCCCCACCCTTCGCATCCGCGGCGCGAACTGCTGGAGGCGGGCGAGGCCGAGCGCCAGGAGGTCGCCGCGCTTGGAGGGCCAGACGGCGTGGACCTCGTCGACGATCACGCAGGCGAGGTCCTCGAAGTAGCGCCGCGCGCCCTCCCAGGCGCAGAAGAGGGCGAGCTGCTCGGGGGTGGTCAGCAGCATGTCCGGCGGCTTCACCCGCTGGCGCTGGCGCCGGGCCAAGCCCGTATCGCCGGTTCGGGACTCGGCCCGGATCGGCAGGTCCATCTCGGCGATCGGCGCCGTCAGGTTCCGCTCGATGTCCACCGCCAGCGCCTTCAGCGGCGAGAGGTAGAGGGTGTGGACGCCGCGCGGCTCCTTCGCCAGCGCCCGCTCGGAGAGCGCGATCAGGCTGGGCAGGAAGCCAGCGAGGGTCTTGCCGCCGCCGGTGGGAGCGATGAGCAGGGCGTGGCGTCCGGTCCGGGCCTTCTCCACCATCGCCAGCTGGTGGACCCTGGGCGCCCAGCCCCGGGTCTCGAACCAGGCCGCGAACCGCGGCGGCAGGCCGGAAAGGGCGCGCCCGTCGTCCATTGGCCGCGGTATAACATGTTCCCGTTCCGTTTCATCCCCGCATGGGCTACCACGGGGCGGTGAACGCGTCTGCGCCGATTCTGGACCTCGCCCCCGCACTGGCGGTGCTCCCGGGTCCCCGCGCCGGCGTGGCGGACGGGGCGGGGATGCGCGCGCTGCGCACGCCGGACGCCCGCGACCTGTTCGAGAGCGGCCCGGTGCTCTGCGCCCATGCGGGCATGACCGCCCGGCGGCTCGGGATGAGCCCGCCGCCCCGGTCGGCGCGGATCTTCGACGCCCTCGAGCTCTTCGCCTTCGTCCGTCCGGCCGCCTTCTCCGCCCCCTCGGCGGCGGGCCTCGCCCTGGCGCTCGGCCTTCCTGAGCCGAAGGGCGCCGCCGAGCAGGCCGGCGCGCTTCGCGACGCTTGCGGGCGGCTGCTGGCCGAACTGGCGGCCTCGCCGACGCCGAGCCGAGAGGAGGCGCTGGCCGTGGCCGAGACGCTGGGGCGCGCCGGTTGGGCTTGGGCGCCGGCCGCGATCGGGGCGCTGCGCTCGCATCCGCTGGGGCGCCCCTGGCGCGGCTCCGGCCTCGAGGTCTGGTCCCGCCTTCCCGAATGGGAGGACCAGGCCCCGCCCGGCGAGCCTGCTTCGCGGCCTGTCGCGCCGGAGGACGCCGCCGCCCGCCTGGCCCTGTTGCTGGGGCGCGCCGGGCTCGACGAGGCGCGGCCGGCCCAGGCCGCCTTCGCCGCCGAATCCGCTTTCGTCTTCCAGCCGCGCGAGCGCGAGGGCGCCCCGCGGATGATGCTGGCCGAGGCCGGCACCGGGACCGGCAAGACCCTGGGCTATCTCGCGCCCGCCTCGCTCTGGGCCGAGGCCAACGGGCCGGCCGTCTGGGTCTCCACCTACACCCGCGCCCTCCAGCGCCAGATCGAGCGCGAGAGCCATGCGGTCTTCCCCGAACCCGCCAGGCGGGCCACGAAGGCGGTGGTCCGCAAGGGCCGCGAGAACTACCTCTGCCTGCTGAACCTGCAGGAGGCGATGGGCGCTTCCCAGCTCGGCGGCGGCGACCTTGTGGGACTGGCGCTGGCGGCCCGCTGGGCCCGGGCGAGCCGCGACGGCGACATGACCGGCGGCGACTTTCCCGGCTGGCTGCCTACCCTGTTCGCGGTGGGCGCGGGCGCCCAGGCCTCGCCCGGCAATCTCGTGGACCGGCGCGGCGAGTGCGTTCACGCCGGCTGTCCACACTATCGCGTGTGCTTCATCGAGCGCGCCGTACGCGCTTCGCGCCGCGCCGACCTCGTCATCGCCAACCACGCCCTGGTCCTCACCCAGGCGGCTTTCGACGGCGCCCGGGCCGCCCGCGGGAAGCCCGCCGATGTCGAGACCACGCACCTGAAGCGGATCGTCTTCGATGAAGGGCACCACCTGTTCGAAGCCGCCGACAGCGCCTTCGCCGCCGCCCTGTCGGGGGTCGAGGCGGCCGAGCTGCGCCGCTGGATCCGCGGGCCCGAAGGCCGGGGCCGACGTGGCCGGGGGCTGGAAGCACGGCTTTCCGAGGTGCTGGGCGACCACGCCGAGGCGCAGGAGGCGCTGCAGCTTGCGGCCCGGGCGGCGGCGGCCCTGCCGGGGGAAGGCTGGTCGGGGCGGATCGCCCCGCCCACCGGCGAGGTGAACCCCATCGGGCCGGTGGAGACCTTCCTGGCCGCGGTGCTGGAGCAGCTTAGGGCCCGCGCCGCGCCTTCCGACGTCGGCATGGAGTGCTCGGCGAGGCCTGCCCTCGACCTGGTGCGCCAGACCGCCGCAGCCGCGTCGAGGGCGCTGGCGGCCATCGAGGCGCCGCTGCTGGAGCTGTCGCGCCGGCTGGAGGACGTGCTCGATCAGGACGCCGAGTCCCTGCCGACGCCGGACCGGGCGCGGATCGAGGGCGCCCTGCGGGGGCTCGACCGGCGGGCGCGGATGATGCTGCCCGCCTGGCTTTCGATGCTCACCGCGCTCGAGGAGGACGCCGAGGACGACCCGGACTTCGTCGACTGGTTCGAGGCCGGCTTCATGTACGGGCGGGTGGTGGACGCCGCCTGCCGCCGCCACTGGGTCGATCCCACCGAGCCGCTCACCGCCGCGGTCCTCGCTCCCGCCCACGGGGTGCTGGTGACCAGCGCCACCTTGGCCGATTCCTCCCTCGAGGATCCTTTCGCCATCGCCGAGATGCGCACCGGCTCGGCCAGATTCGACGAGCGGCCGAAGACCCTGAGGCTCGCCTCGCCCTTCGACTACGCGACGAACGCGCGGGCGATCGTGGTCACCGACGTCGGGCGCGACGATCCGCGCCAGGTGGCCGCGGCGATGCGCGAGCTGTTCCTCGCCGCCGGCGGCGGGGCGCTCGGCCTCTTCACCGCCATCCGGCGCTTGCGCGGTGTCTACGAGCGGCTCGCCCCGGCGCTGGCCGACAAGGGGTTCGCCCTCTACGCCCAGCACGTGGACCCGCTGGAGGCGGGGGGCCTGGTGGATATCTTCCGGGCCGAGGAGGACGCCTGCCTGCTCGGCACCGACGCGATCCGCGACGGGGTCGACGTGCCTGGCCGGGCCCTGAGGCTGCTGGTGTTCGACCGGATTCCCTGGCCGCGGCCCGACCTGCTGCACAAGGCCCGGCGCCTACGCTTCGGGGGCAAGGCCTACGACGACGCCATCGCCCGCGGCCGCATCGCCCAGGCGTTCGGGCGGCTGATCCGCCGGGCCGACGACCGCGGGGTGTTCGTGATGCTGGACGCCGCCGCCCCCACCCGCCTCTTCGCCGGTCTTCCCGAGGGGGCCCGCCTGGAGCGGATGGGCCTCGTCGAGGCCATCGAGGCGACGGCCGCGCACCTGGGAAGCTAGCTGACCGAATCCCTCCGGCCGCCGCCCCGGACGGGACGTCGCTTGTACGAAGACCAACTGGATCAACCCGCGTCCGGCCCCGGCTCTGCGCTGCGCTCCGGCCGGGGTGACGATGGCGGAGGGCGCCGTCAGCCCTTATGCTGCCGGTCGCGCCCGAAGTTCGGCTCGGCGCTCTCCTGGCCGGCGGCGACGATGCCCAGGCGGATCGCCCGGGTGCGGGTGAAGAGGGCCTCGAGCTTCTCGCCCTCGCTCCAACGGATCGCCCGCGAGAGGGCCTGCAGGTCCTCGGTGAAGCGCCCGAGGATCTCCAGCACGGCGTCGCGGTTGGTGAGGAAGATGTCCCGCCACATGACCGGGTCGGAGGCGGCGATGCGGGTGAAGTCGCGAAAGCCGCCCGCCGAATATTTCATCACCTCGCCCTCGGTGACCTCCTCGAGATCGGCGGCTGTGCCCACGATGTTGTAGGCGATGAGGTGCGGGAGGTGGGAAGTGACCGCCAGCACCAGGTCGTGGTGGCGCTCGTCCATCAGCTCGACCCGCGCGCCCAGCGCCATCCAGAAGTCGGTCAGCCGCTCCAGGGCCGCCTGGTAGGGCGCGTCGCTCCGGCGCTGGGGGGTGAGGATCGTCCAGCGGTTCTCGAACAGGGCCGAAAAGCCCGCGTCCGGTCCCGACTGCTCGGTGCCCGCCACCGGGTGGCCCGGGATGACGAAGACGCCGTCGGGCGCGTGGGCGGCCAGCGCCTCGGCGACGTAGCCCTTCACCGAGCCCACGTCGGTGACCGTTGCTCCGGCCTTCAGCGCCGCCGCGGCGGCGGCCATCACCGGGCCCATGGCGCGCACCGGCGTCGCGAGCACCACGAGGTCGGCGTCCCGGACCGCTTCGGCGGCGTCGCCGGTGACCGTCTCGGCGAGCTTCAGGGCCTCGATGCGGGCGCGATGGCCGGCGTCGGCGTCGGCCACCGAAACCTCTGCGACTACGCCCTTGGCCCTGGCCGCGTGGATCACCGACGAGCCGATCAGGCCGCAGCCGATCACCGCCATCTTCGGATAGATCGCCCCCGCCATGCCCTCAGTCCTTCAGGAAGTCGGCGAGGGCGCCGACGAGGGCCCGGTTGTGCGCCTCGAGGCCGATGGTGATCCTGAGGTGCCCCGGAAGCCCGTAGTTCCCGAGGCCGCGCACGATGAGCCCCCTGGAGGCCAGGAACGGCTCGGCGTCTGTCGCCGTCTTCCCGGGAGCCTTCGGGAATTCCACCAGGACGAAGTTGGCGCCCGACGGGGTCACCTCCAGCCCGAGACCGCCGATCTGCTGGGTCAGCCAAGCCCGCCAGGTCTCCACATGGGCGAGGGACCTGGCCTGGAATTCCGCGTCCGCGAGGGCGGCGACGGCGGCCGCCATGGCCGGGATCGACACGTTGAACGGCGGGCGGATGCGATCGATGGCGTCGGCGATCGGCGCCGGGGCGTAGCCCCACCCCACCCTGAGCGCGGCCAGGCCGTGGATCTTCGAGAAGGTGTGGGTGACGATGACGTTCTGGGCGTGGCGGGCCAGATCGAGGCCGTCCGTGAAGGTTGGATCGGTGCAGAACTCCGCATAGGCTGCATCGATGACCAGCACGACGCTGGCGGGCAGGGCGCCCAGGAGGCGGTCGAGCTCGCCGCGCGTGTTGAACGTGCCGGTGGGGTTGGCCGGGTTGGTGACAAAGACGAGCCGCGTGCGCTCGTCCACGAGCTCCAGCATCAGGTCGATGTCGAGCCGGTAGCGCGGCTCCCTGGCGCTGCGCACCTCGGCCTGGCAGGCCCGCGCGCCGATCCCGTAGGCCCCGAAGGCGAACTCGCCCTGGACGATGTTGTCGCCGGGCTCGAGGAAGGTCTGGCAGATCAGGTGCAGCACCTCGTCGGTCCCGCAGCCCAGCACCAGCCGCTCCGGCTCCAGGCCGTAGCGCTGGGCGACGGCCGTCCTGAGCGCCGTCCCGCGCCCGTCGGGGTAGACGTTGAGCTGGTCAGCGACCGCGAGGAAGGCCTCGCGGGCCTTGGGGCTGCAGCCGAGGATGTTCTCGTTGCCCGACAGCTTGACGGGATTGGCGACGCCCTCGGCGCTCGACTTGCCGGGCTTGTAGGGGGTGATCTCGAGGATGCCCGACTTGGGCTGCGGCGCGGACGCGGCGAAGCGGCTTTGCGGGGCGGAGGAAGGGGCGTTCATGATCGGGTCCTGGCGCCTCTTACACGGGCTTCGCCCCCCGCGCATCCCTTGCGACTTCTCAGAAGAGCCGGGGCGCCGGGCCGAGCTCCACGCCGCCCAGCATCATCTTGCCGTCCCGGAACGCCAGCGTGACGCGCGGGCCATGCCCGGCAGGCTGGCGCGACGCCTCGCGAAGCTCGCCGACGAGGGAGCCCACGAGGCGCCCGTCCTCGCCGATTCCGAGGGCGCCCGCCTTGGCGTCCAGCACGGTGCCGCCCACCTGGGCGGTGATCTCCCGCACCGTGAAGACGCCCCCCGCGCGCGACCAGTTCCGGACCGCGGAGCGCCAGTCGGCGCCCTTCAGCGCCTGCGCGTGGGAGAACGTCAGGTCGCCCTGCAGGTCGAGCGGACGCCCGTCGGCGATGCGCCCGACCATGGCGTCCGGACGCGGCGCGGCGCGGTCCAGGCTGAGATAGACCGCGCCCTGCTCGTCGGGTCCCGCGCGGGTGTCGAACTGCAGGCTCTGGGCGCTGGTGAGGAAGAAGGGCTTGGCGCCGGGAGCGGGGGTGAAGGTCAGTCCCAGGCCCTCCACCGATATCCGCGGGGGCGCCTCGCCAAGGCCGTCGATACTGGCGCGCAGCACCGAGGCGCTGATGTTGATCGGCCCACCCGTCGGCCAGGCGAAGGAGGCTCCGCGGGTCGCGACCGCCACCCACCGCGTGGGCATGAAGGCCAGCGCCTCGGCTTCCAGCGCCGGCGCCGACACCGTCCAACCGGAAGCGTCGGCGACCCGAAGATCGGTGAAGTCGGCGTCGAGACGGAACGGATAGCCGCCAATCCGCCGCCCGGACCAGGCGATCTGGCCGCCGTGGCTGCGCGCCAGGGCCGCGGCGCGGTCGATCCGCCGTTCGGCTTCGCCCTTCAGCCACACCCAGGCCCCGCTCCAGCCCGCAAACAGGAGCGCGGCCAGGACGAAGGGTCCGAAGAGCCCGGTCCGCGACAGCTTGCGGCCCTGGACGGCGGAGGTATGGGTCATCGACGGCGGCGACGCTCGAGGAAGGGATTCTGGTGACGGCGACTGACGGACAGCGATGGGTGTTCGGTTACGGCTCGCTGATGTGGCGCCCCGGATTCACATATCTAGAGCGTCAGCCGGCGACTCTCCATGGGCGCCGCCGGGCCTTCTGCATCTATTCGGTCCATCATCGCGGAACGCCCGAGCGGCGGGGCCTGGTGCTCGGCCTCGCGCGCGGCGGCTCGACCCGCGGCGCGGCCTTCCGGATCGACGAACCGGACTGGGTCAGGACCCACGCCTATCTGCGCGAGCGCGAGCAGCCCACGGAGACCTACGTCGAGGCCCGTGTCGCGGTTCGTCTTGCCGACGGGCGGCGCGTCACCGCCCTCTCCTTCCTCTCGGACGTCGCCCATCCCCAGTGGGCCGGGGCGCTTTCCCTCGAACGGCAGGCGGACCTGATCGCCGGAGCGCGCGGGCTTTCGGGGCGCAACATCGATTACCTCAGCGACCTCGTGAGCCACCTGCGCGCCGAAGGCGTCCATGACCGCTCGATGGAGGCGCTGCTCGTCATGGTCGAGGCGCGCGAGGCGGCCCTCGCGCATCGGGCCGCGGCGTCTTAGATCCAGAATGAGACGAAGCCGGCGAGCCTTCCGCGCTGCAGCGGGGAGAGGGTTACAACTCCAGCAGCGCGTTCGAGGCGGCCTCGATCTCGCCTTCCAGCCGCTGCATGAAGTCGGCCCGCTTCAGCCCGGGCGGGATCGGCTCTAGGTACTCGAAGACGATCGTCCCTGGTTTTCGGATGAAGCCGTGCGCGGGCCAGTGGACCCCCGAATTGGTGGCCACCGGATGGATCGGCAGGCCGAGCTCGCGATAGAGCCCGGCGACGCCCGGCAGGTAGCGGCCCGTCTGGCCTGGCTCGCCGCGATGGCCTTCCGGAAAGATCACCAGCTGGCGGGGCTCGCCGAGCCGGTCCCTTGCGTCGCGGACCAGCCTGCGCAGGGCGTCGGCTCCGCCTTCGCGGTCGACCACGATCATCCTGGCCTTACGGGCGTACCAGCCGAAGAAGGGGATCGCCATCAGTTCCTTGCGCATGACGAAGCAGCAGTCCTGCAGCCAGGCGAATTGGGCGAAGACGTCGAACATGCATTGATGCTTGGCCGCCACGAGCGCCCGGCCCGCGGGCGGCCGGGGAAGGCCGCGGAACTCCACCTTGATGGCGCAGATCAGCCGCAGGAACAGGATGACGCCGTGCGCCCAGAAGGTGAAGACCGCGCTCGTCCAGCGGCGGGGGCAGGCCAGGAGCGGCAGGAAGAGGATCGAGAGGGCGGCGGACCAGACATAGAAGACGCCCACGAACACCAGGGACCGCAAGACAACGCCCACGTCAGGCCTTGCTCGCCGGCGCCGTCTTGGGGCCAAGGGAGAGGATCGTTTCGCGGGTGAGCACCGCCAGGTACTTGCAGTATTCCAGGATCATCCGTTCCGCGCCGAGCCGGGTGCGCCACCAGCGGCTCGCCTGCAGGGCCGGCGTCGCCACCGGGTAGGGATAGATCTTGGCCTCGGGCATGGTGGCGGCGAGCTCGAGCCGGGCGCGCGGCATGTGGTAGTCCGCGGTCACCAGGATGAGCGTCCGGTAGCCCCTCGCCCGAGCCCAATGGGCGGTCTCGCGGGCGTTGCCGACCGTATTGGCGGCGGTGAAGCCGAGGTCCACGCAACAATCGTACATGGGCTTGGCCGCGCCGGTCAGCGACTGCAGCTCGCTGCGGGTGACCTGCGGGCTGACGCCGCTGATCAGCATCCGCTTGGCCTTGCGGTCCTGAAGCAGCTCGAGGGCGGTGGCGATCCGCATGTCCGAGCCGGTCAGCGCCACCACGCCGTCCGCGGACGGCGGATCCAGGGCCGGCGTGGAACGGTCGACCCGTCCGGCGAAAGCGAGCAGCCCCCCGCTCCAGATGAGCAGCACCACGAAGAAGGCCGCCAGGCTCCTCAAGGGACTTCCTTGAGCGCCGCCGTGGCGGTGGTCCGGGCGACCACCGCGGCGATCAGGGCGCCCAGGACGGGGAAGGGGGCCGGGGCGGCCAGGTCCCGCCAGGCGATCGGCAGCAGGGCCGTCAGTCCCTGGCCGGCGCCGGTGAGCTTCAGGGCCGCGGCCATGGCCGCCGCGAGCAGGGCGCCCGCCAGCCCCGCCTGCGCCGCCGAGCGGGCGAAGCGCGCTTGGAAGAGGCGGGCGATGAAGCCGTCGGTGGCGCCCGACAGATGCAGGGCGTCCACGATCTCGCGCCGGGCCGCCAGCCCTTGGCGGGTCGCAAACGAGATCACCGCGCCCAGGATTGCGAGCAGCAGGGCGAAGAGGCCCAGGGCGACGTTCCGCTCGATCACCCCCGCGCGCATGATCTCGGCGCTCCAGCGGCTGTGGTCGTCCACCGTGGCGTCGACGCCGGCCGCGCTCAGCGCCCGGTCGAGGTCGGCGCCGGTGGCGGGCGTCTTGGGGTCGAGCTCCACCGTCACCAGGCGCGGGACCGGAAGATCGGATGGCAGGGCGTCGGCGCCGATCCAGGGGGCGAGAAGCTGGTCGGCCTTGGCCTTCTCCAGCGCCCGGACCTCGCCGACGCCCCTGAGGCCGGAGACCGCCACCACCGCCCGCAGGGCCGCGGCGTCCGGCGTCTCGGCTCCCTGGGCCCGGACGATGATGGTGGCCGAGCCGGCGAGCTCGGAGCGCCAGCCGACCGCGGCCCGTTCGCTCGCCAGGGCGGCGATCGCGGCCAGGCCGGCCAGGAACGACAGCGCCGCCACCACGAACAGCAAGGTCAGGTCGCGCGCGTCGCCCAGCGGCAGCAGCGGCGCGGGCCACCAGCGCTTCGGATCGAAGGCGCCGTTCATTCGTCGAGATCCGGCGCCTGTCCGGGGTACGGGCTGAGGCGGCCCGCCTCCAGGTGCAGGACCGGCTTGCCCGAGCGTACGACCAGATCCTTGTCGTGGGTGGCGATCAGCACCGTCGCCCCGACCCGGTTCAGCTCCAGCAGCAGGCGCAGGATCCGGAGGCCCATGGCTTCGTCGACATTGCCGGTGGGCTCGTCGGCGAGCAGCAGGTCCGGCCGATTGATCACCGCCCGGGCGATCGCCAGCCGCTGCTTCTCGCCGCCCGACAGCGCCGGCGGCATCGCGTGCATCCGGTCGCCGAGGCCGACCCAGGCGAGCAGGTCGGCGACGTCGGCGCGATAGGCCGCCGGCTTGCGCCCGGCGATCCGCGGGGCGAGAGCGGCGTTGTCGAAGCAGGAGAGGTGGTCGAGCAGCCGGAATTCCTGGAACACCACCCCGATCCGCCGTCGCATGAAGGGACGGTCCTTGCGGCGCAGCAAGGCGAGGTCCTGACCGAATATCTCGATGCGGCCGCGCGAGGCGCGCTCGGCCAGGTAGATCAGCTTCAGAAGCGTCGACTTGCCGGAGCCCGACGGCCCGGTGAGGAAGTAGAACGCCCCCTGCGGCAGCTCGAAGGAAATGTCGGTGAGCACTTCGGGGTCGCGACCGTAGCGCATGGAGACGCCCTCGAAGCGGACGATGCTCTGCGGCGACGTGGGGTCGGCGGCGCTCACCTCTGAGACGATGGCTTTCCTGGACATGAGAGCCGAAATCGGCGAGCCGAGGACGATTGAGCTTGGGCCTCCGATTCGCGTGTCATGATACTGACCTGTCCGGAGTGCGCCACCGGCTATTTCGTCGATGACGCCCAGATCCGGCCCGAGGGACGCACGGTGCGGTGCGCGTCCTGCGGCCATCGCTGGACTGCGCGGCCCGGAGCGGAGGCCGCCCAAGGCGCTGCGCCCGTCGCGGCCGACCCCGAGTCCGCCGCCGAGCCGGGGGCGGACGGGAAGCTCACCGGCGACGACCTGCCCAAGGCCTTCCGCGATCGCGCCGAGGAGAGCCGCCGATTGCGGCGCGCGGCGGTCAATGGGGCGGTCTGGGCAGGGGCCATCGTGCTGCTCGCGGCGCTGGCGGGACTGGCAGCGGCCTTTCGCCAGGACGTGGTCCGCGCCTGGCCGGCCGCCGCCTCGGCTTACGCCGCGCTCGGCATGCCGGTGAACGTGCTGGGGCTCTCCATCGAGCAGATCCACGCCGAGCCGTCGCTGCAGCAGGGACGCGCGGCCCTGGCGGTCTCGGGGGTCATCCGCAACGTGGAGGACCATCCGCTGGTGGCGCCGCCTTTGCGGATCAGCCTGCTGAACGCCCAGGGACGGCGCGTCGCCGGCCAGATCGCGGTGCTCGCCAACGCCCGCATTCCGGCCGGGGAGACCCGCCACTTCGTCACCGCCATCTTCGATCCGCCCTTTTCGGCCCAGAACCTCGAGGTCGCCTTCGCGGTGGGCGCCAAGGGCGCGGTGGTGGCGTCGGCCGGACACGCGGCCCAGGCGATCCCGAGCTTCGCCTTGCGCGGCCCGGCCGCCTCGCCCGCGCCGGCCGATGCGAACGTGGTCGAGGCCGAGCCGATCGTCCCGGCCGACGCGGCCGCCGCCAACGTCGCGGCCAGGTGAGCGGGCCGCCCGCCCTGACCGTCCTCCTCCGCGCCGAGGAGATCGCCGGCCGCGTGGCTGCGCTCGCCGACAAGCTGGCCCCGCGTCTTGCCGACGATGCGGTCGCCGTCTGCCTGCTCACCGGCGGGCTCTGGTTCACCGCCGATCTTACCCGCGCCCTCGCCGAGCGGGGACGACGGGTCGCCTTCGACGCTCTCTGGCTCGCCTCCTACGGCGACGACCGCGTGAGCCGCGGACGTTGCCAGGTGCGGGCCGACCTGCAGCGACCGCTGGCGGGCCGCCAGGCGCTGGTGCTCGACGATGTGGTCGACACAGGTGTCTCCCTGGCCGAGGCCGCGAGACTGGTGCGCGACGCCGGCGCCCGCGAGGTCCTGACCTGCGTCTTCGCGCGCAAGCCCTGGCCGGCCGGACGGGCCATCGAGCCGGACTTCGCCGCCTGGGACGCGCCGGCGCGCTTCCTCGTCGGCTACGGGATGGACGCCGGCGGCGCGCTCAGGGGACTGCCCTATATCGCGGCGGCCGACTGACGCGCCGCGCCTCCGCAGCAGCGAGTTCCGCAAAATCAGGCGGCGCCGCCTGAATCGCGTCGTGCTTTAGCCGACCATCTCTGTCAGGGCGCGGATGGCCGGGTTGTCGGGCGGCCGATCATTGCCGCTGAGCGCGAAAGCCCGCTCCATGATGATGGCGAGCCGATAGGTTCCGAACACCTCGTGCCATTCCATGGCCTCGAGCTTGCGCCCGGCGAACGATTCCCAGGCCGCCAGCGTCTCTGCGGGGCTGCCAAGGCCCTCCAGGCGCGGCGCGCCCGCGACCTCGGTGACGACCCGATCATAGCCGAGCCACCAGCCGAGGTCGGTCTCGGCCCCGCCGAGCGAGGCGGTCTCCCAGTCGAGCAGCGCCACGCAGGTCACGCCCTGGAAGAGCACGTTGCCGAGCCGCGCGTCGCCCCACGCGACGCCCAACCGCGTGGTGCGGGGCTTGTTCGCCTCGAGCCAGCGGCGGGTGCGCAGCAGGGTGGGATGGTCCGGCACGCCGCCCCAGCGGATGTAGCTGTCCCACCGCCCGAGCTCCTGATCCACCCCGTTGTCGCCGTGCTCGGGCAGGCCCAGGAACGCGAACAGCCCCGGATCGGCCCGGTCCAGCCGCGCCAGCGCCTCGAGGCTGTTCAGCAACATGCGCTGGCGCTCCGCCGGCGTCTTCTCGATCAAGAGACCCCGCGAGTGGTGCTCGTTGGTCGGCGTACGGCCTTCCAGGCGCTCCATCACGAAGAACGGCGCTCCGATCACCCCCGGATCGCCTTCGTACCAGTAGACCTGCGGGACCGGCGCATCGGTCTCGCGGGAAAGGATCTGGAGCGCCCGGTACTGACGCTCCACCGAAGGGTCCTCGTAGACCTGATGGAGGGTCGGCTCGACGCGCAGCACCCAGCCGGCCGAGCGCCGCTGCGCCCCGCGCCCGAGGCTGAGATCGATCAGATAGGTCTCGCTGGAAGCGCCCTCCTCCGGGGAGGCGAGACGCTCGATCGTCACCGGGCCCTCGTCGCCCAGTTTGGCGCAGGCCCAGCGCGAGAAGTTCTCGGCGAGCGTCGCAATGTCTCGCCTTCCCTTGTTCATGAGCGCCTCCCTCCTTCCGACTATTAGACTGGCGGCGGGGACAAGGGAAACGCCAGGGCGCGGCGCATCCTGTCGCGGCGGCGTTCAGGGTCGCGAGGATCGGGGCGAGGCCAGCCACGGCGCCAGTGGCTCGCGCGCCAGCATCTCCTCGTAGGTCGGGCGTCGGCGCACCACGGCGAACTCGCCGGCCCGGACCAGAACCTCCGGGACCAGCGGCCGGGTGTTGTATTCGCTCGCCATCACCGCCCCGTAGGCGCCGGCGCTCATGAAGGCGACCAGATCGCCCGCCTCCAGCGGCGGCAGCGGACGCGCGCGGCTGAAGGTGTCGCCGGTCTCGCAGACCGGCCCCACCACGTCGTAGGCGAGCGCCTCGCCCGCCCGGGGCTTCACCGGCCGGATGTCGTGGTAGGCGTCGTACATCGCCGGCCGGATGAGATCGTTCATGGCCGCGTCGAGCACCAGGAAGCGGCGGCCGTCCGGCCGGGCGTGGACGTGGATCACGCGGGCGAGCAGAACCCCGGCGTTGGCCACGATCACCCGCCCCGGTTCGAAGGCGAGGCGAAGGCCCAGTCCGCCGACGCTGGCGGCGGTCATGCGCGCGTAGTCCGCCGGACTGGGCGGATCGCTCTGATTGAAATAGGGGACGCCGAGGCCGCCTCCGAGGTCGAGGCGCTCCACCGGAAGGCCCGCGCCGCGCAAGCGCTCCACCAGGCCGCGCATCAGTCCGAACGCCGCCTCGAGCGGCGCGAGATCGGTGATCTGGCTGCCGATGTGGCAGGCGAGGCCCACCGGTCGCAGGGAGGTCCGCTTGGCCGCCTCGGCGTAGAGCCGTTCGGCCTCGGCGATGGAGACGCCGAACTTGTCCTCCGCCTTGCCGGTGGCGATCTTGCGGTGCCCGCCCGCCCCGACGTTGGGATTGACCCGGACGGCCACGGCCGGGCGCCGGCCGCGCTCGGCGGCGATCGCCGCCAGCAGCTCGAGCTCGGGCGCCGATTCCACGTTGATCTCGCCGACCCCCGAATCGAGGGCGAAGGCGAGCTCGGCGGCGGTCTTGCCGACCCCGGAGAAGACGATCTTCTCGGCCGGCACGCCGGCGGCGAGGGCTCTGCGGATCTCCCCCTCCGAGACCGTGTCGGCGCCGGCCCCGAGCCGCGCCAGCGTGGTCAGCACCGCGAGGTTGGAATTGGCCTTGACCGCATAGGCGATCCAGGGCTCGCCGATCTCCGGGCAGGCGGCCAGGGCGTCGTGGAACACCCGGTAGTGCCGCTCCAGCGTCGCGCTCGAGTAGACGTAGGCGGGCGTCCCCACCGCCTCGGCGATCCGCGCCAGCGGGACCTCCTCGCACGCCAGCTCGCTCCCCTTCAGATCGAAGTGGTTCATGGCGGCGCGGCGTTGGGCTCGTTGTCCGCGTCGGGCAGGGGCTCGGGCTGGTTGTCCGGCGGCGCCCGCTGGGCCTCGGCCGCCGCCTTCTGCTGGGCCTGGTACTCGGCCTTGGCCCGCGCGCAGCAGAGCGGGGCGGGGCGCTCGAGGTCGCCCTGCTTGCCGCAGCCCGCCAGCGCCAGGGCGAGCCCGGCCAGGAGAAGAAGCGCGCGGGTCATCGTAGGACCTCCTTCCAGCGCGCGATCTGGGCGCGGACCTCTTCCGGCGCGGTGCCGCCGTAGCTGCGCCGGCTCGCGGCCGAAGCTTCCGGCGTCAGCACCCCGTAGACCTCCGCGGTCACGCCGGGCTCGATGGCCTGTAGTTCGCCGAGCGGCAGGGCGGCGAGCTCGACCCCGAGCGCCTCGGCCCGCTTCACCGCCGTCCCGGCGACGTGATGGGCCTGGCGGAAGGGCAGCCCGAGGACCCGCACCAGCCAGTCCGCGAGGTCGGTGGCGGTGGCGTAGCCGAAGCCGGCGGCGGCGGCCATGCGGCCCGCGTCGACCTCGAGGTCGTCCACCATGCCGCCCATGGCCGCCAGCGCCAGCTCCAGGGAGTCGAAGGCCTCGAAGACCGGGACCTTGTCCTCCTGCATGTCCTTTGAATAGGCGAGCGGCAGGCCCTTCATCACCACCGCGAGGGCGGTGAAGGCGCCGAGCACCCGCCCGGTCTTGGCGCGCGTCAGCTCGGCCGCGTCCGGGTTGCGCTTCTGCGGCATGATCGAGGAGCCGGTGGTGAAGGCGTCCGACAGGCGCACGAAGCCGAACTGGGGCGTCGACCAGAGCACGATCTCTTCGGCGAGCCGCGAGAGGTGCGTGGACGAGATCGCCGCCGCCGCCAGGGCTTCCAGGGCAAAGTCGCGGGCCGAGACGGCGTCAAGGCTGTTGGCCATGGGCCGGTCGAAGCCGAGCGCCGCGGCGGTCTGGCGCCGGTCGATCGGGAAGGAGGTCCCCGCCAGCGCGGCCGCCCCCAGCGGGTTCTCGTTCAGCCGCATGCGGGCGTCGGAAAAACGGCCGGCGTCACGGCCGAACATCTCCACATAGGCCATCAGGTGATGGCCGAAGGTCACCGGCTGGGCGCTCTGCAGATGGGTGAAGCCCGGCATGAGGGTCGCGGCGTGGGTCTCCGCCTTGGCGAGGAGCGCCCGCTGGAGGCGGCGAAGCTGCTCGATGGTCCGCTCGCAGGCGCCGCGCGTCCAGAGCCGAAGGTCGAGGGCGACCTGATCGTTGCGGGAGCGGGCGGTGTGCAGGCGCCCAGCGGCCGGGCCGATCAACTCCTCCAGGCGCTTCTCGACATTGAGGTGGATGTCCTCGAACTCCTCGCGGAAAGGGAAGGTCCCCGCCGCCATCTCTTGCTCGATGGCCGCGAGGCCGTTCTGGATCGCCTGCCCGTCCTCGGCCGAGATCACCCCGGTCTCGGCCAGCATCGCCGCATGCGCCTTCGACCCGGCGAGGTCCTCGGCCGCCAGGCGCCGGTCGAAGCCGATCGACACGTTGATCGCCTGCATCAGGGCGTCGGGCTTGGCGGAGAACCGCCCCCCCCATAGTAAGTGGCCCCGGCCGTCGGTGGTCTTGGAAGGCATGTCGGGCGCTATGGTTCGAAGAGGGTACGGCTGGCTGTGCGGAAGCTTCGCCCTGATCGGCGTCGCGGCGGCTCTATACGTCATCCCGGGCTGCACCGCCAAACCGGGTTCGGATCTGAACAAGCTGGCCCGGGGCGCGATGAAATCGCTGAAGGTGGCGGACGCGCCCGCGGCGGCCCCGCAGACTCCCTTCACCGACGCCGCCGGAAAGACTCACACGCTGGCCGAGTTCAAGGGGAAGGTGGTCGTAGTCAACCTCTGGGCCACCTGGTGCGCGCCTTGCGTGGCCGAGATGCCGACCCTGGCGAAGCTCGCTGCGGCCGAGGCGGGCAAGCCGGTGACGGTGGCGCCGGTGAGCCTCGACCGGCCGGAGGACCGGGCCAACGCCATCCAGTTCATCCGCAAGCGTCCGCCGCTGGCCTTCTACGCCGAGCCGACCTACGGTCTGGCGTTCGCCTTCCGGCCGCAGGTGGAGGGCCTGCCCACCACCTTGCTCATCGATCCTGAGGGGCGGGTGCGCGCGCGGTTCTCGGGGGGCGCCGACTGGTCCGGCGACGATGCGCGGCACCTCGTCGACGCCCTGGCCGCCGGGCGCTGAGTCCGGCGTAGGGTTTTGAGTTGACCGTCCGCCCGGTCCAGCGCAACTTCCGCGCCAATTTCTGGGCGTCCGCTGCGGCGACAAGGTCTCGCAAGGCCTCGGAATAAAAAAAGCTTCGTTAGGGAGAAGAGCGTCGACATGGCCAACGGCACCGTCAAGTGGTTCAATTCCGCCAAGGGCTACGGGTTCATTCAGCCCGAAGATGGCGGCAAGGACGTCTTCGTCCATGTCAGCGCCGTGGAGCGGGCAGGGCTGCGCAGCCTCAACGAAGGTCAGCGGGTTTCCTACGACCTCGAAGCCGCGCGTGGCCGAACAGCGGCGGTGAACCTGCGCACGCTCTAGATTCAAAGATTTGGACCGCGTTCTAATCGCAAGAGGCGGCCCCCCCTTCAGGGAATGAGCTCCGGGCTCCTAGCGGGTCTGTCCCTCGACCCGGCGATCGCCGCGAAGTCTCAAGCGTCGAAGCCCAGCTCTGCTCTCAGGGCCTCGGGCGTCATGCCGTTCGCCCGCAGCGCCCGCAGCGTCTCCGCCCAGTCGCGCTTGGCCAGGCGCCGGCCATCGGGTCCGGTCAGCAGCGGGTGATGGCGGTAGGCCGGCGCGGGAAGGCCCAGCAGCGCCTGCAGCAGGCGTTGGATGTGGGTGGCCTCGAAGAGATCCCGGCCCCGGACCACTTCGGTCACGCCCTGGCGCGCATCGTCGACCACCACCGCCAGATGGTAGGCGATCCCGACGTCCTTGCGGGCCAGGACCACGTCGCCGGCGCCGCCGGCGTCCACCGGGAGGGCGCCATGCTCGCCACGCGGGCCCTCGCCCGCCTCCTCGAAGCTCAACGGCCCGGCGAGCCGCTGCGCCTCGCCGAGCGCCAGGCGCCATGCGAACGGCTCCCCCGCCGCGAGCCGCGAGGCTTCCTCGGCGGGACCCAGGCGCCTGCCGCGGTAGGCCTCCATCCGTCCATGCGGCGCCGAACCGATGGCGTCCAGGACCTCCTTTCGGGTCTTGAAGCAGCGGTAGAGAAGCCCCATCGCCTCCAGGCGACCCAGGGCGGCCGAATAATCGGCCAGATGATCGGACTGGCGCAGCGCCGGCTGCTCCCATTCGAGCCCCAGCCAGGCAAGATCCTCGAAGAGGGCGGCTTCGAACTGCGGCCGGCAGCGGGTGAAGTCGATGTCCTCGATCCGCAACAGGAACCGGCCGCCGGCGGCCTTTGCGCGGGCAAAACCGGTCAGCGCCGAAAAGGCGTGGCCCTTGTGGAGAAGCCCGGTCGGGGAGGGGGCGAAGCGGGTGACGTAGCCGCGGACGCTCACGTCGCCGGCGTCAGTTGCCGCCCATAGACCTGGATGTGCTCGAGCACGCCGCGCAGAAAGGCTTCCTCTCCGCCCATGGCGGCCTTGATGTGGTCGAACTGCTTGAACCCAGCCAGCTCCGCCAGGCCGTGGCCGGCGGCCCAGCAGGCGATGGTGGAGAGCTGCAGGTTGAACGGCTCGGCCAGGTCCTCGCCGGCGTCGATCAGCGCGCACTGGACTTGATGATAGGCGCCGGCGCCGCCCTTGGCCTGCGGCATGTCGGTGCGTGAACGCGCCAGGTCGTACATCAGCCGGTAGAGCTTGGGGTTCCTCTGGGCGAAGAGCACATAGGCCAGGCCCACCTCCACGATCGCCTTCCGAGGCTCCTTTCCCTTGGCCTTCGATTCGCGGATGGCGACCTCCAGCGCCGTCCAGCCCTGCTGCGCGACCGCCTCCAGGAGCTCGCGCTTGTCCTTGAAGTGATGGTAGGGCGCGGCCGGGCTGACGCCGGCCTCCCGCGCCACGGCTCTCAGCGACAGGGCCTCCGGGCCCTCGGCCTCCAGGATCCGGCGTCCGGCCTCCACCAGCGCGCGCGACAGGTCCCCGTGGTGGTACGGTTTAACCTGAGCGTTTCCATCTTTTCTCATTGTCTCGTAGGCTAAAATTTAAACCAAACGCTGTAAAGATATCTTGACGTCGTTCAGATATGGGTTATCTAAACAGCGTCCACATAAGGACCCCTTCGCTCCCACGGAGGGAACGGTGCGCACTTAAGGAACTCTGTCATGTCTCTCACGCAACTCACTGCCCTCGAGCGGCTCTTCGACCGCTCCGCGGCCGCGGTAGTGCTCGTTCTCGGCTTCGCGCTCGCGGCCGGAACGGTGCTCGTCGGCGGCTGAACCACCACAACAAAAGATTTCTCAGCAAAACGGCGCGCCGGGTCCTCAACGGGCCCGGCGTGTTCGTTTTGGCGGCCGGCGTGGCGAACCGGAGGGGCTGGCTGATCGCCAGGCCGGGGCGCCGGCGGCCGAAGCCTTACCCGCCGCGGGCCGGCAGGCTGGCCAGCACGCGGCACTCCTCGAAGAAGGCGAGGGCGCGCAGATGGTAGGCGCGGGCGACGTGGTGCAGGCTGATGTTGTGGCCGCTCGCCACCTGGATGGACAGGCCGAGATGCGGGCAGCGCGGCAATAGCGAGCGGATGTAGTCCAGCATCTCCGGTCCGCCGATCGTGGACCGCTCCTCCTCGGCGATGGTCCACTGCACCGGGATGGCGATATCGGCCATGATCGGGGGAAGGGCGCTCGGGGCGCGGAACGCGTCCATGAGTTCGCTGAGGGGGGTCGGCTGGCCCCCCGAGCGCTCGGCGAGTTCCGCATCGTAGGTGCCCTCGGCGCCGTAGAAGAGCGAACGGCGATGGGCGGCGCGTTCGTCGGCGGAGCGCGAGGCCGGCTTCGCCGCGCCCGCCCCGGAAGGTTCCAGCCTGGCGGCGATCCCGGCTTCCACTTCCGCCGGATAGCGCAGCGGCACGCCGGAGACGTCGACGCCGCCGAGACTAGGGCCCCGGGCGTCGCCAGCCATCCTCACGGCGAGGATGCCGCCCATGGAATGGCCGACCAGAAACACCGGGCGCCGGCCGTGCGGCGCCAGCCTCGCCGCCAGGCTGAAGACGAGATCGGCCTGATCGGCGAGGGGTAGGCCCTCGGGGCCCGGCGTCGGCGATCCGGAATAACCGGGCCTGTGGATGGCGACCACCTCGAAGCCCACCGCCGCGCCGATCGAGAGCAGCGATCCCCCATCCCTGTCCGCCGCATGCCAGTAGTGGGCGTCGTACCCGCCCCCATGAAGGGCGATCACCAGGCCCCTGGTCCCGCCTTCCCCCGCCCGGATGCCGCTGACCGCCTGCGCGCCGATCTCCACCTCGAACCGGCGCATCCGACCTCCGTGGCCGAAGAAGAAGCGGGCCCGCCGCGGAACCCAAGGGGGCGGCCCAGGAAGACGCTACCAAAAGGCCCGGCTCGCCCAAAGGCAAGATCTCAGCACGGCGTCCAGAGCGGGGGGGGGCCGGAAAGGCGGGTCGGGTCCACCCTCGCGCGGCGCTGGTCGGAGCGCCGACGACCGCCATCGGCTCTTGCCGTCATGACGGTGTCGTGGAATCTGGCCAATGAGCAGCGCGTCGCGGCTGATTCCGCCCGCCAGACGGCTGCCAGGAGGCCGGTCTTCAGTCGTTCGCGCCCGTTAAGGTCTGTGGTTTTCCCCGACGAGGCTGGCCGTGCAGGTGCTTAGTCGTCTCCCGTCGGGCTGGCCGGCGCTGGTGCTGAACGCCGACTACCGTCCCTTGTCCTACTATCCGCTGTCGCTCTGGCCCTGGCAGGAGACCATCAAGGCCGTCTTCCTGGGCCGGGTCGAGGTGGTCTCCAACTACGACAAGCTGATCCACTCCCCGTCGTTCCAGATGCCGCTGCCCAGCGTCGTCTCGCTGAAGCAGTACGTGGCCCAGGATCGCCCCCCGGCCTTCACCCGTTTCAACGTCTTCCTGCGCGACGGCTTCTCCTGTCAGTACTGCGGGTCCGGCGAGGAGCTGACCTTCGACCACGTGACTCCCCGCTCGCGGGGCGGCAGGACCACCTGGGAAAACATCGTCACCGCCTGCGCCCCCTGCAACCTGGGCAAGGGCGGGCGCAGCCCGAAGGAGGCGGCCATGCATCCGCGCCGCCACCCCCACCGGCCGACGATGTACGAGCTGCAGGAGCACGGCCGCCGCTTTCCCCCCAACCACCTCCACGAAAGCTGGCTCGACTACCTCTACTGGGACATCGAGCTGGAGGCCTGAGGGGACGCCTCGGAGGGCCCCTTCGGGGATCGCCGCCCCTTATTGCGGGCTCTACACCGACTTCGAGGTCCGCCGGGGCCTTTCGCCCGAGCGCCTCAAGCGTTTCTTCAAGCAGGCCGGCGCCGGCGCCTGGGAGATCGCGCCGGCGATCCGACAGATGGTCGCCTTTCGCCCCCACAACCTGATGCACGGCCTGGGCGCGCTCGGCTGCTTCGACGTCATCTTCTGCAGGAACGTGCTCATCTACTTCGACGTCGAGCAGAAGCGCCGGATTCTGAACGATCTGGCCAAGAGCTTGGCCGCCGACGGCGCCCTCATCCTCGGCAGCGCCGAGACAGTGATCGGCATAACCGACGCCTTCGAGCTGACGCCGAGCACCCGCGGACTCTATCGCCGTCCGGAACCTCCGAGATTGGCGCAGTCCGCGTAGCCGCCGAATGGGTCGAAGCGGCGCCGACCATTGCGCGTGCCCGCGAACCCTGTTCCGCGCGCGCCTTCGATCTTGTTACCGTCGAAACGTTTCGCACACGTCGCCGAAGCCTTCCGAATTACCCGTGCAAAATGGCGGCGCCATCTGAGCGGGGCCGGGCAGGCAGAGCAGCTCGATGGTGGTCTCCGTGCGCATACGCTTCCCAGGCCGTGCTTTCGGGCCACGGCCAAGGCGCGCCAGGCGCCTATCGGCCAATGGCGGCGAGACCATTCTCGTGCTGGCCTGCGCGGCCGCTTTCATCCTCATCGCCGCCCTCGCGACCTGGTTCGGCGTTCAGCCATGGTGAGGGGACGGCTCGCTTCCCCGAGACGCGCGCCGCGGGGCCCCCTTCGCCTCGGCTTGGGCGCCGCTAGATAAAGTCGGACAATCGGTTTTGCTGAGGCGCCGGGCCTGGCCCGCGCCCGGCTCAGGCCGCATGAACCGAAGTTTCCTATCTAGGTTACGTCCCGGATGAGTAAGACCAGCGAGCGCGTCCTATGACCTCCCTCGCGTCGCCGCCGCAGGATCCGGCCGTGATCGCCGGGCCGGACGGGATGCCGCAGCTTCGCGACGAGGCCGCCGCGCTAGCGGGGCTTCGGCGCAACCGGCTCCTGGCCACCGGCCTGCTGGCGCTGGTGGCCGCGGTGTTCGCCGCGACCTGGCTCGATCCCCGGCCGGGCTACGCGGTGTCGTTCGCTCGCGCGGCGGCCGAGGCGGGCATCGTCGGGGGGCTCGCAGACTGGTTCGCGGTCACCGCCCTGTTCCGGCGCCCACTCGGCCTGCCGATCCCGCACACCGCCGTCTTGCCGCGCAGCAAGGAGCGCATGGCGCGCGCGCTGGCGAGCTTCGTCGAGAACAGCTTCCTGACGCCCGAAGCGCTGACCCCGCGGCTGCGGGCGGCGCGTCCGGGCGCGCGCCTGGCCGCCTGGCTCTCGACCCCGGCGACCGCGCCGCTGCTGGTCAACCCGCTTCTCGCCGCCCTTCCCGAAGTCGTGCGCGTCCTTGACGACGCCCAGCTGCGCGAGTTCCTCAACCGGGTGGTGGGCGAGCAGCTGCGCGAGATCGATCTGGCGCCCCTGGCCGGCCGCTCGCTGCAGATCCTCGGCCACAGCGGCGAGGCGGACGTGCTCTTCGACCAGGGGCTGGACGTGAGCTTTCGCTGGATCGAGGCCAACCGCGCGGAGATCGACCGCCTGGTGGGCGAGCGTCGGCCCTGGTGGATGCCCGGCGTCATCAGCCGGAGCATCGCCGATCACGTGGTCGCCGGCCTGCTGGACCTGCTCGGACAGCTGAGGGACCACGGGAGCGAGGAGCGGCGCCGGTTCCGCGCGGCGGTCGAGGCTCTGATCGAGCGATTGCTCAATTCGCCCGAGCAGGGCGCCGCCCTGAACGAGGCCCGCGACCGGCTGCTCGCCCATCCGGAGCTGCAGGCCTGGATCAACTCCGTCTGGAGCGAGGCCTCGAAGGCCCTGGTCCGCGATCTCGACGATCCGCAGTCGCGGACGCGGGCGATCCTGGAGACGGCGATCCTGACGCTCGGCCGGGCTCTGGCCGAGGACGAGCCGATGCAGGCGAAGCTCGACGAGCTCGCCGAGCGGGCCACGGCGCGCCTGCTCTCCCATCGCGGCGAGATCGCCCGCTACATGATCGAAGTCATTCGCGGCTGGGACGCCGAGACCCTTTCGCGGCGGTTCGAGCTCGTGATCGGCAGCGACCTCCAGTACATCCGCATGAACGGCACGGTGGTGGGGGCCATCGTCGGCGCCGCGCTCTTCCTGGTCACGCACCTCTGATCTGCCAGTGGCCCGCAGTGGACCGGCGCCGCTCGGCCCGCTAGACCTTTCGGGCGAGGAGGATCGCGCACGCGCCATGACTGAGCCCGCGGTCGCTGCGGTCGCCTTCTTCACGGGGAAGGACGGCGCCTACGAGCCGGGCCTGAACGCCCGCAGCCTGCAGGACGGGGGATTGCAGAGCGGAAATGCGCTCGGCGGTCTGCTCGCGCACACCCTGCTGGAGTCCGGCCTCGCCGAGAACTTGCTCCTCGCCCGCTTCACCGTGGATTTCCTCGGCCCGGCGTCGACGGCGCCGCTCCGCGCCGACTGGCGACGCCTGCGCGACGGCCGGCGCACCGCGGTGCGGGAGGGCACTCTCAAGGTGGCGGAGCGGGAGGTGGCGCGCGCCACCGCGCTCCTGGTGCGCCCGGGCGACGGCCCGCCGGCGGCCTCGTTCGTCCCTCCGAGCCCGCCGCCCGAGGGGGCTTCGCCGGTCATGCCGTCGCCGCAGACGGGGCTCGAGGCGCGGCTGGTCGGCCGCGGCGCGGTGGGAGGGGCCGAGCCGACAGGCCGGCTCTGGGTGCGTCAGCTCGCGCCCATCGTCGCCGGGGCCGCGCCCCATCCGCTCGTCGCGGCCGTGCTCGCCGCCGGTCTTGCGGGCGCCCGCCTCGCGGGCGTCGGGCCGGAGGTCTCGTCGAATGTCGATGTCGCCATCCACTTCGTCCGCCCGGCCCGCGGCGCTTGGATCCTGGCGGAGGCCGAGGCGCTGTGGCCCGGCGACGGGGGTGGGGTGGTGACGGGCCAACTGAGCGACCGCCAGGGCCTCTTCGCCCAGCTTTGCCAGACGCTCGCGGGCGGCCGCGCCGGCCCGACCGGGGCTCGGCCATGAGGCACGCCTACTTCCGGCGCGAGGGCCGCCTCTATCATCCGGACCGGACCGCGCGCGGGCCCTGGAATCCAGACCAGCAGAGCGGCCTGGCGGTCCAGGGCGTGCTGGTCCATGCGATCGAGACGACGCCGTCGGCGGCGCCCATGCGGATCGCCCGGCTTACCGTCGACTTCCTGGGCGCGGTGCTGATGCGGCCCACCGAAGCGCGGGTGCGGATCCTGCGCGACGGCGAAGGGCTGCAGACGGTCGAGGCTTCGCTGTGGGTCGAGGGCGAGATGGCCGCGACCGCGACCGGCCTGCGGGTCTCGCGCGGCGAGGACCCGCCTGCGTCTTCGCCGCCGCTCTCCTATCCGGATCCGGAGGCCGCCCCGCGCGTGCCGGTCACCAAGTACTTCGACGCCGGCCATCCGCTGGAGACCCGGGTGATCCGGAAGGCCGGCGCCGAGGGCGGACCCGGGGTCTTCTGGTCGCGGTTCAACTCGGTCTTCCTCGAAGGCGAGCCGAACTCGCCGGTGACCCGCGCCTGCATGGCCGCCGACATCGCCAGCGCGCCCGCCGCCCCTCCGGCGCTCAAGGGATGGCGCAACCCGAACGCGGACCTGTCGCTCTACCTGGCGCGCGAGCCGCGCGGCGACTGGCTCTTGTGCGCCGCGCACACCGACGTCGCCGCCGAGGGATTCGCCGTGCTGCGCTCGACGCTCGCCGACGCCGATGGGGTGTTCGGATACGGGCGCCAGACGCTGATGCTCTCTCCCGCCAGGCCGCCTGCGTGAATAAGGGTCCAAGCGATGACCGAAGCGATCACCCCCTTCATCCTCGACATCCCCGAGACCCAGCTCGATGATCTCAAACGCCGCCTCGACGCGACCCGCTGGCCGGAGCGCGAGACGGTGGGGGACTGGTCGCAGGGCGCGCCGCTGGCCAAGGTGCGGGCCCTTTGCGATCACTGGCGCCATCGCTACGACTGGCGCCGGTGCGAAGCCCGGCTGAACGGTTTCGGCCAGTTCAAGACCGAGATCGACGGGCTCGGCTTCCATTTCCTGCATGTGCGCTCGCCCGAGCCGAACGCCTTGCCGCTCGTCATTACCCACGGATGGCCGGGCTCGGTGATCGAGTTCACGAAGGTCATCGGCCCGCTCACCGATCCGGCGGCGCATGGAGGCTCGGCCGCCGACGCCTTCCACGTGGTGGCGCCGTCGCTGCCCGGCTACGGCTTCTCCGACAAGCCGGCTGAGACCGGCTGGGGCTTGTCGCGGATCGCCGGCGCCTGGACGACGCTGATGGGGCGGCTGGGCTATGATCGCTGGGTGGCCCAGGGAGGCGACTGGGGCGCGGGCGTCACCACCGCCATCGGCCTCGCCAAGCCCAAGGGCTGCATCGCCGTCCACGTGAACATGCCGATGGCGCGCCCCACGCCCGAGGAGGCGGCGAACCCCACGGCGGCGGAGAAGGCGGCCCTGGAGGCCATGGCCCACTACCGCGACGCGGAATCCGGCTACGCCAAGCAGCAGAGCACGCGGCCCCAGACCCTGGGCTACGGCCTGCTCGACTCGCCCGTCGGCCAGGCCGCCTGGATCTACGAGAAGATGTGGGCCTGGACCGACAACGAGGGGGCGCCGGAGGACGCGCTCGGCGTCGACGAGATGCTCGACAACATCATGCTCTACTGGCTTCCCGGCGCCGCCGCCTCCTCGGCGCGGCTCTACTGGGAAAGCCTCGGGGCGATGCGCGAGGCCAAGCTGGAGCTTCCCGCCGGCGTCAGCCTCTATCCGAAGGAGATCATCCGGGCTTCGCGGCGCTGGGCCGAACGGACGATGACCAACATCATCCACTGGAACGAGCTTCCGAGGGGCGGCCACTTCGCGGCCTGGGAGGAGCCGGACCTCTTCGTGCAGGAGCTCCGCGACTGCTTCCGGAAGGTGCGCTGAGCCTTCAAGGGGCCAGGCGATCGCCGGCGTCGGCCATTCTCCGAGCCTTTTCCAGCGACGTGAGAATCTTGGCCAGCTTGGCCTCCTCGCTGGCCAAGAGCCGCGCGAGGCCTAAGCGCCGGCTCTCGATCCGCTCTCTCGTGAGCTGAGCCCTGAAGCTGCTTATCCTCTGGCGGCAGAGCAGTTCCGGCGTCGGGTCCTGCGGCCCGTTCGCCGGTTCGACATGGCGTTCCTGCATCCTCCCAACTCCGCGAGCTGTCTTGCTTCTTTCCGGGGGCCGACTCTCCGTCTGCGGGCGGCCTGGCGCCCTCTTCCGGGGGCCAGCTTCAGGCTGACACTGTAGACGAAATTCGCGCGGCGGGCGACCGCCCAATTGGACCACCGGCCGGCCCCCTGAGCAAGGCCAAGGCGTTCGACATCGAACCCGGGCCGGCTCTTCTTCGTTCAACCAGGCGGGCTGGCCCAGCAAAACGCGGCCGCTCTTGAGCAAGATCAAGGCGGGCGGCGTCACCGAAGGAAAAGGTTGCGCCGATGCCCAGCGATTCCGTTCTGTTCGCCGACAGGGCTGAGGCCGGCAGGCGTCTGGCCGAGGCGCTGGCGCCGATGGGCCTGCAGGACCCGGTGGTCTACGCCTTGCCCCGGGGCGGCGTCCCGGTGGCGGTGGAGATCGCCAAGGCCCTGAAGGCGCCGGTGGAGCTGATGCTGGTGCGCAAGATCGGCGCGCCCGGCGCGCCGGAGCTGGCGCTGGCGGCGGTGGTGGACGGGGCCGAGCCCCAGACGGTCGTGAACGCGGAGGTCGCGAAACTGACCGCCGCGGACGACGCCTTTCTGCAGAAGGCCCGCCAGCGCGAGCTCGCCGAGATCGAACGCCGGCGCGGGCTCTATCTGGGCGAGCGTCCCCGGATCGGGCCGAGCGGCCGCACGGCGATCGTCGTCGACGACGGCCTGGCCACCGGGGCCACCGCCAAGGCGGCGCTTCGGGCCCTGAGGGCGCAAGGCGCGGCCAAGCTGGTGCTGGCGACGCCGGTCGCGCCGGCCGAAACGCTGGCCCAGATGCGCGCCGAGGCGGACGAGATCGTCTGCCTGCATCCTTCCGAGCGGTTCTTCGGGGTGGGGGGCTTCTACGACGACTTCCATCAGCTCACCGACGAGGCGACCATCCGGCTCCTGCGCGGGGCCTGGGACCAGGGCGCCGTGGGGGAGGTCGGGCTCGAACGCCAGTCCGTGCAGATCCCGCCGCTGGCGCTTCCGGGCGACCTGCAGATCCCGGCGAACCCCCGTGGTGTTGTGCTGTTCGCCCACGGCAGCGGCTCGGGCCGTCTCAGCCCCCGCAACCGCGCGGTGGCGGACGATCTCAACCGCCGCGGCTTTGCGACCCTGCTGCTGGACCTCCTCACCGAGACGGAATCCTGGGACCGGAGCAAGGTCTTCGACATCGATCTCCTGGCCAAGCGGCTGCTGGAGGCGACGGCCTGGATCGATCTGCATCCGTCCCTGGCGGCCCTGCCGCTCGGCCTCTTCGGCGCCAGCACCGGCGCCGGGGCGGCTCTGAAGGCGGCCGCGCGGCTGCCGGCCCGGTTCGCCGCCGTGGTCTCCCGGGGCGGTCGTCCTGATCTCGCCGGCGAGGCGGCGCTGGCGGCGGTGCAGGCGCCGGTGCTGCTGATCGTCGGGGCGGCGGACGAGCCGGTGATCGGGCTCAACCGGGACGCGCTCGCCCGCCTCGGGGGCCAAAAGCAGATGGAGCTGGTCGCCGGCGCGGGGCACCTCTTCGAGGAGCCGGGCGCGCTGGAGGCGGTGATGCGGCTGGCCGGCGACTGGTTCGGGACCCGGCTGGCGCCCTCGGCGCGGCTGCAACCCGCGACCTCGGCGGCCGAACGGCTTTATGCGGCCGCCGAGCCCTTGCCGGACTTCGACGATGAAGGCTTCGCCGCCGCCTTCGATCGCTTCGGCGGCGCGCGAGTCGTCCTGCTGGGCGAGGCCAGCCACGGCACCGCCGAGTTCTACCGGGCGCGCGCGGCGATCACCCGCCGGCTGATCGAGCGGCATGGCTTCGAAGCAGTGGCCGTGGAGGCGGACTGGCCTGACGCGGCCGCGGTGGACCGCCACGTCCGGCAGAAGCCGCACCAGGTGATGGACCCGCGCCCCTTCAGCCGGTTCCCGACCTGGATGTGGCGCAACCGCGAGTTCGAGGCGTTCGTCCGGTGGCTGCGCGTCCACAATGTCCGCGCGCCGATGGAGCGGCGGGTGGGATTCTACGGCCTCGATCTCTACAACATGCGCGGCTCGATGGCCGCGGTGCTGGGCTATCTCGACAAGGTGGACCCCGAGGCGGCCGCCGCGGCCCGCCAGCGCTACGCCTGCCTCGATCCCTGGAGCGCCGAGCCCCAGGCCTACGGCATGGCGGCGCTGAAACGGGGCTACGCGCTTTGCGAGAAGCCGGTGATCGGGGCCCTGGCGGATATGCTGCGCAAGCATCTCGAGTACGCCGAGCAGGACGGCGACCGGTTCTTCGACGCGACGGAGAACGCGCGGCTGGTGGCCGACGCGGAGCGCTACTACCGGGCCATGTACTTCGGCGCCCGCGAGTCGTGGAACCTGCGCGACCGGCACATGTTCGAGACCCTTCAGCACGTCCTGGCGCAGCGGGGTCCCGACGCGAAGGCGGTCGTGTGGGCGCACAATTCGCACATCGGCGACGCCCGCTTCACCGACATGGGCGCCGAACGGGGCGAGCTCAACATCGGCCAGCTCTGCCGCGAATCCTTCGGGCGGGACGCCGCGCTGATCGGCTTTGGAACCCACGCCGGCAAGGTGATGGCCGCCGACGGTTGGGAGGCGCCCGGCCAGATCAAGGAGGTCCGCCCCTCGCGACCCGGCAGCTACGAGAGCCTTTGCCACCAGACCGGCCTGGGGCGCTTCCTGCTCGATCTGCGGCCGGGCGAGAACGAGTCGGTCCGCGAGGACCTGCGTGAGCCCCGCCTCGAGCGCTACATCGGGGTCATCTACCGACCGCAGACCGAGCTTCAGAGCCACTACGCCCGCTCGTCCCTGCCACACCAGTACGACGCCTTCGTCTGGCTGGACGAGACCGGCCCGGTGACGCCGCTCCCCTCCGAATCGGCGAACACTCAGGAGGAAGAGACCTACCCCTTCGGCCTCTGAGGCGCAGGGGTCAGGGGGGCTGCCAGAACGCCAGCCAGGCGGCGAAGGCTACGAGCGCGATCACCGCCAGGCAGACGAGCGCGGTCCAGGCAGGGCTCGCGGCGTGCGGCCGCGCCCTCGGACGCGGAAGATCATCGAGCGATCGGCCGACGGCGCGCAGCTCGTAGCGCGGGCTGGGGTCGACCGACTTCGTTCCGTCCGATCTGGGGTCCGAAGGACGACCGCGAGGCAGGCGTGCTCCCATCCCTCCGCAACCGCACGTCGCGCCGCCGGTTCCCTCGGCGCCCGCGCCGACGGCGACAATTCTCGGTGTCTCGGACGCTATCGCCCGGGAGAGGCGGGCTCGCCGGGCGCCGGGGTGCAGAGATCCTTAACCTTCAGGGCGAGGTCGAACGCGCCCTGCTGGAGCGCCATCTTGCGGGCCTCGTCGCAACGGCCGTCGGCCATCAGGGTTCCGATCTGGCGGTTGCGCGCCCGGGTGTTCGCGTCGCGGCCTTGCGGGCGGGCGTCGAGATCTTCGGCGCGCTCGGCCTTCAGCTTCTTGGCCACCGATTCGGCGATGCGCGTGTCGTTGATCACCTGGGCGGCGGCGAGGGAGGGGAGCGCCCCGGCGGCCAGGGCGACCGACATCGAAAGGAGGAAGGCGCGCATCACGATCCCTGGGCTCGATCCTCTGGCGGCGGATCGCGCATCTTAGCGCGTCGGGCGCCTTGGCCGCACGCGCCTTCTTCTGCGAGGCGTTCCCGCCCGCTTCGCGCCCTGGCGGCGCCGGCGGCGGCGGGCTAGTCTTTCAGGACTCCACCGGCGGAGGCGTCGGCATGGCGAAGCAAGATGGCCCGGCCTGGCCGGCGCTGCCCTACGCGGCGCTCGCGCCGACGGCCGCGACGCTGCGGCTCTTCACCCAGGTGGCGGGCAAGGTGCGGCTCGCGCGCACCCCCTGGCTGAACCACTCGTGGCACGTGACGTTCTACGTCTCGGCGCGCGGGCTCACTACCTCGCTCATCCCGCACGGCGCCGAGGGGGTCGAGCTCGAGTTCGACTTCCTCGCCCACGCACTCGTGCTCAGGAGCACCGAGGGCGGCGAGCGGCGCGTGGCGCTGGGCCCGCGCAGCGTCTCGAGCTTCCACGCCGAGGTGCTGGAGGCGCTCGCCGCGCTCGGCGCGCCCACGGTGATCGATCCCGTCCCCAACGAGGAGGCGGACCCGGTCCCGTTCCCCGAGGACCACGCGGCGCGCGCCTACGATCCGGCCATGGCGGAGGGCTTCTGGCGGGCGCTCGTCCAGGCGGACCGGGTATTTCGGCGGTTCCGCACCCGCTTCCTCGGCAAGGCGAGCCCCGTCCACTTCTTCTGGGGAAGCTTCGACCTCGCCGTCACCCGCTTTTCCGGCCGCCCCGCGCCGCTCCATCCCGGTGGGGTTCCGCACCTGCCGGACGCGGTAACCCGCGAGGCCTATTCGCACGAGGTCTCCAGCGCCGGCTTCTGGCCGGGCGGGCCGGGGGTGGAGGCGCCGTCGTTCTATGCCTACGCCTACCCCACGCCGCCGGGATTCGCCGACGCGCCCGTCCGGCCCCCGCAAGCCCGCTTCGACGCCAGGCTCGGCGAGTTCCTGTTGCCCTACGAGGCGGTGAGGGGGGCCGCCGACCCCGAAGAGACCCTGCTCGCCTTCCTGCAGAGCACCTACGAGGCGGCCGCCGATCTGGCCGGCTGGGACCGGGGCGCGCTCGAATGCGAGGAGGGGCGGCCCGGACGCCCGAGACCGGTCGGCTGAGCGGTCCTTCGGCGCATCGCCTCAGGCGCCGCCGTCCGTACGCCGGCGTTCGGCCCGGGCCTGGCTGGAAAGGGTCATGTTGTTCAGCTCGTTCTCCAGCGCATCGGTGATCGCCAGGTGCTCGGCCTTGTTGAGGCTGTCCTTCATCAGCGACCAGCCGCGCGCCGGCGTCTTCGCCAGCCGCGCCGCCAGCGCCTCCACCTCCGCCTTCAGCCCCCCGTCCGGCGCGACCTTGTGGACGACGCCGAACTCCAGGGCCTGGCGGGCGTCGAGCTTCTCGTTGAGCATGAAGAGCGCCCGCGTCTTGCCGACGCCCAGGATCTTCGTCCAGTAGTAGGTCGCCCCGTAGTCGCCCGCGAGCCCCCAGCGGGCGAAGGCCGCCAGGAAGGTGGCCGACTCGGCGGCGATCCGCAGGTCGCAGGCGCCCGCGAGCCCGATGCCGGCCCCGGCGGCCGGGCCGTTGATCATGGCGATGGTCGGCTTGGGCATGTCGTGGAGCAGCTGCGCGGCCGAGCGGCCCCTGGGGGGGATCTTGCGGTCGGTGTTCGGCACGTCGCCGTCGATCCCGACGCCCCGCACGTCGCCGCCCGAGCAGAAGCCCCGGCCGGCGCCGGTCAGCACCACCACCCTGGCCTCGGCGTCCGCCGCCGCTCGCTGAACGGCCTCGTCGAGGGCGTTGATCAGCGCCGGATCGAGCGCGTTGAGCACCTCCGGCCGGTTCAGGGTGATGGTGCAGACGCTGTCCGCGACCTCGTAGAGGAGGATGCCCATGCCCGGCGCTCCAGTGCTTGTGGCGATCCGCAAGCCTTAGGTCTTGGCGCGACGAACGCAAAGCCGACCTTCGGCGGACGCCAGCGCTTCCTCCACCCGTCCCGGAACCGCGTTCGCCGTCCGGTCACGACAAAGGGGAGCCCAGGGCCAGCCTCGCAGTCGAACCGTTCAGCAGCGGACGCTGCCCTTGGCCACGTGGTGGCCGATGAGGGCGCCTGCGCCGGCGCCCAGCAGCGTCCCTGGCACGTTGCCGTGCGAGAGGGCGCCGCCGATGATCCCGCCGCCCACCGTGCCGGCGATGGCCCCGGCTGCGCCGGCCCGATGGCGGTGCCGTTCGCAACCGTATTCGCGGTGATAGTAACGGTGGTGGCGATAGTAATGGTCGTTGGCGCTGGCAAGACCAGGGGAAAAGCCCGAGCCGGCCATGGCCGCGATCAATCCTGTGGCGAGAAGAATTTTACGCATGACGTCCGATCATCTCCGTGAGGACCCTCCCGGCGAAGCTGCTCTTTTGAATGGGAGAGTCCGCGGAAAGTTCCGCGAATCCTAAAGCTTCTCGGCGATGCGGATGGCCAGGCGGCAGCCGGTCCGGATCGCGGCGGCGATCAGGGGATAGCCCGGCGCCTCCCGCGCCCCTTCGGCGAGGGCGATCGCCTTGTGGGCGAGCTCGTCGTCGCGGAAGGCGAGCAGCTCGGCCGCGAGGTCGGGCTCGGCAGGCTCCAGCTCGGCGGCCTGGGCGCGGTAGTGATCCTCGATCACGCTCTCCACGGCCTCGGTGCAGGCGTGGGCGGCCCGCTCGCCGATCAGGGCGGTGGCCGCGCCAAGGCCGAATCCCGCCGCCCGCCACAGCGGCGAGAGGAGGCTCGGGCGCACCTTGCGCTCGGTCAGCAGCGCCTCGAAACGCGCCAGGTGCTCGTCCTCTTGGGCCTCGAGGTCGGCGATCCGCGCGAGCGAGCGGCCGGCGCCGGCGGCCTCCCGCAGCACCGCCCGCTGACCGCGGTAGATCGCCGCCGCCGCCAGCTCCCCGGCGTGATCCACCCTCAGCATCTCGCCGATCCGGCTGCGGGCGGCGAGCGGTCCCGGGCGGGGCGGAACGGGCGTCACGGCGCCCGTCTGCAGGGCAGGGCGGACGCGGCGCTGAACCCCACCAGGGCGAGCGAGGCCAGGAAATTCCAGCCGGCCATGGAAAGCCCGAGGAGCCGCCAGGGGGCCTCATCGCAGGCCGGGGCCCGCGCGCCGGCCCCCGCCAGCAGGGCCTGCAGGTCCTGGACGCTCACCCTGACGCCGGTGCTGGCGCAGCTGGCCGGGGCCGGCCACCACTTCCACTCCGCCCCGGCGTGGAAGCCGGCGAGGTAGGCGCCGTAGCCGAAGACCAGGACCAGCGCCGCGCCGACCAGGCGGCGGCTCGCGGCGCCGTAGGGCGTCGGCGACAGCGCCGCGCCGAGCCCCGCCGGGACCAGGGCGGTCCAATAGACCTCCCGCTGTTTCAGGCAGAGGTGGCAGGGGGCCAGGCCTCCGAAGGTCTGGAAGCCGTGGGCGATCGCCAGCATCGCCGCCGAGAGGGCGAAGGCGAAGATCGGCCAGCGCGTCAGCAGGATGCCAAGGGGCGAGCCTGGCTCGGCCCTTCCGGGCGCCGTCCCCAAAGCATCGAGCCTCGCCATCTTGGCGCTCCTAGAAGGCGAAGCGCACGGCCACCACCACCCCGATGATGGCCAGCGCCGCGGCGCTGACCACCAGTCCGAGACGCCGCTCCACGAACGCCTGGATGGGCGGCCCGTAGTACCGCACGAGGCCGGCGACCAGGAAGAACCGCAGGCCCCGGATCAGGATCGAGGCGCCGAAGAACAGCGGGAAGCTCAGCTTGAAGAGCCCCGAGGCGATCGCCGAGAGCTTGTAGGGGATCGGGAGGGCCAGCAGCAGCACGCCCCACTGGGCGTACCAGTCGTGGAACTGCACGGCGTCTCCGCCGGTCAGGCGAATCAGCGCCTCGCCCACCGGATTGAGGAAGTAGCCGATCGAATAGCCCACCGAGCCGCCGAGCACCGAAGCCGACAGGCAGATGGCCGCGTACCGCCAGGCCCGCTCTCGGGAGGCCAGCACCAGGGGCATCAGCATCACGTCCGGGGGAATCGGGAAGAACACCCCTTCGATGAAGGCGAAGCCGGCCAGCCAGACGGGCGCTTCGGGCGAGGCCGCCCGGCGCATCATCCAGTCATAAGATCGCCGCAACATGCGCCGCCCCTGAAGTGTGTCGGAATCGAGCGCGCGAACGGCGCGGCCCGAGCCTGGAAAGCACACTAGGACTTGGGTGGCTAGTGTGGCTCTAGGTGACGAGCCCGCCGCGCGGCGCGGGGACGGCGGCGAACTCCTGGCGCCACCCTAGCAGGGCCCAGGAGCGTTGTCTCGGCGCGGCGCGTTTCGGTAGTGTCTCAGTTTGAATTTAGACGGTAGGCCAGATCGCAGCGATCATCGCACAGGCCGCCTCTATCTGGCGAACGCGCATAGTCGTGCTAGCCGGGCCGTAGACAACGCGCTCACGAGGCACGTCGATCACCATGGACGTCGGCGAGTATGGCGTTCCGTGGCGCGTGAGAGTCTCCACGGTGTGCATGTGGGCGATCGTCACCAAGTGGCCGTTGGACTCGGAGCGGCGGTTCTCAGCGTTGTCGTTTGCCGCGCCGATCGTGCATCGAATGAACACCTCGCCGATGCGATGGCCCGTCCGATGGTCGGCGATGGCGATGGCGTCAGGAAATACGCTGATCTCGACGCCCGCGACCATCAGCGGCGCTGGCCGCTGGGGCGGCGGCTCATATGTTATGCTCCACAAGCCGAGAGCGTTAACGGAACCTTGAAAAGTCTGAATCACCTCTATGCAGCGTCGCGCGTCGTCCCTGACGAGCGGCCGGTTGGCCGGATCATCGCGCCGTTGTTCCAGCGAGACGATCGCGCTGGCGATGATCCGGTTCATGGACTCTGGCTCGAAGAGGCAGGCCGCGATATGGCCCTTGACGAGCTGATACTGGATGATGAGCGGCTTAGCTTCGCCGGGGTTCTTCGCTTGGCGAAGGATTGCCAGTTGGGCGAGGGGCGAGGTTGCGGCCAGATAGTCGGCCAGCTGGGTGGCGGTAAGCCGGGGCTGCGGTCGGGGAGGACGCGCCATGGACGATGACTTCCTGTTTGTTGGAACGACTCGCTTGAACACCCAAGTCTACATGTCAGAGTTGTCTAAGGACACGCTTCGCGAGAACGGCCTGTCTGACGCTGGGGGGCTCTATCTCTACGAAGAAGTTCATGACGCATCGGAGAGCGGCATCCGCGTGCTTGCCAGCGTTCCGGACCTGGGCGCGGCGCAACGCTTGCTCGACGTCCTCGGAATTGAGGCCGCCTAGGCGGGGCGCTTCCTGTAAGGCCCGCGCTTGCCGGGCTGCGGGCGCCGCGCTTCGATCCGCTCTGCGATATCTTCCATCGTCCAAAGGGTCTGGGAGACGCCAGCGGCCATCGCAGGCGTGACCTTAAGCGTCTTATGGATGCGGACGAAATTGTAAAACGCGAAGTACAGCGCCAGGGCGTGAACGTGGTTCTGGAACTTCTTTGAGAAGGCGTTGGTCAGCCGGGTGAACCGGCGGTTTTGCATCCGGATCGAGAGGTTCGCACGCTCAACGTAGCTGGTGGAGATATGGGCTTCGTCGGGGTTTCCCTCGACTACCCGCGTCCGGGTCCCGATGCAGACGGGGGGGCTGTAGCGGCCGGCGGCGGCCTTAGGATCGGTGCGATAGACCTTCTCCAGGGTCGCATAGTCGGCGTCGGCGCCGAAGGCATCCTCAATGGCCCGGAGATAGGCGTTGTGGGCGTCCGTGGTGATCTGGACGGTTTCGCTCGTCACCCGCGAGCGCAGATCGTGCGCCAGGATCGCGGCACTATCGCCTGAGCGGTCGCCCACGAAGTAGGAGATCATCAGCTTCGTGTCGGCGTCCATGGCCGTCCACGTCCACACGTCGCCGGCTTCCTCAGGCGCGGTCTTCGCCGTGGCGACGTTCTTCGCCTTGGCGTAGCAGAAGCTCCAGATTTCGTCGGCCTGGATGCGTTCGGACTTCACGCCGCGCACCAGCTCGTCATGCAGCGCCAGGCACGTCTCGCCGGCATCCTCCAGCAGCTTCGTCACCGTATTGATGGACACGTCCGCCATGCGGCTGATCGCCCTCATGGAGACGCCCTCGCACAGGCCGTTCAGGATCATGACGCGCTTGGCGAGGGGTAGCTTGTTCATGCCCCTCTTATCTGCACTTTGTGCTTGAGTGTCAAGCATAACGTTCAGTCGAAAAGGTCGGGCTGATAGCTGCCTTGGAAGCGGCGGTCGAAGAATTTCCGGAACTGCGCCACGGTGTCCGAGACCTTCATCAGGGTCATGACCTCCTGGACCTGACGCTTCAGCTTCTCGATCCCGTAGCCCTCCGTGAGGTGCTGGTGGAAGCGCGCTCGGCGGGTTCCGCGCTTGTTGATCTTAGGATTGATCCGATCGAGTTCCTCCAGCACCGCGCCGTTCTCCAGCGGATGATAGACGTGCCTGCGGGTGAATTGGGCGAAATGCTGAGGGCGGTTCTGGATGACCCGTCCTGATCCCGTCTTCGTCAACTTCTTGCTGCCGTAGAGGCGGTTCAGTTCATCATAATAGTCGTCTGGGAACTGTTTCTCCCATTCGCGCTTCTCAGCCTCAATGTATTGCTGGACCAGCAAGCGCAGCGCGTCGGGCGCCCGGATCTCCTGAAATCCTGTCGCTTCGTCGATCAGCGCCGTGACGCCGACCTTGGCGAAGGCATTCACCAAGATCCGGGCCTGGGCGGCGAGCCCATCCTGCGATTTGGTCAGCTGGAGAGCATCGTCGGCCCGGATGATCGCCTTGCAGACATCGACTAGGACCTCAGCTTCATAGCCGTGCGCCAGATCCAGGGTTAATGGTTTGAAATAAAAAGGATTATTGATCCTCTCCACCAGATTTTCGTCGAGTTCGGATCCAAGCCCTTTTCGCTGCATCGCGCGCATAAAGACGTTCCCGCCCTCTGATTTCATGCCCAGGGCGCGCGCCATCCCGCGCTTGTGGAAGACCCGGCGTCCGTCTTCGAGCACGTAGCAGTCGAGTTCCAGTTCGCCGATCAACATGCTGCCTTGGTGCGTGGCGCGGGGTAGTTCGCCCATCGCCGCCGCCGCAGTCTTGGCCCGCGCCTCCCAGCGCGCCTTCGCGCCTAGGCGGGCGATCTCTCTCCTTTCCTCAGGGGACAGGTTAGCCGCACGCGTCTTACCGCCCCGGCTTTGGGGATTCTCGTCATCGTCCATGGATTCGGCTCCGTGCTTACTGCGCGGACCCGTCTAATCCTGCTTGGTGATTCGACCAAGCAATTTTTGGCGTGCGCGGAGCTTACGAGCCAAAAATGCTTACTGTCCGCCCCAGCGCTTAGTCGCGGCCTTCCTGGCGATTTCCGACCGCTTGGCGGCCGACAGTGCCTTGGCGCGGGCCGCGCCGCCCTTCTTCCCGCCCGCGCTGTGGTGCGCCTTGTCGGCCGGGGTGGCGTTGTCCTCGATCTCGCCGGTAGCGATCTTGCCGACCATGACGGCGGCGCCGATCACGTCGCCTGGGCGCTTCTCTCCGCGTGGGCCTTTAGGCATCTCTCACCGTGTCTACGAAGATGGTTATGAGCGGCAACCCGTATGGCGATGGGCCGGGCCGATGTGTCACCTGATTCACTCGGCAAGTGACCTCTAAGCCGCCTTCGCCTGGCATACAGATGGTTTCGCCCTGGCGAGGAACCGCGTCAAACTCGTACTCGTCGGCGGTTGAAGCCAAAAAGCCAACGCCGTGAACGGTGCATCGGATCGTCATCGTCCGAAGATAGCCTCGCGCCTGGTTAGGCGCCAATCTTGTCAACGGCGGCGGATTTCAAACTGAGACACTACCCGCGTTTCGTCGCGGTCGATGACGGCCTGCCAGTCGAGGCGTCGAAGGATGAGCGAGATCGGCGAAGACCTTACCGCGATGGCCGAGGACGAGCTCATGGCCGCCTGCCGGCTCGGCTGGCGCGAGCTCAGCGCCGTGCTGTCCTGGGGCGACGCCTACGACGGTTTCTCGCCGGCGGGCCGGCAGGTGACGGTGGAGCGCAGCTATCTTTGGGCGCAGGACCCCGGCGGCGACATCCTTTGCGAGGTGGTGGTCTATGGCGGGCCCTCGCGGTACGAGGAGGGGGTGCGCCTCGAGCGGCTCATCGCCCGGCCCTGAAGGCGCCGCCGCGGCGGCCGAGGCGAAAAAGCGGCTTCACGTTGCACAAGGGATAGGCGAAGCGGCCTCAAGGGCTCGCCGGCGGCGCCGGCGGCTTGAACGAGGGGCGGCGGCCTGTCCCCATCGTATCCGGCGAGCGCCTGCACGATTCGCCGCTGACGACGGAGCTAGGATCCGATGGGAGGAATGGTCGCCATAGCCCAGGCGCGGCCGGAGCGAGTCGCCCGGCCCGCCGCCGAGCCCCTGGCCCAGGGGCTGGAGGCCGCCGCCGCCGCGGTGGGAACCCTGACCGCCCGCACCTGGAAGGAAAGGTTCGGACTCACCGTCGCCGAGTGGCGCGCCATGGCCCGCCTGGCCGAGGCGGAGAGCCAGGCGCTCGCCCACGAGTCGGGCCCCGAGGAACAGCGCATCCTGCGCGGCCTCCTGCACCGCGGGCTGGTCGAGGGCGGACCCTTGCGCTTCGGCTTCACCCCGGAAGGCCGGCGCCTGCACGAGGAGATCGCCCCGCTCGCCCAGGCCTACGAGGCGACCCTGGTCACCGACCTCAGCCCCGGCGAGGTGATCGTCCTGAAGCTGCTGCTGCGCCGCCTGACCGTCGCCGCCGAGCGGCTGGGCGGGGAGCGGCGCTGATCGGCGCAGCCCCTCGCCTTGCCGCCCCCGCCACCCCTGCGCTAGAGCGGACCCGCGCCGCCCCAGTGGCGAAATGGTAGACGCGGCAGACTCAAAATCTGTTGGCCGCAAGGCCGTGTTGGTTCGAGTCCGACCTGGGGCACCACTTCGTTTCTAACCGCCACTGCGCTTGGCGCGGGCTTGGCATCTTCGCGAAGCGCCGGGCCTTCGGGTTCTTGGGCCTGAAGGTCAAGCCGCCGGCGGTTTCCAACACTGGCGCCGCGACCTTCGTGCGAGTCCGAACAGCGAAGTAACCTCTGCGTTCAAAGGACGTTTTTCGCCGGGAAGGCGATCAAGCTTGACCATCAGAGCGTGTAGGACGCAGTTCTTCTAGGCCCGCGCGTGTCATGGCGCTTCTGGGGCGAGAGGGGGACTCAATGCGTGCTCAGGTCTTGATGATTGCTGCGTCGACGGTGCTGCTTGGCGCGTGTTCGACGATCATGGAAGCGAAGCGGCCGGATCCTGTCGACATCACCAGATTTAATGTTGGCGAGAACCGGATGGACGTCATCGCCAGACTCGGCGCTCCGCCGAGCACGGTGAAGGATCAAGATGATTCTTGCGACGTGTACAAGTTATACACGAAAGGCGCGCACGGAGCCTCCAAGGGTGCAGTCATCCTCGGGGAAGCAACGGCGGACGTCTTCACGCTCGGACTGGCGGAAGTCGTGACGACGCCCGTGGAGGCTGCATCCAAGAGCCACCAGCACACGGTGCTCTTCTGCTACGGCGCAGACGACAAGGTCGCTTCCATAACCGACGAGGGCAAGCCGTTGGCCACGGCGTCGAATGCGCCCGTGCGGTGATGCGCCGGGCCGTCATCGAGCCTGATCCGGTTGGGCCGCCGCGCGGAGGGAGGCCGCCCGCGCTCGACGATGGGGGCCCCTACGCCGCGGCCCCGGCCCCGGCCCTCTGTTCCCCCGCCGGCGGAAAGACCACGCCCCGCGCTTCGAGGTCCTGGATCGCGCCGGCGTCGTAGCCGAGCTCGGCGAGGAGCGTGCGGTTGTGCTCGCCGTGCAGGCAGACCGGCCCCGCCGCGCCCTGCGCGTCCGAGAAGCGCGGGGAGGGGCCCCAGCGGACGAAGTCGCCGTAGAGCGGGTGGCGGGTGGTGATGGTGAGGCCGGCCGCCTGCAGGCCGGGGTCGAAGGCGGTGAACCCTTCGATGCCGGCCATGCTCACCGCCGCCGCCCCGACGTCCGCGGCGCTCAAGGCCGCTTCCCACGCCTGGGCGGGTCGGGCTGCGATGAGGTCCGAGAGCGCCGCCACCAGCTCTGCGTCGTGGCCGCGCCGGGCCGCCGCATCCTTGAACCGGGGATCGTGCGCGAGGCCGGGGCGCCCGAGGACGCTGGCCAGGGCCTCGAACTCCCTCTGCTCGCGCACCGCGATGCAGAGCCACCCGTCGTCCGCCGCCCGGTAGAGCCGCTCCAGGGCGCTGAGGCCGTACTCCTCCTCGTCGCAGCGTGGGATGGCCGGCTTGCCTTCGTAGGCGCAGAAGTCGTCGGAGTAGCACCAGGCGTTGGAGCCGATCATGGAGGTGTTGAGCTGCTGGCCCTCGCCGGTGCGGCGCTGGTGGTAGAGGCCGAGCGCGATGGCCGCCAGGAGCCCGAGCGAGGCGTTGGAGTCCCCGTCGCTCACCTGGTGCAGGCGCGGGAAGACCACCGCCCGCAGCTCCGCTATGTCCCAGCCCCGCACGCGCTCGGGCGCCGACCAGTGGCTGGCCTGTCGGCCGAAGCTGCCCGCCACCGTCGCGGCCGCCTGGGCGTAGCAGGCGCGGCGCGCATAGGGCCCGTCGGCGCCGTAGCCGGCGGCGTTCACGTAGAGCAGCCGCGGATTGATCGCCTTCAGCGTCTCGTAGCCGAGGCCCAGCCTCTCGGGGACGCCGGTGCGAAAGCCGTTCACGAACACGTCGGCCTTGGCCGCCAGCGCCTGGGCGATGCGCTTGCCCTCGTCGGTGCGCAGGTCGAGGGCGATGCTCTCCTTGCCGGCCGCGGTCTTGCTGGAGCCTACCTCGGGACCGAAGGAGCGGCGGTGAGGATCGCCCGCCCGGTCCTCGATCTTGATCACCCGCGCTCCCAGCGCCGCCAGCATCGTGAGCCCGTAGGGCATGGCGTAGAAGCAGCCGAACTCGATGATCGTCACCCCGGCGAAGGGGCAGGCGGGGGCGGGCGCGCCGCCGGCGGGCGCGCGATGTCCGACCAGCGGGCCGCGCCATTGTCCGAGCCGAGGCGCAGGCCGGGTGGGGGCGAGGGGCGTCTTCTCGAAGTGGCCGATGGGGCCCACCTGGCGGATCGGCCCGACCTCGGGGTCGTCGATGGTGATCACGTCGCCGTTGTGGACGATCTGAGGATGCCGCAGGCCTTCCTCGGAGGTCCCGGCGATCTCGAAAGCGATGTCGAGATTGGCTTCCAGGAGCGGGCGCCAGTGGTCGAGCGGCTTTTCGAGGAAGGCCTCGAGCAGCATGTCCTCCCACGCCTGAGCGTCCTCCGCCGTATCGAACGACGGCAGGTTTCTGAAACGCGGGTCGGAGAGCCGGTCGGTGACGCCCGCCACCTCGCAGAGCGCTTTGCCCTGGTGCGGCAGCATGGTGGTGGTCTGGATCAGGCGCCCGTCCTTGGTCGCCAGCAGCACCGCGTAGCGGCTGAAAACGCCGATCTGGCCGGCGTCCGCCTCGCCCGGCTTGCGGCGGGCGGCGAGCTGCCTCAGGACCGCGCCGAAGTAGTCCACGGCCTCGAGGCCCGAGGCGAGGGTGGCCTCGACGCTCTGGCCGCGCCCGGTCGCTTCGCGCGCCAGCAGCGCGGCGATGATCCCCGCCACGCTCTGCATGGCCGCGCCGAAGCTCGCCCAGGGGACCGGTTTCAGGAGCGGGCCGTCGCGGTGGGAGAAGAGCCCGCGCGACCACAGGCCCATCTTGGCGGCCACGATCCAGTCGCAGGCCTTCAGGCCCGCATAGGGGCCGTCGGGGCCGAACCCGCTGATGGCGCAGTGGACCAGGGCCGGGTTGGCGGCTCGCAGGGTCTCGGCGTCGACGCCCCACCGCTTCGTCACGCCCGGGCCGAACGCCTCGATCACCACGTCGGCCTCGGCGGCCATGGCGCGCAGGGCCTCCTGACCGGCGGCGGTCCTGAGGTCGCACGCGCAGCTCTCCTTGCCGCGGTTCCAGATCCGAAAGCCGCTGGGGTTGTGCCTGCGCAGGCTGTCGCCCTCGGGGGGCTCGAGCTTGACGACCCGTGCGCCGGCGTCGGCCAGCACCATCGCGGCCATCGAGCCCGCCATGCTGCCCGCGCCGATCTCGAGCACGTTCAGGCCTTCGCAGATCGCGCTCATGATCCACCCTCCCTCGGCCGCGCCCGTCGGACGTCGGCCAGAATGCTACGCAGCGTATTATTTGAGGTCAATCTGGGGCGGGACCGCGCGGCCGGCCGGGCGCCGCCCCGGTCGCGAGGGTTCCGTGCAGGAACATCCTGACCGCCTCGTCGGCCAGTCTGCCGCGCTGCTCGGCGTCCAAGGTGGCGGGGAACAGCAGAAACCGCGTCCCGCCCACCGCCATCTGGGTGAAGTTCGCCGCCGCCTCCTGGGTGTCGGCGATTTCGAGGACGCCGCGGTCCTTGAGCGCCTGCAGGTAGTCGATGAGGGGCCTCAGCGATATCCGGTAGGTTATGTCGTGGACCGTCTGCGCGAGGTCGGGCAGGCGGGTCGCCTCGGCGTAGATGACGCGGTAGAGGGCGAGCGACTCGCTGGACCATTGCTCGTAGCTCACCAGCGCCACCGCGCGCAGCGTCCCCGTCGGATCGTCGAGGTCGAACGTCACGTTCCGCCAGATGTCGCCGATGCGGGTGAGCGTGCGCCGCACCAGCGCCTCGAACAGACCGGGCTTCTCCCCGAAGTTCCGGTAGATCGTCGCCTTGCCCACGCCGGCCGTCCTGGCGATCCGCTCGATGTTGGCGCCGCCGAAGCCGTGGGCGGTGAACTCCTGCATCGCCACGTCGAGGATCCGCTCGAGACGCCGCGGCCCCTCGTGGGCCGCCGGCCGGCCGGCCTTCGCCGGAAAGGCGACCACCGGGGCGGCCCCGCCGGGCGGTTTGGAGCGCGCGCTCAGCTTCTTCAAAATCCGCGAACTCCCTGCCAGGCGACTTCGTCCTTGACCCAAATGCTACGCGCCGTATCGTTGTTGGCGGCCGTCTAAAATGACATCATTCGGGAGGTCGAATAAGCCATGGCGCCTGCCAAGCCCTCCGAACGCCCCGCCGCTCCGACCACCGAGGTTGTCCGCACGCCCGTCGAGGGCGCCTGCCCCGAATGCGGCCGCTCGGATCTCAAGCAATATCCGGTGCTGGCCTTCGGCGGCTGGTTCCAGGTGGTCAAGTGCCAATCCTGCCTCTGCTCGGTGCGGCGCGAGCCCTGGACGCGGCTGGGCTGGATAACCTTGCCCGAGGAGGGCTTCCTTTGACCGCCGCCGGCTCGATGCTGGTGGGGGTCGACGTGGGGGGCACCTTCACCGACATCGTCTCGGTGGACGAAGCCGGGCTCATCACGCCCGCCAAGATCGCCACCGACCCGCGGTCGAGCGACGGCCCGGTGCTGGCCGGCGCGGCGGCGGTGGGCGTCGAGCGCGCCACGGTGTTCAACCTCGCCACCACCGCCGGCCTGAACGCGGTCATCACCCGCAACCTGCCGAAAGTGGCCTTCCTCACCACCCAGGGCCACCGCGACATACCGGACATGGGGTCCATCTCGCGGCCGGTGGAATTCCTCACCCAGCCCCGGTGGCGCCGCTCGTTCGGCGACGCCAATCGCCCGATCGTGCCCCGCTATCTGCGGCGCGGCGTGCGCGAGCGTATCACCGCCGCCGGCGAGGTCTTCATCCCCTTCGACGAGGCCCAGGCGCGCGAGGAGCTGCGGCTGCTGAAGCGCTGCAACGTCGAAGGCGTCGCCATCTGCCTACTGAACTCCTACGTCAATCCGGCCCACGAGCAGCGGCTGAAGGTGCTGGTCCGCGAGGAGCTCGGCGACATCGCCTGTTCGGTCTCCAGCGAGGTCTCGCCCATCGCCATGGAGTATCCGCGCGCCACCACGACGATCGTCGACGTGCTGATGAAGCTCAAGTACGGCGACTACACCGACCGGCTTCAGCAGGGGCTGAAAGCGGCCGGCTTCGGCGGCGAATTCAACTACGCCGACTGCCGGGCCATGCTGATGCCGGCCAGCTACGCCATGGAGCGGCCCTATCGCCTGGTGGTCGGCGGACCCGCCGCGGGCGTCGTCTCCTCGGCCCACTTCGGCGGCATGATCGACGACGGCGACCTGATCTGCGCCGACGTCGGCGGCACCTCCACCGATATCAGCGTGGTCCTGAAGGGCGAGCCCTGGGTCAATCCTACCTTCGAGCTCGAGCATGACCTCAACGTCTCCGCCCTCTCCATCGACGTGATCACCCTGGGCGCCGGAGGCGGCAGCATCGTCTCGGTGAGTCCCACCGGTGACATCCGGGTCGGGCCCGAGAGCGCCGGCGCCGATCCCGGCCCCGCGGCCTATGGGCGGGGCGGCGCGCGGCCGACCATCACCGACACCGCCCTGCTCGCCGGCATCCTCGCGCCCGACGCCTTCCTCGGCGGGCGCATGCCGCTCTATCCCGAGCGCGCCCGCGCCGCCTTCGAGGCCTTGGAGACGCCCATGCCGCTCGCCGAGCGGGTGCGCCAGGCCTGGGCGGTGGGCGTGCACAACATCGCCGAGGGCATCTTCAACATCTCGGTGCGGCGGGGGATCGATCCGCGCGATTTCACCTTGATGGCTTACGGCGCCGCCGGGCCGATGCTGCTGCCGGCGGTGCTTGACGTGCTGGCCTTGCGCCGAGTGGTCGTTCCCCCGCATCCGGGATTGTTCAGCGCGCTAGGGCTGCTGAGCGCCGACCTTTCCTTCATGGACCAGCGCAGCGCCCACCTCATCCTCACCCCCGAGGCGGCGCCGAAGCTCGACGCCATCTTCAAGGGGCTGGAGGAATCGCTGCGCGGCCAGGTGAAGAAGGCGCACGGCGAGGTGGAGTTCCGCCGCAGCTTCGATGCGCGCCTCGCCGGCCAGGCCTGGGTCACCCCGCTCATCGAGGTAGGCGGCGGCGACATCACCCCCGAGGAGGTGGGCCGCATGCAGGTCGCCTTTCACGACACCTACGAGCGACGCAACGGCAACCGCTTCACCCGCTTCCCGGTGGAGGGGGTGACCTATCGCGTCCAGGCCGTCGTCCGCTCGCCGAAGGTGGCCTATCCGTCGGTCGCGCCGAGAAGAAGCGGGGGCGTGCCGGCGCCGGCGGCGACCGTGACGCTGAATTTCATCTACGGCGAGGACGTGCGCGCGCAGGTCTACCAACGCGCCGATCTCTGCGCGGGCGACCGCATCACCGGGCCGTCCATCGTGCGCGAGGAGATGTCCACTACCTTCGCGCCGCGCGGACGCAGCCTCGAAGTCGGCGCGTTCGGCGAACTGATCATCACTTGAGCGGGAGAGGCGACGCCATGGCTGTCTCACCAACGCCTATGACCTCGGAGCGGTCCACGGAGCGCCTGCGCGACCTGGTGGGCCAGGCGTTCGAGAGCCGCTACGATTGCGACCGCTTCACCGCCACCGTGCTCACGAACCGGTTCGTGTTCATCATCGAGCACCTGGTGTCGCGAATCCTGACGACGGCGTTCTCGCCGATCGTGCGCACCGGGTCCGACTTCGCCGTCTGCCTGCTCGGGCCGCCGGAGCTGCTCTATCCGATGATCGCGGTCAGCAACACCATTCCGGTCTTCACCGGATCGTTGCCCGACGCGGTGCGGATCAGCCTGGAAGAGTACGGGCTGGAGAAGCTGCGGCCGGGCGACGTGATCGTGGTCAACGACTACTACCGCGTTGGCACCCACGCCAACGACACCTGCTTCATCCGCCCGATCTTCCACGACGGGAAGATCGTCGCGGTGATCACCGTGCGCGCCCACATGATGGACATGGGCGGGACCACCCCCGGCGGCTTCGGCCTCACCAAGCGCAATATCTACGAGGACAGCTTCCGCCTGCCGCCCACCCTGCTGTTCAGCCAGGGCGAGCCGGTGGCGTCGGTGTTCCGGCTGATCTTCACTAACACCCGTTTCGGGCCGACCATCTTCCCCGACATCCAGTCGATCCGGTCGAGCCTGGAGATGGCCGACGACCACGTCCAGGATTCCATCGCCAAATACGGCCTCGCCGCCTTCCTGGGCTCGATCCGCTACGCCTGCGACGCTTCGGCCGAGACCATGGGCGACGCCCTGGCCGCGATCCCCGACGGCGTCTACGAGGGAATCGAGACGCTCGACGGCGACGGCCTGCCCGAAAGCCCAGTGTATCGGGTCAAGGTGCGAATCCACAAGGTCGGACGCCGGGCCGAGTTCGACTGGAGCGGCTCGTCGCGCGCCTCGCGCACCGCCCTCAACGCCGCCTGGCTCGACGTGAAGACGGCGATCACCGTCGGGCTGAAGTGCCTGATCGAGCCGCAGGCGAGGCTCACCTCGGGCTCGCTGCGCAACGTGGACATCGTCCTGCCGCCCGACGCGATCCTCAATCCGAATCCGTTTCACGCCTGCCAATTCTACAACGAGATCGTGATCGCCATGATGCTGGCGGTGTTCCGGGCCCTGACGCCGGCGCTCGGCTCGAACGCCTTCGCCTCCGAGGCCGTCCCCACCCACAACTTCGTCAGCGGCCTCTGGCCCGACGGCGCCCCCTGGGCGTCGCTCGGGGCCGGCAATTCGAACAACCCCTGGGGCGCGTCGGAATTCGGCGACGGCGACAGCTGCCAGACCAGCCTCCTCTACAATTCCATAAGGTCGGGCGTGGAGGACGCCGAGCGGGAGGGATTCGCGCTCGCGCTATCGGGGGATGCTTTGCCGGACACCGGCGGTCCGGGCGCGCATCGCGGAGGCTCGTCCCAGGTGAACGACACCTACTGGCTTCACGAGGGCGTCCACGTCCTCATGAACCTTCACACGCTTCAACCTCCGGGCGGCGGCGGCGTGGCCGATGGGCGCCCAGGCCTTTCGGGCGGCGCCTGGTGCTGGGACCCGGGCAACGCCGCCGTGGATCCGCGCGCGTCCATACCGAGGGACATCGTGAGCGGCATTTACCGAGAGGCCAGGCCCATGCTCGGCCTCATCGATCCGGAATCGAAGGTGCTCGACCGCAACGGCGTCTCCGTTCCGAGCGGCACGGGGGTGCGGGTGCCGGCCGGCTCGGTGGTCCGGGTGATCACCAACGGCGCCGGCGGGTGGGGCGATCCCTTCCAGCGCGATGTCGAACGCGTCCTGCGCGACGTGCGCGACGAGCACGTGACGCTGGAAGGCGCGGCGCGGGACTACGGCGTCGTGGTGCGCGGCGATCCGGCGAGGGATCCGGAGGGGCTCACCATCGATCACGAGGCCACGGCGCGGCTGCGCGGCGACAGGGTCGCCGCGGAATAGCCGAGCACACGGAAGCCGCCGACCATCGGCGTTGGGATGGGAGCGAGGAACATGACGGCTGCGGTTGCGTCCAGGCCGAGGCGTCTGCCGCGCGAGGTGGGCGACATCGACGCCGTCTGGCTGACGGCGGCGCTGGCGCGCAACTATCCGGGCGTCGAGGTCAGGTCAGCGTACGTCGGCGACGTCACCGTGGGCTCGGCCACGAGGGTGCGCCTGCTCCTGGACTACAACGACGCGGGGCACGAGGCCGGCCTTCCTCCCACCATGTGGCTGAAGGGGACCTTCATCCGGCACGACCACACCTATGACATCGGCATGGTCGGTGAGGCGCATTTCTATCTCCACTGGGCGGCCGACCTGCCGATCCGGCTGCCGAAGGCCTATTACGCCGAAGCCGACACCGAGATCGGGCAGGGCCTGGTGCTGCTGGAGGATCTGCTGGCCCGCAACGTCAGGTTCGGAACCGCCTTCAAGCCGCTTTCGCTGGACGAGCAGCAGGCGACGCTGGAGTACCTGGCGGCCTTCCACGCGAGGTGGTGGGGATCGCCGCGGCTGGCCGAGCTGCCGCCGATGTCGAACCACTTCGCGCGCATCGTGCCCACCTTCGATCACCAGTTGGAGCCTTCCTACTATGCCGCCAGCCTGGCCAGGCGCTGGCCGTCGGCGCCCGCGGCCTACCGGGATCCCGACAGGATCTGGGCGGCGATCAGGGCCAACTGGCGCCAGGGCGCAGAGCAGCCCCGGTGCATGATCCACGGCGATCCGCATGCCGGGAACATGTACTTCGAGCGCGACGGGCGCCCCGCGTACCTGGACTGGCAGACCTTGAGCGGCCCCTACATGCACGACGTCGGCTATTCGCTGGTGGGCAACATCACCCCGGCCGACCGACGGCGCGGGGACCGCGATCTCATCGCCGGCTATCTCGCCGCCCTGCGCCGCAACGGGGTCGAGAACCCGCCCGACTTCGAGGACGCCTGGCTGGCCTACCGCCGCACGCTCATCCACGGCTACATGTGGGTCGCCTGCCCGGCCGAGATGCAGCCGGAAGAGATTTGCGCCGCCAGCGCCGAGAGGTTCGTCGAGGCGGTCGCCGATCTCGATACTTTCGGCGCCCTGGGCTTGTAGGGCTCGGCGCCATGTCCGCGATGCTTCTCCACCTCGCCTCCTACGCGCCCAACGCTCGCGTCGTGACCATGTTCTTGCACGAGAAGGCTCTGGAGCTGCCCCTGCGCGAGATCACCCACGGACAGAACCGCGAGCCCGCTTTCGTCCGCATGAACCCCATGGGCCAGATCCCGGTGCTGGAGTTCCCTGACGGCTTCTGCCTCAGCGAGAACGTCGCCATCTGCGAATATCTGGAAGCCCAGAACCCCGACCCGCCGCTGATCGGCGCCGACGACCGGGAGCGGGCGGAGACGCGGATGTGGGCCCGCCGGCTGGACCTCAACATCTGCGAGCACCTGGCCAACATCACCCGCTTCGGCCTCGCCGAGGACTATTTCCGCAGCCACATCCTGGTGGTTCCGGAGATCATTCCCGGCCTCGCCGCGATGGTGGAGGATCGGCTGCGCTGGCTGGATCTTCAGATGGGAGACGGTCGGACGTTCGTGTGCGGCGAGCGGTTCACGCTGGCCGACATATTGCTGTTCTGCTTCCTGGATTTCGCCGACACGCGGGTCAAACCCGTCGAGCCGGGCCTCACGCGGGTGAGCGGATGGCTGGAGCGGGTCCGCGCGCGCCCGTCGGCCGTGGCGACGCGCCCGCGTTATCCGGACCAGGCCGCCTCATAAGCAGGAGACGCCATGCAACGCATCCCGCCGGTCGATCCGGCCACCCTGGAAGGGGAGATCGCCGAGGCCTACCGCAACTCCCCCTCGGGGGATAACAACTTCTTCCGGTTGCAGGCTCAGGCGCCGACGGCGTTCTGGGCCTTGCGCCCGTTCTTCCGGGCGATCTTCGCCGAACTTCAGCTCGATCCCTTCGACCGCGAACTGGTGGTGCTGCTCGTCGCCGCCCTGGAGGGCGGGGCGTACGAATGGATGCAGCACGAGGTGATCGGCGCATCCATGGGGATCACCCGGGCGCAGATGGACGCCCTCAAGGCCGGCCAGCTGACGAGCCCGCTCTTCACGCCAAAGCAGCAGGCGCTGCTCGCCTTCGCCAAGCAGGCGGTGGAGGACGTGCGGGTGGACGACCCGACCTTCGCGGCGGCGCACGCGCACTACGGCCATCGGGAGCTGGTCGAGACCCTCTACACCATCGGCTGCTACATGATGCTGGCCCGCATCAGCGAGGTGGCGCGCCTGGAGCTCGATGCGCCCACCGGCATCAATTCGCTGCGGGCCGCCGAGGCCGAGGTGAAGGCTAGGCGCGAAGCCGAAGCGGAGGCGCGCGCCGCCGCTGGCTAAGGGGCTCAATTAGTCAATTTACTTGACAGTCCTTTCGTATTTTCCGGCGTCCCCAGCATGGAGGCGCCGATGAACCAACCGCATCCTGAACAGCCCTGGTATGAGACCACCGTAATTCCTGCGCTGTTGCGGCATGCCCGCACCGCCTATGGAACGGCGATCCGCAAGGCGCTGGCCGCCGTCGATTGCGACGATGTCCCCAAGAACGGGATGTACGTCATCGGCGGCCTGACCATGGGCGCCGGCGGCGTTGCGCTGGGCCAGCTCGTCAAGGAGCTCGGCGTCTCCAGGCAAGCGGCCGGGCAATTGGTCGATACATTGGTGCTGCGCAGCTATCTCGAACGGGCGCCCGACCCCGACGGCCGCCGCAAAGATCAGCCTCGCCCTCACCGAACGGGGTCGCGCCGCGGCGGCGGCCCGGGCGGCGGGGCGCGAACGCGTCGACGCCGCCCTGGCGAGCCAGGTCGGGACCGACTGCGTCGCGCAGATGCGCAAGGCGCTGGGCGCTCTTTGCGGCCTGGGCCGCGAGGAGGGCGGCCCTGACCGCGGCGCTTGAAGGGCCACCTGCGGTCAGTGGCTGGCGGCGATGATCGAGGCGATGAGCCCGGTGGCGGCGGCGGCCATGACGTAGCGTCCATCCACCTCGCGCCATTCGTAGCCGCGCTGTCCCCTGGCCCAATCCGCCCCCGCCATCCGGGCCCCCGGCCGCCAGTCGCCATGCTGCGGGTGGCCGCCCCGGTCGTGGTCGCCGCGAGGCTGGGCCGTCGCCGTCGGCCGCTGCGGGAAACACCCGTGCAACATAGGCATGTGACCGAGCCTGGCTGGCGCGCCGCGGCGTGGATGCGAGCCATGGAGGTGCGGGTGACGCCAGAGCCTGTCCTGCGGCGCGCGCACCCGGCCCTCCGGGCGCCGTTCAACGTCTGGGACCTCGCGGCTCTGTTGCTGATCGTCGGGGTTTTCGTGGCCCTTTCGCACGGCGCCCGGGAGACCATCGCGCCGCTGCGGACCCTGGCTCAGACGCCCATCAGCCTCGATCCCTGGCGGCTGCCCGAGTACGCGGTGCGCACCAGCCTGAGGATGATCGCGGCCATGGCCGCCTCGCTCGTCTTCACCTTCTCCTACGCCACCTTGGCGGCCAAGAGCCGGCACGCCGGCATGGTGCTGGTTCCGCTTCTGGACATCCTCCAGTCGGTTCCGGTGCTGGGGTTCCTCTCGTTCACGGTGACCGGCTTCATGGCGCTGGCGCCCGGGAACGTCCTCGGGGTGGAGTTCGCCTCGATCTTCGCCGTCTTCACCGCCCAGGCCTGGAACATGGCGTTCAGCCTCTACCAATCGCTGAAGGTCATCCCCGCCGACCTGGATGAGGCGGCCAATTCCTTCGGCCTCACGCCGTGGCAGAAGTTCTGGCGCCTGGAGGCGCCCTTCGCCGCCCCCGCGCTCATCTGGAACATGATGATGTCCATGGCCGGCGGCTGGTTCTTCGTCACCGCTTCCGAGGCGCTAACGATCGGCCAGACCACCGTAACCCTTCCCGGGGTGGGATCCTATATCGCGCTCGCCAACGAGCGCCAGGACTACGCCGCGGTGGGCTGGGCCATCGTGGCCATGGCGGCGACGATCCTGATCTTCGATCAGCTCGTCTTCAGGCCGCTGGTGGCCTGGGCCGAGAAGTTCCATTTCGAGCAGACGGCCACGGCCGAGCCGCCGAGGTCGTGGGTGCTCGACCTTCTGCGCCGGACACGACTGATGGCCGCCATCGGCAGGCCTGTCGGCGCGGCGCTGAGATACGCAGCGGGATTTCGGATCTTCTCGCGCCGGCCCGCGGACCGGGGGGCGCAGGGAGCCGGGGCCACCTTCGACGTTCTCTGGATCGCCGCGGTGCTGCTGCTCGTCGTCCTGGCGGCCGCCCAGATCTTCCGGTTCGTCGCCCGCGAGCTTTCCTGGGGCGATCTGGTCGACGCCGTCGTGCTCGGCGGCTTCACGCTCGTCCGGGTGGCGGTGCTGATCGCTCTGGCCTCGGTGGTGTGGACGCCGATCGGCGTCTGGATCGGACTGCGCCCCAAGGCGGCCGAGGCGGTGCAGCCCATCGCCCAGTTCCTGGCGGCCTTTCCGGTCAACCTGCTCTATGGCGCGGTAGTCTCGATCATCGTCATGGCGCGCCTGGATCCCAACGTCTTTCTCAGCCCGCTGATGATCCTGGGGACCCAGTGGTACATCCTCTTCAACGTCATCGCCGGCGCCTCGGCCTATCCCACCGACCTGAAGCAGGCGGCCCAGACATTCCGGGTGGGAGGCTGGCTGTGGTGGCGCCGGGTGATGGCGCCCGGCGTGCTGCCCTATTTCGTCACCGGGGCCCTCACCGCCAGCGGCGGGGCCTGGAACGCCGCCATCGTCTCCGAAGTGGCCTCCTGGGGGCGCGACCATCTGCGCGCCGCGGGGCTTGGCGCCTACATCGCAGACGCCACCGCGGCCGGCGACTACCCACGCATCGTCCTCGGGGTGGCGGTGATGTCGGTGTTCGTGGTGGCGCTCAACAGGACGGTGTGGCGTCCGCTCTATCGCCTCGCCGAAGAAAAGTACCGCTTCGCCTGAAGGAGAGCCCATGCCGAAACCGCCTGACGCTCAGCGCCTTCTGGAAGTCCAGGGCGTCCGCATGGCCTATGGCGCCGGCGGCAAGGGCCCCTTGGTGCTCGACGGCGTCAACCTCGCCATCGATGAAGGCGAGATCGTCGCCATGCTCGGACGGTCGGGTTCCGGCAAGTCTTCGCTCCTGCGCATCATCGCCGGCCTGCTGAAGGCCACCAGCGGGCGCGCACTCTGGCGCGGCGCGCCCATCCAGGGCCCCAATCCGGGCGTCGCCATGGTCTTCCAGAGCTTCGCCCTGTTTCCCTGGCTGACGGTCGAGGAGAACGTGGAGTTGGGCCTCGAAGCCCAGCGGGTCGCGGCCCGCGAGCGTGAGCGGCGCGCCTCGGAAGCCATCGCACTGATCGGCCTCGGCGGGTTCGAGCGCGCCTTCCCCAAGGAGCTGTCCGGGGGCATGCGCCAGCGGGTGGGATTCGCGCGCGCTTTGGTGACGCACCCCGAGCTGCTGCTGATGGACGAGCCCTTCTCGGCCCTCGACGTTCTCACGGCCGAGACCATGCGCACCGACATCATCGACCTCTGGATCGAAGGTCGCCTGCCGATCCGCTCGATCCTGATGGTCACCCACAACATCGAGGAGGCGGTGCTGATGAGCGACCGCATCCTGATCCTCTCGTCCAATCCCGGCCGGATCATCGCCGAGATCACCATCACCCTACCGCACCCGCGCAACCGCGACGACCCGCGCTTCCGCCAGCAGGTGGACGACATCTACGCGCGGATGACCGCCAGGGCGCCGGGGGACAAGGGCGATGGGCGGGGGGCGCAGGGGTTCCCGGGGGTCGGCGTCGGCATGGCGCTGCCGCCCGTCTCCACCAACGAGCTCGCCGGACTCATGGAGACCCTGGCCGCCGCGCCGGACGGCCGCGCCGACCTGCCGGCGCTCGCCGAGGAGCTGAACTTCGAGGTCGACGACCTGTTTCCCATCGCCGAGACGCTGCAGCTGCTGCGGTTCGCCGAGGTGGACGCCGGCGACATCCAGCTGACGGCGGCCGGGCGGCGCTTCGCCGAAGCGGATCTCGAGGAGCGCAAGCGGCTCTTCGCCGAGCACCTCGTCGCCTATGTGCCGCTGGCCGCCCTCATCAAGCGCGTTCTCGATGAGCGCCACAATCATCGGGCGAGAGCGACCCGGTTCTCCGAGGAGCTGGAGGACTTCATGTCGGAGGACTATGCGGAGGAGACGCTGAAAGCGGTCGTGGGCTGGTGCCGCTTCGCGGAGCTCTTCGCCTACGACGAGGCCGATCAGACCTTCAGCCTGGAAGACGGGTGAGGCCCGTACGGAGCGGCCGCATGACGACGCTGTAACCGCGCAGACCACGGTCCGTCACATCCGCCGTCCACGCTGACCGCTGACGCCTGCCTCGTCCCGGTGCGGTGCGTTTGGGCTATGGAGTGGCGGATGAAGCGTTGGATGCCGGTCGGAGCGGCGCTGCTCTTGGCTAGCGGCGTTTGGAGCGCGGCGGCGGCGCAGGGCGCGGCCGGCGCCTCGGGCGGGGTCCGATCGGCCTGCCAGGCCGAGTTGGACAAGCTCTGCCCCGACGCCGCCGCCCAAGGACGCGGCGCGTTCCAATGCCTTCGACAGCACGAGGACGCCCTTCCGGACGCCTGCAAATCGGCCATGGCGATCGCCAGAGCCAACCACCACGCTCACGGCGGATGGTCCGGGCCAGGGGAAACGCCGACGCCCCAGAACTGAGGCGCCCGCCCCGTTCCTAACAGCGTGGCCGCGCCGGACCTCCCCTCACGCCACCCCCGTCGTCCGCCGGCTGTGGGTATTCTCGGCGTGCGGCAGGCCGAGGTGCTCGCGCAGCGTCGAGCCTTCGTATTCGGTGCGGAAATAGCCGCGCCGGCGCAGCACCGGGACCACCAGCTCGATGAAGTTCGCGATCCCTTGCGCGGGCGTTCCCAGTCCCAGGATGAAGCCGTCCGCCGCCCTCGTCTCGAACCAGTTGACGAGCGCGTCGGCCACCCGCTCGGGGCCGCCGACGAACTGGGGCCTGGGCGTGGCGACCCGCATGGCCGTCTCCAGCAGCGTCAGGCCGTTGGCCTTGGCGTAGCTCTTGAACCGCGCCGCGGCGCTCTGATAGGCCTCCTTGCCGGCCGTCTCGTCCAGTTCGGGAAAAGGGGCGTTCGGATCGTACTGGCTGAAATCGAAGCCGCCGAAGGTCCAGCTCAGGTAGCCCAGGGCCTCGTCCGGGGTCACGAGCTCGCAGAAGTCCTTGTAGAGCCGCTCGGCCTCCTCGTCGGTGGAGCCCACGAAGGCGCCGATCGCCACCATCATCAGCGGCTCGGCCCGCCTTTCGAACGTCTTGGCCTTCTCCTTGACGGCCGCGTAGTAGGCCTGGGCCTCCTTGAGCGAGCGGGTGCCGCCGAAGATCGCGTCGGCGAACTGGGCGGCGAAAGCCTGGCCGGCGCCGGAAGCGCCGGCCTGGAAGACCACCGGCTGGCCCTGTCGCGACCGCTGCAGGTTGAGGGGCCCGCGGACCTTGAAGTGCTCGCCCTGGAAGTCGAGCCGGTGCAGCTTGCTGGTGTCGGCGAACAGGCGGCGGGCCTTGTCGTAGACGAAGGCGTCGTCCTCCCAGGAGTCCCACAGTCCGCGCACCACCTGGATGAATTCCGTCGCCCGCGCATAGCGCTCGGCGTGGCTGAGGCTTTCGTCGAGCCCATAGTTGAGGCCGGCGCCCGGCTCGGCGGTGGTGACCGCGTTCCAACCGGCGCGGCCGCCGCTCATGACGTCCAGCGATCCGATCTGGCGGGCGAGGTTGTAGGGCTCGGTGTAGGAGGTCGACATCGTCGCCACCAGGCCGATCTCGGAGGTGACCGAAGCCAGACCCGACAGCAGCGAGACCGGCTCGAGGTGGCTGAGCCCGTAGGGTGACGAGTTGGCGTCGCAGTAGGGGCTGTCGGTGTAGAAGAAGAAGTCGAATTTCGCCGCTTCGGCGCGCTTCACGAGGTCCAGGAAGAAGTCGAAGTTCACGCTGGCGTTGGAAGGCAGGCTAGGCTGACGCCAGGTCCATTTGGTCATTCCTGCCGCGTGGGTGAGGAATCCCAGCTTCATCTGACGGCCGACCATGGCGCAACTCCTCCCGAACAGGAGCGGGGGCCGCTCCGGGTGCAGCAGTTCTTGGCGCAAGCCGACCTAATCCGCCACCCAATTGCGTTGACGGATGCGCGGGCCGTCCTTGATACTGCCAGCAAGTTCGCTGCAGCGCCTGCCCTGACGATCAGGCGAGCTCCGAATTCAGCCTGGAACGAAGTCGTCGCCGCCAGGGCGACACGGCACGCGGAGGAATTATGTCGGAAACCCGGGCCGCCGAGCCGGCCGCCACCGAAGAGCCGGCCGTCCTTTACGAACTGAAGGACAAGGTGGCGATCGTCACCTTGAACCGGCCGCATCGCCACAACGCCCTGGACGACGCGTCGGCGATCCTGCTGGGCGAGCTCATGGACCGGGCTCGGGACGACACCGAGGCCCGGGTGACGCTGCTGCGGGGAAACGGACCCTCGTTTTGCGCCGGGCGCGACACCGCGGTGCTGGGCAAGCGGGTGACGGGCCTCAGCGACTTCGAGCACCTGAGCCGCAGCCTGCGCAAGAAGATCGGCATGCTGGATTCGCAGAAGCCGATCATCGCCGCCCTCCACGGCCACGTCATCGGGGGCGGCTTCCAGAACGCGCTGAAGGCGGACATCCGCATCGCCGCGGACGACGCCAAGATGCGCCTGCCGGAGATCGACTGGGGCATCATGAGCGACGGCGGCGCCACCTCGCTTATCGCCGCCCTGGCGGGGCCCTCGCGAGCCAAGCTGCTGATCATGACCGGGCGCAGCTTCTCGGCGCGGGAGGCGCTGGAGTGGGGGCTGGTGGATATCGTGGTGCCGCGCGATCGCCTGGACGAGGAAGCCATGGCGCTCGCCCGCGACATCGCCGCCAAGCCGCCGATGAACGTCATGCTCGCCAAGCAGCTGGTGGACGCGCTCTACGGCCCTGCGATCCGCGAGAACCTGCGCAACGAGATGGTGGCGCTCACCGCCATCTATAAGTCCGAGGACTACCAGGAAGCGCGCGCCGCCCGGGCCGAAAAGCGCGAGGCCAGTTTCAAGGGGCGTTGAGGCAGGCCGGCGCGGCGCTCGGGCGCCTGCGCCGCTGGGCCGATCCGGCCGGGAAGATCCGCCGGCGAACGTTCCGCGAGGGGGAGTAAGCGTGCCGTCATCAGCAAGCCGGACTTCGCCGGCCGCGCATTCGTCCCGGAGCGAGGGGCGATGACCGTTCCGGCCGAAGAGGCGGCCATCATCCCGGAGGCGGGGCCGGCGCTGACCGAAGCGCGCGTGAGCCGATCGAGCTGGCTGTCGCTGGCGATCTTCCTGCTGCTCTACACCTGCGCCTTCCTCGACCGCAAGGTCTTCGACCTGCTGGTCGATCCGATCACCCGCGACCTCAAGATCAGCGATCTCCAGTACAGCTTTCTTCAGGGCGCGGCGTTCGTGGTCTTCTATTCCACCCTGGGCGTGCCGATCGGCTGGGCGGTCGACCGCTTCGCCCGGCGCTGGATCATCTTCTTCGGGATGATCTTCTGGTCGCTGGCGACGATGGGGAGCGGCGTCTCCCACAACTACGTCCAGCTCATGCTTTCGCGGATCGGGGTGGGGGCAGGGGAGGCGACCTTGCATCCCTCCGTCTATTCGATGCTGAGCGACATGTTCCCGCGCAACCGCCTGACGACGGCGGTGGGCGTCTATTCGGTCGGGGCGTCCATCGGCGGCGCCGTCTCCCTGGTGCTGGGCGGTCTGATCGTCGGCCTCAGCAGCGGCGCCTCGCAGTTCGTGCTGCCTCTGGTGGGGGCGATCAAGCCATGGCAGCTCGTCTTCCTGCTGGCCGGCGCGCCCGGCCTGCTGGCGGCCTCGCTGGTGTTCCTGGTTCGCGAGCCGGCGCGCAAAGGCAAGCTCGCCTCGGCGCCGCGCCAGAGCGCGCCGGCCGCGGGCTCGGTCCTGCAGTTCATGCGCGGCCAGCGCGGCTTCTTCCTCGCCCACTTCGCGGCCTTCAGCGTCTTCGGCGCTGCGGCGACCGGGGTCACCTCCTGGTCGGCGGTCTTCTACATGCGGGTTTTCGGGCTGCCGACCATGCAAGCGGCCCTCAGCCTGGGCGTGGTCACCCTTTTCGCCAGCACCGCCGGCCTGCTGGCCGCCGGCTGGATTCCCGACTGGCTGCTGCGGCGAGGCTTTCGGGACGCCCATCTTCGTTACTACGTGGGCCTGCTGGCGCTCTTCGCGGTCGCCGGCGTGACGGCGACCCTCTCGCACGACCTGATGATCTCCCTGGGGGCGATGGCTGTGACCTACTTCTGCGTCCCTTTCATCCCGGCCGCCGCCGGGGCGTTGCAGATCACCACGCCCAATGAGTTCCGGGGCCAGGTCTCGGCCCTGTTTCTGCTCGTCTACAACATCGTCAGCTGGGGGCTGGGTCCGACCGTGGTCGCCGCGGTCTCGGACCGCCTGCTCTCGGGTCCGAAGTCCATCGGGACGGCGATGGCCCTGACCGTCGCGGTCACCTCGCCGATCGCGATAGCGCTCTTCGCCATGGGGCTGAAGCCCATGCGCAAGGCCGTAGACGCGGCCGCCGCCTGGCAGTCGGATCGATGAGCCGCGCCTTTGTCAGGCGGCTGTCTTACGTCGGCCCCAGGGGAGAGCCGCGGCCGGCGTTCGCCACCTTCGCCCTCGCCGTCGCCGGCGGGGTTTCCAAGAGCAGCGGGGCCAGGAGCGCGTCCAGCGTCGGCCAGGTGAAGGCGCCGCCCCGGGCATAGCGAAGCACGCCGTCGGCCCCGATCACATAGTTGGTCGGCATTCCGCCCAGCAGTCCGTACGGGCCCCGGAGGCTCCGAAACGAGGTGCCGCTGATTCCCGGCGCGCGCCTCGAGGAATCGGGAACGCCCCAGCCGTCCATGTTCACGGGCAGGATCGCCAGCCTGTCGCCTCCCTGACGGCGGGCGTAGTCGGCGAGCAGCGGCAGCTCCTCGCGGCAGGGGCCGCACCAGCTGGCCCAGAAACTCAGCACCGCCACCAGGCCCTTCAGCTCCGAAAGCCTGAGCTTGCGCCCGTCGAGCCCGGTGAGCTCGAACGGAGGCGCCGGCTCGCCCACCACGGGGCGCGCCGCCAGGCCCGGTCCGGCCACGGCGACGAAACCCGCCGCGCCGAGAGCGCCGAGCAGCCGTCTCCTGAGCTTTCGCCGCCCCACCGTCGCCTCCGTGCGCCGCCTCGCCCACAATGGACCCAGCTATGGTTAAGCTTAGTTAACCAAACGCCGCTTTCGCGGCCGGATTCGCCGTTTCCGGCGGCGCCGATCGGCCACAGAACGATCCGCGCGCGTCTTTCTTCGGCGCCCAGCAGCGATTGCCCTCTCCCAATTTCTGTCGGGTTCGGCATATTTGCGGCGAAAGAGGGGCTGGGCTGTCATCATGCAGGGTTGCTTAAGACCATGGACATCCACATCGACGCCCACATCGGCAACCGGCTGCGCCGGCGCCGGATGCTGCTTCGCCTGACCCAACGGCAGTTGGCCGTGGCCATCGGGGTCCGCTTTCAGCAGATCCAGAAATATGAATTCGGGTCCAACAAGATCTCGGCCTCCCGCCTTTGGCTGATCGCCAAGGCTCTGGACGTGCCGGTCGGGTATTTCTTCGAGGGACTGGAGAGCCGTCGCCCGCAGGTGGCGTGACGCGCCGCGCGCCCGTGTGCGGGCCGTAGAAGCGCGCCTGCGGCCAAGCTAGTCTCCCGATTCAGAGATCCGCCAGCCGGTGGGGCGCCCGCCGGGCGGGGAACGAGACGTTGAGGACACCGGCCCGCGATCGGATGCGACGACACAGCTGCGCCATCGTCGGGGGCTGGGCCCTGATCCTGGTCGGAGCGGCCCAGGCCGCGCCGCTGGAGGAGGCGACGCAGGCGCTCCAGGACGGCGACTATTCCACCGCCGTGAAACTCCTCAGCCCGCAGGCCGCTCTCGGGGACGCCCGGGCCCAATCGGTTCTCGGGGCGATCTACTACAACGGCTGGGGCGTGAGCCGCGACTACGGACAGGCGCTCCACTGGTTCAAGGCCGCCGCCGACCAGGGGCTGGCCAGCGCCGAGCGGGCGCTCGGCGTCATGTATGCGAACGGGCAGGGGGTTGAGAGGAGCGACGCGACCGCCGCCGCCTGGTACCGCAAGGCGGCCGTCCAGGGCGAAACGGCCGCCGAGGTCAACCTCGGGCTCATGTACTACAACGGCCAGGGCCTCGCGCGCAGCTACTCGGCCGCCGCCTTCTGGTGCCGCAAGGCCGCCCTGCGGGGAAGCGCCGTCGCCCAGTACAATCTCGGCCTCATGTACGACTCCGGCCAGGGCCTGCCGAAAGACCCGGTCGCGGCGGTCCAGTGGTGGCGCAAGGCGGCCGACCAGGGAGACCCCGACGCCCAGAACAGCCTGGGCGCCGCCTATTTCCTTGGGCGCGGGGCGCCGCGCGACGCGGCGGCCGCCTACAGGTGGTTCAAGCTGACGCTCGTCCACTACCCGCCAGACGACGCCCAGGATCGCCAGGCGGCGCTCAGGAACGCCAGGCTCGCCGCCGGTCGGATGACGGGCGCCCAGGTCGCCCGGGCGGATCGGCTGGTGGCGGCCTGGACCCCGAAGTAGGCGTCGACGGTGGGCGGCCGCCCGCGCCATTCTGCCGCTCGGCCGGCGGGCTCGTCCTGTCACGACAGCTTAGCTGTTCCGTTGTATGAAGATGGCTCGCGCGGCGAGCGGGTCGCGCGGACAACGTCGCGCGGCGGGGCCGCGCGGAGCGCGGGGCCTGGTCGGCGCATGCGCCGACCAGGTTCGCGCAGGTCGCCCGGGGCTACTCCGCCGGCTCGAGCGTGGGCGCCCGGAAGGCCCAGAACTTCGACATCAGGAAGGTGGCGGCGGGCACGATCAGCGCCACCGGAATCAGCGCCTGCCAGAGCGGCCATCCGATCAGATGGGCGCACACGAAGACGATGGCCTGGTTGAGCGCCAGGCCCGCCAGCGAGATGGCGGCGAATTTTGCGAACTGCGGGCCGTGCATGACCGGCCGGCGAAAGGTGAGCAGACTGTTGCCGACGTAGGAGAGGCCGACCGAGGCGGCGTAGCCGGCGATGCTGGCGGCCATCGGGCCGGCGGCGGCCAGCCGCTGGACGGCGAGCGCGGTGGCCACGTGAAGGGCGGTCGCGACCACGCCGACGACGACGAACCAGTTGATCTCGCGCAGGAAGCGGGCGGGCGTCATGCGGGGCGCCGGGCGACGACGAGGATGGAGACGCCGAACGGCAGGGAGGCGCGCCGCAGCCAGGCCAGCTCGGATCCGAACACGGCGCCCAGCAGGCCGTTCACCGGCGCGGTGGGGATCCGGTCGTCATCGGCCGTCTTCGAGCCCGTCGCCAGCTTGGCGAGCCGCACCCCGGCGATGGGCGCGAAGAGCAGGGTGTTGAAGTAGCTGGCCCGCTCCACCCGCAGCCCGGCCGCCTCCGCCAGCCGGCGAAAGCCGCCCAGCCGGTAGCGGCGCTTGTGGTGGTGCAACTCGTCGTGCCGGCTCCACATCCACGGGTAGGCGGGAACCGTGGCGACCAAGCGCCCGCCCGGCTTCAGGAGCGCGGCCAGGGCCGTGAGCGCCGGCCCATCGGCCTCCACGTGCTCGATCACGTCGAAGGCGCAGACGAGGTCGAAGCTCGCGCCGGCGAAGGGCAGGGCGTCCGGCAGCGAGCCGCCCTTGACGCAGACGCCGGTCTTCTCGCCGGCGTAGGCCCTGGACTCGGCGTCGGGCTCCAGGCCCGCCACCTCGCCGAATCGGGCGAGCATCGCAAGGTTGCCGCCCGTGCCGCAGCCGACCTCCAGGATCTTCGCCCGCGCCGGCAGCGATAGGTCGCGGATCAGGCCCGCCAGGATCCGGCGCCGCCCCCGGAACCACCAGTGGTCGGCCTCGATCAGCCGCATCCGGTCATAGATCTGCCGGTCCATCAGTCGTCGAATCCGATCCGTTCGCGGACGACGTAGATCGGCCGGCCCTTCACTTCCTGGTAGAGACGCCCGACGTATTCGCCGAGCACGCCGAAGGCGATCATCTGGATGGCGAACCCCAGGAGGATCGCCACCATCAGCGATGCGTAGCCCGGCACCTCGCGGCCGCGGACCATCACCCAGACGATGAGGGCGACGGCGGCCACCACCGCCAGCACCGCCCCGACGAATCCGAGCGCCGTCCAGATCCGCAAGGGCGCGGTGGAGAAGGAGGTGATCCCGTCCAGGGCGAACCGCCAGAGGCGCAGGTAGCCGAACGAGCTTTCGCCGGCGGCGCGCTGCGGGCGCACGTAGGGCACCCCGATCTGGCGGAAGCCCACCCAGGCGAACAGGCCCTTCATGAACCGGTTTCGCTCCGGTAGCCGCTTCAGCGCCTCCACCACCTGCCGGTCGAGCAGCCGGAAGTCGCCGGCGCTTTCGGGGATGTCGAGGTCGGAGACGTAGTTGAACACCCGGTAGAAGAGGAATGCGGTGGCGCGTTTCAGAGGCGTGTCGCTGCTGCGATCCGAGCGGGCGCCGTAGACGACGTCGTAGCCTTCCTCCCATCGCTTGACGAACTCGGCGATGAGCTCCGGCGGATCCTGCAGGTCGGCGTCGATGGGGACCACCGCATCGCCCCGGGACGCGTCGATGCCGGCGGTGAGCGCCGCCTCCTTGCCGAAGTTGCGGGCCAGCGCCACCACCTTGACCCGCCTATCGCGCATCGCCCGCAGCATCAAGGCGCCCAGCGTGGAATCGCGGCTGCCGTCGTCCACGCAGACGATCTCGACCTCCATGCCAAGACCGCCGATCACGGCGTCGAGGCGGGCGAAGAAGGCGTCCAGCACCTCGGCCTCGTTGTGCATCGGGGTGACGATGGACAGCCGCTTGCCCTCGCGCCGGCGCGGCGCCAGCGCTCTCGCCGCCGGCTCGGCGGCGGCGCCGTCGATGTCAGCTGCCCGGTTCACCTTGGCGGCGCCGCTCCAACCCACAGTGCAGGATCAGCCCTATTTGGTTAAGCAAGCACCCCGCAAGATCGGAGTTGACGCACGCGCGCAAGCAGGCTCGACAGAAGCCCCAGGGGGAGCCTGTCCATTTCGCTCGCCGATGACCATCATCGCCGGCTCAAACGCGCGGCGCGCGTCCGGGTGACGCTCGACGTGGCCGTCGCCGCGCTCGCCGCGGCGACGCTCATCGCGGTGGCCGCCTTCTCACCCCGCGTGTTCATCGACGGCGACACCAACTGGCACGTGGCGGCGGGCCGCTGGATCCTGGATCACCTGACCGTTCCCAAGGTCGACCCCTTCTCCTTCACCTACGCGGGCAGGCCGTGGCTGGCGCACGAGTGGCTGGCCGAGGTTCTGATGGCGCTGGCCTATGCCGCCGCCGGCTGGAGCGGGGTGGTGTTGCTGGTGGGGGCGGCCGCCGGCCTCGCCTACGCCCTCGTCGCGGCCGAGCTGCGCCTGTGGCTGGGGCCGCTCGGGCAGGCGGTCGGCCTGGCCCTGAGCTTCGCCTGTCTCTACGCCTTCCTCTACGCGCGCCCGCACGTCCTCGCCCTGCCGCTGCTGGTGATCTGGACCCGCGCCATGCTTCGCGCGCGCCGCGAGAAGGGACCCCCATCGCTGAAACTGGCGCCGATGATGACGCTATGGGCGAACCTGCACGCCAGCTTCATCTTCGGCTTCGCGGTGTTCGGCGTCTTCGCCCTCGAGGCGCTGATCGGCGCGGCCGGTCGGCGCCGGGCCCTCGTCGGGTGGGGCCTCTTCGGGGCGCTGGCGGCCGGCTTCGCCCTTCTGACCCCGCACGGCCCGGCCGGCTTCGCCTTTCCGTTCAAGGTGCTCTCGATGGCCGTGCTGCCGAACATCCTCGAGTGGCGCGGGGCGAGCTTCGCGGCCCCGACGCTTTTCGAGGGCGCGTTGATGACCATGCTGTTCCTGGGCCTGTGGCGGGGCGTCCGGGTCCCGCCGCTGCGGCTGCTGCTGCTCGCAGGCCTGATTCACATGGCACTGCAGCACGTGCGCCAGCAGGCCGTGCTCGCCGTCCTTGCGCCGCTGCTGCTGGCCGAGCCGTTCGGTCGGGCGCTTGCGCCGGCCAGGGACGGGATGCGACCGGGTGCTTGGTTGACGCTCCGCGAGCTTCGCGAGCTCCTCTGGCGGCCAGCCGCGGCGGCCCTGGCGCTGGTGATCGTCTGCGTCGTGGGGCTGCGGCTCGCCTGGCCGGTCGAACGCCGGGACAACGCCAATGTGCCGGTGAGCGCGCTGGCCCACGTGCCGGCCGACATCCGCCGTCTGCCGGTGTTCAATGAGTACGCCTTCGGCGGCTACCTGATCTTCAGCGGGGTGCGGCCCTACATCGACGGTCGGGCGGACATGTATGGCGACGCCTTCGTGCGCGAGTATCTGGCGGTGCTGGTCGCTCGCCAGCCGGATGTCGATCGCGAATTCGAGCGTTGGGGGATCCGCTGGACCATCCTCAGCCCGCGCGACGCGCTGGTGCGGCTGCTGGACCGCACGCCGGGATGGCGGCGCCCGTACGCCGATCGATGGGCGGTGGTGCAGGTCCTGGGACCTGCGCCGGCTAGTGTCCCGAGTCCGAAGTTCGCTTCAGCGCCTCCCCCGTCGACCGGGCGAACTTCGAGTTCATCACACTAACGAACCAGCAGCTGAAGCCCCTCGTACGCGCACCACGCCCAGGCGATGACTGCGGCGGCGAACAGGGTCCGCTCCAGCGGCCTGCGCCGGTCGGACCTGCGCCGGCCCACCGTGCGGCGGGCCCAGACGCGGCTAGCGCCGTAGTGCTCGGATATCCAGGGGCGGGCCATTGTTCCGGATCGATACGCTTGAGGTTTCGTCGATTCCGCCGTCGCAAGACCTGGGCCGCGGTTGGAACCGCCGGTTACAAGGTCGATCCGAGGCGGCCTCTTCCAGGGCGCGGCGACCGTTGCCCTTCGCGGGCCATGCGGTTCAGGCGAGGCCGATGTATCCTGCCAGCATGTCGGCGCAGGCGTCGGCATATTGGTCGACGTCGTCCGCGCCCCAATCGCCCTCTGCGGCAGACTTGCCGACGCCCTCGAGGGTGAGCGCGATCAGCCGGGCGCAGCGGCGCGTCCGCTCGGAAGGCCCGGTCCCACAGCCTTCGCAGACATACCGCTCGAGCGCCGTGAGAATTTCCTCCTGGTAGCGGCGGCCCGCCGCCGGATCGTTGTGCAGGAGCAGCTCGGCGTCGCGCAGAACGGCGCCCATGGCCGCCATCTCCTCCGCCTCGGACCGGAAGAAGGTCCGGGCGAGCACCCGCAGACGCATCCGATGGCTGAGGGTCTCATCGGCGAGCAGCCTGTGCGCCTCGGCGAGCATGCCCTGCACGGCCTGCTCATGGAGCGCGTGCGCCAAGGCGTGCTTGTTGGGGAAGTACTGGTAGAGCGAGCCCACGCTGACGCCCGCGGCTTCGGCGACGCGCCCCGTGGTGAACCGCAGGGCGCCTTCGTCCTGGAAAACGCGAAGGCTGGCGGCAAGGATGTCCTCACGCATCTGGCGCGAACGCGCCTGACGGGGATGTTTCCTCGGTCGCAGCGGGGGCGCAGTTCTGGACACCGGGCCTTCTCCGGAACGCGAATAAGCGAATGCGAGGTTTCCATCGCATAATTCCTGCGTGCGATCACGCAGGGGATGAGCATGGCGAAGGCGGCGTGCGCGGGCGAGATGGCGCGCGATGCGAGGAAGATGGCGCGCGCTGCCCGGAGCCCTAGGCGCGGCGGCCTCGACTGCGGCGGCCGGCCGGGCGCCTTTAGGCCGAAGGTTGATCACGCCAAGTGCGAAGGCAAGGGGGTTTGCGTCGCTGTCTGCCCGTACGGCGTCTTCGAAGTAGGCCCGATCGGGGAAGCGGACTTCCGCGCGTTGCCCTGGCTCTTGCGGCTGAAGCTCACGATCCGCGGACGGCGCACGGCGAGGACGCCCCTGGCGGACGCCTGCCGCGCCTGCGGACTGTGCGTTGCCGCCTGCCCGGAGCGCGCCATCGCCCTGATCGAGACCGCCCAGTGAACGGCCACCTTCGCATCACCCGCGTCGTCAACGCTTGTGTGCTGCTGCAATTCGGTGACGAGGCGGTGCTGACCGATCCGTTCATGAGCAAGCATCGGTGGATTCGGTTCAACGAACCCATAGGGCTTTCGGCGAGCGATCTTCCAAGGCTCGCCGCGATTCTCGGTGGCCATGGAGTGTTCGACCACTGGTGGCCGGCTTCGCTGGCGACCTATCGGCATAAGTCCGAAACGCCTTGCTACGTGGCGACACGCGGCATGGCCCGTTCGGGCGGCTCGGCCGGCTTCGCGAACATCGAAGTCGTGGGTTGGGGCGCACGTCGCGCGCCTTCGGCCGGGCTCTCGCTGGAGGTCGTGTGCGCAGGACGCCGCCTCGGCTGGCGCGCCAACTCCTATGTCATCGCTTCGCCCGCGGCGCGCGTGTTCATCGGGACAGAGGCTCTGGAACTAGCTCCGCTGCGCCACTATGGCATGACGCATCAGCCGGTAGATGTCGCGCTCTTGCCGATCGACGGCGCGGCCGTCGTGGGCAAGCGGTTGGTGATGACCCTGGAGGAGGCGATCGAGGGCGCCCGCGTGCTCGGCGCGAAGACCCTCGTGCCGATTCACTATTCCCTAAAGCCCTTCGGGCCGCTGACGGCGCGCATCGATCCGCTCCCGAGAAGCCTGGAGGCGGACGGATTGAAAGTCCTGCGGCTCGCCACCGGATCCCCTTGGGACTGGGGCTAAGATCGCCGGCGCTGCGGGGTCAGAGACCTGCGGGGCCGTGACCCGCGTTCACGCTAACGTCAAGGTCGGCCGGTGTTCGCGCGCAGGGCGTAAATTGACAAGCGCGGCGCTCGGCGCGAGCCTTCCCGGGATATGGCCTTCCGCCGTTCGAGCGCGAGGCCGGGGAGGCGGGCGATGCGGCCGTTGCGGTTGGCGACCCTGTCGGTGGCGATGGCGCTCGGCGCGGGCGCGGCCGGGGCCAGCGTCACGGTGCTCGGCAACGGCCTCGCGTCGGCCTGTTGGCAGGCGGCGGTGCGCGAGCGCGCCGACCTGGAGGCCATGCAGGCCTGCGATCTTTCGCTTCAGAACGAGACCCTTTCCAGACACGACCTCGCCGGCACCCACATCAACCGAGGGGTTTTGGAGATGGTGCAGGGCAAGTACGAGGCGGCGCGGTCGGACTTCGACCGGGCGATCGGCCTGGAGCCCAATCTCGGCGAGGCCTGGGCCGATCGCGGGGCGGTGAACCTCGGGGAGTCGCGCTACCAGGATGCGGTCGCCGACCTCACCAAGGCGCTGAGCCTCGGCACCGAGGCTCCGGAGAAGGCCTATTTCAACCGCGCCCTCGCCTATGAGGCGATGGACGACGAGAAGTCCGCCTATTTCGACTTCCTGCAGGCCGAGACCCTGGCGCCGAACTGGCCGCTTCCGAAGAAGGAGCTGCTGCGCTTCACGGTCACACGCCGATAAGCGGGGGGTTCAGTCGAACAGCTTGGCCGCCGCGGGCGACAGGCCGGTCTTCAGCCGTTGCAGCTCCCAATAGGCGCCGGCCTGGGCCGCGCTGCTGAAGGCCCAGAGGGGGAGGCCGGCCAGATCGAGGGTCCAGGCCGGGGGCTCCACGAAGCCCGCCAGCGCCAGCAGCAGGGCGCCCAGGAGGGCAAGCCCGAGAATCCCCAGTTGCAGCGCCAGCGCCAGGGTGGCGAGCGTCCAGCGGTGGCCGCGGGTGAGGTCGAGGCTGCGCCCGAGGCTGGCGGCGCCCGTGGCGCCCTCGGCCACCGCCACCGCCAGGGCCGGGAACCAGAGCGCCAGCCAGAACGCCCCGGCCACGGAGAAGAGCACGGAGGCGCCGGGGTTCAGCGGGCCCAGCCATTCGGGCGGAAGCAGGACCTGCGCAAGCCCCGGCAGGTTCTCCACCAGGTCGATGGCCAGCACCGCCCCCGCCAATCTCGCGACGCCCTTCGGACCGCCGAACGGCAGGCTTCGGCCAGCCAGGCGGCGCACCGCCACCCACACGACCGCCCCGTCGGCGAGGGCGAAGGGGACGATCCCGGCCACCCAGGGCAACGCCGCCGCCGTCGGACGAGCGGCGATCACCGCTCCCATACGCGCCGAGAGCCAGTCCTCGGCCGCGACGCCCGGGCCGTGAACCAGGATGGCCAGTCCCATGAGCGCCAGAAAGTCGCTCCGGAACACCTGCGCGCTGTGGCCCAGGAGACGGCGGAGGCTGAGGCGCGCGAGCGGGGGAGTGACGGTCATCGGATCGAACAGGGCTGCGGTCCTTGCTTAGACGCGATGCGCGCCTCGCGTCCATGTCCCGGGTTGCGGAAGCCTTCTGCGCCGGCCGTGGCTTGACCCCGTCCGCGCCACGGGTAGTCTCACACCGTTCTCCGGGGTGTCCCGCGCGAGGGACTGAGAGGCTGCTGAGGCGGCGACCCGCCGAACCTGATCCGGGTCATGCCGGCGAAGGGAGGGAACGCGGACGGGGCGTCCGCAAAACCGACCAAAGCCCCGGCCTGGCCCTCCACCTGGAGGCGCCCGCCATGAACGTCCAATCCCCGATCGCCACGGCCATCCCCACCGGGGAGCGGCCAGGATCGCGCAAGGTCTATCAGAGCGGCCGGCTGCACCCCTGCCTGCGGGTGCCCTTCCGGGAGGTGGCGGTGCATCCGTCAGCCGGCGAGCCGGCGCTGACGCTCTACGACCCATCGGGCCCCTACACCGATCCGGCCGCCGCCATCGACATCGCCAGGGGCCTCGAGCGCGCCCGCGAGGCCTGGGTCCTGGCCCGGGGCGACGTGGAGGAGATCGCGGCCCGCGCGGTCAGGCCCGAGGACAACGGCCACGCCCGCGGGCGGCGCCTCGCGCCGGAGTTCAAGTCCGACCGCCGGCCGCTCAGGGCCAAGGCGGGCAAGGCGGTGACCCAGCTCGAATACGCCCGCGCCGGCATCGTCACCGCCGAGATGGAGTTCGTGGCCATCCGCGAGAACCTGCGGCGCGAGGCGGGCCAGCCCTTTATCCGCGACGGGGAGGACTTCGGCGCCGCGATCCCGGACTTCGTGACGCCGGAGTTCGTGCGCGACGAGGTGGCGCGCGGGCGGGCGATCATCCCGGCCAACATCAACCACGGCGAGCTGGAGCCCATGGCCATCGGCCGCAACTTCCTCGTCAAGGTGAACGCCAACATCGGCAACTCGGCGGTGCTCTCCCAGGTGGAGGACGAGGTCGACAAGATGGTCTGGGCGATCCGATGCGGCGCCGACACCATCATGGACCTCTCCACGGGCCGGAACATCCACAACATCCGCGAATGGATCCTGCGCAACTGCCCGACGCCGCTCGGCACCGTGCCGATCTACCAGGCGCTGGAGAAGGTGGGCGGGGTGGCCGAGGATCTTACCTGGGAGGTCTTCCGCGACACCCTGGTCGAGCAGGCCGAGCAGGGTGTGGACTATTTCACCATCCACGCCGGGGTGCGGCTTCCCTACATCCCGCTGACCGCCAGGCGCGTCACCGGCATCGTCTCGCGCGGCGGCTCGATCATGGCCAAGTGGTGCCTCGCCCACCACCGCGAGAGCTTCCTCTACGAGCGGTTCGAGGACATCTGCGAGATCATGCGGGCCTATGACGTCTCCTTCTCCCTGGGGGATGGCCTTCGCCCGGGCTCGATCGCCGACGCCAACGACGCGGCCCAGTTCGCCGAGCTGGAGACCTTGGGCGAGCTCACGAAGGTGGCATGGAAGCACGGGGTGCAGGTGATGATCGAGGGCCCGGGGCACGTGCCCATGCACAAGATCAAGGCCAACATGGACAAGCAGCTGGCCGCCTGCCACGAGGCGCCCTTCTACACCCTGGGGCCGCTCACCACCGACGTCGCCCCCGGCTACGACCACATCACCAGCGCCATCGGCGCGGCGATGATCGGCTGGTTCGGCACCGCCATGCTCTGCTACGTGACCCCCAAGGAGCATCTCGGCCTGCCGGATCGCGAGGACGTCAAGCAGGGGGTGATGGCCTACAAGATCGCCGCCCACGCCGCCGACCTCGCCAAGGGCCACCCCTCGGCCAGGGCCTGGGACGACGCCCTCTCCCGGGCGCGGTTCGAGTTCCGCTGGGAAGACCAGTTCAACCTCGGCCTCGATCCGGAGACCGCCCGCGAGTACCACGACGAGACCTTGCCCAAGGAGGCCCACAAGGTCGCCCACTTCTGCTCCATGTGCGGGCCGAAGTTCTGCTCGATGAAGATCAGCCAGGAGATCCGCGAGGCGGCGGGGGCCCAGAACCACGTGGAGAGCGAGGTGGCCGCCGGCCTCGCCGAGATGGCCGAGAAGTTCAAGGAGAGCGGCGGCGAGATCTACGTGGAGACGCCGGCCTAGCGGCGAACGCGGCCCCCGCCTGGCGCCCCGCGCCCCGCGCCGCCTTGACCTGGCGGCCCGGCGCTCGGCAAGCTGGGCGCGCGGCGGGAGTCCATCCTTTGAGTTTGGCGGAGCGGCTAGGGCGCGAGTTTAAGTTCGTGAGCGCCCTCATCCGGACGCTCGCCCGGGTCGCCTCGATCGCCCCCGATTCGCCCCGCCTCCTCACCGACGACCTGGAGGCCGCCGTCGACCGCTGGCGCGAGCGCCCGGCGATCAGTTTCGAGGGGGAGACCCTCACCTACGGGGCCATGGACGCGCTCGCCAACCGCTACGCCCACTGGGCCGAGCAGGCGCGGGTGCTCAGGGGCGAGACGGTGGCGCTCTTGATGCCCAACCGGCTCGACTACCTTCCGATCTGGTATGGCCTTTCCAAGGTCGGGGTGGCCACCGCGCTCATCAACAACCAGCTGGGCGGCGAGGCGCTTGCCCACTGCCTCAACATCTCCGGCGCCGCCCACTGCCTGGTGGACGAGGAGACCGGGCCCCTTTTCGAGGAGGCGCGCAAGCATCTCGCCCATCCGATGCAGGAGTGGACGCTGGGCGAGCCGCGCGGCGAGCAGCATGGGCTGGGCGCGATCCTCAAGAGCTGCAACGCCCTTCGGCCGGACCGCTCGCGCCGGGAGGGCCTGACCGCCAAGGACACCGCCCTCTACATCTACACGAGCGGCACCACGGGCCTGCCCAAGGCGGCGCGGATCGCCCACATGCGGGCCCAGCTCTACATGCGCGGCTTCGCCGCCGCCACCGAGGCCAGGGCCGACGACCGCATCTACGTGACCCTGCCGCTCTACCACGCCACCGGCGGGCTTTGCGCGGTCGGCGCGGCGCTGCTGAACGGCGGCTCGGTGGTGCTCAAGCGGCGCTTCTCGGGCAGTCACTTCTGGTCGGACGTCGCCGGCGAGGGCTGCACCATGTTCGTCTACATCGGCGAGCTGTGCCGCTATCTCGGCAACGCCCCCGAGGTTCCGCAGGAGCGCGCGCACAAGCTGCGGCTCGCCTTCGGCAACGGCCTGCGTCCCGACGTCTGGGAAAAGCTCACCGATCGGTTCGCCGTGCCCCGGGTGCTGGAGTTCTACGGCTCCACGGAGGGCAACGTTTCGATGTTCAACTTCGACGGCAAGCTCGGCGCGGTGGGGAGGGCGCCGCGCTACCTGCGGCCGCTCTTCAACGTGCGGCTGGTCAAATTCGACGTCGAGGCCGAGGCCCCAGTGCGTGGCCGCGACGGACGCTGCCTCGAGGCGGAGGCGGGCGAGGCGGGCGAATGCGTCGGCCAGATCAAGGGCGATGCGCGCACCGCCTACGTCGGCTACGCCGACCGTCAGGCGAGCCAGAAGAAGGTCCTGCATGACGTCTTCCGGCGCGGCGATTCCTGGTTCCTCACCGGCGACCTGCTGCGCCAGGACCTCGAGGGCTACTTCTATTTCGTCGACCGGGTCGGAGACACCTTCCGCTGGAAGGGCGAGAACGTGGCCACCAGCGAGGTGGCGGGGGTTCTGGCCGGCGCGCCGGGCGTCCGGGAGGCCAACGTCTACGGCGTGAAGGTGAGCGACCTGGACGGCCGGGCCGGGATGGCCGGGCTGGTGGTGGGCGAGGGCTTCGATCCGGCCGCCTTCCATCAATTCGTGGGCGAGCGCCTGCCGGCCTACGCCCAACCGGTATTCGTGCGCCTGCTGCCGCAGATCGCCGTCACCGGCACCTTCAAATACCGCAAGCTCGACCTGGTCGCCGAAGGCTTCGATCCGGCGAAGGTGCGCGATCCGCTCTATGTTCGGGGGCCCAAGTCTTACCAGAAGCTTACCCGCCCCCTGTACGCCAAGATCCTGTCCGGCGAGGCGAGGCTGTAGCGCCGCCCCCACGGCCCCGTCCCGGCCGAAGGATTCCTTCGCTTCTCGCGCGATCGGCCGGGTGGCCGATCGCCCAAGGATAGGTTACAGCGTAGCTTGGCCGTGCGGGACCTGCCGCATGAGATCAATGGGAGACCTTCTGGATGAACCTTTCGCTTCGCATGGCGCTCGGCCTGGCCGCCACCGCTTCCCTGGCCTTGGCCGCCCAGGCTCATGCTGCGGACGCGGGCGGCGTGAAGGCCGGCGTCCTCACCTGCAACGTCGGCAGCGGCTGGGGCCTCATCTTCGGCTCGACCCGCGACGTCAACTGCACCTACACCGCCGCCGACAATCACACCGAGAACTACGTCGGCAAGATCAACAAGTACGGCGTCGACATCGGCTACCAGCACGCCGGCATCATGGCCTGGGCCGTGCTCGCCCCGAGCGCCAACGTCGCGCCCGGCGCCCTTGCGGGCAACTACGGCGGCGTGACCGCCGGCGCCTCCGCTGGCGTGGGCGCCAACGCCAACGCCCTGGTGGGTGGCAACGACAAGACCATCTCGCTGCAGCCTCTGAGTGTGGAAGGCGCGGTGGGAGTCAACGTGGCCGCCGGCGTCGCCTCGCTGGAGCTCAGCAAGGCCTCCTAAGTCTGACCGGCCGGCGGTTCCTGGAGCGGAGCCGCCGGCCGGGTCAGCTCGTGCAGGACGACCGCGCTGGCGGCGGCGACGTTGAGGGAATCCCACCCCGGCGCCATGGGGATCGCCACCGTGCGGGATCGGCTCAGGATCGTGTCCGGAAGGCCAGGTCCCTCCGCGCCCAACAGGATCGCCGTCCTCGCCGGTCGTGCGAGACCGGCCGTCGGGGCCTGGCCTCTGGGCGTCAGGGCGAGCGCCGTGAAGCCGGCGGCCGCCAGGGTCGCCAGCGGATCCTCTCCGGCGGCCAGCCTAGCGAAGGGAACCGCCAGGGACGCGCCCGCCGAGACCCGGATGGCCTTGCGGTAGAGCGGGTCGCAGCAGGCCGCGTCGAGCACCACCGCCCCGGCGCCGAAGGCGGCGGCGTTGCGGAAGAGTCCGCCCATGTTGTCATGGTTGGACACCCCCAGCAGAACCAGGGCCAGGGCGGGCGGAGCGAGCGCGGCCAGCAGCGTCTGCGCGCCCGGCTCGGGCGGGCGAAGCCCAAGGGCCAGCACCCCGCGATGGATGGGAAAGCCGACGATGGCGTCCATCACGGCCTGGGCCGCGACATAGACGGGAACCCCGGGCGGCGCCGCCTCGATCAACGGCCCCAGCCGCGAAAGCCGCTTCTGCGCGATCAGCAGTGAGAGGGGCCGGCAGCGGCTTGCCGGACCGATCAGGATCCTCAGCACCACCTCGCCCTCGGCGATGAAGACGCCGTCCCTGCCGGCGAGGTCGCGCTCGCGCAGCCGGACGTAGGGCGCGATCCTGGGATCGTCCGGGTCGTCGATCCGGACGATGGCGGCGCCGGCGGTCAGTTGACCTCCTGCTTCTTCGGCGCCGCCGGCGGCAAGGGAGCCACCGGAACGCCGTCCTCCACCAGGGCCTTCACCTCGGCGGCCGAGGCCTCGCCGTAGATCCCGCGCTCCTCGGCCTTGCCCTCGTGGATCGCCCGGGCCTCCTTGGCGAAGCCGTCACCGACATAGTCGAACGTCTCCTCCACGTGCCGGCGGACCTGGGTCATGGCCTCCATCATCATCCGCCGTTTGGCAGCCTCCGGGTCGGCGGCCCGGCGCTTGGTCCCCGCGACGGCCGGGGCCATGATCTGTTTGCGCACCGCCTTGGAGCCGCAGATCGGGCATTCCAGCAGGCCGCCGCCGGCCTGCGAGTCGAAGTCATCGGAGGATCCGAACCAGCCTTCGAAGGCGTGCTCGTGCTCGCAGGCGAGGGCGTAACGGATCATGGGCCTGCGAACGCCCGCTCGTTGAGGAGGGCCGGGATCGCCGCCCGCGCCCTTGCGACCTCCGCGAGATCGAGCTCGACAATCAGGGCCGCCGGCTTGTCGTGGTCGGCCCGGGCGATCACGTCGCCCCAGGGGCCCACGGCCATGGACCGTCCCCAGGTCGCCCGGCCGTCGGCGTGCGCGCCGCCCTGGGCCGGGGCCAGCACGAAGGCGCCGGTCTCGATGGCCCGCGCCCTCAGCAGGATTTCCCAGTGCTTCTCGCCGGTGGGCCGGGTGAAGGCCGACGGCACGGTCAGGATCTCGGCGCCCGCGCGGGCCAGGGCCCGATGGAGGGCGGGGAATCGCAGGTCGTAGCAGACGGTGAGCCCGAGCGTCGCGCCGGTCGCCTCGGCCGTGACCGCCCGCTCGCCCGGCTCGTAGACGGCCGACTCGCGATGGCGCTCGCCGGTCGGCAGGTCGACGTCGAACATGTGCAGCTTGTCGTAGGCGGCGGCGACCTCGCCCTGCGGCGTGATCAGCAGCGAACGGTTGGCCGCCTTGCCGTCGGGCCGCCGGACCAGGGCCGAGCCGATCAGGAGCCAGACCGACAGCTCGCGCGCCAGGGCCCGAAGCCCGATCACCGCCAGATCCGCTTCGGGGGTCGCCAGCCGCGCGAAGAGCTTGGCCTTGTCCCGCTCGAGGATGTTGCTCCCCTCGGGTGTCAGGATCAGCGATGCGCCCGCCGCAGCGGCCTCGCGCACCAGCGGCTCGGCCTGGGCGAGAGCGGCGGCTTGCTCGTTCGGGGTGCGCAGCTGGACGAGGCCGACCTTCAGCATCAGGCGGCCGCCAGCAGGGCGTCGAGCTCGCCGGCGTGCTCGAGCGCCATCATGTCGTCGCAGCCGCCGATATGGCGCTCGCCGATGAAGATCTGCGGAAAGGTGCTGCGGCCCGATCGGCGCATCATCTCCTGGCGCTTCTCGGGATCCATCCCGGCCTCGATCTCCGTGAAGGGGACGCCCTTGCGCTTAAGCAACGCCACGGCCGAGGAGCAATAGCCGCAGAAGGGGCGAGTATAGATGACGACGTTCGGCATAATGTCCAAAATCCGTAACTGGGCCGTCATATAGGACGCGAATCGGTTTCTTTCACCCGCGCCACCGCCGCCAGGTCCACGCGCGCCGCGCCCGCCGCCTTCAGAACCCGCGCGCAGGCTTCGGCCGTCGCCCCGGTGGTGAAGACGTCGTCCACCAGCACCAGTCGCCGGCCCTCGATCCTGGGGCGTAGACGCGCGGGGCTCGCGAAGGCGGCGGCGACGTTGCGTCGGCGGCCGGCAGCCGACCGGCCGCCCTGGATGGGAGTGTGGCGGGTGCGGACGACGGCGCCGGGGAGGTAGGCGAGGCCAGTGAGGCGCGCCAGGGGCCTGGCGATCTCGGCCGCCTGGTTGAACCGGCGGGCGACGAGACGCCAGGGGTGCAGAGGCACCGGGACAATGGCGTCCGCATCCTCGAACAGGTCGCGCGCCGCGCGGGCTAGCCAGGGAACGAAGAGGGCGGCCAGATCCGTCCGGTCGGCGTGCTTGAGCTTCAGGATGAGGTCGCGGGAGTGCTCGTCGTAGAGCACCGCCGCGCGGGCGCGGTCGAAGGCGCGGCGGCGCGCCAGGCACGCGGGGCAGCGCGCCGCTTCGCCCTGGTCGTGCTCCATCGCCGCGCCGCAGCCGTCGCACACGGGCGCTTCCAGGAAGGTGATCCGCCGCCAGGCGTCGGCGGTCAGGCCGGGGGTCTGAACGGCGCCGTCCTGCGCCGTCCCATCGAGGGCGAGGGGCGGAAGCACCGCGTCCAGCGACGCCCGCAGCCATCCGCGCGCAGTCCAGACCGCGCTCCGAAGGGTTTCCGCCAGCTCCACCGCGCTCCCCAAGCTCCGCCGCCGGCGATTTTGCATGAAACCGGCGGGGGGAGTAGCTGAAGACCCCTGATGAGCGATCCTCCGCGGCTTTTCGACCGGACCTTGCACCGGCGGCGGCTCGACCGCGCGGCCCGCGGCTTCGCGCGCGCCGACTTTCTGAAACGGCGGGCGAGCGAGGATATCGTTCAGCGGCTCGAGGCGATCCGGCGAAGCTTCCCGCTGGCGGCCGAGCTCGGGGCCCGCGACGGCGCCTTGGCGGCCGCCCTGGCGAGGAGCGAAGCGGCGGCCAAGGTGGGGCTGCTGGCCGAGGCCGACCTTTCGGAGGCGATGCTGAGGGGCCGTCCAGGCGTGCGGCTCGTGGCCGACGAAGAGCGCCTCCCGTTCGCCCCCGAAAGCCTCGACCTGATCGTCTCGGCCCTGGCGCTGCACTGGACCAATGACCTCGTGGGGGCGCTCATCCAGATCCGCCGCGCGCTCAAGCCGGACGGCCTCTTCCTCGGGGCGCTGCTCGGCGGGGCCACGCTCACCGAGCTGCGACAGGCCCTGACCGCGGCCGAGCTCGATCTGTTCGGCGGGGCCGGACCCCGGGTCTCCCCCTTCGCCGACGCCTATGACGCCGCCGGTCTCCTGCAGCGGGCGGGCTTCGCCATGCCGGTGGCCGACGTGGACCGGGTCGGCGTCCGCTACGCCGACGCCCTGGCGCTCATGGGCGACCTGCGGGCCATGGGAGAGACGAACGTCCTCCTCGATGGGACCGGCCGGCCCCTCACCCGGGAGCTGATCGTGCGCACCGGCGAGATCTACGCCGAGCGCTTTTCGGGTCCCGACGGACGCATCCTCGCCACCTTCGAGATCATCACCCTCACCGGCTGGGCCCCGCATCCGGACCAGCCGAAACCGCTACGGCCGGGGTCGGCGCGGACGCGCCTCGCCGACGCGCTCGGCGCCCAGGAACGCTCGGCGGGCGAGAAGGCCGGACCGCAAAGGCCGGACGCTGAGCCTTGAGTCAGCGAACCGCGCCGCCGACCGCGGCGCCGATGGTCGTGTACATGGCGTTCTCGTTGCCCGCGAAGAGCGAGACCCCGCCGATGATCGCCAGAAAAATGCAGGCGACGATCAGGCCATATTCCACCGCCGTGGCGCCGCTCTCGGAGGCCAGGAACGCCCTCAGAGGAAGTCGCAGAGCCACGCCGCCAGCGGCGCGTCCGCGGGCGGCATCGGATGGTCCTTGAGCTTCTGCGGTCTTACCCATGCGATGGCCTCGTGTTCGCGAGCCGCAACCAGCCCTTCCCAGCGTCGACACAGGTAAAGTGGCATGAGCAGGTGAAACGATTCGTAACCGTGACTGGTAAAAACGAAGGGGGCGAGGCAGGCCTCGGCGACCTTAATTCCAAGCTCTTCGTGCAGTTCGCGGATGAGGCAGCTCTCAGGGGTTTCACCGGGATTAAGCTTACCGCCCGGGAACTCCCATAACCCTTCCAGCGATTTACCACGCGGCCGCTTGGCGATGAGGACCCGTCCGTCGGCGTCCACGAGCGCGGCGGCGGCCACCAGCAGGAGAGGCTTCCCGGTCAGCTTCGATAATCCCCGTTGATCGACACGTAGCCGTGGGTGAGGTCGCAGGTCCACATCGTCGCCGACCCCCGGCCGACGCCTACGTCCACGCCGACCTCCAGTTCCTTGTGCTTCATGTAGGCGCTCATCCTCGCCTCGGAGTAGTCGTCGGCGATCCGCCCGTCGCGGGCGGCGAAGAGCTCGCCGAACCGGATGCTGATCCGCTCGCGGTTGATCGGCTCGTCGGCGCGGCCGACCGCCATGACGATCCGGCCCCAGTTGGCGTCCTCGCCGGCGAAGGCGGTCTTGACCAGCGGGCTCTCGGCCACCGTGCGGGCGATCTTGCGGGCCGAGGCCGCCGAGGCCGCCCCGGTGACGCTGATCTTCACGAACTTGGTCGCGCCCTCGCCATCGCGGACCAGCTGAAGGGCGAGGTCGAGGAGCACGGCTTCGAGCTTGGCGCGGAAGTCGGCGAGCCGCGCGTCCCCGGCGCGGCTGATCCGGGGCGCGGCCGCCTGGCCGGTGGCGAAGAGCAGCAGGGTGTCGTTGGTGGAGCGGTCCCCATCGACCGTGACGCTGTTGAAGCTGGTGCGGACGTAAAGCTGGGCCAGCGCCTGCAGCGCCGCTGGGGCGATGGCCGCGTCGGTGGCGACGAAGGCCAGCATGGTGGCCATGTCGGGGGCGATCATTCCCGAGCCCTTGGCGATCCCGGCGATCCGCACGGGAGCGCCGTCGATCTCGGCCGTTGCGGTCGCGCCCTTGGGGAAAGTGTCGGTGGTCATGATGCCCCGGGCCGCCTCGGCCCAGCCGACGGGGCTGAGGCGATGGGCGATCTCGGGCAGCCTGCCGGTGATCTTGGCGTCGGGCAGGAGCTGGCCGATGACACCGGTGGAGGCGAGCATGACCTCGCGCTGGCGGCAGTCCAGCCGCTTGGCGACCGCCGAGGCCACCCGGCGCGCGGCGTCGGCGCCCGGCTTGCCGGTGAAGGAATTGGCGCAGCCGGCGTTGACCACCAGCGCCCTGATGTTCCGCCCGCCCGTGGCTTCCAGCTGGCGCTTGCACCAGTCCACCGGCGCCGATCCCACCCCGTGGCGGGTGAAGACGCCCGCGCAGGTGGTCCCCTCGGCGAAGGCCATCAAGATCACGTCGTCGCGCTCGTGCCGGTAGAGGCCGGCGCGGCCGGCGGCCACCTCCACGCCGGCCACCGGGGAAATGTCCGGAAACGGGACGGCGTTGGGCGAAATCGCCAAGCCGGGCTTGCCCGCCCCGGTCGGCGGCGGCTCGGGTCCGAACTGCCGATGCTGGCGGTCGGCGCGCCGCAGCGCAGCGCTCTTCCAGGCGCTCCTCAAGGGATCGAGGGCGCGTTCGAGCGTCTGGCCGACGATTTCCGCCGGCCCGGGCGGTTGGGGCTTCACAGGGCGGCGGGTCATGGCGTGGCCTTTGTCATGGCGGTGTTGGCGGCTGGGGCGGGGGCCCCCGACGCCGGCGGCGGCGCCGAGGCGGGTTCGGTCGGCGCGCCCGGCACGTCCGGAGGCGGGGCGATCAGGGTCGCGATCTTGGCCTGGCTGCGCAGCTTCAGCACCAGATCCTTCACCCGATCGTAGGTGAGGAACCGGATGATCTGCGGGCGCGCGCTCTCGAAGGTGGGGGCCGGCTCCGGACCGCGGGCGTCGACCTTCAGCACCGCCCAGCCCTGATCCAGCCGCACCGGCCCGACCACCTGGCCCGCCTTGGCCCCCTTCACCGCCGTGGCGAGGGCCTCGGGAAGGGTGTCGGTGGTCGTCGTCCCGAGGTCGCCGCCCTTGAAGCGGGTGGCGTCGTCCCTCGAGCGCTCCATGGCCAGGGCGTCGAAGGCCGAACCCTCGGCGATGAGCTTCTTCACCTGCTCGGCCTCCGCCTGGCTCGCCAGCACGATCTGGCGCAGATGGATCTCCTCGGCGGGCGTCTGGTTGCGCAGGAACTCCTGGTAGAGGGCGGCCTCGGCTTCGGGGCTGAGCGCCTGGCCCACGACGTTGTCCACCAGCAGATCCTCCAGCGCCCGGTCGCGGGCGGCGGCGAGGCGGCGTTGGGCGGCCGGGTCCTTGTCGAGCTTGCGCTTCACCGCCTCGGCCGCCAGCACCTTGGTGTCGATCACCTCGTCGAGCACCTGGCGGAAGAGGTCGGACGTCTGATCGAGCGGGTCGCCCGGGCCGATCAAGCCCTCGGCCACCGCCTCGCGCTTCACGTCCGAGGCCCACACCACCTCGCCATTGATCCTGGCCACCGCCGCGTCTCCGGGCTGCGGCGGACGCTGCGCGACCGGCTCGGGGCTGCAGGCCGCCGTCGTCAGGGCGAGCGCGACGCCGGCGAGCAGCGCTGCTGCGGCCGTTCCCCTGTCCGTCCTCGCCGCCGAAGGTCTCACGATCCCGCGCATGGTCGCGAATGGACGGCGCGTCAAGTTCGGCCAGGTCCGCGCCGAAGGGGTTGCGCACGCCCTCCGCGCCTCGCTAGACGATTAGGGAGCGCGCCCGGCCTAGGGGCGCCCCATCGCGAGCGGGCGGGCGCCCGCCCGCAGAGGAGGCAAGGCCATGAACGATGTCGCCGAGCAAGGCAAGCCGAAGGGCGGATACGGCATCCTCACCGACGAGGGCATCGAACGCCTGAAGAAGCGGATCGGCATCCAGGTCAACCGGGCCACCGTTCCGCACAACTTCGAGGTCACCTGGGACGGCTCGCGGCACTTCGCCAACGGCTACGGCGACGACAATCCGCTATGGTGCGATCCCGAATACGGCAAGAAGACCCGTTGGGGCGGCCTCATCGCGCCTCCCAACTTCCTCTACACCATGGGCGAGGGCGACGCGCCGCCGCTGTCGGCGGAGACCAAGGCGCTTTTGAAGGGCGACCCGCTGGTCGGCCTCGGCTCCTACCAGGCGGTGATGGAGTTCGAGTACTGGCGGCCCCTGAAGGTCGGCGACCGGCTGAAGGAGCGCAACGCCCTGATCGGCGTGCAGGTGAACGACAACAGCAAGTTCTCCGGCCGCACGGTCGCGGAGATCAAGGGCTTCATCTACCGCAACCAGAACGAAGAGCTCACCGCCATCCGGCGGGGGACCTGGATCCGGGCCGAACGGCACGCCTCGGCCGAGCGGAAGAAGGAATACGAGCTCCCCTCGCCCTACACCCCCGAGCAGCTTGCCGAGATCGACGCGGCCTACGAGGCCGAGACGATCCGCGGGGCCGACACCCTCTATTTCGAGGACGTGACGGTGGGGCAATCCATTCCGACCATCGTGCGCGGCCCACTGCGCCGCAGCGACATCGTCGTCTGGCACGTGGGCTGGGGGATGCAGCTCACCCCGCCCGGCGCCTTCAAAGTCTCCTACAAGACCCGCCGGAAGGTGCCCGGGCTCTTCACCCCCAACGCCCTCAACGTCCCGGACACCGTGCAGCGCCTGCACTGGGAGAAGGAATGGGCCAACCAGCTCGGCATCCCGATCAGCTACGACTACGGCGGCCTGCGCGAGACGTTCCTGACCAACATCCTCACCAACTGGATCGGCGACGAGGGCTGGCTCTGGAAGCTCTCCTGCCAGCACCGCAAGTTCGTCTACGAAGGCGACACCTACTGGATGAAGGGCAAGGTGACCGACAAGAAGCTCACCGAGGTGGGCGGCGAGGTGAGCCTCGACGTCTGGGTCGAGAACCAGCACGGCACCATCACCTCGCCCGGGAACGCGGTGGTCCTGCTGCCGACCCGCCAGGCTCCGGTGACCTTGCCGAAGCCCGCGGTGTCCGAAATCGACGCCATGTTCGCCCACGAGGTGGCCCGCTACCGGCAGGACTAGGGCGCGACGGCCGCCGTAACGCCTCACCCTCCCATTGCTCCGCAATGGGCCCCTCCCTCTCCCTCCAGGAGAGGTGTTCGATGCAGCGCCCTCACCTTGCCTCTCCCGGAGGGTGAGGGGTTGTGGCGCCGCCCTACCGACGCTCAGGCGCCCTTGAACACCGGCGTGCGCTTCTCCAGCAGCGCGCTCACGCCCTCGGCGTGGTCCTCGGTGAGGTGGGAGATCGCCTGGGCGGCGGCCGACATTTCCAGCAGGGTCTCGTAGGAGGTGGACTGGGCGTGCTTCAGGAGCGCCTTGGCGATCCGAAGCGCGTGCGGGGGCTGCTCGGAGATCCGGTTGGCGAGCGCCAGGGCCTCGTCCATCAGCGACTCGGCGGGGACCACCCGGTTGACCAGCCCCCAGGCGGCGGCGGTCTGGGCGTCGATCACGTTGGCGCTGAACAGCATCTCGCTGGCGCGGCTCATCCCAACCACCCGCGGCAGTAGCCAGGCGCCGCCGTCGCCCGGCACCAGGCCGAGGCGCAGGAAAGTGACGCCGAAGCGGGCCTTCTCGGAGGCGATGCGGATGTCGGTCATGCAGGCCACGTCGCAGCCCAGCCCGATCGCCGGCCCGTTCACCGCCGCGATCGAGGGGATGTCGAGGCCCTGCAGGGCCTTGCCGATCCGGTGGATGTTGCGGCGGTAGCGTTCGCGGATCTCCACCGCCGTCTCGGCGAAGTCGCCCTTGCGCTCCTTCATGTCCTTGACGTTGCCGCCCGCCGAGAAGGCCGAGCCGGCGCCGGTGAGGATCATGCAGCGCACGTTGTTGTCGGCGTTGAAGCGCGCCACGACCTCGGTGAAGGCGTCGCCGTCGCCTTCCTGCCCCAGGGGATTGCGCGCCTCGGGCCGGTTGATGGTGACGATGGCGACGTGGCCGCGCTGTTCGACGAGAAGGAATGACATGGCTGCCTCGGCTTGAAATTCGGATTTTGAGCGGTCAGGTCCGTCTCGTGGCACAGGCGGACGTCGGCGACAATCGCCGGCGCCGGCCCCCCGGGGGGCTGGCGCCGGCGTCAGTTGGCCTTTTCCAGGATGTGCACCGCCGAGACCGTGCCCAGCCCCACCACGTGGGCGAGGCCGATCCGGGCCCCGGGGACCTGCCGGACGCCGGCGACGCCGCGCAGATGGCACGAGAGCTCGTAGAGGTTGGCGATGCCGGTGGCGGCGATGGGGTGGCCTTTGGACAGCAGGCCGCCCGACAGGTTCACCGGAATCCGCCCTCCGATGGCCGTCTCGCCGGTGTCGATCATCCTCCCCGCCTCGCCCGGGCCGCAAAGCCTGAGGTTCTCGTAGTGGAGGAGCTCGGCGGTGGCGAAGCAATCATGGAGCTCCACGAGGTCCACATCGTCCGGACCGAGGCCCGCCTTTTCGTAGGCCCAGTCGGCGGCCATGCGGGTGGCGGTGTTGACGTCCCACATGGTGGGGTTGCGCCTCTGGAAGGCGTCGGAGGCCAGCGCGGAGGCGCGAACCTTCACCGCCCGGTTCATCAGACCCCGGCGCTTCGCCTCGCGCTCGCTCATCACCACCGCGGCGGCCGCGCCGTCGACGTTCACCGAGCACATGAGCTTGGTGTTCGGGTAGGCGATCATCTCCGCGCCCATCACTTCCTCGAGCGGCGTCTCCTTTTGGTAGATCGCCTTGGGATTGAAGGTGGAGTGGTGGTGGTTCTTGACGCTCACCTTGGCGAACTGCGCGAAGGTGGTGCCGTACTTGGCGGCGTGCTCCTGGCCCGACTCGGCGAACACCGCCGGCATGCTGGCCGAGCCGATCAGACCCTCGGCGGAGACGCCGTTGTCGGCCGCCCCGCCCAGAAGGCCGCGGGGCATCACCTCGCAGCCCACCGCCAGCGTGATCTCGGAATCGCCGGCCAGTATGTTGAACATCGCCTCCCGGAAGGCGGTGGCGCCGGTGGCGCAGGCGTTGGAGACGCTCGCCGAGGGAATGCCGGTCTGGCCGATCATCTTCTGCAGCCGCTGGGCGATCCCGCCGCTGAAGGCGCTGCCGGCGTAGAGGGCCTGGATGTCCTTGATGGAGACCTGCGCCTCGTCCATGGCGTTGAGCGCCGCCTCGGCGCCCAGGACCTCGGGACCCACCCCCGCGGCCTTGCTGAACTTCAGCATGTCGATCCCGACGATGTAGACGTCACCCCTGGTCCGACCTCCTTTTGGCCTCACGCGGGCTCGAAAAAATAGCTGACATAGGAGCGGCCCTCGCGGTCGCGCCGGCCCAGCGCGTCGTCGAACGCCATCCTGAGCGGCATGCCGAACTTGATCGCCTCGGGCTTCGGCTCCACGCCGCGCACCACGCCTTTCAGCGTCACCCCGTCATCGAGGTCCACGATCGCCGAAATGAACGGCGTCTCCACCCCCGGGAACGAGCGGAAGACGATCGAGTAGCTGTGCAGCACGCCCCGTTCGCTGGCCCTGAACGGCCTCAGGGTGTTGCGGGCGCCGCAGGAGGGACAGGCCACCGGCTGCGAGGTGACGACGGCCTCGCAGGCGCTGCAGCGACGCGCTTCGACATAGGCCTGGCCGCGCTCGTCGATCTTGATGCAGGGCAGGACGGTGCGGCGCTCGGCGGCGGTGGCTTCGGTCATCGACAAGTCCTCATCGAGCGCGACCGCGCTCCCCGTTCGGCCGGCGCTTCCTCCATCGGCCCGCGAAGCTACAGTGGCGCCGGCTCCGGAAGTCAATATAGAGGTCGGGCGCGAGGAGGACGTGATGAGCATGATCGAGCTGATCCCCGACCAGCTTCTGGGCGGTTCGGAGGAGCCTTTGGTCGCCGCCACCCGCGGCGCGGTGCGGATCCTCGTGATCAACAGACCTCAGGTGCGCAACGCCATGTCGCTGGAGCTGCGCAAGGCCTTCGCCCGCATGACGCGGGAAGCCGACGCCGATCCGGAGATCAAGGTGGTGATCATCACCGGCGCCCACGGGGTGTTCAGCGCCGGCGTCGATCTCAAGGAAATGATCGCCGGGGGCGGCGGGGGCAACTTCCGCCCCAATCCCGCCGAGGCGGCCCGCGCGATGGCCAAGCCTCTGATCGCGGCGGTGGACGGGATCTGCGTCACCGGCGCGCTGGAGCTGACGCTCTCCTGCAGCTTCATCATCGCCTCCGACCGCTCCCGGTTCGCCGACACCCACGCCAGGCGCGGGCTGTTCCCCGGCTGGGGTCTCAGCGCCCTGTTGCCGAGCGCCGTCGGGGTCCGCCGCGCGCGCCAACTCTCGCTCACCGGCGAGTTCATCGATGCGCGGACCGCCTACGAGTGGGGCCTGGTCAACGAGCTCACCACGCCTGAACGGCTGCTTCCCCGCTGCCTGGAGCTTGCCGAGGGCATGATGTCCTGCAGCGAGGAGTCGGTGCTGCTGCAGATCGAGGTGATGAGCCGGTCGGAAGGGGCTTCGTTCGACGTCGCCCTCGCCGCCGAGGAAGCAGCCCGCCGCCGCCTCAGGGGGCCGCGGAAGGTGAACTGGCCGAAGGTCGAGGCCAAGGGCTAGAGCCGGGCCGGCGCCGGACGCGCGACCTATTCGTAGAAGGCTTCGCCGGTGCGGAGCGTCCGCCACTGCGTGTCGTCGTGGCTGAAGATCACTTCGGCGCCGTCCTTCTGGAGCCGCTCGATCTCGTCGTAGGCCTTCAAGGTGAGGTCGGCGTCGAAGTTGATGCGCGGGACCGTGCGCGCTTCGAGGCTCTCGCGGACGGCCACCGTGTCGGAGGTGATCACGAAGGCCCCGTCGCGGTCGAGGACCACGTGGGCGATCAGCGATCCGGCCGTGTGGCCGGGCGTGGGGATGAGGGTCAGGCGCCGGTCGCCGAAGAGGTCGCGCTCGCCCTCGACGGTCTCGAACGTCGCCCCATAGTCCCATTCCGCCCGCACGTAGCCGCGGTCCTCGGCGTCCGGCGCGCTGGCCGCGGCCAGCTCCTTGGCGTGGCAGATCACCACCGCCCTGGGGAAGAAGGCGTTGCAGCCGCAATGGTCCATGTGAAGGTGCGAGCAGACCACCACGTCGATGTCCGCGGGGGTGAGGCCGGCCTTGGGCAGTTGGTGGGCCACCGTGTCTTCGGGACGAAAGATCGGCGTCGCAACCTTGACGAGGGCGCCCCAGCGAGCCTCGCCATGGGCGACCGCGTCCGGGTGGCATCCGGTGTCGAAGAGCACGTTGCCCTGCTTGTGCTTGATCAGGGCGCAAGAGACCGGCAGCTCGATTGTCGAGCCCTTCGGAGCGTCTTCGAAATAGAACCGGCGAGGCGAGACGAGGCGTCCGCCTGACAGAAGGTGCATCCTCATGTTGCGGCTTTTCCTCCCTGCCGATGGCGTCGTCGCCGCAGCGATACGACAATCGGGCGAGCCAGGCGAGGGCGGCGCCAGCCCGCGGCTCAGTTGGGCGGGCGCACCCCGGGAGAGATCAGGGGCGCGCCGGGCGTGAGCAGAGGCGAGGTCGCGTTGGGCATCACGTCCGGGGTGTCCTCGCGCCAGCGGACCGAGCCCAGCGGGCGGTCCAGCATCCTGCGGATGAGCACCGGCTCCGGACCGAGGTGGAATTCGCGCATCTTCTGCTGCAGGTCGCGTTCGGCCTGTGTGGCTCGGCTGCGCTGGCGCAGGTAGTCGTGCCAGGTCGGGCAGTGGAAGCGCTCGATCCAGAGGGTGGGATCGGCGATGTCGCGGGAGATCGACCAGCCGTAGCCGCCGTTGCGTTCGCGGGTGCGCTGCACGTCCAGGCTCGCCAGGTAGAAGAGCCGCGCCTCGGCGGGGTCCACCCGGTAGTGGAGCTCGACCACGATCGGCCCGCTGCGGGCGGTCAGGGCCAGGGCGACCTCGGGGTCCGCCAGGGCGGGGGCGTCCTCCACGGCGCCCTCGGCGGCTGGCATCTTCAGCCAGATCCCCAGCAGCGGCAGCAACAGCATGGCGATCCCGGAGCACAGCAACGCGGTCGCCACCCCGTGCGCCTGGGCCACCCGGCCCCAGACGATGCCCCCGGCCGCAATGCCGCCGGCGACCGCCGCCTGGAACGCCGCCAGCGTCCGCCCGGAGACCCAGCGGGGCGCGGCCAGCTGGATCTCGATGTTGTAGCAAGCCACCGACACCATCCAGGCCGCGCCGTTGAAGAGCAGGGCCGTCGCCGTCAGCGGCAGGAAGCGGCTCTGGGAGACGATGATCGCGCCGGCGCCAAGCATCAGCATGCAGACGACCACGATCCGCTCGTTCACGAAGCGGGCCCGGAACGCCGACATGGTGAGGGCGCCCAGCACCGCCCCGCCGCCGAAGGCGCCCAGCAGCAGGCCGTAGGTCAGCGCCTTGCCGCCGATCAGGTCGCGCGCCACCAGCGGCATCATGGCCGAGACAGCGCCGCCGACCATGCCCAGCAGCAGGGTGCGGAAAATGACCGTGCGGATCGGCGGCGAGTGGCTCACGAAACGCACGCCCGAGATCATCGCCCGGCCGAGGCTCTCGGGCGGCAGGCGCGGCACCTCGGCCTTGCGTCTCCAGGTCGCCAGCACCAGCAGCATCGGCAGGTAGAGCACGCAATTGGTCACGAACGCGGCCGCCGCGCCGGCCGCCGCCACCAGGGCGCCGCCGATCGCCGGGGCGAAGCTGCGGGCGATGTTGTAGCTGATCGAGTTCAGCGAGATCGCCTGCGGCAGCAGCGCCGGCGGCACCTGTTCGCGCACCGACGCCGCCCACGCCGGACCGAACAGGGCGCTGCCGGTGCCGACGATGAAACAAAAGCTCAGGAGGGTGGCTGGATTGAGAAGTTTCAGGAAGGCGAGGGTGGTCAGGCCCACGGCGCCGGTGATGGAGATGATGACCGCCACCAGACCGACGACGCGGCGGTCGTACATGTCGGCCAGCGCCCCGGCGATCAAGGAAAGCAGCAGGGTCGGGGTGAAGGAGGCGGTCTGGACCAGCGCCACGTCGCCGGCCGAACTGCTGAGCTCCGTCATTGCCCAGGCGGCGCCGACGCTCTGTATCAGAGAGCCGAAGTTGGTCCCCAGACTGGCGGTCCAGATGCGCCGGAAGACGCCGTGCTTGAGCGGCGCGAGGATCGACTCCGTCGCGGGGCCCTGCGCCTCGATGTCGGTCTCTGCGGCCAAGCCTCCCCTTAGCCATCTTTGTTGCGGTCGGGCAATCGATGCGTCGTCGCCACGAGGGGTCGGGTCACATCCGGGGGGAGGACCGGCTTGGGCGCTTCGCCTCTTGCCTAAGTTGGTCACGCGCGCCAGCCTCGCGCCTGGTCGACGGCCGCGGGGAGGCCACCATGATCTTCGAGCAGATCGCCAGCGGCGGATGCCAGTCCTACCTCCTGGGGTGCGAGGAGACGCGGGGGGCGGTGCTGATCGATCCCGAGTTCAGCCAGATCGACCGCTACCGCGGCCTGCTCGGCCAGCACGGCCTGCGCGCCCGCTACGTCGTGGACACCCACACCCACGCCGATCACTTCTCGGCCAGCCGCGAGCTCGGCAGGACCCTGGAGGCGCCGGTGGTGATGCATCGGGCGAGCGCCGCGCCGTTTGCGGACATGCGGCTCGACGACGGCGACTTGCTGATCGCCGGCGCCCTCAAGCTCAAGGCGCTGCACACGCCCGGCCACACCCGCGATTCCATGTGCCTCGTCATGGACGATCGGGTGTTCACCGGCGACACCCTGCTCATCGGCGGGACCGGCCGCACCGACCTGCCGACCGGCGATCCTCACGCCCTCTATGAGAGCCTGTTCGAGCGGCTCCTGAAGCTCGAGCCGTCGCTACTGGTCTTTCCGGCCCACGACTACAAGGGCCGCAGCCACTCCACGATCGGGGCGGAGGTCGCCGACAATCCCCGGCTCCAGAAGAAGGAGCGGGCCGAGTTCGTGCAGATGATGAAGTCGCTCGACCTCTCGGCCCCCACCCATCTCACCGAGGCGCTCAGGACCAACATGAGCGGCGGCAAGACCGTGGATCAGCTGCTCGCCGAGGCCGCCGCCCGCACGCCCTTCATGTCGATGGCGGAGCTGCGCACCCGCATCGGCGGCAACAGCGGCGACGTGGTGGTCGTGGACGTGCGCGAGAAGGACGCCTTCGAGGCGGGCCGTATTCCCGGCGCCCGCCACATCCCCCGGGGCCAACTGGAGCTGCGGGTCGACGGCGAGCTGCCCGACCCGACGGCGCGGATCGTCACCTGCTGCGAGTTCGGCAAGATCTCGACCCTCGCGGCCGCCACCTTGCGCCAACTGGGCTACACCCGCGCGGCCGCCCTCGACGGCGGCCTGAAAGCCTGGCGCGCGGCCGGCTATGAGGTGGAGCGCTAGCGTCCCGATTCCGAAGTTCGCTAGCGTGAGCGGCGCCTCCGGTCGAACTTCGGAATCCATAAGGACACTAGCCAACTATATGTTTCTAGTGTGGTTTATCAGAAGTTCGCCACAGCGCCCGCCGCGACAATGGGGCGAACTTCTGATCCACCACACTAGCGTCCGACGATGCCGCGCTAAAGGCGGGGGATTTCCTGCCTCGGCTCCAGCACCACCACCGGGATCTCGCGGGTCGTCTTGGCCTGGTAGCTCGTGTAGGGCGGGTAGACGACGTCCATCATTGCGAAGAGACGCGCCCGCTCGTCGCCCTTCGTGACCCGCGCCACCCCCTTGTACTTCTTGGCCGCCACCTGGAACTCCACCTCGGGGCTGGCCTGCAGGTTGAGGAACCAGCCCGGATTCTCCGGCGCCCCGCCCTTGGAGGCCACGATGACAAAGTCCTTCCCCTCCTTGCCGTAGATCAGTGGCAGAAGGCTCGGCTTGCCGGTGCGACGGCCGGTGGTCTTCAGCAGCAGGCAGGGAGTCTCTTCCAGGCCGCCGATGGGCCGAAAATCGGCCACATGTCCCTCGGCGCCGTCGGTCTTGAGGTAAAGCTCCAGATGCTGCTGCGCGAAGTCCGGACTGCCGAATGCGAGCTTGGTGGCCATGGTCCTTGCTCCTTGCCTCTCCCGGTTCGCAGGTCGGGGGTCTGGAGCCCTCGTTCAAGTGGTTCTAGGTTTTCGAGGCCGACAGAGAGGAACAAGCCATGCTCAACGTCGCCATCCTCGACGACTACGTCAACGTAGCCCTGGAGTCCGCCGATTGGTCGCGCCTGCCGGCAGGTTCGAAGGTGACCGCCTTCGACCGGCATCTGACCTTGGAGGAGGCGGCCCGCGAGCTGGCGCCCTTCGACGTCCTTTGCACGATGCGTGAGCGGATGGCGCTGCCGAGGCGCCTCATCGAGCGCCTGCCGAACCTGAAGTTGATCATGATGGTGGGCGTGCGGCTCGCCAATCTCGATCTCGAGGCGGCCACCGAGCACGGGGTCGTGGTCTGCCGGACGCCCTTCGCGGGGCCGGGTCCGGAGCTGGCCAAGATCGGCGCGGCCACCCCCGAGCTCACCTGGGGCCTGATGATCGCCACGGTCCGCCACATCGCCAGCGAGGATCGGCGCCTGCGCGAGGGCGGCTGGCAGAATTCCATGGGGATGGTGCTGGAAGGGCGGACGCTGGGCCTGCTCGGGCTCGGCAACATCGGCAAGCGGATGGCGCGCTATGCGCAGGCCTTCGGCATGCAGGTGATCGCCTGGAGCCAGAACCTGACGCCGGAAGCGGCCGAGGCGGGGGGCGCGCGGTGGGTGGACAAGGACGGGCTTTTCCGCGAGGCGGACATCCTCTCGGTCCACCTGGTGCTGAGCGAGCGCAGCCGGGGGCTCGTCGGCGCCCGAGAGCTCGGACTGATGAAGCCCAAGGCCTACCTCATCAACACCTCGCGCGGGCCGATCGTGGACGAAGGCGCCCTGATCGCCACCCTCAAGCAAGGCCGGATCGCCGGCGCCGGCCTCGACACCTTCGATGAGGAGCCGCTCCCTGCCGGCCATCCCTTCAGGTCGATGGACAACGTGACCCTCACCCCGCACCTCGGCTACGTCACCCACGACACCTTCAAGATCTTCTACGCCGGCATGCCGGACGCCATCGCCGCCTTCGCGGCCGGCGCGCCCAAGGATGTCGTCAATCCGCAGGTGCTGGAGCGCGCGCGCCGCTGAGCTCCCGGACCCGGGGCCGTCCGGCCGTCCGGATAGCCCATACGACCATCAACGCCGTCGCCGCTTGACATTAACTGAGCAATGCTCAATATTGTTTTGAGCACCGCTCATTTGAAGGCCCATGGGACGTCGGTCGGATCATACGCGCAGCGAGCTGGAGGCGCTTTTCGTGGACGAGGGCCGCCGGCAGCTCGCCGAGGTCGGCCTGGCGCATTTCTCCGCGCGGGAGGTCGCCAAGCGCGTCGGCTACTCCATCGGCACCCTCTACAACGTGTTCGGCAGCCTGGACGGCCTGATCCTGGCCATCAACGCCCGGACCCTTAGGCTCTGGACCGCGGACTTTCGCCGGCGCCTCGCCGAAGCCCAGGGCGACCGCATCGCCGCCCTCATCCGCGGCTACTTCGAGTTCGCCGCCCAGAACCCCAAGACCTGGATCGCCATCTACGAACACCACCTGGGGGACGGCGCCGCCGCGCCGCGATGGTACCAGGATCTGGTGGCCGACCTGTTGGGGATCGCGGCGGCCGAGATCGCCGCCGTGCTGCCCGCGGCGGACCCGCAGCAGACCGCGGCGCTCGCCCGCTCGCTGGTCGCCACCGTGCACGGCCACTGCGCCTTCTCGCTCTACAAGACCTTCGACCTCCTGGGCGAAACCGCGCCCGCCCAAGCCGCCCTCGCCCGGGTCGGCGAGGCGATCGCGGCGGCTCGCCAGAAAGGAGGCGCCTCGGCGCCCTGACCCCCATGCGCAGCTTCGCCTTCAACATCGCCTTCTGGGTGATCTCCTTCGGCTACACCCTGCGCGCCGCCGCCGCGGCGCTTCGCCCAGGCCCCGAACCGGTGCGCCGGGTGATCCGCGCCTACGTGCGGCGGATGGTGTGGTCGATGCGGGCGATCGCGGGCATCGAGATCGAAGTGCGCGGCCGCGAGCATCTGCCGGAGGGTGCGTTCATCCTCGCTCCCAAGCACGCCTCCTACGGCGACGGCTTTTGCGCCTACGCCCAGTTCGACGACATCGCCTTCGTGACCGGCGACCACCTGGAACGGTTCCCGCTCTTCAAGGGGCTGCTCAAGAAGCTGGGCGCGATCGTCGTCGACAACTGCGGCGGGCCGGAAGCGCGCCAGGCGCTGGCCGAGAGCGCCGCCAAGGCGCACGCCGAGGGGCGCAAGATTCTGATCTACCCGGAGGGCCATCTGGCGCCGGTCGGGGTGCGCTACCGCTACCGGACGGGCGTCTATCACATGGCCCGCGACTTTGGCCTGCCGGTGGTTCCAGCCGCTTGCAGCCTCGGTCTCTTCTGGCCTCAGGAAGCCTGGACCAAGCGCCCCGGCCGGGCGGTGCTGGAGTTCCTCGAGCCGATCAGCGCCGAGCTCGGGCGGGAAGCCTTTATGGCCAGGCTCGAGGCCGCCGTCGAAGAACGGACCGCCGAACTGGTCGCCGAAGCCACCGGCCGCCCGCTGACCCCGTCGGTCCTCGGCGTCCCCGAGGCGGAGCAGAAGCGGGCCGCATCGGCTGAAGGTTTGACGGTCGGCGGCGCGGAATGAGCGGGCGCGCCGTCAGGCGCCCACGCGGTCGGGGGCCGGGGAGGGCCTGGGCGCTGGCGCGGGCGCCCGGCCGGCCAGGACGGCTTCCGCCCGGTCCTGGGCGGCGACGAGCTGAGCCTCCCAGTCTCGGCGAATGCTCTCCATCGCCTCGTCGCTGGCGTCGCTCGGGGGCGCGGGCAAGGGTCCCACGAAGATGACGCAGCCGCGAGCGAAGGGAAGCGGTATCTGCGTCCGGTCCCAGGTGTTCAGGTTGATCGCCGGGCGCGCGGCCAGGCCGAACAGCATGACCGGCTCGCGGGCGGTCCTCGCCAGCTGCACCGGTCCCTTCGGCAGCACATGGACCGGCCCGCGCGGACCGTCCGGGGTGATGGCCACGACCCCCCCGCTCCGGATGAAGCGGGCGGCCTCGATGAAGGCGGCGGCGCCGCCCTTGGCGGAGGCTCTCGCCGACCGAGCGCTCGAACCTCGGATCGGTGGGAATCCGAGCGGCGTCACGGCGCGCGCGATGAACTCGCCGTCCCGCGACAGCGAGATCAGCACCCGGGTCGGCTTCGTCTTCAGGATCCGGCGGCAGACGACCCCGTGGAAGATCCGGCCGTGCCAGAAACAGGCGATCCCGCCTCCCTCCCTGGCGCAAAAAGCCTCCGCGCCGGCCAGGTTCTCGAACCGCCAGCGCATGCTGGCGAGGGTCAAGCCGATCCAGAGCGTGGCGAGGCGGGCCAGGAAGGCCTGAGCAGGCGCCGAGCGCAGCAGTTTCTTCAAAGAGGCGGCCTCCGGCCCGCGAGCGCAACAAGCTTTGCCACGGGCAGCGGCACAGAGCCAAGCGCGGCGGGACGGGCCGCGGATTTTTCGCCGCAGAACGGCGGCGCCGGCGCGGCCCTGTGGCGGGCGCCGTCCTCCGGACGGCTTGTCATCGCGACCGGAAGGTTGTCTTACCTGCGCCAGAAGGAGATGTCATGGTCAGAACCGTCCGCATCGGCGGCGCCGGAGGATTCCTCGGCGACAGCCAGATCGCTGCGCCCCAGCTGCTGGCGAGCGGGCCCCTCGACTATCTGGTGCTCGACTACCTGGCCGAGTTGACCATGTCGCTGCTGGCCCGCTCGCAGGCCAAGCACCCCGAGGGCGGCTACGCGCGCGACTTCACCGACTGGGTCTGGAAGGACAATCTGCGGGCCCTGAAAGCCGGCGGAGTGAAGTTGGTCACCAACGCGGGCGGCCTCAATCCCGCCGGCTGCCGGGCGCGGATGGAGGCGCTGGCCGCCGAGGCGGGCCTCAGCTTCAAGATCGCCATCGTCGAGGGCGACGACCTGCGCGGGCGCGCCGCCGAGTTCGCCGAGGCGCGGGAGATGTTCTCAGGCGGCAAGGCGCCGCCGCCGAAGGACGTGCTCAGCGTCAACGCCTACTTCGGCGCCAAGCCGATCGCCGACGCCCTGGCCGCCGGCGCCGATGTGGTGATCACCGGACGGGTGGTGGACTCGGCCCTGGTCCTGGGGCCGCTTGCGCACGCGTTCGGGTGGGCCTGGGACGACTGGGACCGGCTCTCGGCCGGCTCGCTTTGCGGGCACGTGCTGGAATGCGGCGCCCAGGCCACGGGCGGTCTCTTCACCGACTGGGAAGAGGTCGAGGATTGGGCCCACATCGGCTACCCGATCGCCGAGTGCGCCGCCGACGGGAGCTTCGTCGTCTCCAAGCCGGCGGGCACGGGCGGGCTGTGCGTCCCAGCCACTGTCGCCGAGCAGATCCTTTACGAGATCGACGACCCGCAGAACTACCTGTTGCCGGATGTCGCCTGCGACTTCAGCCAGGTCCGGGTCGAAGCGGCGGGCGAGGGCCGTGTGCGCGTCGCCGGCGCAAAGGGGCGCCCGCCGTCCGGCAGCTACAAGGTCTGCCTCACCTATCAGGACGGCTGGCGAGTCATCTCCGTGATGCCGGTGCTGGGCCGCGACGCCGCCCGCAAGGCCGAGCGCCAAGCCGGCGCTGTGATCCAGCGGGTGGAGGAGCTCCTGCGGGCCCGCCAGCTCCCGCCCTTCCGGGCCAAGCGGATCGAACCGCTGGGCGCGGAGGCGACCTATGGCGCCCAGGCGCGGACCCGGAGCGTGCGCGAGGTGGTCTGCAAGATCGGCGTGGAGCACGACGACCGTTCCGCGCTCGACGTCTTCATGCGCGAGATGGAATCGCCCAGCACTTCGATGTCGGTCGGCACCACCGGCTGGTTCGGCGCGCGGCCCGCGCCGGCGCCGGTGGTGAAGGTCTTCTCGTTCCTGCTGGAACGGCCCGAGGCGCCCGCCACGGTCGACCTCGAGGGCCGCCGTTTCGTCTCCGAGCCGGCGCCGGTCCAGGCGGCCTCCACGCCGGCGCCGATCGCGCCGGGGCCGGTGGCGACGCCGTCCGGGGAGGAGGCGACGATGGTCCCGCTGATCTCGCTCGCCTGGGCCCGTTCCGGCGACAAGGGCGACGCCTTCAACATCGGCGTCATCGCCCGCCAGCCGCAGTTCATGCCCTATATCCGCGCCGCCCTCACCGAAGCGGCGCTGGCGAAGTTCTTCGCCCACGAATTCGAGGGCGTCGGCGCGCCGGACGTGCGTCGGTATGAGCTTCCGGCCCTCGACGCGCTCAACTTCCACCTTCGCCAGTCGCTGGGCGGGGGGCAGATGGCGACCCTGCGCCTCGATGCGCTCGCCAAGGGCAAGGCCCAGCAGCTTCTCGACATGGAAATCCCCGTCCCGGCTTCGCTGGCGAGGCAGTTCGGGCTGGCCGCTTAGGCGCCGGGCTTCAGGCCTCGAAGATCTTGCCCGGGTTGAGGATGCCGCGGGGGTCCAGCGCCCGCTTCAGCGTCCGCATCAGGGCGATCTCCTCGGCCGAGCGTGACAGGGCCAGGAAATCGCGCTTCTGGAGGCCGACGCCGTGCTCGGCCGAGATCGAGCCGCCGATCGCCGCCAGCGGCCGGTAGATGCGCTCCTCCACCGCCCGGCGGACCTCGGGGCCGCCCGCCCCGACCCCGGCGATCAGGTGCAGGTTGCCGTCGCCCAGGTGGCCGAACACCATCAGGGTGAAGGCGGGCCAGCGCTCGGCGAGGCTGGCGCGGACCGCCGCCACATAGGCCTCCATGTCGGCGATCCCGAGGCTGACGTCGAAGGTGTAGATCGGCCGGTGGCGCGAGGTCTGGCCGACGTCGTCGCGCAGGGCCCACATCTCGTCGCGCTCGGCCTGAGACTTGGCGATCGCCGCGTCGGCGATCTCGCCGGTCTCCAGCGCCTCCGTCAGCACCCGGAGGAAGCGCTCGGCGTCGGCTTCCCGATCGCCTCCGAGCGACTCCGTCAGCACGTAGTAGGGATGGCCCCATGGCAGGACCGGCCGGTTCGTCGCCGGCGCGCTGGTGACCAGCTGGTAGAAATCGGCCCACAGCACCTCGAAGGCCGAGAGCGCGCCGCCGAGGCCCTGTTCCAGGCGGCGCAGCAGCCGCGGCAGCTTCTCGAAGGCGTCCACCGCCAGGAAGGCGGTGTCCTGGCTGGCGGGCAGCGCGCGCAGGCGCAGCACCGCGCGGGTCACCACCCCCAGCGTCCCCTCGGTCCCGATGAACAGCTGCTTGAGGTCGTAGCCGGCGTTGTTCTTGATCAGCCGGTTCATCGACGAGACCACGGTTCCGTCCGCCAGCACCGCCTCCAGCCCCAGCACCATGTCGCGCATCATCCCGAAGCGGATGACCCGGTTTCCTCCGGCGTTGGTGGCGATATTGCCGCCGATGGTGGCCGAGCCGCGCGCCCCGAGGTCCAGGGGGAACTGGCAGCCCTTCGCCTCCGCCGCCTCGCAGGCGCTCTGCAGGATGCAGCCTGCCTCCACCGTCATGGTTCCGCCGGCCGGATCGACCTCGAGGATGCGGTCCATCCGCTCCAGCGAGAGCGCCAGGGCGCCGTCCGCCTGCGCCCCTTCCACGAGGCCGGTCCTGCCGCCCCAGGCGGTCACCGGCTGGCCGGCGGCATGGGCGAGGCGCAGGATCGTCGAGACCTCGGCGGTGGACCTCGGGCGCACGACGGCGAGTGGCCGGCCGAGCCTCTGCCAGCGGCTTTGCGCCAGCGCCTCGGCCGCCTTGCCCTCCGCCACCGCGTCCGCGCCCAGCGCCGCCCTCAGCTCGGAGAGGAAATCGCTCATGCGGGTCTTATAGACGAGCCGATCGTCGCCCTGAACCTAGCCAGGCCTGAGCCGTTCTAGTGTCCCGAGTCCGAAGCTCGCCAGTGGATGGGACGGGCGCCGAGCGAACTTCGGACTCGCTAAGGACACTGCCAAGACTTTGAATCTAGTCTGGTTTACGAATTTGAAGTTCGCTTCGACGTCCGCCTTATCAATCGAGCGAATTTCAAAATTCACCACACTAGAGGGCCCTTCACGAGGAAACGACATCATGACCAAGGAAAAACGGCCCGAAGAGGCCAGGCACTTCACCGACGGCGCCGGCGGCGCCATGGCCGACGCGGCCCCCGAGGGGACGCCTCGCCGCGCGGACCACCGCCCCGACGCGCCCCACGCCAAGCCCGCCCCGGCCATCGCCAAGGACGAGAAGCCTGACCAGCTGGCCGAGAAGGAGGCCAAGAGCGAGGACCGCGAGGAAGCGCGCCTCGACGAGGGCATCGAGGAAAGCTTTCCGGCGAGCGACCCCACCAGCGCCCACCACATCACCTGAGCCCCGAGGGGGGCCGCGCGGGCTCAGTTCGCCAGGGCCTTGTCCAGCGCCTCGGTAAGGCCGGCGTCGTCGGGGGCGACGTCGGGCGAGAAGCGGGCCACCACCTCGCCGTTGCGGCCGACCACGAACTTCTCGAAGTTCCACAGCACCTCGCCCGGCCCGCCGGTCTTGATGCCGAAGCCCTCCAGGCGCTTGCGCATGCCGTCGTCCCGCTCGGCCTTGGGCTTGGCCGTGGTCAGGGCCGCATAGAGCGGGTGCTGGCCGGGCCCCACCACGTCGATCTTCTCGAACAGCGGGAAGTCGACGCCGTAGGTGGTGCTGCAGAACTGGGCGATCTCGCTGTTGGTCCCCGGCTCCTGCTCGCGGAAATTGTTGGCCGGGAAGCCCAGCACCACCAGCCCCTCGCCCTTGCGGGACTGATAGAGCTTCTCCAGGCCCTCGTACTGGGGCGTGAGCCCGCATTTGGAGGCGACGTTCACCACCAGCAGCACCTTTCCGGCGTAGTCGCGCAAAGATGCAGGCGCGCCGTCGATGGTCTTCAGCGGGATGTCGTAGAGGGACGCCGACATGGGCCTTGATCTCCTGGTCGTCTTTGGAGCGCTCGGCGAACATCGGTACACCGAACCCTGTTCAAGGCAAGGGTCCCAGAGCGAGGCCTAACGAACCTTAACGTGCGCGCCCCGGCCCGGCTCTGCTAAGGGCGGGCGGATGCGACTGAATCCGGCCGACTTCTCGCGGCG